>Ga0335071_10004479_pt1 | contig 14584 bp, 11 predicted proteins | sample Lox_Sample_15_FD_206724 | JGI IMG/M metagenome (GOLD analysis project Ga0335071, IMG submission 206724) | Soil microbial communities from Loxahatchee National Wildlife Refuge, Florida, United States - Lox_Sample_1.5 | ecosystem: Environmental > Terrestrial > Soil > Wetlands | place: USA... | reverse complement strand
CGTTGTGGTTAATGGAGCGGTGGAATTCGTCGGCTGAACCGTTGTGGTTAATGGCATGGTTGAATTTGTCGGCTGAACCGTTGTGGTTAATGGAGCGGTTGAATTTGTCGGCTGAACCGTTGTGGTTAATGGAGCGGTGGAATTCGTCGGCTGAACCGTTGTGGTTAATGGCATGGTTGAATTTGTCGGCTGAACCGTGCTTGTTTCCGTAACAGAAGTTGTCGAAGGCGCTGAAGTCGTTTCGTTTGCAGTGAGAGAAACAAACCTGTTATTTAGCGAATTAAAATGTGATCGAAAATTTGCCATGATTTTTGCATCACTAAATGAAACATCAGTATCCGGACTGGAATATGCAAATTGGCAAGAACTGCAAAAAACGAGGGCGCCCAATAGGACTGCAAAAAGCGTGCGCATTGTTGGGCGGATTATTGGTAATAGTGTACAGTAAACAAAAAATCATTTAAGTTAGCTTATAATGAAAATGTCCGGTAAATATGAGCAAATCTTATAATTTGCAAAACTTTTCATTCATTCTACATCTAACTATTCAATCCGTTGAAAATACATCTATTATCTTTCGGAAGGATAATGCAATCGTGTTCGGTTTTAGATGATAAGCAACTTTCGAGGGAGATATCAGACTTCTTGACATCAGAAAAATCCAGACAAAAAACCGCATCAAATGTTTCGATTTCTCTTTCGGAATTTGAGAAAAAACTGGGCCAGAAATTTAAATGTTCAGTCGAGATTGATCGGGAAAGAATAATTGGAATGTTAAAAACAATGTTAGCGGCTCGGAATAGATATTTAGAGTCGGCTTCTAGAGGGCAGCCTGTGCAATTATTTACTCTCAATGCGAACGAGTCTCAACCACCATCCAAACATGAAGAAATAACAACACATGCGGAAAATCTCGACAATCTATCTCCATGTTTTAGCGGCAGAGTTCAGGTTCAAGGGATAGATATAAAAACAGCGCATTGGCCTTCGGGAATTATCATCATTCCGAATTTTTTGTCAGAGCCGCAATATCTAGCATTCCAGGCAAATGTTTACAATGCGCAATATCTAAGCTCCAAACTGGAATGTCTATCACAAATATTCTCACAATACAAATTTGCACCATCCATTCCGAATAAACCATCGATTCATGCAAATATTGCCCGTTCATCGGGAATAAAAATTAACATTGAGAAGACGACACTTTTGCTTTCAATTGGGGAAGTTGTATTGTTTGTAATAAATTATAAAGGATCGGATATTAATATTCCGTTAGTTTCTGGATCGTTATTATGTCTTGACTCTTCTCTTCGCGACTGGCATATGAAAATTTTACCTCCGAAAACGGGAATGAATCATGTTATACAGTTTAGATCATAGCCGATTATTTGATTGCTATTCCTCGGAATAACAATTTCTCTCGATTATAGAAAATTTAGCTTGGACGTATGCGCAACCGTATTCACTTTCGAAATCTCACAATTCTCGTTCAAATTAGCATGATAATTGGCAATATATTCCAAACGACGACGTTGGCATAATGAAATCTCCTCTGCAGTCAGATCTCTCACAACTCCGTTAGACCCCTGATGTCCGACTATTTTCTGTTCATCCTTACTTTTGAGAATCAAGCCGGTATCCCCATAAACATATCTATCAAAGGAATTTTTCTTAAAGACGTGATAATTTGAGAGATCGGGAGAGTTTTCCACAACATTGCTATTTTCCGATTTACAATGAGTACCACAATATCTTCCCGTTTTCGAGTTCTTTGAGACCTTCTTTCCACAAATTTGGTTTTTACGTTTCATCATCATTTGGCAAGTCAGAATCTTCTCGGCGGATGATTGAGATGTCTCGTCTTTCTTTTCGGAAGTTTTAGTACTCTTTGATTGAGAATGTTTATCCTGTAAAACGGAAGATTGAGTTTCTTTCCAAGACAATTGCAAATCTGTTTCCGGTATGCCAAGTTGGGTATGAAGAATCGAAAGGAACTTTTGTACGAGCTCATCAATATCATTCAGATTAACGGAACAATTCGTAAAAGTACTCATCATTGTTTGAGATTGATTTATAATTTCCGAAAGTCAGTTTTTCGATTCCGTCACTCATCATTTCATCACCACCCAACTTTCGTCCGTCCAATCTTTCAATCGGAATAATGAAGATTCAAACATTCAAATGAATGATAGATATATTATAGAATTAATGATAACTTATACCAATGATATGTTTTATTGAATGTTTGAATGTTCAAATTACAAATGCTAGATTGGACGAATTGGATGGGGAGTTGAAAGTTTCGGACAATTATTCGATCAAAATGATCGAATAAATCATTGGTTTTAATCTTTTATCAATATTCCGGTTCGTCGCCGTATTCCACCTCTGCCTCTTCATCATCTCCTCCCATGTCCACTTCTTCAATCTGTTCAAATTCTTCAGGTTCCGCAAATTCTTCAGCTGCGAAACTTTCAACGTCTTCCGCAATCTCATCAAGATCCTGTGACAGGTCTTGCTTTTCAATCTGCTCGATCGCCTTGACGACGTTTCCTTTATGAGCACTCAGCGCATGATCTGCCAGGGATAACAATTTCTTCAGTTCTGCCTCTTGTTCCTTCTCATCCGAGGCCTTGACCTGTTTGACAATCTGGGTCTTCTGTTCGGGCTGTTTTTCCGGTTTCAACTCTCTGGCTTTTCTTTCCGTCTTACGAGTCTCTCTGGCTTTCTTACTTTCCTCCTGGCGAAGTTCCTGAATTTTTGCCAGAATCTCAAGACGAGTTTTTACCTGCGGTTCCATATTCACAAAACTTCTCGAAGCAACGAGTTCTTCATGACTTGCGCGATCCAGGAGTTCGGCAAGGCTTGGCTCCGCCTCTACTCGGGGAAGTTTTGCCTTGGCCGGTAATTTTCTACCCTTTCCCGGTTTTGCAATGGGGGATGGCAACTTCTCATGCTGACGCTCTTCCATCACCTCGGACATTTGCTCATCGACTATCCGGTTCAGTTTCTCAAGAGCGAAAACATATTCCGTATAACTCTCTTCCAGCTTCGCGATACCGGGACAGAATGCTTTCAATCTTGGCCAGAAGTCCGTGGCAAATCGTGTTTTATCCGGGGCGGAATGTCCAACCTTATCTCGATGACTTCGAATAATATTTACCGTCCAGATAGATAACTCGTGAGCAGTTAATTTCCGGATACACGTTCTATTCAACTCTTTGATCATTTTATCAGATCCGATTATTCCTTTACTCTTGTCTTCGGGAAGAAAACTAACTGCAGGAGTGCGTTGAAGCAGATTGATCTTATGATCGGTAAACCACGCTCTGAGGGTTCTTTGCAGAGTAAACATCCGATATACCTTCTTCAGATTGGGACGGAGAGGTAGAGAGGAGAATTTCTCCGACGCCGACTCTACCAAATTTTTCCTGATATCCCGAATTCTGTCAGGATCGGAGAATAACTGAGGATGCAAATCAGCTACATCTTCTAGCTTTTGCTTGCAAAAGTCTTCTACCGATTTCCAGAGCACGTTCAAGTCCTCTACTGCTTCGAGACGAGGATCCAAGATGCTCAATTCCTGATAGGGATCGAAGCTTTTCACAGTGCTATACAGAAGCTGAATAAAAGATGGATTAACTCGAAGCTGTTTCCAAGCATTCCTTAATTCTTCCGGTTCAGCCCGATAAAAGTTCTCCCAATCCTCTCCATCATACATGACAATTCCAAAGGCTTCCGCGAGAGTCTGCAAGGCTTCATAATTTTCTGGTTCCAACATGGTGTTAACATCAGGAACGAAAAGCGGATGTGTGCGAATTCTATCCCACAATTCCGTCTGTGATAACTCCTTGCCGGCAGGACTTCTCGTTGAAATTCCCAGATAATTCTCCGATAAGCTCAATGTTTGTATCAATTTTTGCACCTCCTGAGCATCCAAGCTTCTGATATTCGCCCATCGAGAGAGTAAATTCTGACGGTCCTTTGGGTCTGTTGGTAACTTCCAATTCGGAGGAAATCTTGCCCAGAGGGTCATCTGAGTATAGTCCACTGTTCTTTTCGTCAGCTGATTGACCGCGTTCTGCAAACGTCCGAGATGTGCATCCTCATCTGATATTTCCGAAACCTTGTGTTTGCTGAAACATGCCTGTGAGCAAAAGGCCAAGTAGTTTGTTCTAGTCTCCAATCCCTTTCTCTGCTGAGCCACGCTTCGATATGGAACACGATCCATCTTTTCCAATTCAGCTCGGCAACTAGCACATTGTTCCTTCTGACGAATTGTAAGACGAGTTTCCGCGACCTCTGCAGTTCCAGCTGCTCTACTCGTTCCAATCTTGCGATCCATCATTTCCGCGATAGATTTGCGATCCTTCACATCAACCAAGAACGGGCTTGTTTCCTCTACATATCGAGTAACAATTCCGACCACCGGAGCCAAGACCAGCATTCTGACATCTCTTTCCGCATCAATCGGATAAGATGGAGACAGAGCATCAACCTTTCTATAAGTTTCATATGAGGATTTTAGTTCCGCAATTAGAAGGTTTCTATTCACATCAATATACGACTCTGCCAAGTCCAGCACATTCTTGGAAATGTACGCCTCGATCAAATTGTCTATTTTTTGCTGAACCAGAGAAATCAGATATGCATCATCCCTCTGTAGCAATTTATTTCCCTTCTTTCCGATTCCCATAATCTGCTGCAAAACTTGTCCTACATCTTCCGGATTCAAAGCCCCGATCAAAACCTTTTGTGTGACAAGCTCCTGAAACAGCTGGGAATTTTCTGGAAGATTGATAAGAGCCTTGGTGACCGCTTCGATATATTCCGTTCTACGCGCAAGCTCCGAGGCGGTAAAATCGGAATATGATAAGAAACTGTCCACGAATTTATGATCAAACTCTACTCCATGGAAGGTGTAAGTTTTCGATTGAGCCATTCCTGCAAGCTGCAGTTTGGAGATGCAATACACCTGATCTTCATGAGTATAATAAACAAGCCATTGATCATCAATATCCTCATAATCGGAACTATTCATACAAACATTCTTCAGAGTTAGATTTGGAACATGAGCAACAAGCTTCAGAGAATCGGAAGTAAACAAGGAACCAACAGATAGATTGTAATCATCCGTTGCTTGTTCGGTCTTCTGGATAATATTTGCCAATTTCACATCCAACTCATCTTCCGATTTTCCGGTCTGGAGATGTTTCAATTGGGATTTCCGACTATCGAGCTTGGCAAGTTCCGGCTCAACCAACGATTCCGGAATATTCAATGCGAGTTCTCGCAACAATGCCCTCTCTGTCAGAATATGAATTGTCTGGTGCAAATACTGATAAACTTTCTCTTTTAGAAGATCTGCGCTGGACGATCCGGGAAGTAGGAAAAGTTCTGGAAATCTCTGTTGGGGAGTCGCAAAGTTTTGCAGCAAGGTAGGAAAATATGCATCGGCACATTGCGCTGCCAATCCTTGGAAGAAATTAGCATGCTTGGTCACGGGATCGTTGACATCCAAAAAGAGCAAGAGCGAATGCAGAGCCTGGAAGTATGAATAAACATCAGCATGGACTCCCTTGAGCGAAGTTGTGGAACGATAAAGCGCATCTTCCAACAGATTGGCCGAGCGTGTAATATCTCCTCTCACTAACGTTCCACCTTCCCCAAGTCCGGAGGTTGAAAGAGCTTGTTCGCTTATCGTATTATCTCCGTATTTGATGCGCAGTAAACCCAACACCTGGCGCAATTCCCAAACTGCATACCGTCTCGCATTCGGAACCGATGATAATGGCGCCAATCGCAAAGAGTTCAATCGCTGCTCTACTCCACTGTATCTTTCCTTGAACCATTTGCACTCGCGATCATAGACGGTGGGATCCATGCTCAGAAACTTAATATTATCGTTATCTTTCTCATATTTGTAAGATATTTCCGAATCGGTGACTTTTAGCTTGGGAAGGGGAAATCGGATAAGAAGTTCGTAGAATTCGGGTTTTTTGCCGGCAAGAACCTTTTTCAAAGTCTTCGCGTTACAGATTTGAGGATCAGAGGCCGAATGATATAGTTGGCAATGATTTATCCAATAGGCATTTGTCGGCTTGTAGAAGAATAGTTTTTTGCCATTCAGTTTGATGATGAATTCCCGCGAACGAGGCAAATTGAAATACATACGATCTGATGGGTTCATTTCTGATCTTGATTTTCCGCTTGGATCGGCGATCAACAACTTCCACTTTCGAATATGCGGAATATTAAGCCAAGGTTTGAGCTGATGAGCAGTGATGCATTCTTTCAGATGGGGGTCGAGCGGGGCTGGCAACTGCTGACTCAAATTCTTGATTTCCCCGGTAGCAATGCTCTGATCAAATAGACGATTATATCGGCGACGTCTTCTTTCGGATTTTCGCACTAGCGGATTATAGATTAGCATCACCGTTTGTTGAGTATACTGATTGGTGAAGTTTAGTAAATCATTCCAAGTCAAGACCTTTCCGGTAATTTGTGATTCCCGGATCATCTCTAACACCTTCCGAATGAAACCGGAAGGAATCTTGGATGCAAAATCTTGAGCAATGTCTTCAAGACGAGACTCCACACTTTTTCCTTCCTTCTTAGCATTCCAGCTCGCTAACATGACCGAACCAAGAAATTTGAAGTAGGCGGACATCTCTTCCCGTTTTGTCTGCTCAACTTGATTCATTCTTCCGGCTATATCATCGATAAGTTGAGCTAGACTTTTACGGAGGGCCTCGGGCATATTGGAAACGGTCTTTTGCAGCTCACTTTTTACTCGTCGCGTAATGGTTTTTGTCATTCGTTTTGCCATTCCGCGATCGCCAAGTCTTTGCGCGGTAATTTTGGCTACTTCATCGGCCGATAATATTCCGGAATTGATTGCATCTGCCCAAGCCTGTTCTGTAACTGCTTCTGTGGTGAGCGGTGCGCCCTTTTCTTCATGCTCGGATTTAAGACGATTATATACTGTCCGAATAGATCGGAGCTTTGACTCGCTGACAATGTCCTCTTGTCCGGCATCTTTCCATGCTTCATCTTCCAGCTCCTCGATCGAAACTGATTTGTCCTTATCTACCGCGTATTGTTTGAGATCTTGCATCCGGGTTCGAATAAACGACCGCAATTGTTTGACTTCAGATGACAATCCGGTTTCATGAATTATTTCCTTCCAGAGTTGTTTATCAAGACGTTTTAGGCGTTCCTCTAATTCGGAGGAGAGAGAATCTAATCTATCTTGATAGAAGGTCTGGAATTGTTGCTGTCTATGTTTCAGTTCAGAGGATTGAGAAGTTACGTTACGATAAAGCGCCTCATATGCTTGAAGAAATTCGGTAATTTCCATCTGCTTTTGATCGCGAACTTCCGGTGTAATTTCTCCATCTCGAAGCTGATCATCCAATAGACCGGATGCTTCGGCGGCTGCCTGCTCGATGTTATCGGCCAAATTGAGACCTAAGCGAGCAGCTTGTCGGTGCAGTTCTTCAGTGTTCCACGCCAATTTTTCATTGTTACGACGGGACGTAAATCGGGACATGAGAGTTTGCACGGTTGCTTCGGGAATTTCCACTGGAAGATCCTGAATGTCTTGAGCCTGGGAAACTGGAGCGGAAAGATATTCTTGAATTTTTTGTAGCGCAATATTCTGGACAAAATTTGTGAAATCGGAAGATGATGGAATGATAGCTGCAAAGTACTCTCTCATCAATGATAACACTCTTTCCGTCACAATTGGCTGCAAATATTTCACGTCGGATCCTTTACTCACAAGAACGCTGAGAAATTGGGGAGATAGCAACTGCTTAATCCATGCTCCAATTTCCGGTTTGGTTGACTCATTCCATGAAAGAATAAAATCAAGCTTGAATAGAGCTCTCGATAAAAGAGTTCCCGTAACTTGATTCTGATAACTGATCAACACGCTTTCGTCCTTGAATACGAGTTTTGCCGCCGGATTTTCCAGATATCCTTCGTATACGCGTAGGATGGATCGACGCACTGCCTTATCCAAGTTTGGCAAGCGTCCAAAGATAAGTTCCCGATAATGCAGCTGTTGTCCGGACTGGAGAGATTTGAAGAGAATGATAAAATCTGAAGGTAATGATTTAGCCAGACGATCGTCGAGTTCTTGGTCAGTGGGGGTAGCCGATGTTACGTGATTGTAATATGCTGTAATCTTACTCAGCAAACTAACTGGAGGTCCCAAGGGCCAAGATTCAATCGGAAATTCGGAAAAGACTTCTCGAGCAAAGTTGGTTTGGTCGATGCTATGCAATCTTATGAAGAGGCGACCAAACTGATCAAGTCCGGAAATCTGACGTAATAGATTGCGAGTGTTGGCGTCGGAAACTGGTTGAGAAGAAAATTGAGCCAGAAATGTCCAGGCGGGAAGATTCTCAGATTGTAGAATATATTCATCAATGGCCTCCTCTTCTACGTCCTCTGGATCTATTCCTTTCTCTTCCGCGATGGCTTGACGAGTTCCATCTCGATAGGCTTTGATCTGCCGTGTAGCCGACAACATGACGTTCTCCTCAGAGGTAACCTTTGCCTTTGCTTGAGGCTTCTTTTCCTTTTCGACTTCTATCTCCTCCGGTTCAAAGGCTTTTTCCTCGATGCGGGAAAGAATTTTTGATCGCTCTTCTTGTAATTCTTTTAGACTTTTAGGAATTTCCGCTTCAATCGTTCGAGGAGGACCGGAGATAATTATCGTTTGGCTGGATAGCGGAAGAGGCTTATGAGGACCGGAAAGGAGCATCTTATTGTAATTTTCTACCTCGTTTAGGATTGCAGTCGGAAGTTCGTACTCGTATCGCAACTGCTCAATTTGCGGCTGAGCAACCAATTCATCTCGATGCAACAAATCTTCCAAAAAGACCGGCCTATCTCGAAGCTGACTAAACACGTCAATCTGTTGAAGAATCTTGCTCCTAAGTGGAGTGTAGGACAACTTTTTCAGAAGACGAGAATAGAGCTTGAGAGAGCTGACAATGTTGATGGAAGTTTCCGTGAATGTTACTCGACCAAAGTCCGTTATTGGTTGCATGTAAGATGCATTTTCTAGGTCCGGATGATTCTTCAGTTCTTTTAGTTCGGCTGGAGTAAACGGAATTTCATAAGCCAGATGATGATCTATCTGTTGAATTACCTCAGAATTATCTATTCCGAACTGTTGCGACCGCATATGTGAAAGAGTTCGAAGCAGACGAATTCTGATGATATTTCGAGTATCGAGATCGTCCAGGAATTCCTTATCCTTGTCGGAAACTTCCGGCTCCACGTCTTCATCTTCCTGAACTGATTTGGCTTCGGATTTTTGCTTAGTTTTGCGAGATTTTCCTTTCGCGGCCCTTTCTGCTTTAGCTTTTTTCTCCTTGAGGGAAGACATCAATTGTGGTAGGATGAGATATTACGAAAGAGGGAATTGTTGATTATTTGACGATTGATTTAAGGTGAACGATGATTACTGAGCAAGATGATGCTCAGCAAAACGCAAATGATAGAGACATTAGTTCTTGGACAAAAAATCAATTTTCGGAATTTTTCATCCGATTTTTCCGACAAATAATTGCGATTCGGAAAATCGCAATTTCGGGGGCGCCAAGCTCCCCCGTGCCCCCCAGAATAGAAGCATGAGGGGTTCGGAGAGACATGTGAAGGTCCAGGGAAGCGAGTAAAAAGTGAAGGGGGTCCGGGGGAATGAGCGAAGCGAATGCCCCGAGTTAATGTTTGCGGAATATAAACACTTCCTTTTCAATAGCTCCTCCAAATAAATCTATACCCGAAAATACCATTTTTCGATCTACGCATGTCCATACCGGATGTTTCATCATATATTTATACATTCCGTCTGATCCGTCCGACGCTCCTAATTCTCCAACAAAGATGATATATTCGGAATTGGATAGTTCCGTCCATTTCTTGATGGCAAAGTAATCTCCGTATCCTCCCTCTGAAGTAGAGGGCGGAGGAGAAATGAGCAGTAGTGTATTGTGATCTGTTCCGTATGTGGAAACGGCCTCTACACCATCACAGTTTGTAATTATTGAAATGTCACCACTGACCTGTTCCGGGGCTTGCAATTCAGTTGCTGTCCATTTCGTGATTTTGATCGAGTCTTTTAACTCGTTAAAGACCACATTGCTTGCACGACCATTCCCGGCCATAACTTCCAGAATAGATAGCGGAGATTTGTCGATGAAGTACTCTCGGATGTATTTCCCCGCTCTGGATAGGGTTACGGTTCCCAGGGTTGAATCTCCTCCGGGCGGTGAGAACATTGGAGCTACCTGTAGCCACGTCTTCTTGTACTCTTCATACTTATCATCCAAATCTTCCGGTAAAGACTGTGCTCGAGAATGATTTACACCCATTTCTCAACACGACTGATTGTATCCGAAAAAATCAATTTTCGGATATGTGAATACGAAAAATATACGATTTTTTCGAATTGTCCTCATTATCTGGATTTTCATCATCGATTTTTCCTGTATTCGATACCGTCATTCGCCAAAGCTGTTTTCAGCTCATCAATCACGTCTTTTGATATTTGCTCGAATGTCATACCCCATGACGGATCCAGCCAGCCGGGACAAGGAGAACTTTCCGCTATAATTTCTCGAAACCATCTCACACTGTACAGTTTGTAAGCATACGCGGTTTGGTTAAGATTATCAAGTAGCAATTTCGTGTAGGCATCCAATATTTCAGTGTTATTCTTCAATTTTTCAGGAAGGATAATATCCTTGACAAACTGTTTTAGATGTGGATATTCTGCAGACATTATTGATATCAATTTATGAGAACCGGAAAAATCAGTTTGGTTTGGAAAAGTGGTATCTATTCACTAAAAATCAAATGTCCTTTCATAACCTTGGACGGCTGCTCGTTGCAATCGGGAAATATCTCTCAGTTGTGGAAGATCTCGCTGGAAATCTTGAGGATGTGCAGAACCTTGATTATCGAACGAGAAATTTAGAGCTGGTTTTGTATAATATTCCAGACCACTCATATTTCGCGCATTGGACATATCATACATGTTTGAGAGATTGACAGAGGGCTGAGCGTATGCTGCTACTCTACCTTGAAGATCATGCTCTTGATTTACTTTTTCCGTCATATCCATCGGAGCTGTTAGACCTGATGCTGCCGCGTAGAGTGGGAGATTTCGTTCCAAGCGAATTTCCGGTTGTTCTACGCTCAAAATAAGTTGATCCGATCCGAGATTTGTATTGACTGCAGTCCATGTATAATTTGCAAGTTTAATTGGAGTTCCATCATCGCGGTTCAGACTAATTGGTTGACCAAGAGCTGCCTGTACAGCAATATAATTCTTCTGACGAATTCCCGCTTGAACTTCAGTAGAAACGTGATTTGCCGGATCGTAAACGACTACCTGGAAGTTTGGACGAATATTTTTCAACAGAACATCTTTCCGAACCTTGTTTGACGCATCTCCTGGCAGATCATCAAGTGTCCGAAATTTAACATTGGATGTGACGGAATAAGAGGGACGAATAATGACTCCGTATGGAGTTTGTTCTCGAGAGACAAAGTCGTTCGTTTCGATGGATTTGCCAGGATTTGTCATCATTTCGTAAGAATCGGGACGATTCTGATTAATGGCAAACGACGCCGACATCTCGCTTGGGGTATCGAAAACATAGGATGGAGTTGTCTGAATAGTATCGGGACCGCTCGCCTTGTTGAGATTTAACGCATTTCCAACTTCCCAAGAGTCGAAAGAATCTGCAAGAGTATTTGTTGCATATCCGTTTGGTAGTCCAGGATTAGTTTCAACAGTAATTGTCTGATGGGTTCTTGGGTTCGATAAGGAATGTGTAACTTCCACTGGAAATAATGGAGGTCTAACTACGTCCAACTTGTATATGGCTCCCGGCTGCCTGGTATTGGAACTGCTTCTCGATCCCGGACCAGCTCCCTGCCCATAATCCACTTCCACTGAAGGATTTACGCCACGAGCATATTCCCGAATGTTTTCATTAATACGTGATGGATCTGATCCTGCAGCTCCGGGACGAGACATCCACATCACGTCCGCCATGTCGACTGGCTCATGCTTTCTAGTAAATTTGCTGTAAGAAGGGAGCTTGTAAATGTGAAATTCCTCTCGACTCGGAGGAGATACCCCACCTCGCTGTTTCATACGGATCGGAATGTCCACCATCCTATTTGCAAATGTCGGACATAATTTTTAAGCGGCGTTTACGATTTCGAGAAAATGAGTTTTTACGTCTAAAAATTGAAAAATGAATAATGTCGTCTCTAACTTTTCCAGAACAGATTGTTCAATTTCTTCGATCCAATTCGGGACAATTTGCGGCAAAAACTATCGCTCGAGCGACCAATCTTGAGAGACGGAAAGTGAATCAGATGCTTTATGGAATATTGCTCAGAGACGGTAAGGTGATCTGTGATGCATCCTCTCATCCTCCGCTTTGGTCTTATCCCGTTAAAAATACACAAGATATGGATGAAACCGATGAAGATGAAAAACATGTAAAAACTGTAGTGTTTGTGGATCTTGGAAATATTCATGATGTACTGCAACATCTGGAAAATTATGCGGATGAATGTAATGTTTATGCATTCGCTGACCGCGCTTTCAATGGGTTTGGTGTAAATCCTTCTCCGAAGAACAAAAATATTCGAGTTTGCCAGACAAAAGATGAACATAAAAATGCCGCAGATGTCGAGATGATTTGGACGGCTGCAGAAATTGTCATGAACACGGATCCGAAAGCCGCATATAAGGTCAGATTTATCATATTTACCAAAGATAACGGGTTTCGTTCGCTTAAAACTATATTGGAACGATACGATGTGGTAGAGGATGTCATCTTTGCTCAGACCTGGCAGGAGGCTCGGGAATTCATAGAGTGATTATGTCTGGATGAATAAATTGATTTTTTCCACTTTTATTGAAGTGGAAATTATCTTCACATCATCATGTCTGAAATGTCGTACAGTCAACGATGGCTTCAATGGAATATTCAGCATTGGGATCAGATTGGCGATCTTCTATCAGTCATACCCTCTATTCTGAAGGAGAATCAGATGGAATGGATTGCCGACGGTAAGTGGACACATAATGAGGAAGATGGCGAGGTGGATGAATTTTTTGACTTGATAGAGGGAATGATCATCTCCGCGATTAGATTTCCCGAACGGAAGAAAATTCTGAAATATATGAGCACAAATAAACATGATCCAGAAATTGAAGCTATTCTTGCACGTGTTGATGAGGAATTGAATAGGACTGCACTTACAGAGATGGAAGAGGAATTGTTTGAACAGCTGGTTAGTCAGCACGCCCCATTTTATTAGACTAAATGAACCGATTCTGAAACCTCATTCGTGTTTGAACGAACACGAATGTATAAATTGAGTTTTTCCTGATATAACGAGGAAAATGTTATCTTGTCTCCTGAAGCCGCTACATTAAAAGTCATTCAGACAGTCGTGAACTACTGGAAAGTAAAAATCCTGATAGCCCACAACCCTTGAACGAAATACGAGGAAGTAGCATCCTCGGGCCAATGTAGTTTACTATCACCATAAGTTCGGTGAGGAACTATCAGTATGATTGTACTTCGACATGTAGCCTAATTTCAGCTTGGATCAATGCTGAAAGAGATTGAAATAATGGTTAATACCCCACCTCAATCTGATCAGAACTTTCAAATCTTTAAGTATTAATTTCTGATGGCAAGTATTTTTCTGGTCAGTTGGCTAGCAATAAAATATTTGTTTCGGATAGTGCATATCAGCTGATAGCAGTTTTTTGTTTAACCGTTAAGAGCCTTTTAACAATTCTTATTTTTCAATGAGCCAAAAAGATATTTTGTATCTCCAAGGTCTCTCCGCGACGATTGAGAGCTTGCGTCGAAAAATGAACCGGGGATTATACTGGGCCAACGACTTTATCAACGAGTGTGCCTTTTGGCGCACTGACATGATGGCCAAAAATTTCCAGAAAAAATCCGAAATTGAGTGGCTGGAACTTAGACGTGATAATCTACAAAAAATGATCAATCGGAAATATGAAGCTGCTATAAACCAGCATCTATGCAAAGATGTATCCGGTATTGTGGCATCATATTTTTGAACAATTTGCGCTTTATTAAAAGCCCAAATTTTTCCTTGATGACTTACTGGGTTTTATTCGCTCTCCAGTTTGCGCAATTCGTCTGTGAGAGATTTTATAGTGACTCGTAGAGCTTCTATCCGATGTTTTTTATTTCCCGTTCTTCTGCTTCACGAATTCGAATTTGATAAGCACGAAGACATCCTTCGGAGCAGAACCCGAGGGATCCGATGAAGAATCTGCTCGGGTCCCATGAATCGCATTCTGAATAGCTGCACATTGATTGTTCTATTGTTTCATACCCGAGAAATAAATCATTTTACGGGGGCATTCGCTTCGCTCATTCCCCCGGGCCCCCCTTCATGTTTTCAGGAACTTTTTTTGTTCGCTTCCCCGGACCCCCTTCACGTTTTCAAGAATTCTATTCTGGGAGGGGGGCACGGGGGAGCTTGGCGCCCCCGA
>Ga0335071_10004478_pt1 | contig 14586 bp, 14 predicted proteins | sample Lox_Sample_15_FD_206724 | JGI IMG/M metagenome (GOLD analysis project Ga0335071, IMG submission 206724) | Soil microbial communities from Loxahatchee National Wildlife Refuge, Florida, United States - Lox_Sample_1.5 | ecosystem: Environmental > Terrestrial > Soil > Wetlands | place: USA... | reverse complement strand
GTTTCGGGAGTTTTCAGGTTTAAGGTGGGCTCCATCGAAGATCCCATTGCAAATTCGCACATAGGGCCGCTCATCTTAAAGAAGGCCTCGGTGAAGTGGCCGCCCACACCGACCCACTGCGTGACGAAGTTCAGTTCTTTTGCTTGTTTCTGGATCAGGGTCTGTTCAGTAGTGGAGCCAATGCAGAAGGTGACCTCGGGCTTGAGCTCTCTGAGCTTGCTTATCTGAGTGGTGAAATCCGCGTCACCGATCTCGTAATAGAGATGCGCCAGCTCCTTGGCCCCGATTTTCTTGGATACCTCGGACCAGATCTTTTCACCGTCGCGACCGTAGTCGGTGTTCTCCATAAAAAAGGCTACGGTTTTAGGTTTCTTAGCTTCTTCCAGCCACTTATTCATTCCGGTCAGAAACATAGGGCTGTTGGGGCTCGTACGAAAGACGTACTTGAGACCCCGTTCCGTAATGGTAGGACTGATAGCGATCGCTACAACGTTGGGAATTTTCTCCCCATCAGCAACTTCACTGGTGGCGATGTTGACACTGGAGGCATACCCACCCCCCACCACGAGTACTTCATCTCGAGTGATCAGTTTCTTGATGGCTGCCACGCCCTTGTCAGGCTTGGCTTCAGTGTCACCGTAAATGAGTTCGATCTTGCGGCCAAAGAGGCCGCCTTTGGAGTTTACGTCATCGAGCGCCAACTCCATTCCTTTCTTCATCTCGCCCCCATTGAAGGCCAACGCACCCGTGAAGGGACCCAGAATGCCGATCCTGATTGGACCCTTGTCAGCAGCTAGAGCGGGCATTGCCCAGGTCAACAGCACCAGCGTCAAACTAAACACTACCGCTGAAACGGAACAAATCTTCCTCTTCATTCTCTACTCCTTTCTCGTCCAAAACGATTCCAAGCAGACGTGCCATGATCAAACCGGCGGAAAACCGTCTTATCCAAGACTCCATTTCCCACGCGATGAGCTTTATCGACCATCTCTCTCCACAGGTTGCAAACCGACCTCAGCTCTGACTGATCGCAGCTAATCCGCGCTCTATGATGTCAAGCCCCTCCTGAAGCTGCTCGTCGGTGATGACGAGCGGCATCAGTGTCCTAATTACGTTGCCGTATTTGCCGCAGCTTAGAAGAATAAGGCCATGCTCAACGCCGTATTGGACCAACTTCTTGGCCTGCTCTGTCGCGGGGGTTTTGGCCTTACGATCGGTTACCAGCTCGATAGCCATCATCGCACCGAGCCCACGCACGTCACCGATGAGTTCGAAGCGCTCCTGCAGGATCTGGAAACGCTCACGAACTGCTTTACCAATCTGGGTGGCCCGTTCAGGCAGATGGCTTTCCTCAATGAAATCCAGGACCGCGAGAGCCGCCCGACACGCGACAGGGTTGCCTCCATAGGTGCCGCCCAGGCCGCCGACATGCGACGCGTCCATAATCTCCTCACGGCCCACCAGCGCGGCGAGAGGAAGCCCTGCGGCCAAGGACTTGGCCACAACCAGCAAGTCGGGCTCCACCTTGTAATGCTCCATCGCGAAGAGTTTACCGGTACGACAAATCCCGGTCTGCACCTCGTCTGCAACGAACAGGATGCCGTTCGAACGGCAGATGTCCGCGATAATAGGGAAGTACTCCGGGGGAGGAACTACGAAGCCGCCTTCACCCAACACCGGTTCAAGCACCACCGCCGCAGTGTGCTCCGCTGCCACATGTTCGATGAAGAAGTCCGCGAGGTAATGAGCGCAGGCTACTCCGCATGAGGGATAGGTCAAATTGAACGCGCAACGGTAGCAGTACGCATACGGCATGCGGTAGATCTCAGGGGCAAAGGGACCGTAGCCAAATTTGTACGGCTTCACCTTGCTCGTCATGGACATGGCCAGAAGAGTGCGCCCGTGAAAACCACCTTCAGCCACGATCACGGCGGGACGTTTCGTGTAATAGCGCGCCACCTTGACAGCGTTCTCCACTCCCTCGGCGCCTGAGTTCACCAGGACCGTCTTCTTGGCAAAGCTCCCGGGAGTGAGCTCGTTCAAGCGCCCACAAAGTTCCACGTATGGCTCGTACATAACAACGTGAAAGCAAGTGTGCAGATAACGCTCGGCCTGGTCTTTCACTGCCGCCACCACCTTGTCATTGCAGTGTCCCACGTTAACCACACCGATGCCGCCTGCGAAATCGATGTAACGCTTGTTATCTACATCCCAGATCTCGGCTCCTCTTGCCCTGGCTGCGAACCGAGAAGTAGTGTTGAAGGGACCCGTCGGCACTTCGGTTTCACGCTGACTCAGAAGGGTCTTACTGGTGGTTTTCAAACTCATATATGTCACTTCCTATCTTACTCGATGATGAACTTTGGTTTGAGCAATCCGGTTACACGTTCGAGACTGCCTCCCTAATTCGGTCCTGGATGCCTTCATGGTTACGCATCGTGGCACGCATGGTCAGGCCTCTCTCGCTCTTTCCGGTAGTGCACAACGGAGAGCCCTGTGGACTAGGATCGTGCGCGACAGTCAGGGCCCTTTGGCATCTATGCCGGCAACGATAGTTCCTGAGAATCCCTCTTCGACTAATTCCATGGCTAGAGCACTAGCACTGCGCCGGTCGAAGGAAAGCAGCAACCACGTCATCTGTTCCTCGTCACGAAACACACGCTCCTCGCGAATAGCGATGCCCCTGTGCTCCAAAAAGCTATGAACAGAGGCAGCAACATCCGGAGAATTCAACTTCAGAATCAAATGAGACAGATCTCCGGAAAGTTTTTTCTCCAACTCTTGAGGCAGTATACGTTCCATGAGGGGATAGAAGAGCGAAATCCATGCCACAGGGGGGCAGGCGCGCAGTGGTGGTTCCGATTCCGGATAAACTACTGAGATTGCGCGCGAAACAACCACGTTTCAACCGGGGATACATGTGCGAGGTGAGAGACTCGGAGACCGCTCCATTTTTTGTTGATGCATAAATGGATCAACAAAAATGTAAACTCCTTCTGTTTGTACCGGCCTGTATGTGGGGCGAGGAATCGTCTGAGCTGATCCGGTATTGCATCATCGATGCATTATCGGTTCGAGTCTCCGCTACGTTTCAGCTTCCGAGCCAAGGAAGACTGGCTCAAACCCAAATGCCGCGCCGCACGACGTTGCGAGCCGAAACGTTTCAGTGTCTCCTGAATTATCTCCAGTTCAAGAGCGCGCAGCCGATGACGGAGGTCCGCTCCTTGCACTAACTCTGCCTCAAGGGGACCCACATGGTGCGTGCGCACTTCGGACGGCAAGTCGTGCACTTGGATTTCCTGGCCCGAACTCATGATCAACATACGCTCGACAATATTCTCCAATTCGCGCACGTTACCTGGAAACGGGTATTTCAAGAGCATGTTCATGGCCTCGGGGCTTATCTGTTTGTAAACGCGATTCTCTTCGCCTATCTTTTGCAGGAATGATCGAGCGAGATCCGCTATGTCGAGCGGACGCTCACGCAGTGGGGGAATTTGAAGAGGCACCACGTGGAAACGATAAAACAAGTCGTTTCGAAATCGCCCGGCGCCGACTTCAGATGCAAGGTCCTTGTTAGTGGCGGCTATCACGCGAGTGTCCACTTCTTTTTCTGCGGAACCGCCCACGGGCACGAAACGGCGTTCATCCAGGAACCGTAACAGCTTAACCTGACCTTCGGTGTTTATCTCAGAGATCTCATCCAGAAAAAGCGTCCCGGAGCGGGCCAACTCAACCAGTCCGGGCTTCCCCCTGAAATCCGCGCCTGTAAAGGCCCCCTTCGCGTATCCGAACATCTCCGATTCGAAGAGTGAGCTGGGGATTGCCGCGCAATCCACCCGAATAAACGGACCTTTGCCACGGACCGACTCCTTGTGAATCAGCTTAGCCAGCAGTCCTTTTCCGACCCCTGTCTCTCCTGATATCAGCACTGTGGAGTTAGTGGGAGCCACGCGCAGGGCCTGTTCGTACACTCCCTTCATGGTTCGGCTCCGGCAGATGAAGTGGTTGGCTTCTAACTCCTTGATCTGCTTTAGAGAAAGTTCAATTCTGTAGTGCTCAAGTTGAGCTTGGCTCTCTTCGATTTCTCTACGCAGACGATCCAGCAAGGTAAGGTCTCGGTCGTTAATCACAACGAAAGCCACCTCTCCGGCTGAGTCAAAGATCGGTACTCCCGTAGCCAGCACTATTTTTCCGGTCTTGAGATGCTGCTGCATGGTTATGGTTGTCTTGCGCTGGAGTACCTGCAAGGTCACAGATTCTTCGAAACGCCCCTCCCTGAGGAGATCGTCCACGTTGCGGTTTTCCACTTGCTCCCGCGGCAGTCCCACCAGTTTGAGCGCGGCCTGATTCACCTTCACCACAATCCCGCGATGATCGCAAATCCAAAGGCCATCAAAGGAGGACTCCATGATGGTATCCAACTGGGATACCACCTCTTTATATGTGGTGGAGGAAAGCGTGTAGGGTTCCGCTTGATATGAGTCGAGGAGGTAGCAGGTAACTAGGCGAACCTCCCCATCCACGAACAAAGGAAAATGATGGGCAATCACATCCTGATTCCCGAGTGAAAACCGCGAGCCCAAAAGTGGCGTACCATCTCGAAAAACCGCTAAGGCGCCTTGCCAGGCCGCAGGCTTGAAAGACTCAAGAGAACGTCCGGCAAACGCAGCAGGCTCCACCGCAAACATGTGAGCTGCGGCTCGATTTCCGTAGGCCACCGTGCCGTCCTTGGCAAGCAACAGAACCCCCACTTGGCTCTCGTTGAATCGGGAGGCATAGCCGGCAACCAAATCCGGGGACTCTACATAAGACATGCGATTGTTTCCCTTGTTCGGGATCATCTTCACCTTGCCTTAAAGCAAGGCAAATTCTTAGGTTACACCAGTTCACAATTTTTTCATAATATGCGAAACCTACGAGGTTGATAAACGGCGAAAGAGCTACAGGGCGCCGGCGCAAGGTGGAGGGACCATGCCGGTTGCCGCACGTAAGGGCAAGCTTGCACCGCTATTGCGTTTTCGTTTGTCATATTGGTCAACACTTTGATATAATATATTTAATACAACGCCTAGTTCGGTGACCAGGCTGCCCCATGTTTTGTTAAGCATCTGAGGCTTAGGCCGGAGTGACGAAATATGAGAAACGGTCAACCAAGTATCAGAGCGCGTGAATTCCTGTCAGACGTCAGGGCAGGTGTGAGCGATTCCATATTGCAACAGAAATACGCACTGCCCCCGAAGAGATTTTACGTCTACAAGGCCATGGCCCTGGACATTATAGCCAAACAGAATGCTGAACAATCCAAAGACAGGAAAAAGATAAATGCTAAGCGCTTTCTGGCCGATATTCGATGCGGGATGGACGATGATGCCTTGATGATGAAATACGACCTTCTCCCGCGGCACCTGCAAAATGCTTTTCGGCAAATAATTAGTGCAGGTCTAATCACACCCTTAGAATTGTCCAATCGTCTCAAGATAACTAAAAGTCAAGTGAGAGAAGCATTTGTTGAGATGGGCAAGGCAGTCCGCGAACTGGACTGAAATGTCTGACGCAAAATCTTAGACCTTCCAATCCGTGTTGGTGCCGGACCCTCCATTGGTAGTGGGGTGACGATGTCGCCGAGAACTAAAATCAAGGCCAGAGAGATTCTCTCCGACATTCGGGCGAGGGCCTCGGATTTCGAATTGATGTCCAAGTATGGACTTTCCGTGGAGCAACTCGATAAGGTTTTGGAAAAACTTGCAGAATCAGGGATGCTGCGTCGTGGGGAACTCCTGGAACGAGGAGGATTCTTCGACGATCCAGCCAACCGAACGCAGACCCGCCGGTTACCGAGAACATATCTGCGACTGCCAGCGACGATCGAGGATGTTGAAAATCCTTCAAACAGAGGTCTTGTTACAGATCTCTCCGTAATGGGATTTCGAACCAGAGGTATCGAGTCTGAGATTGGCGAGAAAAAGACTTTTACAGTGCAGTCAAGCGAATTCAAGGGTGGAACCGCGATCAAACTTGCCGCTGTCTGTAGATGGCGTATCAGAGATGGCGTCGATAGGAATCTCTGGGTATCGGGATTCCAAATAATTGATGTGTCGGATGATGATCTGGAAGCTATCCGAAGGCTCATTGCACTCCTGGGCATGAAGGATTCCGATTTTGTTCAAGAATGACGGCGGCGAAATCGAGAAGGAGCGGAATAAACCGCACCTCCTCGATATACGTAACCGCCGCGTACAGCCCCGAAAAGCATCCATCGCATTCAGATCGGACCAGGATGCAAAACGTTATTCCTTGTCAAGTTGTTTCTCAAGGTCTCTACTATTCCTGTCAAAATCCTTCCAGAAGCGGCTTTCGCAGCCGGCCATGCAATTATAGTAGTTCGAATACTGGCCGTAGTTGTAGCCATAGGGCTTCAACCATGCACAGTTCTGTATACACAGATTACGGTCAAAACCGGAGGTGTCCTGTGCGAGAACGACATGGGACAAGATTGGAACAATCGCCACTGCGGCAACCAGTACCGCTGCGTATAATAAAGACTTCATGTTGGACCTCCTGATCCCTGTTTGGCATTTGGGACTCATGTCACACCTAATTAGATGCGACCCTACAAGGTTCGATTCAGAAGCCGTAGAAGTTTTCCGATATATCGAGCGATGACTTCTTCCGGATTTCCCACCCGAGTGAGCGAATCAATTTCTGTGGTTCATCTAAGCCTCTTTCTGACGTGTATTTCAAAAGCGGCGACCGCAGATCTTTTCTCTTCCTGAATTTCAATCCATTCTCGGGCGAATCGTGTCATTCCCTCGGACGCGCCGGGGAATCAACTCAGCGCGATCTCTCAGTTTCCTCGGTTTGTCTTTCAATCCCTTTCCAGAACCGACTGTTGCAATTCGCCATGCATGTATAATAGTTGGCATAACCGCCGTAGGATCTGGCGCCTCCCATCAGCCAAGCGCAGTTCTGCTGACACAGATTACGATCAAAAGGAACACTCTGCGCCACAACAATGTTGGTTAGAACCGGGACCGCCACCAATGCCGCTACGAGTACTAAGATATATGCTAATGACCTCATTTTGCGCCCCTATCTTTGGTCGATACATTGGAATCCTGCAATTCCGTGACATTTAGATGCGGCCCGAAGAAGTTTGATTCGGCACATTTGTCAAAGCCTGGCGTACCGGCAAGGTAATTGAACCTTCAAAAGAAAAATAGCATCCAATATCTGTGTGGACGGCGATGACGTCCAGTAGAGTATTTCTGGAGCGCGGAAGCTGAGAAAGAGGTGTGTCATGAGTCGTATTGCTTACACAGGCATTGTCGTTGGGTCGCTTACGGCACTCTTCCTTTTGATCGCCTACTGGCTTGTTTTGCCGTCGCGATTTGCGGGGGACCCTGTCGGCGCAACCAGCGTCATGGAGCTGCCGGCAAAATCGAGCGCTTGTGATTTAGCGCCAAGCAGGGCTAAAGCCCCGGAAGCCGCTTCGACGACCTCGAAAAGTGGCAGTGAGCCGGCCATCGGCATATGCGAAGACGATTGGATCACTGGGTGGAATGTGCCTGTGTACAATTGTGACGTGTTGTTTGGGCCCGCGTAGGCCATCTCATCGATCAATCTCGATGGCGACGCGTCCCGTTCGTATGTGGGGCAGGCTCTACAACACCTTCTCCATCTCCTCCCAGAAGCGTCCGGTCAATGTAGCGCCGAGTGTGAAACAGGGCACCGATTTGGCCAGCATGCAAACATTCTCAAATAACTTGAACGTCAGAGCTTTCTCTTTGTCATGTGTCACTGAGAAATCATTGCGCTCCCGCATTTCTTGAATGGATTTGTATATCCATACGGCCGCTTTTCCGGGCAGGATAGGGCGGACTTCGTCCACGTTGGATCGGTTCAAAAAGAACAATGCCTTCAGCGGAACATATTGCTGGACGTCCCAAGAGCGGTTTCGGTCGCCACAAATCAGTTCCTGCCAGGTGGGGAAGGGGTGTGCGTGATATTGATTCAGGTCGTCTCGCACCACGAGGACTTCATCATCACACAGAGGACGCCAAGGAGGAGGGATTCGGCGAGAACATGTCGATTTGCCGGCTCCACTCGGGCCCACGAGCAATACGCCTGAACTGTTTAGTTCAGCGAGACCTCCATGAAACAACAGGCCGCCGGAATTTTGCACCGCCTCATATATTGGACTCAGCGCGGTCCACATTTGAGTGACACGGATGTCCCGACGGCGGTTTTCGAGGATTGCGCAAATGATATCCAGAGATTCCGGGTGCCTCCAGAAGCGGACAATCCCCAGGTTTTGTTCTTCCCAGCCTTGCAATGGAATACCAGGCGCATGATGCCTTATGTGTAGCAGCGAACGCCGGAAGCGACTTCCATTCGCGTAAGGATCTTCATGGATGAATATGAGCTTGGGGGAAATGCCGATCTTGGAGAACGACAGATTCATGATTGCCGCTAAATGCTTAACCCATGGAATCACAAGTTCGTCCGCTGCCAGAAGTTCCCACAGGAGCAGATTCGTGAGGGTCAGACCAAAGCAGCTTTCACGGAGAGGCGGTTGAGACAGTCCTTTCATTGGTACTTACTGCAGATTAGTCCCTGGCGAACACCGCCCGCCACATAGCGCGTACCCTGGGTAACAGACGGCGCCTACCTGTAAGAGGGGCGGATTGTTAAGATCTATGAGCTGGGGTCTTTCATGAAGAGTTTTGGCCGACATAGGCTTTTCCGCCGGTCGGTTTTTCCTTTATAATTGTTACCACAGAAATTCAAATTAGCACACTATCACCGATCGCCGCGGCGTGCAATGTGGCTGAGGATGATGTATATTTGTGAGGCTTGCACAAGAATACACTCTTTCCCTTAGGGGTCTCGTGAACAGCGCGTCAAGAAGTAAACAATCCAAGTTCGATATGCCGGGGTCGGAGCAACTCATAAGAATGTTGTGTCGAGGCTCCAGCATGAGCCCGACACTCAAGTTGACAGATGTCTTGTTTGTCAAACCTTGCGGCGGTGGAACAATTCGTTGCGGCGATGTTGTAGTTTTCAATAGGCCGGGTCGTTCATTGCCGGTAGTACATCGTGTGGTTCGTCAAGACGTCCTCGGCATGAGGACCCGAGGTGACAACAACGACAGCTTGGATCCGGATTACTTAGAGGAGTGCGACATAACCGGACTAGTGCTGTACCGGCTGAGAGAAACCGGGCTTGATCGCGTCCATGGCGGCAGATTGGGGACCCTTATAGGCGCAATGATTCGCTTCCGGCGTGACTTGGAAAAGAGATTTTCCTACATTTTCCGTCCTGTTTATCACTGGCTGGCAAGTTCCGGGATTCTTAGAAGGTGGCCGTTTCACCCGCTGGGAACTAAAGTCATTTGTTTTGAAAAGAATGGGGCGCATGAGTTACGGCTTCTCTGTGGCAGGAGATTGATGGGCGAATTCGTACCTGAACTTCACGCATGGAGAATAGATCGTCCTTTCCGGCTTTTCGTCGATGAATCATCACTTCCCAAGCCCCAGCCAAGAATTGATAGGGCTACTGAGATTACCTGATCTACATATTTTTGGACACCATGTGCCCGCGGACATCATCAGTCGAACAGCCGGTTTTGCACGTCACCAAAGCAGGTCAGTCTGAAAGGAGGCCGGACTTTCGCTCGCATTCCCTCTCGTCTCGGGCGTACCGGGAATCTCTCCCCTCGAGCTCTTCTGTTGAACGAGTTTCCGGAGATTGCGGTCAGGGTGCAGGCTCAAAATCTTTTGGAACAACTCCGAAGCGGCCTTTATTTCTTTTTTTTCTTCAAGCATCACTGCGAGCTCGTATAAAGCATGCGGATCGGTGGGATCAAGCCTAACCGCCCGTTGAAGGTCTTCCCAGGCCTTTCCTACATGCCCCATCCGCTTGTACACAAGCCCGCGATGCGCAAGCCAGCCGCGGCTGGAGGGGGAGAGCCGTCCCGTTTGTTCAAAATCGGCTAGCGCTCCGGACAAATTGCCGGTCTTCAATCGAACAAGTCCCCGGCAAAAATATGCCTGATAGAAAACGGGGTTTAGATCGATAGCCTTCGAATAGAAGAACTCAGCCTCCTCGGTCTTCCCGTTTGTCGCCTTACTATTTCCAAGGTTCCAGCATCCTACGGCGGTCGAGGTTTCGGGAACAAGCCGAGTTTCAAGCATGGCTATCCACACCCGCAGAGTCTCTTTCCAAACCGGGCGCGGGTCAAGCTCCAAAGCTCGTTTGTACAGACGGATAGCCTCGGTAATTGGATCGCCTCTGCGTTCATATATTCCCGCAAGGTTTTCCATCGCCTGATAGTTTTTAGGGTCGACCTTCAGGGCCTCGGTATAGTCTTCCACAGCTTTTAGATCACGATTGACTATTTCGTGCGCCATGCCTCGACTGAGGTAAATTGAGCTCTCTTTTGGAAAAATTCTTATTGCGTCTGAGAAAAGTGCGATGGAATCATGAAAGCGATTTTCGGCCAATGATTTCTGGGCCTGAATTACAATTGGATGGGTTTGAGGATCAGCAAGGGCTCCCGGACTTCTCTCCGTGCAACCGAGTCCGGCCGGAAACACGAGATGCGTCGTGAACACTAGTATAACCACGGCCTTCTTGACAGGCAGCCCGAGCCTTATAACAGAATGGATTCTCATGTGGTGGACCGACATTCTCATTCGTGATACAAGCAACACCCGAACGTTGCAGCGCGGCTCCCTCAGTACCAGTAATCGGCCCAAAAGGAAAGATGCGCGTGCTCACACATCAACTTCCAAAGCGTGGTACTCGGGACGCAGGCACGTATAACATGATTTCACCGACATTTCTCTACAATAAACGGTTTTTCCGAGTCTTACACCTGGCAACATTTGTCGTCTTGGCATTCGGTGCTTCACCGCTTCAAATCCAAGCGGACCAGACCAAATTGTCAGTGCCTAAACAATCAGACTACCGCATAGCTATTCACTGCTCCAGGAAGGTTTTGCAAGTGTGGTGTCAGACGGACCTGATCCGGGAATATCCGATAGAGATCGGGAAAACGGGTACCCACAAACAACGATCCGGCGATCGCCGTACGCCCGTGGGAGATTACGAGATCACTTGGATGGCTTCTCGGCATTCGGAAAAAGGGCGCAGGGTGGTTGACAATGAGAGTTGGTGTATCGAAAACAACTTTACCTACGCCAAGAGCGGCCCCTCTCTTGAAAAACTGTGGACCGACTCGTACGGGGGTGATCAGGCTGTCATAATCAGCATCAACTACCCGAACTCCAAAGATCGGCAAAGAGGCTTCACAGGAGAGTGTATTCACATCCATGCCGACAAAAAGACCCCGGAAGGAATGCTGGAAAAATCGTATGGGTGCATTCACATGTTCCCCGCTGATGCAATCGATCTTTACGATATCGTGGACACAGGCACTCCGGTAAAAATCCTTCCATGATCGGGAATTCCTCAGATTTAATAAGGATGCTCACCATTCAAGAGAAATTATCGGTTCCCTGAGACCACATGGCTAACTTGTCTCTAAGCCTGGGAAGTGGTACATAGATTTTCACCGCCGTTAAGAGTTTTGAGCAGGAGTCCTCAGTGCAATCAGTCCAAAAACCGGAAGTGACTCTGAATCTTAGGGCTGATCTGGTGTTTTTGCCGGTGGCGACGTCGTTTGTCGAGAAGGCGGCGGCGGCTTTTGGCATGGATGAGCCTGCAGCGCTATCGCTCACTCTAGCAACCGAGGAAGTGTTTGCATACCTTTGCGATGTAGTCGCGGCCGGCAAGAACGTTCAACTGCGATGCCGTGGCGCCGGGTACTATGTGGATCAGGAGTTCCTTTTCGAGTCCCGCGGCTTCAACATGAGGGCGTTCAATCTTACCTGTTCCGCTACAATGGATGATCAGGCCTGCATGGAGGAAACGGGGTTATTGATTGCGTCACGGATGGTCGATAGGTTCCAATTCTTAGAAGAGGGGAAATCGCTTCGCCTTATCCTAACTAAAGAAAAGTCCTATCCGTCTGTTGCAGACCTTCCGGTCCCAGATGCCAAACTCATGGAGACTTTCTCGATAAGGCCGCCCGATGTAGAAGAACTCAAGGCCTTAGTGCATCTGGCTCACGGTTACTATTCATCGCCGGTCATTCCCGAAAGCTTCAGTTATCCGGGCAAAATAGTAGACATGGTGGCGTGTGGCGAATATCAGTCCGCCATCGCCGCGGACAATGCAGGCCATATCGGCGGCGGAATTGTGTGGCGTTGGACCGGGGCCGGACCCGTCGAGTTATATGGTCCATATGTATTTAATCAACCACCGGACTCGGGTATGGGGCAAGCGCTTGTTGACTTTTGCCTGGGCGCAATTGCCAGAATCGGAGCGATCGGCGTCATCAGTCGCCGCCCGACACCGGAATTTCCTACAGAATATTTCGAATCGCTGGGCTCGCTTCTTATTGGGCACAAGAAGACAGCACGCCTGGAGACAATATCGTATTATCGTCATCTGGAAGAAGACCTGGGGCTGTCTGTATGGGCCCACAACTCCATCAACATGTTCCTGACCGGCGCATATCAACGGTTGGCATTCGCACGGGAAATCAAGCCGGTCACGTCAGAAGGCGAATCGCTGTCTTCTTTTTCAGTGCTTTCCACGGAATTCGACCGAGGCGCGGGTCAAGTCACGTTGAGGCCGATCTGGTGGGGAAACGATTCAGAAATGATTCTTACCACCCATGTCGAAATGCTCCTCAAGGAAGATCTGGACAATATTCTTTTCGAAATGGATCTGGGTAAGTCCTGGCACTGCTATTTCACGCCGGCTCTTTTCAACTGCGGGTTCGAACCGCGGCTCGTTCTGCCTTACGCGGGACAAGGAGATCTGGTCATCTTCCAGCACAGGACGGGTGAAACGTCCCAATGAGCGCCTGGTCTCCCGAAAGGCTTTTACCTGAGTACATCAAGCGCTTTGAGCCCTACGTCCCGAGCAAGCCGGACAGGGAGCTGATGAAGCTTTATGGTTGCCCTCATCTATACCGGCTCAACAACAACGAAAATCCTTTAGGGCCACCTCCGGCGGCACAGGAAGTCTTGAGAGGCTTTCCTCCACGTATGGCAGCGGTCTATCCAAGCGGGGATTCATACGACTTGCGTCATAAGCTCGCGGAAAAATTTAACAAGGACCCGCAACAGTTCCTCGTGGGGAATGGGGCCAACGAAGTTATAAGTTTCGTTATCAAAGCATTCTGTGAGCAAGGCGACAATATAGTCACGGCCGATAAGACTTTCGCGGTTTATGAATGGGTGGCCGAATTTTCAGGTCTAGAAGCTAGATTGACGCCGCTCAAAGACCATGCGTTCGACCGCGAAGGTATGCTGGAAAGGATGGACAACCGAACCAAGATCATATTTATCTGCAATCCGAATAATCCCACCGGGACTTACTGGAGCAGCGATCGGCTCCGTGACTTTCTTGACACCATAGACGGTCGCAACATTGTTGTAGTGGATGAAGCATACTGTGAGTTCGTCGAGGGCGACGACTTTCCCGACGGAATGTCATTGATTGACGAATATCCGAATCTTGTGATCTTCAGGACCTTTTCCAAGATGTACGGTTTGGCGGGACTCCGGATCGGGTACTTGGCAGGGGATTTGCCGCTGGTTCAGGCAATTCGGAGCACCTGCATAGTTTATTCGGTAAACGCTGTAGCACAGGAGGCCGCTGTAGCGGCTGTGGCCGACCAGGATCACATCCTTCGCACGCGACGGATGGTTCGCGAGGGCAAAGCGTTTCTGCGCCGGGAGCTGACAAAACTGAGGCTTCCATTTATAGAAGGAGAAGGCAACTTCGTCATGGTTAAACTCCCAATGAGTGACAGTCTTGCCTATCGGAAACTTATGGTTCAGGGCGTGATGGTGCGTACCATGACCGGCTTTAGATTTCCGAATCACATCAGGGTAACGGTCTCACACTCCGAAGCGATGGACGCTTTCATTACGGCACTGGCCAAGATTATTAAGTAGTTACAGCGAATGGGAAATCAGGATCACCAGATCGGACCCGTAAATATCCACAAATTTCCGCCTGCATATAATGAAACGCTGAGCGTCGGTATATCTCTTGTGCGGGTTGACGCACACGAAAAAGTCACCGGGAAAACCGTTTATGCCGCGGACTATTACGGCAAAAATATGCTCTGGGCCGGCGTTAAGCGGGCCGGTATCCCGCACGCACGCATGAAAGCCATTCACACTGATCGGGCCGGAAGAGTGCCCGGCGTCTTTTGCATCCTTACACACAAAAATGTGGCCGGCACTAATCGCCAGGGCGTAATTAGAAAAGATCAGCCTGTCCTCGTCGATGACAAGGTGCGGCATTGCGGCGATGCTGTAGCCCTGGTTCTTGCCGAGACAAAAACTGCCCTCCGTGAATCCATTGATTTGATAAGCCTTGATCTGGAGCCATTGCCATCCGTCATCAATCCCGAGCATGCCCTGGAGCAGGGGTCACCGCTCGTGCATGAGGACAATGCCGACGGCAATGTGCTGCTGAAAGGAGACCTCAAGATAGGAG
>Ga0335071_10004477_pt1 | contig 14587 bp, 13 predicted proteins | sample Lox_Sample_15_FD_206724 | JGI IMG/M metagenome (GOLD analysis project Ga0335071, IMG submission 206724) | Soil microbial communities from Loxahatchee National Wildlife Refuge, Florida, United States - Lox_Sample_1.5 | ecosystem: Environmental > Terrestrial > Soil > Wetlands | place: USA... | reverse complement strand
GAATTGGCTCAAGATTGCCGCTGCAGTCAAGCTTCCATTGTTCCCCGAGAGCACGAAGATCTTCTGGCTCACTCCCGATGCGTCCATCATGATCGCGTCGGGAATTCCGTACGCGGTTCCGGTCGCGGTGCAATCCGCGCCAGTTCCTGTTCGTCCCGGAGGATGAGCAATCGTGCATCCACCACCACCAACCATGATTGGCCCGGCGTTCAGCGTTGGTGTGCTGCCTTTGGCGTTGATAACCCAGACTTCGCCCAGTTGATCGCCAACGAACAGGCGTCCGCTGGGATAATCGTAGACGGGGCTGTTCGGAACGGGTTTTGCCCCGCCTGTTCCAGCCACCGGAAGCGTGTACGTCCAATCGAGAGTCGGCTGCGAATTCAACGTGCAGTTGAAGACGCAACTGATGCGCGAGATCTTCCCGTCATCGCTGGCCACGAAAGCCTTGTCGGTTGTGTAGTCGATCCACGCGTCCGCCAATGTGGTTGTGGCAGTGGAAGAGTAGGTCGTCGAGACCAGGCACGAAGACGGCGTTCCGCCGCCTGTGCAACTTCCGTTCGCGGTCGGTGCTGATGCGTTGGTAACAGTGCCTTGTCCGGCTTTTACCGTGAGCACATGAAAGATGGAGGACGATGCTGCGCTTTCTACGTACGCGATCTTTGTGCCATCGAGAGAGATCGTCGGAGATGTGACCACCGATCCTCCCGCGGTGCTTCCGTTGTATGCCCAGGTCACTGCTGGAGTCGTGCCGCAGAGAGCCCCTCCCGTTCCGCTGTACAGCTTATTGATGCCAACTATATTCGCCTGTCCACCGGTCACGCCCGCAACATTGAGCGGGAATATTGCGAAGTCAGTAGTGCAACTCGGTGTCCCATTGACATCGAAGGTGTACTTAGCCGGAAACTTCCCGATCGAGAGGTTTCCGTTGCCCATGCTCACACTCCAGTCTCTGCGGATGACGGATCCTGCGGAAGTGCCACCCACGGACTTCTGAGCGCGGCTGAAGTCTGGGGCTTCGGTCTCGCCGGACGAAACCGTAAGCGTTCCATCCTGAGCGCGCACCAGATTGCGATCGATCAGATAAAAGAGGATGCGCGGTTCGCTTTCGGCCGCCTTGAGATTCGCTGCTGAAGGGCCTCCGCTCAAGACCAGATGATGCGACGTCCAATCCGTGACTCGGCCAACGTGCCCTTGGCGACTCTGCGCCGGCATGAACGAGACGAGACCAAACAAACAGCCAATGGCAACGGAACTACGAAATGGTTTCATCAGTCCCCCTATGGAACCAAGCGGATGAAAGGACATGAATGCGCCAATGCCCAAGACGATTGCAACGACACTATTGAAAGATGATAGTGCACTGAAATGGGGGGATTCTTCGGCATTCACCGCCGCCGAATAACATTGGTAACGAGGGAGAAGTCGCGCCGATCTTACCCGTGAACACAAAGTCCTAGGAACTCTTGCGGTTGAAGCGGCAATGCGATTGGGTTGGGCTTATCTTGCCACAGGCCAATGCCATGGTCTCAAACACGCGCTCGAAACGGAACGCCGGCTGCTGATAAGGCCTGAGCACGTGAATTGGCGGAACTTCTGCTACCGCGTCCGTTCGGTTCGGCTGCAAATCGTCCCCTTCTTTCAGACCCATGCCTCGTCTCATTGCACTACGTACAGCGCGGCGCTCGCGGGCTCGCTCGTTCGACGACGTTTACCAGAATGTTAAGAGGCTGAGAAATAAGGGTCAAGACCGCAGATGTTGGCATCGCGGATACGTCGCGGGTTCGATGGACTACAAAGAGTGCCTGAAGTCATATGCGTGTCCGAACAACAGCAGTCAAAGCCGAGGACAAGGTCACATGTCTCGGCGGCCTTCCATCGCTTTCAGCATCGTGACTTCATCGGTGTACTCGATGTCGCTGCCCACAGGAATGCCCATCGCGATGCGGGTCACGCGCAGTCCCTGCCGCTTCAATTGTTGAGCGAGGTACGTCGCCGTGGCTTCGCCCTCTACCGTTGGATTGGTGGCGAGGATTACCTCTTCAATCTCGTCCCTCGCCACGCGGCTAAGCAGGTTCGCAATACGAAGCTGTTCGGGTCCGACCCCATGCAGTGGAGACAGCGAGCCGTGGAGCACATGGTAAACGCCGTTGAAATGCCGCGTTTTCTCGACCGCCGCAATGTTGGTCGGTTCTTCCACCACACAGACCAGCTTCTGATTGCGTGTTGGGCTCGTGCAGTAGACGCACGGATCGACATCTGTGATGTTGTTGCACACCGAGCAGAGACGCAGGCTGGCCTTGACGTCACGGATGGCGGCGGCCAGCGCATCGGCGTCCTCTTCGCTCGAGCGCAGGATGTGAAAGGCAAGCCGCTGCGCGCTCTTGCTGCCTACGCCCGGAAGCTTCTTCAGTTGATCGATGAGCCGCGTCATCGGCTCGGCAAACTTGGACATGGGATTTGTAATTTGTGATTGGTAATTTGTAATTGGTAACTGTCATGGCCGGAAGATTGGTGAAGTTGAGACACTCAATTGCAAATAGAAATTACCAATGACCGATTACAAAATCCCTCCGAGTCCCCCGAGCATGCCCCCCAGGCTGGATTTCATGGCCTCATCGATTTTGCGGCCAGCTTCGTTTATCGCCGCGATGACCAGGTCTTGCAACATCTCGACATCGCCTGCCTTCACCGCCTCCGCATCGATCTTCATGGATAGCACCTGCTTCCGTCCATCCATCTTCACCGTAACCGTACCGCCTCCGGAGGAAGCCTCGACGACGGTCTGCTCCATCTTCTTTTGCAGCAACTCGGCCTGCTGCTTCGCCTGTTGCATCATTTCCTGAAGATTGAAACCCGGCATAAGTATCAGTTCTTAATTGGCAATTTGTAATTTCAGCATCCGGCACCCAGAGACTCGAACCGGCGTCGTGGAATTTCGATTACAAACTACAATCAACAGTCACAAATCCAAATCAGTTTCTTCCTTTCTCCTGGTGGTCGATAACCGTGCGAATCTCCGCCCCGAACTTTTCCTGCATGCGGCGCACGACCGGATCGTGTTCGGCGCGGCTCCGTGCACTTGCGTTGCCGGCCCCATTGGCTCCGCTACCGTTAACAGAGCGCTCTTTTGTGCCCCGCGGTGCGGCTTGCCCTATTCCACCTGGAACTACCTGCACCTTAAGTGGACGCCCGGCAGCGCCACTTACAGCGGCCGCGGCCGTGCGGCGAGCGTCGGCGGTGAACGACATTTCGATCATTGTGCCGGACGCGGCCACCTGCGCAATCAGCGAATTTCCCTGCAATATCCACTCCGCGGTTTCGAGCAGGGAAGCGAGCATCGGCTGACTACCGAGCGCGTTCAGGACCGCATCGCGAAGCGCCTCCACAGCTGGAGCCGCAATCTCTGTCTCGTCAGATGGGGCGATTTCAACTGTTGCCAGCGCTGGGGCGGTGGCGCCCATCACAATCACATTGGTCGCAGCAGCGCCCGTGGAGCGTTCCGGCGAGTGCGCCGAGTCGGTAGGGGACTCGGCTTTGGGCACATTCTTGCGCGCGGTGTCGGCGGCGAAAGGAGAAACGGGGACCGAACGTGTGGGCGATTCGGTCCGTCGCATTTCCACGGGAGATGCCGAGGACGAAGGGAGAGTTGAACGTCCAGCGCCGCGTGACTGGCCTGTGGCAACCGGCACGGCAGCATCGCTGAGCAATTGCTCGATCGGCAAAAGACGCTGCGCGTGAGCCATCTTCAACAAGCCAAGTTCCAGATGAAATCGCTGCTCCTGACGGTAGCCAAGTTCGCCATGGGTGCGAAGCATGATCTGTAAATACCGCGCGAGTTCCTCTTCAGTGAATAGTTCCGCCACGCGCCCCACCCGGGTCCGCTCGTCAGAAGATACCTGTAGCAGGGCAGAATCCTTGCCAGCGATCTTCGCGACCGTCACATTACGCAGAAAGCGAACGAGCTGTCGCGCAAAATGCGTCGGGCTGTGGCCTTCGTTCAAAAGTCCATCCAGCAGCGAGAGAATCCTGTCGCTCGCGCTCTCTGCGACGGCCTGCATGACAGTTTCAAGCGCACTTGCTGGTGCGGCGCCGATGAGTCCGCGCACCGCCTCCAGCGTCAAATGCCCGGGAGTGGAGGCAATGGCTTGGTCCAGAATCGAAAGCGCGTCACGCATTGATCCATCGCCCGCCTCGGAAAGTAAGGCGAGGGCATCGTCATCGGCCTCGATCTTTTCCCGACCGCTGATGTCGCGAAGTTGCTGCAGAATGTCCTCAAACTTGACCGCGCGAAAACTGAAATGCTGGCAACGCGAGCGGATCGTCTGAGGAATATCCTCAGGCTGCGTGGTTGCCATCATAAAGATGATGTGGCTGGGCGGCTCCTCAAGCGTCTTGAGAAGCGCATTGAAGGCGGCATCGGTGATCTGATGAGCCTCGTCGAGGATGTAGATCTTGAAGCGGTCGCGAGCGGGCCGGTAGCGTGCGGCATCGCGGAGTTCACGAATCTCGTCGATGCCGCGATTGGTGGCCGCGTCGATTTCGATCACGTCGACGGAGTTTCCCGCCCGAATTTCGGTGCAGGACTCGCAAACGCCGCAAGGCTCCGGGACTGGTTTTGCACTTGAGCGACAGTTCAACGCCATCGCTAGGATGCGAGCCACAGTAGTTTTGCCAATGCCGCGATGTCCGCTGAAGATGTAGCCATGCGCGATGCGCTCCTGCTCGATGGCATTCTGCAGAGTGCGCGTGACATGCTCCTGGCCGATCACGTCGGAGAATTTCTGAGGACGATACTTGCGCGCCAGGACCTGATAGCTCATGCGAGACTCTGATTATACCGTCTGAGGGCGTGGCCAGTTGGAGTGCTTCAGAAGTGAAAAAAAACATCTATCGAGGTCGGCCGGAATGACGTTTGACCCTGCTGCAACCCGCTGATATGATTTTTCTGCGGGGTGGAGCAGTCTGGTAGCTCGTTGGGCTCATAACCCAAAGGTCGGTGGTTCAAATCCACCCCCCGCAACCACTTACCAGATTTTAGGGACTACGGGCATAGTCCCCAATCCAAAAATTACTGGATCGCGGCGGTTTCGGGCTTCAAATTCTGCAGGGAAACTTCCTTCGCCCTATTCTTCAATTGCCTTTTAATCGCGGGTGGCAGAATAAGAGCCGCTACCCGGCTGTTGGCTCGGCGCTTGCTTTTTTCAAATGCTGAGCCGTAGGTGTTCATGGTGGTTTTGATGTCAGCGTGCCGCATGAGGCGCTGCTGCACCCCGAGAGGCGTGCCTACATCGTCGATGAGCGTTCGATAGGTGTGGCGAAACGTATGCCAGCCCACTCCTAGCAGTCCGACTGTTTCACCTGCCGGTCGCAAGTAGTCTTTCTGGATCACATCCCCGTGCACTGGCCGCTTCGTGTCAGCATTCGCAAATAGCCAGCCCTCTGGCGTCGGAACACATCTCTTCTGCCAGTCCTCCAGAACGGAAACTAGCTTGGAATCCAGAGCCACTTCGTCTTCCGAAGCCCCGGTTTTCCCGCCGTTCCAGACATACTTGCCAACGATGGATCGCGCCAAGGTCAGGATCCGCCGCTTCAAGTCAAAGTCCTGCCACTGCAATGCCCTGATCTCGCTAACGCGCAAGCCCAGGCACATCGCAATCATGACCATCACCTGAATGTGGTACGGAAGCTCAGCGAGAAGAGCGTGATATTGCTCCACCGTGAGGACGATCTTCTTGCGAATACGTTTCGTGACGCCCTTGATTTCTACTAACTGCATTGGGTTCCGCTGAGTCTCCAAGATTTCCCACTTCATCGCGTATTCAAAAATGCGATGCAGGAGACCCTTTATGTTGGACTTCGTTTTGGGAGAATGCTTCAACTCTTTCAACCACTGTTCCACCTTGAAAGGCTTTTTCACCTCTGCCAACGGAGCGTTGCCCCATTGCGGCAGAATGTGTCTCTTCAAGATGGATGCGTAGGACTTCTTGGTTGAATACCGTTCGGGCATTGCTTCGTGCATGTATCGCTTCACCAATGCTCCGAACGATTGGCCGCAGGACTGTTCCATTCGCTGGGATCGAAAGTCCCTCGATCCCTGCCATGCGTGAGCTTCTGTCGGCCATTCCTCCGCGTCTCCCGCCAACATTACGCTGCGCTTGCGCGTAATGCCCATTTCATCCACCTCGTAGAAGCGCCAAACCCAGATATCCGGGCCTCGCGCTTTTTTCTTGCGGATGATCGTTCCGACATCTTGCTGTGTGCGCTTCAAGAAGCTTTCCTCCTTAAAACGCGCACGGATGACGCTTCCGACTCTACACGACAACGCATGTGGGAAACTAGCTCAGAAATCCGAAAACGCCAGCGCTTGCGGACCCCGTTGCCTATGGGATGTGCGGGAAGCCAGCCTTCCCGAGCCATCTTCTTCACGGTGACCGGGCTGATCTTCAGAAAGTCTGCTGCATCTTCAGGTGTTACGAAGGGTTCGTTGTCTTCGGCTGGATTCATCTTTGTACTCCATCCCCGGTTCTTCCGACAGGCCGAGATTGCTGGGTTGCAGCAATCCTCACCTGTGCATCATCTGACCGGGGAGCAAAAACGTTGCCCTTGACACTAGCCCATACGTACCAATACAGTCAATATGTAACGTTACATATTTTTGTTGAGGATGCTCATGGCAGTCAAAGCGGCAACGGCCCATCAGCCAGTGATTTCGATCCGTATCTCCGAGGCGCTCCGTGCCAGGCTGGAAACACTGAAGGAAGTCATTGCCCATAAGACAGGCAAATCCGTCTCAACATCCGAGGCCGCAAAGCAACTGCTGGAGTCGGCTAGAGACGACCGTCTTGAACTGGCAAACCTGCTCACTGAGCCGACAGATTCTCTGCTGAATATTCGTGGAAAAGCGGAGGCACACCTACCGCTGACGCAGGCCGAATGGGCTCTCGTTGCACACTATTGCGCCAAGGGTGCGGAGTCGTTTGCGAGTTCCGAACAGGGCCAGCTCTCCTATGAGTCTTTGGCCGACATTCTGGAAGCATTTCTCGCCGCCTATGCGGTTGCAATGAGAAAGAAGAAGGTGTCTCTAGACTTCTACTATTTGATGACGCTTCCTGAGGACAAACAGGTCGCCACAAAGGACCCGAATGCCGTCGATAGCGAGGACCTACGTAGAGTCGTTAACCGCACTATCCAGATGCTCAGAGACTCGGCTCAGAAGCGCCGCAGACCGCTACTCGCTGTCCGCAATCTCTATACACTTTTGGACGAAGAAAAGTTCTCCAATATCGAGCGGCTTAACGATGCACTTTGGCCGCACTGGAATACCCTATGGCGGGTGTGTGCCCGAGGCCATTACGCAGTTCACCGCAAGCCATTGCGACCGAAGCCCATCGGCGATGACGATGACTTTGAAGGCCCAATGCAGCGCGGATTGCCATCCCAGGAGGAGGGCGGATACCGCCTTGATCTGGTGCGAGAAGAGGGGAACGATTTCTCTCCATACCTGCATTTTCCTGGCGCGCTAGCGCCACGCTACCCGGTAAATGGATACGCGAGAACTGCAGAATTCCGAAGGATGCTAGAAGGGCTCGATTTGACTCGCCCGCTGGCGCAATGGAAAGGGCACTATTTCTATGCCCACGTTGGAATCACGGAGGATCAGGACTTCACTGTGAACTTTTGTGCCTGTGATAACGGGATTAGTTTCGTCTTCCCTATGGAGCACTGGAAGTCCATTCAGAATCTGTTTCGCCGTGCATGGCAGTCGCCAGACGTGATGCAGGCGTGGGACACGTTGGCGCTGGAATATGGCGAGATGTGAACGAGGCGGTGCTTCGCACCGGAAGAATGATGGACACGTCACCCCCAATCTGGGAACTGCAGAGCGCTCGCGAGCGCCAAAATGTTTACGAGCGTGAACTTATTCTGGCTCAGTATTTTGCTTCGCGAGGGAGGTCCTGCGCGACTCTGGCGTTTACGTTCGCAAACGGAAAAGCATCCCTAGCTGCACTTGGCGTAAACATGTTGACCACAAACGCTTTCACAAAAAATTGCAACACCGCTATTGGAAGGCCATTTGCGGAGAAGCATGAATAGGATTCCCCATGAGTACTCCCGAACTTCCTTTTCCGACTAGGAGCGAGGCACCTCTTAGGGTTGAGACTAGGCCCGGCTTTCGCACCAAAACGATAGCTACGCGCCTGACTCCAAGCGAGCTCGCAGAGGTCGAGGCCACCGCTGAAAGCGCCGGCCAATCTCTCGCCGAATGGCTCCGCGAAAGTGCGCTAAAGACAGCGCGGCAGCGACCGGCCGATCCTATTGAATTGCTCCTTGCCGAAGTCTGGGCCTTACGATACACGCTGCTGAATTTGTTTCATTCAAACGCGAAAGCGGCGTCAGAAGGAACACAATTACTGCCCGATTCCATTGCCAAGATTCGCGATCAAGCAGACGCAGTCAAGCTCCAGAAGGCTCACAAAATCCTTACCGACTTCATCGCACTGACCCGTGCCAACAAAGCCGACAAATAAGGTATTTGTGTCATGCTTACCATCTCGAAACCGCTTTCGGCCAGCCAAGCGCGAACCTATCACGAGCGCGAGTTTGCCTCCGAGAAACAGAACTATTGGAGCCGCGACCAACAGGGCCACAGCGAATGGCAAGGCAGGCTTGCCGAGCAGTGGAAACTCGCTGGAACCGTGGAATCGGAGTATTTCGCGCGGCTGAGTGAAGGTCAACATCCACATACTGCCGAGCAGCTTGTCCGCCACCAGGTCTCGAGAACATACGAGGGCAAATTCGGCAAGGAAGTCACCAGCGCCGAGCATCGCGCCGGGTGGGACGCTACATTTTCTGCCCCCAAGTCAGTGTCGCTAACGGCGCTCGTGGGACGGGATGAACGAGTCCGGGAAGCCCATCGCGAGAGCGTCCGGATGGCTCTTCGTGAGCTAGAGAGATACACACAAGCTCGCATCGGCAATGTTCACGCGCCGGAGACCACCGGCAAGTTTGTTGCTGCTACTTTTGAACATGATACCGCTCGTCCCGTTGATGGCTACGCCGCCCCGCAGCTTCACACTCATGCCGTCATCTTCAACGTGACCGAGCAGGCGAACGGAACAACGCGAAGTCTCCAGCCTCACGAACTCTTTGTTTCTCAGCGATACGTAACTGCGGTCTATCGATCCGAACTCGCAATGCGGCTGCAAATGCTGGGTTATGAATTGGAGCGCGGGAAGCATGGGCAGCCGGAAATCCGCGGCTACACCAAAGAGTACTTGGAGGCGTCCAGTCCACGACGGGAACAGATTAAGGACCATCTGCGCGAGCAAGGAATCGATGGCGCAGCGGCAGCACAGATCGCTGCCCACCACACGCGGGATCGGAAGGAACTCTTGTCCCAGGGCGAGGTATTGCAGCAACACCGCGACCTGGCAGCACAGCACGGATATCAGGCCGATCGGGTCGTGGCCCAAGCTCGTCAACACGGTCACCAGCGAATGCAGGAGGTTAAGGCTCAGGCGCAGAGTGCTGTGACTTGGGCACGCGATCACGTCTTCGAGCGGTCAGCGGTGCACGATCGCCGCGCAATTTTGGAAACAGCGCTGGCACGCGGCATGGGAGAAACCACCTACAGCAACATCCAGCAGGAATTTCAGCGCCGGATCAACACGGGAGAGTTCCAGGAACTCTCTCAGAGTGGCGCACGCAGACAGTACACGACGAGAGTTATGGCACGGATGGAACGCGAGATCGTCGGCAGAATGTTGGAAGGTAACCAACGGGATTATAGCGATCCAATGCTCGTTTCCCCTCAAGTACGAATCGCCACCGAAGACCGTCATCCAGAATTAAACCGTGCGCAGCTCCAGGCAGTTGACGAGATCCTTCTCTCGCGGGAAAAGATCGTGGGTCTGGACGGCGTTGCCGGCGCGGGTAAGACCACCACGCTGGCGCTGATCCGAGAAGGTGCAGAGCTTGACGGCTACAGGGTCGAAGGCTTCGCGCCGACATCCCGCGCGGCGCAGAAGCTAGGGGAAGCTGGTATTGAGACCTCGACTCTACAGAAGCATTTAGCACGCGGGCAGCAGCCCGACACCGGTGAGAAACGGCTCTACGTGCTCGACGAATCTTCACTCGCTTCCACTCGGCAATTGTATGAGTTCATCGAGCGGCTGCGTCCGAATCATCGAGTCTTGTTAGTTGGGGATCGGCGACAGCATGAAGCGGTTGAAGCCGGACGCCCGTTTGCCCAGCTTCAAGATGCCGGTATGAGGACGGTCAAACTAGAAGAGATCGTGCGGCAGAAGGAACCCGAGCTGAAGGAAGTGGTTCAACAGCTCGCACGGGGCAATGTACGGGAAGCTATTGACAATCTCGATCAGCAGGGCCGGGTCCACGAAATTCCCGGACATGAGGAGCGCATTTCGGCCATCGCGAAAGAGTACGCGAAGGCGCCCGAGAACACGCTAGTGGTGTCCCCGGATAATCGCTCTCGAATGGAGATCAATGAACGCATTCACGCGGAATTACAACGTAGGAGCCGGGTCAGTTGCGAAGAGTACCCGATTCGAACTCTAGTTCCGCGCCAGGAGCTCACCGGGGCTGACCGCACGTGGGCAGCAAAGTACGAAGTAGGCGATATCCTGCGCTATTCCCGCGCATCGAAGGAGACCGGGATTGGAAAAGGCCAGTACGCCCAGGTGCTGAGCCTTGATGCTGCCAGCAACCGGCTCACCGTGCGGCTACAGGACGGAACCGAGCGCACATATGATCCTCGGCGACAGCGCGGGGTATCCGTCTTCCGCGAGGAGGTACGAAGATTTTCCGTTGGCGACCGCATTCAATTTACCGCCCCTGCCAATGACCTGAAAATTGCCAACCGAGAATTGGGGGTAATTAGGGGCATTGATGGGGCTGGGCGATTGAGCCTAAACATGGACTCCGGCTGCTCACTCCGAATCGATCCGCATATGCGCCCACATTTGGACTACGGCTATGCAATGACCAGCCACTCCAGCCAGGGACAGACTGCGAATCGCGTGCTAATTCACGTGGACACGGAATTGGCCGCCAAAGACCTCCTTAACAGTCGCATGGCCTACGTTTCTGTCTCGCGAGGGGCTCACGATGCACAAATATTCACCAATGACCGCGAGAAGCTGCCCACCGCTCTCGGTCAGGATATTTCGAAGCAAGCTGCACAGGCACTTCAGACCAGCACAGATCAGACAATTGCGCCGCAGCAGGAAATCTCTAAGGCACCTCAACCGGATCACGGCGTGGGTCTTGGAATTGGCCTTTAGAAACCGCCTGCCCCGGATAATGGCAGCGTAGCGCGGGCGCAAACTCTGTCAAGGCCGACCGAAGGTCGCCGCCATGGCGGGCGCGCGCCTTGACAGAGTTTGCTCGACCCGCGCTTATCCTCCGCTATTCCGGGAAAGGCATTTAAAGGACTACAACCGCAAAAACACACTGCTACTCGCGGACACTTCCAAAGTACCACTCACAACGAGCCAAGTCCGAACCTGCAAGACTGTCGCCGAACAGCTCCGGCTCAATAGTTTAAGAGCGGCCCAGCTCACTAGAAGCGTCATGTCGCGGATTCCACGAATTCAATACTCCTGGCGGGAAGCTTCCAGAGCTGCAGCAACCTGAGTGACTCGTGCACCTTGTTGTTCGCGACCTGAAGGTCCTTCTCCGTAGGTGGATTGCTGGTCGATCCTGAAACCGAGGAGACTCCGTAAGCAGTCCCGTGAGCTTGAAAATGAACTCCTGGGTGTAGCCGGTCGGCACAATAACGAACCCCAAGTGTGCCATCGGAATAAACAACGAAAACACCGTCGTGTCGCCCCCGGAACCAGTAATCCGTAGTCAGCGCAAGATGTTCTAGCAGATGCCAGCTCTGCATACATGCTTAGAGTTTGTGAAACGGGTGCGGCAAGCGCGCCCCCAGCGCATATTTACCTGGCCCGAGGATCACGATGGCAATTGCGATGAACAGTTCGCTGAGGGCGAACTCCATCCCACCCTTGGAAACATCGAACCCTTTGGGTAGGTGCACCATCACAACGGCTCCGGCCATAACGAAGAAAATGCATGCCGCGCCCATGCGACTGAAGAGACCGAGCAAGATGGCCAATCCGCCGCAGAATTGCGCGAGCCCAACCAGATAGCCGACTATTACCGGCGCATGCATGAAGGCCGCGAAAGCGCTCGGCCCGGGGCCTCCAAATGCCCCGAACAGAATGGCGCTGCCGTGATAGAGAAACGGCAGAGAGCCGGCGAGGCGGATAAAAACCAGCGCCGAATTGAAGCCCGAGTTCTGCGTCTCCGTAGCCATAATTGGTGAATTCGTGGAGGCTAAGGGCAACATACAAGCACCTCTTCCTTTGCAAGAAAATGTAAAAGCATCGCAAGACGCACCTTCTTACACCACAAGCATGCGACTTCGTACAACCAGCACCTCACGATCACGAACGAAGCAAGCTGGACGCGATGAATTCTTCACCAGCCTGCATCATGTGTTTCCACATCTCGTAGGCATGCCCTTGCTGGTTGAGGAATGCGGCAGCTTGTTGACGGGTCACTGAGCAGCCATGCTCGTTGGCCAGTCGCAACAGATGAGGAAGTGTGATTTCGGCCATCACTCGGTCTCTATCCCTTTTTGGCGTCATGACTTCTACCCCCACAAGAGCATCAAAACGCTCGATTCAGTGTCACGCGACAGAGCACACCCAAAGTCAGCGGGCTAGTTCTGGTATTGTCCCTTTGTGATCCCCAGGCGACGAATCTTGTTCTGCAGGGTCGTACGTTTGAGTCCGAGCCGTTCGGCGGCGCCACCCTTGCCTGCTATTCTCCCCGCCGCTGCCCGTAATGCGTCGACGATCACACTAGACTCGGCTTGTCTGAAGCTAGACGGCAAGCTAACAGCCATAACCGTATCGGAGGAGGTTGGGAGGGCTGCCATCTGCACTTCTAGTTCCTCGCCGCGCGTTACGATGACAGCCCGTTCGATGAAATTCGCTAATTCACGAATGTTGCCTCTCCACGGGCAGTTCGTCAGCATCTCCATAGCTTGCCTTGAGATCGACGTAATTTGTTTCCGCATCCGTCGGCATAACTTCGAGACAAAGTAGTTCACCAGCAGCGGAATGTCCTCGCGTCGTTCCCGGAGGGGCGGAATCTCGATCGGAAAAACGTTGAAGCGGTAGAAAAGATCCTCGCGGAACTTCTCGTCCTTAATCATTGATCGGAGATCACGATGCGTCGCCGCAATCATCCGCACATTCACCTGGATCGTCGACGCACTTCCCAACCGCTCAAATTCCTGCTCCTGAACTGCGCGCAACAATTTCGGCTGCAACTCCAGGCTGATATCTCCAATCTCATCCAGAAAAAGTGTGCCTCGGTCTGCAAGTTCGAATCGACCCTTTCTTTGCATCAGGGCACCCGTGAAAGCTCCCCGCTCATGCCCGAACAGCTCGCTTTCCAAGAGTCCCGAGGGAATGGCTGCGCAGTTCATACGCACATAGGGACGATCGCGGCGGGAGCTCAAATTGTGAATGGCGCGTGCGACCAGCTCTTTCCCAGTCCCCGTCTCACCATGAAGCAGGACAGTGGAATCGGTCGGCGCAACAATAGCCACATGCTCCAGAACTTTTCGGAGGGCTGGGCTTTTGCCGACGATATCTTCGAAGCAATCTTCAGCGCTGATTTCCGGTTCGAAATAGAACTGATCGGCTTCGAGCCTGCTCACGTTGGGAAAACTGGTTGTTCTGAAGTTTCCAAGATCTGCGAAAGCAACGGCCGCGCTCATGATCTGCTCCTGATGGTTACAGTTCGTTTTCTAGCTGCCGGATGTCAGGCGGTTCGCTTTTGCGGTAACAAAAATTCCAGGACTCGTCCGCGCTGCTGCGGATGCACCCACTTTACGGTCTTTCGGAATCGCACTGGAACGTAGAACTCAATGACGTTTGCCATGTTGCTACTCCTTGTTCAACTTTCCTGGCTTGAACTCGGGAGCCATTGTGCAACTGATGGGATTTCTTCGAAAGCCTATATCGGGGAAGTGGCAAACTCTTTGGGTGGCACTGCCGGTCCTACTTTTGAGCTAGAAAAACCTAGTCGTTTGGACGCTTCTTAGAGGGGTCAGCATTGTTGCGAGGTTTACCTTCGAGGCGCTTCCAGCCATAAAGGCGAGCATCGATGGACCATAAGCCGGGACCCAACATTGCCAGAGCGACACCGGTGGTCGCCAACATCAGCCAAAGCGGTCTGTTGCCCGGTAGGGTGAGCATCTTCCAGACTTCAGTCAGCCCTATGGAGGTTCCGGCAATGGGTGTCCACAAGCCGGCGATTAGCAGGATTCCCGCTCCCATCAAGAGGATGGCGGGAATCGTCACATTCATCGGTGGTGGATCGCTCAACAGTGTCATACTCGCGCCTGCGGCCAGCGCGGAACCGGCAACCACGCGCATCAGGAGCAACCCTGTGCCGGGCCAACCACCAGCGAATGTTGAATATAGGCGCCGCAAGGGAGCACCTTTCCGCACTACCTTGCCAGTTTCTGCCTTTCTGAGATCGAGTC
>Ga0335071_10004473_pt1 | contig 14592 bp, 13 predicted proteins | sample Lox_Sample_15_FD_206724 | JGI IMG/M metagenome (GOLD analysis project Ga0335071, IMG submission 206724) | Soil microbial communities from Loxahatchee National Wildlife Refuge, Florida, United States - Lox_Sample_1.5 | ecosystem: Environmental > Terrestrial > Soil > Wetlands | place: USA... | reverse complement strand
GTTGAACGCGGTGACGACGAATTTCGATTGGAACGACCGCTTCAATTTGTGGAGCGGACTGCTCGGCGGAACGTTCCTCTTCCTTTCGTACTTCGGGTGCGATCAATCGCAGGTGCAGCGCTATCTGACGGGCAAGTCGATCGCGCAAAGCCGGCTGAGTTTGATCTTCAATGCCATGGCCAAAATCCCGATGCAGTTTTTCATACTGTTCATCGGCGCGATGGTGTTCGTCTTTTTCATCTTCGAGCGGCCGCCGATGCTGTTCGAGCCGGTCGCGCTGAGTCACGTCCAAGGCGACGCACGCTTCCCTGCCGCGCAGCAACGTTACGAAAAAGCGTTCGCCGAGCGGAAAAACGCGGCGGAGGCTTACTTGCAGGCCGATCATAGCGGGGACCAGACGGCCCGGCTGGCGAGCCTGGAACGGTATCAAAACGCGCAGCGAGAGCTGAACGACGCACACGCGGCGGGCGAGCGGCTGGTGGGCAAAGATTTCGACGACACCAACTACATTTTTCTTTCGTTCGTGACGCGCTATCTGCCGGCCGGAGTGGTTGGGTTGATCGTCGCCGTGATTTTTTCCGCTGCCATGTCTTCGACTTCGGGCGAGATCAATTCGCTAGCCGCTGTCACGGTGATCGACATTTACCGGCGGCACATCAAGCGTGAGGCATCGGATCGGCATTACTTGCTGGCGTCGCGCGTTGCCACGGTCTTTTGGGGCTGTTACGCCATGCTTTTCGCGCAATACGGAAGAAACTTCGGCGCACTGATTCAGGCCGTGAACGTGATCGGCTCACTGTTCTATGGCAGTTTGCTGGGTGTATTCGTGCTGGCGTTTTTCTTCAAGAAAGTGGGCGCCAACGGAGCGTTCTACGGCGTGCTGGCCGGCGAGGCGGCGATCTTCGCAGCCGACCTGTTCACCCGGATTTCGTTCCTGTGGTTTAACGTGATCGGCTGCGTCGTTGTGGTGGTGGTTGGCGTGGCGCTGTCGCGCGTACTGGACCGGGATCGAAGAGAACAGGCAACGGCGGCAGTGCGAGCCTGACCCCGGCGAACGGAATTTCGATCGCCGCGGTCTCGGGCGCGTCGGATCCGTGCACGGCGTTCCGCTCGATGTTCTTGGCGTACTTCTTGCGGATGGTGCCCTCGGACGCTTTCTCGGGATTGGTGGCGCCCATCACTTCGCGCCAGTGTTTGATCGCGTTGTCGCGCTCCAACACCAACACGACCACCGGGCCTTCGGTCATGAAGGTCACCAGTCCCCCGAAGAACGGTTTCTCGCGATGGATCTCGTAGAAGCCCTCGGCCTGTTGCTTGGAAAGACGGATCATCTTCATGCCGCGAATGCGAAAGCCGGCGTGCTCGATCATGCCCAGAATCTGGCCGGAGTGACCCGATGCCACTGCGTCCGGCTTGATGATTGCAAATGTTTGTTCGATTGCCATGAGTTGAGGGTGTCGCGCAGTTGCCGGTTCCGGCTCACAGGCGGCTTTTGACTTTTTCTCCGATTTCGGCGGGCGTGGCGCAGACGGTGATTCCCGCCGCCGCCATCGCCTTCATTTTGTCTTCGGCTTTTCCCGAGCCGCCGGAAATGATCGCGCCGGCGTGACCCATGCGGCGTCCGGGCGGAGCGGTCTGGCCGGCGATGAAACCGACCACCGGCTTCTTCACGTGCTCGTGGATGTAGGCCGACGCTGTTTCTTCGGCGTTGCCGCCGATCTCGCCAATCATCACGATGGCGCGCGTGTCCGGGTCGGCATTGAAGAGCGTCATCGCATCGGTGAAGGTGGTGCCGATGATGGGGTCACCACCGATGCCGATGCAAGTGGACTGGCCGATACCCAACTTGCTGAGCTGGCCGACGGCTTCATACGTCAACGTGCCGGAGCGGGAAACCACGCCCACGTGGCCCTGCTTGTGAATGTGCGCCGGCATGATGCCGATCTTGCACTTGCCCGGCGAGATGATTCCGGGGCAGTTGGGGCCGATCAGGCGCGTCGGACGGCCTTTCAGGAACTCCGCTGCGCGGACCATATCGGCAGTCGGGATGCCTTCCGTGATGCACACCACCAGCGCGATGCCGGCTTGCGCTGCTTCCATGATCGCGTCAGCCGCGTAGGGCGGAGGAACGAAGATTACCGAGGCGTTCGCGCCCGTTTCCTTGACGGCTTCCGCCACCGTGTTGAACACCGGGCGATCCAGATGAGTCTGGCCGCCCTTACCCGGCGTGACGCCGCCGACAACCGTTGTGCCGTAATCAATGGACGCTTGTGCGTGAAAACTGGCTTCGCGGCCGGTGAATCCCTGGAAGAGGACGCGTGTGTTCTGATCGACCAGGACGCTCATGCCGCGGCTCCCACTTTCGCGGCGCGCACCACTTTCTCCGCGGCGTCTTTCATTCCGTCGGCGACGGTGAAGTTGAATCCGGACGTCTTCAGAATTTCTTGTCCCTTCTCGACGTTGGTTCCTTCCATGCGGACCACGATGGGGACCTTGATGTTTAGCTCGCGCGCGGCGTTGACCACGCCAGTGGCGAGCACGTCGCACCGCAAGATGCCGCCGAAGATGTTGATCAGCACGGCTTCCACGCCTGCGTCGGACAGCAGAATGCGAAAGGCGTTCTTGATCTGCTCGGCGTTGGCGCCGCCGCCGACATCCAGGAAGTTGGCCGGACTGCCGCCCGCATACTTCACGATGTCCATCGTTGCCATCGCCAGACCGGCGCCATTCACCATGCAGGCGATGTTTCCATCCAGTTTGATGTAGTTCAGGCTGAAGCGCGAGGCTTCCACTTCGAGCGGATCCTCTTCGTTCAGGTCGCGCAGCTCCAGAAGGTCCTTGTGCCGGTAGAGCGCGTTGTCGTCGAGCGTGATCTTGGCGTCGAGCGCATAGACCTTGCCGTCCTTGGTGAGGATGAAGGGATTGATCTCGGCGAGCGAAGCGTCCGAATCCGTGTAGGCTTTTGTGAGCGCAGTCATAGCGGCAACCGCGGCGTTCACGCTGGCAGCCGGGATGCCCATGCCGAACGCCAGGTTGCGGCCCTGGTAGGCCGCCAATCCATATCCTTGGTCGAACGTTTCGCGCAGGATGAGCTCGGGCGTTTTCGACGCGACCTCCTCAATCTCCATGCCGCCCGCCGCCGATGCCATAAAGACTGGCTTGCCCTGCGCCCGATCGAGCACGATGCCGAGGTACAGTTCGCGTTCGATCGGCAGCGTCTCTTCGATCAACAACCGCTGGACGATGCGTCCATCCGGGCCGGTCTGGTGCGTTACCAGCTTCATGCCCAGCATCTTCTTGGCGATTTCGACCGCTTCGGCCGCGTCCTTGGCCACTTTCACTCCGCCGCCTTTGCCGCGCCCGCCGGCGTGGATCTGGGCCTTCACGACGACGCTGCCGCCAATCTTCTTGGCCGCTGCCTCCACTTCATCGACTGTGAATGCGACTTCGCCCCTCGGCACAGGGACTTCGTATTTGGCCAAGATTGCCTTGGCCTGATACTCGTGAATTTTCATGGGGTCAAAGGATCTAGTTTAGCAAGGCGTCCTGGGAGTTGCGCGCTGAAATTCGATTTTGGCGATGGCTTCGCGATGGACTTCATCGGGTCCGTCCGCGAGGCGCAATGTGCGCGAGTTGGCCCAGGCCGCCGCAAGGAAAGTGTCCTGGGAGACTCCGGCAGCGCCATGAGCCTGGATGGCTCGATCCAGAACGCGCAATGCGACATTGGGCGCGACCACTTTGATCATGGAAATCTCGGCGCGCGCGGCTTTGTTGCCAGCCGTGTCCATCAGGTAAGCGGCTTTCAGCACCAGGAGCCGCGCCTGCTCGATCTCGATGCGCGAATCGGCAATGTCTTTTCGTAGCGCGCCCTGCTCGGCCAATTTCTTTCCAAATGCGACTCGCGAATCGGCGCGGCGGCACATGGTCTCCAGAGCCCGCTCGGCAACGCCAATCAGCCGCATGCAATGGTGGATGCGGCCGGGCCCCAGCCGGCCTTGCGCGATCTCGAAACCGCGGCCTTCGCCCAGCAGAAGATTGGAAGCCGGCACGCGCACATCCTGGTAAGTGACTTCCGCGTGGCCGTGGGGCGCGTGATCGTAGCCGAAGACGCTCAGCAGGCGCTCGATCTTGACGCCCGGTGTGTCCATCGGTACCAGGATCATGGAGTGCTGCTGGTGGCGCGGCCCAGAGGGATTGCTCTTGCCCATGAAGATCGCGATTTTGCAGCGCGGGTCGCCACCGCCCGAGGACCACCATTTGCGCCCGTTGATGACGTAGTGATCGCCGTCGCGGACGATGCTGGCTTCGATGTTGGTCGCGTCCGAAGAAGCCACGCCCGGCTCGGTCATGGCAAAGCAGGAACGAATTTCGCCTGTGAGCAGAGGCTCGAGCCACCGCTTCTTGTGTTCCGGCGTCCCGTAGCGCGCCAGCACTTCCATGTTGCCGGTATCGGGCGCCGAGCAATTGAAGACTTCCGGCGCCCAGTGCACGCGGCCCATAATCTCGCATAGCGGCGCGTATTCGAGATTGGTGAGGCCGGCACCGTGCTCGCTTTCCGGCAGGAAGAGGTTCCACAAGCCCGCGGCTCGCGCTTTCGGCTTCAGTTCCTCGATGACCCCTGAGGGCTGCCAGCGGTTGCCTTGCTCGATCTCCTGCTCGAAGAGCTGCTCGTTCGGATAGATGTGTTCGTCCATGAAGGCGCGGAGCCTGCTCTGGAGCGACTTGACCTTATCGGAGAATTCGAAATCCATTGCTTATACGATAGCTGCCGCCAGCTCGATGAGCCGGTGGACGCGCCGGTCGAAATGACGGAAGCGTTCGTCCTGAGTCTGGCCGCGGTGAAAGCGAACAAAGATCTGCTGCAGCACGACGGCCAGCTTGAACAGGGCGAAAACTTCGTAGTAGGCGATGCGCGACACGTCGCGCCCCGTCTTCTCGGCATAGCGCTGGATGAGCTCATCACGGGTGAACCAGCCCGGCTCGGTGGTCAGAGCCGGCGAAGCGCCGCCGGGATCGCTCGGCTGCGTCCAGTAGCAGAGCGTTACGCCAAGATCCACGAGTGGGTCGCCCACGGTGGCCATTTCCCAATCGAGCACCGCCTCGATGTGCCCAGGGTCTTGTCGATTGAGGATCAGGTTGTCCAGCTTGAAGTCGTTATGCACCAGGGTCGCGGGTTGTGACGTGGGCAGGCTATCCTTCAGCCACTGGATGATGCGGTTCATCTGCGGCAGCTCTTCTGTTTTCGCGCGGTTCCAACGATCGAACCATCCCTGGACCTGCCGCTCAAGAAAACCGTCCGGTTTGCCAAGCGTCGTCAGGCCATGAGCCTCGGTATCAATGGAATGCAGTTCGATCAAGCAGTTGACGAAGCCTTGGCTCACGCGTGCGGGATAATTCGGAATCGCGGCTAAATCCGCCGGAATCGAGTTGCGGACAATGATTCCTCGGCGCCGTTCCATCACGAAGAAGATCGCCCCGATCACTGACGTGTCTTCGCACAGGTGAAAGACTTGGGGCGCCGCGGGAAAGAACGGATGAACGGCATGCAGCACCCGATATTCCCTGGCCATGTCGTGCGCTTTCGGGGCAACGGGCCCGAGCGGTCCGCGCCGCAAGACATATTCGCCCGCCGGTGTCTTCAGGAGGTAGGTGAGATTGGAGTGGCCGCCGGGGAATTGCTCGATCGCGAGTTCGCCGCCGCCCTCAATCTTGCCGGCGAGGTAGCGCGCCAGCGCGTCCCGGTCCAATTCCTCGCCGGTCCGCACGGCGGAGGCGTCTGCGCTCACCACGACAGACTCTTTTCAAAACGTTTCATCCGTGGATATCATAGTTGGTAATGAGGTGGGACGGCGCCTGGCATGTCGCGGAAGGGATCGCGTTTTCGGTAGTCGTCATCCTCTACATCTGGTTTCGCCCGCTTTGGTGGTCCTGGAGCCTGCTCATCCCGCTGGCCCTGGTAGCGGCCTCGTTCGTGTGGCACTCGGAGACCGCGGCGTCGCTCGGCTTGAGTTTCCGTGCTGCCTGGGACGCCATCGCGGCGTGGCGATGGTGGCTGGTGGCTGTTTTGGTTCCTGCCGTGCTCCTGGCTCTGTGGCAGGACACTCCGCGGCACCTCGTCTATCGATGGTTCGGCTACCTGTGCTGGTGCATTGTGCAGCAGTTGCTGTTGCAGAACATGGCATACCGGCGGCTTCGCGAGGGTTTGGGCGCCTCCTGGCGCACGTCGGCCTACGCGGGAGCGCTATTTGGAGCGGCGCATATGCCCAACCCGGTACTGATGCCCGCAACATTCCTCTGGGGCACTGTTTCGACGCGAATGTTCGAGGCACGGCGGAGCGTGCCGGTGCTCGGAGTTTGCCAGGCGCTGCTTTCTGCCTCGCTTTACAGCATCACCCCGGTGGCGCTGAACGGGCAATTCCGTGTCGGACCAGGCTACTGGGCAGCGGCTCATAACTGGTGGGCCGCGTTGCTGAGCTAGGCAATCATACAATCAGCATGCAATCGCCGTACGAGTAAAAGCGATACCCGGCCGCGACCGCATGTTCGTACGCAGAGAGCACAAATTCGCGGTCTGCAAAGGCGCAGACGAGCATCAACAGGCTGGACTCGGGCAAGTGAAAGTTGGTGAGCATCGCGTTGGTGCGCTGGAATTGAAAGCCCGGTCGGATGAACAGGTCCGTCTCGCCGCGCTTGCCGAGGAACATGCTCTCCACCGCCCGGACGCTAGTGGTTCCCGCGCAAATGACGCGCGAAGCCGCGCGAATCTTTGCGGCATTCTCCGGTTCGATGTGAAATCGCTCGGCATGGATGGTCTCGCCACGCACCGGCTGAAACGTCCCCAGGCCGACATGGAGTGTCACGTAGGCAATGTCGGCGCCGGCCTGCCGGCACGCTTCCAGAATCTCCGGCGTGAAGTGGAGGCCAGCGGTCGGAGCCGCGACGGAGCCGGTTTCGCGGGCGAAAACGGTCTGGTAACGTTCGCGATCCGCCGCCGTGTCAGCGCGCTTGATATAGGGCGGCAGCGGCACGTGGCCGATTTTCTGGAGCAGTGCGTCAAGATCGCCGTCGTAGTGAAAACGCAGCGTCCGCTCGCCGTACCCGTCCCGCCCGATCACTTCTGCTTCTACGCCATCCAGCGTAATCCGCTCGCCCGTGCGCAGCTTGCGGCCCGGGTGCACGAGAGCCGTCCAGGTTCTCAAGTCGCTGCTGGTCGGCTGCACCAGCAGCACCTCTACCGCACCCGAAAAACCGACTCGCTTGCCGTACAGCCGCGAAGGAAACACTTTCGAGTCGTTGAGTACCAGGCAGTCGCCGGCGTGGAAAAATCCGGGGAATTCGCGAAAAGTGCGATCCTCCCAGCGCTGCTCCTCGCGGTACAACACGAGCATCCGCGATGCCGCGCGGTCGGCCAGTGGTTCCTGGGCGATGGACGATTCGGGCAAGTGATAATGAAATGGCGACAGGTCCAAATTTCACGATACCAATGCGCATTCTGGGAATCGAAACTTCGTGTGATGAAACGGCGGCCGCCGTTGTCGAGGATGGAAAGACCATTCTGTCGTCGGTGGTGGCGTCGCAGCTCGACACGCACGGCAGATACGGCGGCGTGGTTCCGGAGTTGGCGTCGCGTGAGCACCTGCGTGCTATCGTGCCGGTGGTTCGCACAGCTCTACAAGAGGCGCGCAGGGGTTTCGAGGATCTGGACGCCGTCGCCGTCACCGAAGGCCCGGGCCTGGTTGGTTCGCTGCTGGTGGGGATCACGTACGCTACGTCGATCTGTTTGGTGCATGGCCTACCTCTCATCGGCGTGAACCACGTCGAAGGGCACATTCATGCTGTTGTTTTGGAGTCGGAAGGAAAGGTGGAGCTGCCCGCGCTCGCGTTAGTGGTCAGCGGCGGCCACACGCACCTGTTCGAGATTCGCGAGGACTTCTCTTACCGGCTACTTGGGAAGACTCGCGACGATGCGGCGGGCGAGGCTTACGATAAAGTGGCAAAGCTGCTCGGATTCGGCTACCCGGGCGGACCGGTGATCGATCGCCTGGCTCCGCACGGTGACCCGCATGCGATCAAGTTCACGCTGGCACACATGAAAGGCAACACGCTGGACTTCAGCTTTAGCGGGCTCAAAACCGCAGTTCTGCGCTGGGTGGAGCAGCACGGTCTCGCCGAGGAAATCGCGGCACGGCGCACGCTGAAGGATGCTTCACTCGAGGATTGGCTGCGCTTGACTCCGCAGCCCACACTCGACCTGCTGGCGTCGTTTCAGCACACCGTGATCGAGGAGTTGCTCCGGCGCGTGGCGGTTTCCATCGATGAAATCGACGCGCGATCGCTCATCATCTCCGGCGGCGTCGCATCCAACGCCGGTTTGCGGGCCGCCGCGCGAAACGCAGGGCTGACGTGTCCCGTGTACTTCCCTACGCCGGCTCTTTCCACCGATAACGCCGCCATGATCGCGGCCGCGGCTTTCCCCAAGTTCCATGCGGCCGCGTTCGAAGGTTTCGACCTTCGTGCCAAGGCCAATCTTGCGCTCGCGTAGGCGCGGCTGTGCGGCGACAGACGCGGCCCATGTTCTACCATCGATGTGATGGGTCCCAACGCGGCGCAGGCCGAAGCACCGAAAGTCCCGATCCCGGGCGTCAAGAATCTGATTGCCGTCGGATCGGGCAAGGGCGGCGTCGGAAAAACGACCGTCGCGGTCAACCTGGCGATTGCGCTGGCGCGTTCCGGTCAGAAAGTCGGCCTTCTCGACGCCGATGTCTACGGCCCTAATGTTCCGCTCATGATGGGCGTGCGCGCGCAGCCGCATGCCATCGGCGAGCGGATTCAGCCGATTGAAAAGAACGGCGTACGCATCATGTCCATGGGATTTCTGAATCCCGGCGACAAGCCGCTCGTGTGGCGCGGTCCGATGCTGCACAGCGTCATCCAACAGTTCCTGCGCAGTGTCGATTGGGGCGAGCTGGATTACCTGGTGATCGATCTCCCGCCAGGCACCGGCGACGTGCAGCTTTCGCTGATCCAGACCGCGCCTTTAACCGGCGCCGTCGTCGTCACTACGCCTTCCGACGTTTCGCTCGAAGACGCGCGGAAGGCCATCAACATGTTCCAACAAGTGCGCGTGCCGCTGCTCGGCGTAGTCGAGAACATGAGCTATCTGGAATGCCCGCACTGCAAAGAGCGCATCGACGTGTTCAGCCACGGCGGCGGCAAAAAAACGGCCGAAATGATGAACGTTCCGTTCCTGGGCGAGTTGCCGCTCGATCCGGCCGTGCGCATCGGGGGCGATTCCGGCCAGCCCGTGACGCTGGGCGATACCGGGGCAGCGCCGTTTGAAGCTATCGCGCGCGAAGTTCAGCGCCGCGCCGCCGAGGAAAGCCGCAAACAAGGCCCCAGCATTAAGATCGAAGACTAGCGCCGCTTCCAGCTCGCGGCGAGAAAATCGCGATTCATCTGCGCGATCGATTCGATTTTGATTTCTTTTGGGCAGACCGCCTCGCACTCGCCGATGTTGGTGCAGCTCCCGAAGCCCTCCGCATTGAACTGCCGGATCATCGCCAGCGCCCGTTCGTGCCGCTCGGGCTGGCCCTGCGGCAGAAGTCCTAAATGTGTGATCTTGGCGGAGGTAAACAAAGCCGCGGAGGCATTGGGACACGCTGCGACGCAAGCTCCGCAGCCGATGCACGTGGCCGCGTCCATGGCTCGATCCGCCGTCTCTTTTGGCACCGGGATGGTATTGCCGTCGGGCGCGCTGCCGGTCGGGATCGTGATGTAGCCGCCGGCCGCGATGATGCGGTCGAATGCGCTGCGATCCACAACCAGGTCTTTAAGGACTGGAAATGCTTTGGCTCGCCACGGCTCCAGATATAGCTCGGCGCCGTCCTTGAAGTGCCGCAGCGTGAGCTGGCAAACCGTGGTGGCCGGCAGAGGACCATGCGCGATCCCATTGATCATGAAACCGCAGGATCCGCAGATCCCTTCGCGGCAATCGTGTTCGAACGCGATCGGTTCCTCGCCTTTATGGATCAGATCTTCGTTGATGACGTCCAGCAGCTCCACCATGGACATGTCGGGATTGGCGTCGGTGGTTTCATAACGCACCATCTTGCCCGGCCCGCCCGCGCTCTTTTGCCGCCACACGTGGACAACCAGGCGCATTACTTATAACTCCGCTGGCTGGGATGGACGTATTCGAACGAGAGCGGCTCTTTGTACAACGCCGGCTTCTCCGGCGCTGCGTGGTATTCCCAGGCCGCCACGTACGAACAACCGTCGTCGTTGCGCTGCGCTTCGCCGTCCGGAGTCTGATACTCCTCGCGAAAGTGCCCGCCGCAGGATTCCTCGCGATGCAGCGCATCAATGCACATCAGCTCAGCCAGCTCGAAGAAATCGGCCACGCGCCCGGCTTTCTCGAGCGCCTGGTTTAGGTCATCAGCGCTGCCGGGGACGTTGACGTCCTTCCAATATTCGGCGTGCAGCTCACGAATCTGGGTGAGGGCCGATGTTAGCCCCTCCGACGTGCGCGACATCCCGCAGTAGTCCCAAACCAGCTTGCCGAGCCGCCGGTGAAACGCGTCCACAGTCTGCTTGCCGCGAACGGAAAGCAGGCGTTGGGTGAGGTCCACTACGCCTTGCTCCGCGCTCTTGAACTCGGGGCGGCTGCTGTCGGCCTTCTCCAACTTCGCTTGCGCCAGGTAATCGCCTACCGTGTACGGCAGGATGAAGTAGCCGTCCGCCAGGCCCTGCATCAACGCGCTCGCGCCCAGGCGATTGGCGCCATGATCGGAAAAGTTCGCTTCACCAATCACAAACAACCCCGGAATCGTGCTCATGAGGAAGTAATCTACCCACAACCCGCCCATGGTGTAGTGGATGGCGGGATAGATGCGCATCGGGACTTGATAGGGATCTTCGTCGGTGATTCGCTGGTACATCTCGAACAGATTGCCGTAGCGTTCGCGAATTACGTCGACACCCAGGCGCTGGATGGCGTCGGAAAAATCCAGGTACACGCCCAGGCCCGTTTCACCCACGCCGCGGCCTTCATCGCACACCGCTTTCGCGTTTCGTGAAGCCACGTCGCGCGGCACCAGATTGCCGAAGCTCGGATAGCGCCGCTCCAGGTAATAGTCGCGCTCGTTTTCAGGAATCTCGCGCGGCGGCCGTTTGTCACCCGGCTTCAGCGGCACCCAAATACGGCCGTCGTTGCGCAGCGACTCGCTCATCAGCGTCAGCTTCGATTGGTAATGCCCCGACACCGGAATGCAAGTGGGATGAATCTGCGTGAAGCACGGATTTGCGAAGGCCGCGCCGCGTTTGTGCGCTCGCCAGATCGCCGTGCAGTTGGACCCCTTGGCGTTGGTCGATAAATAGTAAACGTTGCCGTAGCCGCCGGTTCCGAGCACCACCGCATCGCCAATGTGCGATTCAATCCGGCCCGTCACCAGGTTCCGAGTCACGATACCGCGCGCCCGTCCGTCGATCACCACCAGGTCCAGCATCTCGGTGCGGGGATACATGGTGACGCGTCCCTCGTGCACTTGCCGCTCCAGCGCCTGGTATGCGCCTAGCAGGAGCTGCTGGCCCGTCTGGCCGCGCGCGTAAAACGTACGAGAAACCTGCGCGCCGCCAAAGGAGCGGTTGGCGAGCGTCCCGCCATACTCGCGCGCGAACGGCACGCCCTGCGCAACGCACTGGTCGATGATGTTGACGCTGATCTGCGCCAGCCGGTAGACGTTCGCTTCGCGCGAACGGAAATCGCCGCCCTTCACCGTGTCGTAGAACAGGCGGAAGACGCTGTCGCCGTCGCTGTGATAATTCTTAGCCGCGTTGATGCCGCCCTGCGCCGCGATGCTATGCGCCCGCCGAGGCGAATCCTGGAAGCAGAAGCACTTCACGTTGTAGCCGAGTTCGCCCAAGGTGGCCGCCGCTGATGCCCCTGCCAGTCCGGAGCCCACAACCAGGACGGTGTGCTTGCGCTTGTTGGCCGGATTCACCAGCTTCATCTCGAAGCGGGCTTGATCCCAGAGCGTTTCGATGGGGCCGTGGGGAACGCGTGAATCCAGCCGCATCCTATCTCACCCAGCCTGCCAGCACCGACACGGGAATCGAGATGTTTCCTGCGGCGATCAGGATGGCAGCCGCGGCCGCTCCCCGCTTGAGCATCGGCGTGTAACGGGGATGCGCGATGCCGAGCGATTGAAACATGCTCCAGGCGCCGTGATACAGATGCAGGCACAACAGAATCATCGCCACGATGTAAAACACCGCCACGGGAATCACGTGGAAGCTGGCGACGACATTGGCATAAACACTGCCCGTCACGAAATGTGGATTCACCGTGCCGTAAGTGAAGTCGAGCAGGTGATAAATCACGAAAGCCAAAATGATAGGACCGCTCCAATACATGGTTCGCGAGGCGTACGTCGATTCCGTGGATTTCTTTTTCTTGTAGCCGGCCGGCCGCGCGTCCCAATTGCGCAGCGCCAACTGCACCGCCGACCAGATGTGCAGCGCCACCATCGCCAGCAGCGTGATCCGCACCGCCCACAGCAGGCCCGGCATGGAGTGCAGCAGTGCGGCATATCGATTGAGCTTTTCCGGGCCCTCGTAGATTTGCAGGTTCCCGATCAGGTGGCCGATCACAAACAGAAAGAGTATGCAGCCGCTCACGGCCATCACGGCCTTTTTGCCAACTGTCGAAGAGAAAAAGCCCTCCGCGGCGCGGTGGGTTACCTGGATTACGGTCGCACTCACTGTCTCTAGCTCTTAGGTTACTACGCGGATTTCGACTTGCGCTTGAAAAACAGGTACAACAGGTACGCGATCACAAGCGCGCCTGCGACGATGGAAGCCAATTTCAGATGGTGCTCCACCACCGCCAGGATCTCCTCCCAGCGTTTGCCGAAGTGATACCCGAGAGTGACGAACGTACTCACCCACAACAGCGCGCCGGCATAAGCGAACAGCGCAAACGACCGGAATTCCAGCCGCGAGGTGCCGGCCACGATCGCGGTGAAGTGGCGCACGCCCGGAATGAAATAGCCGACCAGAAGAGCCCAGTGCCCGATCCGGTCAAACCAGGAGTGGACCCGGTAGATATGCTCGTCGCGGACGTGCAGCAGCCGGCCCGCGCGCGTGTGCAGAAACTTCCAGCCAACGGTTTTGCCGATCAGGTAGCTGCAGGTAATGCCGCATGAGCTTCCGGCAAACGCGCTCGCCAGCGTGGGGGCGAAATGCAGGTTGCCCTGATAGATTAGAAAACCGCAGCCGGTCAGCAGGAATTCGTCAGGCACCGGAAGGCCGACGATTCCTAAAACCAGCAAGGAAAAGATGGCGAAGTACCCGTAGGTCGAAACCCAATGTAGGACGGTGGATTCCAACCCACGAGGATAGCGAAGTTGCGGCCGATTATCCCGCGGTCTTACGGGCCGGCGCCGGAGCTCCACCCTTGCCGGGAACGACCGAGAAGAACTCGATGAAGCGCTTCTTGCTTTCCGCCGACTGTGGCACGCGCGCGTCCAGCATGGTTTGCGCCAGAACGGTGAACTGCTTGCCCAATTCCGTACTCGAATCCACCCAGCGGCCGGCGGTCATCGCGCGCTGCACACCCTGGTAGTCGTTGGGGAACGTCATGTACACCGGCAGACCCAGGAGTTGCTCGATCTGCTGGGGCGTGATCAGCGGACGCTTCTGGCAGCGATTCAACAGAATGCTGACGCGCTCGCCCAAGTCCAGTTGCTTCAGATACAGGTACTTCTCGCGCGCCAAGTGCAGGGATGGAATCTCCGGCGTGCACACCAGGAAGATGCGCTTGGATTCATGCATGATCTCGAGCGAATACCGCTCCAGGTTGCCGGACATGTCAAAGCAAAGTGCGCTGTAGTTCCGGCGCATGAACTCCATCAGGTGGCGGATCTGCGTGGGCTCGATCCGGAAGTCCGGATTCAGCTTGCCGGCGTGCAGGACCTCCAGCTTGTCCATGGTGGTAACCATGGTGGGCCACATGCTTTCATCCATTTCCAGGGAGTGCTCGGCGGCGTCGGTCACACAGTACGTGTTGTCCAGCTTGAGCATGAAGCGCATCATGCCGGAGTTAAGGTCGAAATCGGAAAGCAGTACGGAGTGGTTCGGCACCCTCGACATGGCGACGGCGGTGTTCAGTGCGATGGTGGAGGTGCCGACGCCCGCTTTGGAGGGCAGGAAACTATACACCTGATTGGTGGTTTCGATGGCCGGCGGCCGCGCCTGCACCGCTTCCTTCACCCGCAGGAGCGCATCCACCAGCGCCTGCCGGTCAAACGGCAAGGAAGCGAACTCGCGGATCCCCGCCCGCATCACTTCCAGCAGGATCTGCGGGTCCATGGACCGGCTCACTGCCACGATCTGAACCCCGGGTGTGGTTTTCTCTACCTCCTTCGCCAGATCCAGCGCCTTCGCCGTCGATTCTGTGCTGAGAAAGATCACTTGGGGAGCATGCGCTCTCAAAAAGCGAACCAGCTCCAGTGTGTTCGGATATCGGTCTAACGCGCGGGTGACATTGACGATCCCGATTTCACCCAACAGCGCTTCAAGCCGCTCGCTCAAGTC
>Ga0335071_10004472_pt1 | contig 14592 bp, 21 predicted proteins | sample Lox_Sample_15_FD_206724 | JGI IMG/M metagenome (GOLD analysis project Ga0335071, IMG submission 206724) | Soil microbial communities from Loxahatchee National Wildlife Refuge, Florida, United States - Lox_Sample_1.5 | ecosystem: Environmental > Terrestrial > Soil > Wetlands | place: USA... | reverse complement strand
TGTCCAGATCGGCGTCCACAAGGGCCTCCAGGCTCGAGTTGGGTATCCAACGCCGATCCTGGACACCCTCACCCTAAAATCACAGCAGCCACACCAGTAACACCCCTTGGAATCAGTCATCTAGGGCAGAACGGCGCGATGGCGAGGAGGATCAGATGTCGGCGCGCGGTGGTGAGCATTGGATGGCCTTGGAGGGCGGGGCCGACGGCTCGCCCGGTGATGGATCGTACACGAGCCGGTTCGCGGCGATCGGTGCATCGATTCCGCAGCCGCGGTTGACCACCGAGGAGCTGATGGCCAGCACCACCTACCGGACCGACATCGAACTCGAGCAGCTGACCGGGGTCCGCGAGCGCCACATTGTCGGGCCGGGTGAGGATTCTTTCACGTTGGCCCTGGGTGCGGCCCGCGACGCGTTGGCGCACGCCGATTGTGCCGCCGCGGATCTGGACATGCTGCTGGTGTGCAGTATCAGCCGCCACGTCGGTGGCCTGCCGATACAGCTCGAGCCGCCGCTGAACGTGGCGCTGAAAGCTGCGCTGGGCGCCGAACGCGCGCTCGGCCTAGACATCTCCAACGCGTGCGCGGGGATGATGACCGGGGTCTTCATTGTCAACGACCTGATCCGGCAGGGCCGGATCCGCCGTGGCATGGCCGTCAGCGGCGAGTACATCTCCGAGCTGGGACGCAACGCCGCCCGAGAGGTCCGCACGGTGATGGATGACCAGCTGCCCTCGCTGACGCTCGGCGATGCCGGCGCCGCCGCGATTTTGGAGCGGGTATGGCGATCCAATACGGCTATCCGATCATCCCGTTCGCGTCGGTCGGCGCCGATGATGCCGTGGATATCGTTGTCGACGCCGACAATCCGCTACTCCTCCCCGAAAAGATGTTCGTCGAAAAGGTATTGGGCAGCCCGGACTCGTGGCCCCTCTGGCGCGGCATCGGGCCGACTCCCATTCCGCGGCCAGAGCGCCAGTACTACTGGTTCGGTGAGCAGATCCAGACCACTTCGATTAGGGGGCGCCAGGACGACGACGCGACGGTGCGCGAGTTGCGAGATTCGACCAAGACCGCGGTCGAGCACAGCATAGATTTCCTGCTCGGGGAGCGGGAGCGCGATAAGAACCGCTCGCTGATTGGTCGGTTGCTGGGGCCGGAGCACCGCTGAGTCGGCGAACCACCTGTAGTGCCTCAGATGGCGGCGGCTCATCGTGGAGCAATCGCTACATGGACCGGGGGGCCGCAGTGCGCCTGACTCAACTGGTTGGCCACACCCATCAGCGCGGCGGTGAGAAGCTCGAATTGGCCAAATACGTCGATACCGTCACCGTCGATCTCGTTGGCGACGAACAGCCCGTCGGCCATCGCCATGGTGAACGTGGCCAGTTGTCGGGTAGCTGACTCGGGCAATTCGGGAAACAGTTCGGCGAACGCCGCAGCGCTGCGCCGCAGCGTCTCCTGACGGACCGCCAGGAACATCCGCCGCGCCGAGGGCTCCTGGTCGCGGTGCTCCAACGCGAGCATCAGACCGAGACGCAGGAAATCCGAAGACTCGTGTAGCGCCTTGGCGGTTCGAGCCATCATGGCGGCGAGCCGCTGCTGAATGGGCTGATCGGGGTTTCGAGGCGCCCAACCCCCCGCGTTTGTCAGCCAGAGTTCGAAACTGCGCTCGATCACAGCCGCGATGAGCGCGTCCTTGTCCTTGAAATGCCAGTAGATGGAACTGGCCGGCATGCCGGAACGCGCGCTGACCAATCCGATCGAAGTCCCTTCGTATCCACGTTCGGCTGCGATTTCGGTGGCGGCGATCAGGATTTTCTCCCGCGACGCCTCACCGTTGGCCCGACGGCGGCGCGGGTTGCGTTCTACGGTCGCCACGCCAGCACCTCCCCACCAATCCTGTCCGCAATGACGCTTGACGCCATCGTAGCCACAACGTTAGCGTAGTGAACATTCCAATAAGAAGGGTTGTCTCGTATGTCGTTGATGACAGAGGTTCGACGCATCGCCCCGGAACTGACTGCCACGGACGAGGAAGCCAACCAGCTGCGCCGGCTGCCGGATCACAGCTGGAAGCAGCTGATGGAGTGCGGAATTTTGCGCTCGCTGCAGCCCGCGCGGTTCGGCGGCGGTGAGGTGAGCCTGCTCGAGTTCATCGACGCCGTCATGGAACTGTCGAAGGCCGCGCCCTCGGCGGGCTGGGTCGCCGGGGTCATCGGTGTTCATCCCTGGCAGTTGGCGCTGTTCCCCGACGAAGCGCAACAGGAGATGTGGGCCGAGGACCCCGAGCGCATGCACTCGTCCTCGTATAACCCGACCGGCAAGGCCCAACGGGTTGACGGCGGCTACAAGGTCTGGGGGCGCTGGTCGTTTTCGTCGGGGTGTGACCACTGTCGCGGGGTGAACCTTGGCGCGATCGTGCGTTCGGGGGAGCGGTCGGCGATTCCCGAATACCGGTCGTTTCTGCTGTACCCCGATCAGTACCGCATCGAGGACAACTGGTTCGTCGCCGGGCTCAAGGGCACCGGCAGCAAGGACATCGTCGTCGAGGAAACCTTTGTCCCGCAGCACCGCTCGCAGTCTCATGTCGACTACGCGCTGGGCCGTTCTCTACCCGGCCAGCAGGTGAACCCGGGGCCCCTGTACCGGCTGCCGTGGTCGGTGGTGTTCAATATCGCGCTGGCGGCCAGCGTGCTCGGGTCGGCGCAGGGATTCGTGGAACGCTGGACCAGCGAGGCCGCCGGCCGGGTCATCCCGCCCGGCCTGTGCCTCGCCGATGACCCGCTGACCCAGCGCCGCCTGGCCGACGCCACCTGGACGCTGGAAGCCGCCGTCACCGTCTTGCGGACCGACGCAATCGAGCTGTGGGAGATGGCCGAGGCCGGCCACGTCCCGACCATGGCCGAACGGGGACGCTTCCGCTGGAACATCAATCGCGGCTGTGAACTCGTGGGCAGCGCCGTCGCCGACCTGATGCGCGCCGCTTCGGGCCGCTCGGCCTTCCTGGACCATCCGCTACAGAGCCGCTTCCAAGACATCCAGACCGGCCTCGGCCACGCCTACCTCGTTCCCGACGCGCTGGCCAAGTCGGTCGGCGGGGACCTGCTCGGCGCCAAGAACCCGGAGATGGTGTTGTGATCGACTCGCTGGCCTACATCGGCTTCACCTCACCCAACACCCAGGCGTGGACAACGTTCGGGCCGGAGGTCCTGGGCCTGCAAGTCGCTGCCGCATTGCCTGATGGAGCGGTGCGGCTGCGCAACGACGACGCCGCAGGGCGCATCGCCATCCACCCCGGCAGCGCAGACGATCTGGCCTACCTGGGGTGGGCGGTGTCCGGACCTGGTTGCACTTGAAGCCGCCGCCGGCCAACTCAGCGCCACCGGTATCGACGTCCACCACGACGACGGCACCCTGGCGGCCCAACGGATGGTGTCGTCGGTGGCATGGTTCACCGACCCGTTCGGGTTCCGTCACGAACTGGTCTTCGGCCTGGCCACCGAACCCGGCTCGTTCAACGCGGGACGGCCGGGCGTGCGATTCATCACCGGCGACGAGGGCCTCGGCCATGCCGTGCTGATCGTCCCGGACTGGGACGCCGCCACCCAATTCTTCGTCGACCTGCTCGGCTTTCGGGTGTCCGATGACATCGAAGACGGCATCAAAGTGCGTTTCCTGCACTGCAATCCACGCCATCACTCACTGGCCTTCTCAACGGTGCCGGGCATGGCCGGCTTCCACCATCTCATGCTCGAGGTCACCGATCCAGACCAGGTCCGCCAGGCTTACGAGTTGGTGCAGCAGCGCGGGCTACCGGTAGCCATGTCGCTGGGCAAGCACACCAACGACGAAATGTTCTCGTTCTACGTGCGAACGCCATCCGGGTTCGAGATCGAGTACGGCGCCGGCGGCCGCGTGATCGACATGAGCCGTCCCTGGCACGTGGGCCACTACGACGCGATGAGCACCTGGGGTCATCAGCCGCCCGCGAAGCCGTTGCTCCCCGGCATCCTGCACGCCGCGGCGGACTCGGTCTCATGAGCGCGATCACCACCCGCGACGTCGCCGTCGGCGACGTGAGCTTTCACCTGTCGACCTCCGGTGACCCGAGCTCGCGACCCGTGTTGTGGCTGCACGGATCCGGGCCGGGCGTCACCGCGCTGACCAACTGGCAGGGCGCGCTCGAAGAGCTGAGCGGCGACTTCTACAACATCGCCCCGGACGTCGTCGGTTTCGGCGACTCGACCCACCCCGACCCGCCGCCGCAGGGCATCGGCGCGTTCACCGCGCTGCGGGTCCAGACCCTGGTGGCGCTGCTCGACCAACTCGGTGTCGACCAAGTCGACCTCGTCGGTAATTCGATGGGGGGCATCGTCGGATTGTGCCTGGCGCTGGCACATCCAGAACGGGTGCGGCGCATCGTGTTGATGGGCGCCGGCGGTGCGCCATTACCGCTATCGCCGGGCCTGCTGTCGCTGATCCTGTTCTACGACAACGCTTCTGTCGAGTCGATGCGCCAGCTGCTGACCAACTTCGTGGCGGATCCGGCGGTGTTTGGCGATCAGCTCGATCAGATTGCGGCCGAACGGATTCCGCGGGCAACCCGCCCGGAGGTGGAGCGCTCACACCGCGCGACGTTCGCCCTGGCCGGTGATCCGCTTCCGATCAACGACGAGGCCCTCAAGGCGATCACCCATCCGGTGCTGCTCATCCACGGAGACACCGATCGGGTCATTCCGCTGGAAGCCAGCACCTGGTACGCCAAGCACCTCCCCAACGCTCGCCTGGAAGTCATTTCCAACGCCGGTCACTGGCTGCAGATCGAGCACCCCGACACCTTCGCACGGCTCGTCAGGGAGTTTCTGGGCTGAGCCGGGGGACGATCACCGCAGGGAAAGGTCGCCCGCTGATGGGACATGGATCCCGGTTGTTTTGCGTTTTCTTCAGCCCAGAATTGGCATGCGGTTAGCGGTGATTTGGTCCAGCCGTGCCTGCATCGTTGCCTCGAGGCGGGCGGCGAAGTCTTCTGCGGATTCTCCCGGATGTGGACGCATTGGCGCCATCACGACAGTGATGAGTTTGGTGGGCAGCGGAACGTAGGGCAGCATCCCCGCGACGCCGATGTTGAGGCCCCACGAGACACACACGCTGACGGGCAAACGCCTTCACTCTCAGAAGTCGGTTCAGCCGCAATGCCCGGGCAACTCGGTTGCCGTCGGCGATGACGAACAACGAGTCGCCGGCGCCCGCGGTAACGATAGGCACTATGGGCACAGCATGTTTCATCGCCAATCGGGCGTACCCAGCGCGGCCGCCGAACCGGATACGGTTGCGATCGCGCCACGCTTTGGCAGCGTCAATGTCGCCGCCGGGGAACACCAGTACGTTATGGCCTGCGGCTTACTCATCCTCGGCGGCCTCGCGCGAGGCGGGCTGCCCACCTACTGCCTCGGCGATCTTGCCGGCACCCAACGTCCAAGCGAGCTGGTGCACCAGCGCGGTCGTAGGACGGCGCAATTCGACGGCTCGGGGCTTTGCGAACAACGCCACCACGTTGAGATCAACCAGCCCGCCGAACCAGTGGTTACAGGCGAACAAGGCCGGCTCGGGGATCTCAGCGTCGATGTGAATCTCATGCCGGTGATACCGGCGCAGGTAGTGTCCGACGCTCAGCTGCGCCAGCGAAGCCAGCGGTAATGCGACGTCGGCCATCGGCGCTCCTTGGTGTCTCGTAGGAGATCGCACAGACGTCGAGCACGGCGTGTTGGCCAGTGCGTTGGAACGCATATCCAAGTCGGTTAAGCTCAGCGGGCCGCGTTCATCGATGAGCGCCACGCCGTGGGGGTCGCACGCACATATCGCGGTAATAGAAGCACTTTCGGCCGATCGGGTGCGTGGTCACACTATGACATCGCATTTTCCCGGGGATTTCCCGGCCACCAATCAGCCGCGTCCTAGCCCAGTCCTAGCCCGGGGCGGCACCGCTCAAAGCCGAACGGAGCCAACAGGTTACATTCGGCTTGCGCCGGTACAGCGTGCCCCTTAGTCGTCATGCAAAGCAGCCGGTCGTGCCGATCGCGGATTACGCCGCGGAGTCATCTGCTGCGCTGGGGTGCAGCCACGTTCGACGCGCTCGGCCCGCCCAACCACTACGCGGCGAGAGCGCTGCCGGTCACCCTGCAGATGATGCGCTTCGCCAAGCAGGTGGTGCGCCGCCGGTCGGTGGCCGACGGCAGCATGGGCCACGACATCCTGGTGGCGGCAGATGCCGGAAAATTGGCCCACAGCGAATGTCCGGCATTGATGATCGACTACCTGGCGCCCTCGCTGGACACCACCATCAGCGGCATCTCCAGCGCGCTTGCGCTCTTCGCGATGCACCCCGACCAGTGGCAGCTGCTGAAAACGAGCCGACGCTGCTGCCGAAGGCGATCAACGAGGTGCTGCGCTACGAGTCACCGCTGCGGGCGTTCTCACGAACGACGGCTAAAGACACCATGATCGCCGGCGTTGACCTGCCCGCCGGGGCGAGGGTACTGGTGATCTACTCATCCGCCAACCGCGACGAGCGGGAGTGGATCGCCCCCGACACGTTTGACATCCGCCGTGATGCCAACCGTCAACTCGGCTTCGGACAGGGCACGCATGCCTGCGCCGGGCAGGGGTTGGCCCGCGTCGAGATGCAGGCGCTCCTCGCGACGTTGATGCAGCAGGTCAGCCGGATCGAACTCGCCGGCGAGCCGACATGGGCGCTCAACAACATCATCCGCTGCTATGAGCGACTGCCGCTGAGGCTGGTCGCGGAGTGAGTGGTCAAGGCATTCGATAATGATCGAACCCGAGTCCGTGCCCTCGCCGCCGTCACCCGCGTTCGTGGCGCGGACCCTGCGGGTGATGGAACCGCTCCGCAAGCTGATCAACCCCAAGGTATACGGGATCGAGAACGTGCCCGAGCGCGGCGCTCTGCTGGTCGGCAACCACACGGTGCTGGGGGTGCTCGACTTGCCGCTGATTTGCGCCGAGCTGTGGAAGCGTGGACGGATCGTGCGAGCGCTGGGCGATCACGCCCAATTCAAGGTGCCGGGTTGGCGCGACATGCTCAAGAGCGTCGGTGTTGTCGAGGGCAGTCGGGCTAACTGCGCTGAGCTGATGCAGCGCGGAGAGCTGATCCTGGTCTTCCCGGGCGGCGGGCGCGAGGTGGCCAAACGCAAGGGTGAGCGCTACGAGCTGGTGTGGAAGAATCGGATCGGGTTCGCTCGCCGAGGAATCCGCGAGCAACTCCCGCCGGCACAGGCCATCCCCACGAATCCTCGGCTTAACGCAAACCTCGGCATAATCGCTGTTAAGCCGAGTTCGGCTTAACAGCGATCGCGGATCAACCTACACGGCAAAGGATTTCACGAAACTGTGCCGCCGGCTCGGCGTTGTGCAGTCGTTGGGCAGGGTCGGGTCGTGCTTCGACAACGCCGCCTCGGAGGCGTTCTTCTCCACCCTCGAACATGAGGTGCTGTTCCGGCATCATTTCTGCACCCGCGCCGAGGCCCGCGCCGTCGTCGTCCCCTGGTGCAACGACTTCTACAACGTCAAACGACGGCACAGCTCGGCGGCGTTGCTGGCTCCGGACGAGTACAAGAGAATCGCTGTCATCCAGTCGGACGCAGCTTAAATGAAGCCTCCACGATTTCAGGGGAAACCCACTGCGTCCAGTCAAACAATGTTAGGTCCCAGTCAAACCATGTTAGATTGTGGGCACCGCGCGACCCGCCGGACGCAACACGAAGCTTCTCCACCGGAGCATGAACTTATCAATCTCGTCATGCTGCAGACACCCAGCTGCTGAGATTCGCCCAAGGGTCGGCAACTCCTATCGAGGGAGGACGAATGTTTCGAGGCATTGTGGCAAGTGCGGTCGCGCTGAGCGTTCTCAGTGCAGGGTTCGTGACTCCGCTGGCGCAAGCCGACGATCCCCCCGCTGAACCGGGTGCCGCGCAGGGACCTCCAACTCCCTCGGGGGCTTACGCCGCGTCCGGGGGCACGTTTCACATCCTGAGTTCCCAGGACCTATGCAATCTCGTTTGGCCCGCCTCTGAAGCGCAGCCAGACCCTCAGGACTTCGGTGCAATTTGTGTGAGGCAAGGAGGGGTCCTTGAACGGCTGACCAGACAAAATATCCTCTTCAGGTACACCTTCCCCCTCAAACCGGGCACGTTTCCCGAACTGCCAAAAGAGTCAGTGCGCGTCAATCCCGCCGATCCGATGAGCGACTGGATCATTCCTGACTGCCACGTCCCGGATCGCATCGACTGCAATCCCAAAGCGCCCGGCTCCAGATACGCGGGTCCTTAGCTAAGAGCTTCGTGCGGCGGGCTTGAACAACCGTCGATTCCGTTGATTCTGGTACCCACGAACTCGCCCACAGTTCACCACGACGCTGAGCACCTCCTCGGACCTTTGGATAAGCATCTCCCATCAAAATGCTACGAACGCTTGCCGGACAGGGTCTCCCGTAGCACTAGGGACTTACGGCACAAACGTCACAGTGACGAATTCACCATCGAAGCCGTCGTCTGGCCTGGGCGCCCGCCGAAGTTTTGAGGAACCCGTACTGCTCTTGCACTCCGATCGGACTCATCTTGCGCCGGTATAGACAGCTCCGTGGACGTCGCTCCGATCAGCACGCTGGAAGACACACCGCCGATCTGCAGGTGCTGTAACGCAAACCCAAATCCTTCCACCGCGGACCCGTCCGCCCAGGTGCCCCGAATTTGTACAGCCCCGCATGCGTGCCAATTCGTCACTGTGACGTTTCTGCTGCGACTCCTTGCAGCCGCAAAGAGACTGCCCGCCAGGGGTTTCACGCATTCGGCGACAAGCGTTGCATCGCACTGAGCGTCACTGAGGCGTGGACATGTTGCCTCATCTGCAGACATCGGACGCACCAGCGAATGCGACGGTGTCTCTGCGGAGCGATGATATCGACGCTAACCCGTGCACCGAACCAAGACGATCATCGAGGCGGCAAGTGTCGGTCGAGCCTTGCGCGACAACGCCACCCCCTGCCCCACCCGCGTCGGCCGGATGGGAGCCTCGGTCAGGTTCCGTGGACCTGGGCGACGGCGAGGCCTCACCTGCTATCTGTTCGGAAAGACCGCGGCTCCCCCGTCTTTTCGGCGAGTCGGTCGCTGGCCGAGGATGTTGAGGCGCATGCTGTAGGTGAAGACCGATCCGGCCCGAGGAGTGTGATGGCTAGACAGCGTCTCATCGACAACGTGAAAGAGGCGCTCGGCAACGTCGCGAGCCAGACGCGCGCGGTAAGCGGGCGCGCGGCGAAAGCCGTTGGCTGGCAAGCACCTAAGAAGGGTGGCGCAACGAAGGCTGCGGCCGGCAACCGATCCGCCGCCAAGCGGACTTCCATCAAGCCGGCCGTCGCCAAGAAGACCCCGGCGCACAAGGCAACGACCGCCACGCCCGGCGCCCGAAAAACCGCCGCTAAGAAGACGACCGCCAAAGCCGCCGGCCGCGCGAAGACCGCGGCGCAGAAGGCAACAGCCGCCACGCCCGGCGCCCGAAAAACCGCCGCAAAGAAGACGACCGCCAAAGCCGCCGGCCGCGCGAAGACCGCGGCGCAGAAGGCAACAGCCGCCACGCCCGGCGCCCGAAAAACCGCCGCAAAGAAGACGACCGCCAAAGCCGCCGGCCGCGCGAAGACCGCGGCGCAGAAGGCAACAGCCGCCACGCTCGGCGCCCGAAAAACCGCCGCAAAGAAGACGACGGCCAAAACGCCCAGCCGGGCGAAAACCCCGGCCCAGAAGACCGCGGCCAAGGCTGTCGCGAAGAAGGCTCCTGCCAAGAAACCCAATCAGAAGTAATGAAAGCCACCCCCAGATCGCGTGATCGGGTGATCAGCCGCCCCATAAGGTCAGGCGGCAGTTCCGGCGGTGTAGGCGCTGCTCATCACTGTCGCCTACACCCGCTCCCCCACTGTTGGGCATCGATGATTCATGCGCCGTTGGATACCAACCAATACGTGTCTCTGGCAATAGCCTAAGAGCCCACTATGCAAAACATACTGCGGCACAACATGATTCGCTGATATTCTATCTTATGTCCGGTAAAATCCCCCATATTCCGAAATATGGTGTACCCCAGTGGTGTTAACGACTTCCAGATGTGCCGATAATTCGGGCGGGATATGTATCTTGCGGTTTACCAAACGTATTCGAGTTGATGCGGCGAGTGAAGCCGTGACGCTGCGGGATCCATCGGATGAATGGGCTACTACTCGTGGCTCGCTAGCCAGCCGTGGACAGCCACGGTCCCGAGGTTGGTTCCACCGAATACCTCTCCCCCGCTCTAGTGCATCAACTGGTTCAATCCCAGTATCGCGCACCATCATTCTTGCAGTTCATAGCATGTAATTAGACTCGCTGCACAAGCTGTCAAGGCGATGCCAGGACAATGGGGCAGGCTGGCGACCCAACACCAGAGGTAACTAGCCATGACCACCGCCAGCCAACCCCGACGTCGCCCCACCACCCGGCGCGGCGTGCTTGCGGTGGACTACCACACCAGGTTGCCCTGGCTGAAATAAGGACCACCCGTCGGGTCGAACTGTGAGTAGCCCTCGTTGACGATAGGCGTCAGCAGGTTATTCAGCCCGCTGACAATCGGGGCCGGGACACCCATCTGCTGAAGCGGCATCAGCATCGGCAGGGTGGATGTGGGGATCATGTACGTGGTCGTGTTTCCGCCGAGCGAGTTCGTGACAGAGGAGACCTCCAACGCCTGTGACGGCGAGGCAAATGCGGGAGGTGTGTGTAAGTACTCCGCGCCCGCCACCGCGTTAATGTCGGCGAGGAGGTTCCACGGACGGTTGGGAGGATCAGCCCAGCCGTCGTACTGGCCGTACACCACGTCGGTGTTGTATTTGCTCACGGGCGGATCGGCCACGGTATATCCGACGCTGTGGATAGTTGTGCCGGCGTGGTAGAACGTGTCGGCGAGGCCGCGCTGAGGGTTGGAGAACTCGACGAATGTCACCTGGCTTGGTGATGGCGCGTTGGGGGCAGTGGCCAAATAGGCTTGCTCGCGGTCGATGACAATCGTGCCCTCCGACAAACCTGTCACCACCACCGAATGGTTGCCGGCAGTGGCGTTAAGGATGTCGGTGTTCAACATCTGCTGACCGATGGCGATGGACGTGTTGGCGGTGGGGGCGGTAAATCCGCTCAGCAAGCCGTCGGTGGCTGGGTAGTTCACCACCTCAGGCGTGGTTCCGGGGAACCAGTTCTCGCCAATCGCGGCGTTCAGCGCAGCATACTGCTGGGGCGTCTCACCTCCCGTGAGCAGCCCTGGAGCAGCTCCGGGGACGGTGATACGTGTCCCATTGAAGGTGGCCGAGACCTGACCGGGCAAGCTCTGCGGTAGCTGCTGCCACGACATCAGTTGCGCCCCGGCGCCCGAAGCCGCGGCGTGATAACCCACCATCGCGGCCACATCCTGGGCCCACATCTGCTCATACTCGGCCTCGGTCGTCGCGATGGCGGATGTGTTCTGCCCGAACACGTTCGACACCGCCAACGACACCAACTGCGCGCGATTGGCCGCGACTACCGCCGGATGCACCGTCGCGGCAAACGCCGCCTCAAACGCCCCAGCCGTCACCCGGGCCTGGGCGGCCGCCTGCTCGGCCTGGGTAGCCGCCGAGCCCAGCCACGCCACATACGGGGCAGCAGCAGCCGCCATCGCCGCCCGATGACCGCCCCTGCCACGAGCCACCCGACAAGCCCGAGATCACCGACCCGAACGAGGTCGCGGCTGACTGCAGCTCAGCGGCCAACCCATCCCAGGCACTCGCCGCCGCCAACATCGAACCCGACCCCGCACCCGTATGCATTCGTGTCGAATTGACCTCAGGCGGCGATACCAGAAAATTCATCAGCACATTCCCATCGCGATTCGCAGATACCAGCGATCACGACAGTGATCCGAGGACCACGCACCGTAAGCGCGTCTCACCGCGGGCCGGCGACACCTCATCCTCAGCCGCGGCCAGCACCCCCGTTGTCGGGGCTGCCGCCGCCGCTTTCGCGGCGGTCAGCGCCGAGCCGATGTTGGACAGATCCATTGCCGCCGATACCATTATCTCCGGCGCCGCGACCGGCATCGTCAAGTTATTTGAGAATGCTTGTGGCTCAGTCGGTGTGAGTGGACTGTATGCGGAACGTAGTGGCTGATTGTGTCTTTCATGCCGCTGCGGCGACTGTGATCTGATCCCAGACCGCAAAGCGGTTGGTCATCTGGGTTCGCCATTGGGGTGCACTGATCAGATGACGACGGGGACGGAAGTGCTGTCGGATGTGGCTGAACGCAAACAGGAATCGTTGGGCCTGCCCAGGTGAGGCGAAGCGTTTCATCACCCGTTCCCGGATTCTGGTCGGCTGATGGGAGTTCTCGGCCCGGTTGTTGAGGTACTTCGAGCGGCGATGGGTCACCGACGCCAAAAGCTCGCGGTGAGCGACCTGATAGCTGGCCAGCTTATCGGTCACCAGCACGCGCGGCACATACCGCAGGCCCTTGAGCAGCTTGCGGAAAAACCGTTTAGCCGCCACTGCGTTACGGCGCGACTGCACGAGGATGTCGAGCACGTCGCCGTGCTGGTCGACCGCGCGCCACAGGTAATGAGTGGCGCCGTTGATCTTCACGAAGACCTCGTCGAGGTGCCATTTGTCGCCGGGGCGGGGTCGCCGCCGACGTAATTGGGCGGCGTAGCCCGGCCCGAACTTTGCACACCAGGACCGGATCGTCTCGTAGCTGACCACCACACCGCGGGCAACCATCAACTCCTCGACGTCGCGCAGACTCAGCGCGAAACGGTGATACAGCCACACCGCATGCCCGATGACCTCGATCGGATACCGGTAGCCCTTGTACCTCGCTGCACTCGCCACCGACCAATCCTGGCAGCACCACACAAGCAACAACTTGACGATGCCTCCTGCATGCGCGCCGACTGCGCGGCACCCCAGGAGTCGAGCTGCGCTACCGAGGACCCCGCGACCTTCTCATATCAGGCGCAAAGGAGCATGCGTCTAACCGCAACGAAGAAGGAGGTGCGCAAGCTACGCGTCCAGGCTGACATCTCCAGCGCCCGCGCTCGCGCCGCCCTCGGCCCAGCCTTCCGCCGGACGTAGTGCGTGTGACGCCGGCGCAGGCGCGCCTGCGTCAGTCAGCCGCGTTTGGGCAAATTTGAGGTAGCTGCGCACTTCGCTTTCGGTGGTTTCGGCCAGCACAGCGTTGTCGGCGATCTTCTCGCCACGTTCGTGGATGCCCGCTACCGCGGGCCGCCCACATGCTCGACGCGCTACTCGACGCCGGCGCCAGTTATCCATGCACAACATAGGGATCGAAACGTCGGCATTCAGTGGCATGCACAACGCGGATCGACTCACAACGCCATCCCCACATCGGCTCGCACGCGGCCACGCTAGGTATGGTGTCTCTCACCACGTTTGGTTGCGCACCTGACCTTAGCGCCGCGATGCACTTCGCCAACGCCCGAGCCTCGCGGCGCACTCGGCGGTCGGCCCGGTCATGTCCCAGATCAGCTGCGAAGTCGAGGACGGCCGCTTTCCATTCCCGCGGAGTAAGCGCGTACAGATCACCTTCACCGACGAGCCAGACCGCGGCACGACATTCGCACGCGATCCCGATCTCGTCGTCGCCGGTATCGGCTCCGTCGCCGTGCTTCCACCATTGAGGTACGCGGATGCCTAGGGAGCCCGCGCACACGCTGTGGCGGGGTGCGCGTCGCTCGCATCCAGTAGAAGGGCAGACGTCGCTCATCGGCTCGAGCTTGAACTGCTCGGTCAGCGAGCCCTCAATCTCGATTTTTGACGGCTCGACTCGCCGAGCCGCGACCACCGCGGGCCTTCGACCTGCGTTTCAAGAACGCCACGATTTAGCCCCTTTCCGTTTCACCATCGGTGCGCGCCGCCCCGGCGGTCGCCCCCATTGATTGATCCCGACCGACCGTCCCTGCGAACCGCTTCATGCCGCACACCGCGGCGAAGGAATGACCGGCAGCCCCATCGCCTGCCCCGGCACCGGGAAACCGGGCACTGAAGGCGTCAATGACCACCTTGATACCCAAGCCGAAAGCGGGACAAGCCTTTTCGACCTCCCTGCCCTGAACAGCATGCGCCGCACGGCGTCGCCGTCAAGGCCTTTACGGCCGCTACGCGGTCGGGCTGCGCCCCGAGCCTTGACCCCGACGCCTGCTTCGACGCGCCCGGCCAGGACAAGGAAGCTCGCAAAATGAGCCAAAACAACACAGCCGTGGGTCTTGACCGGCCCCGCTCCTTCAGGAATGACCTGCTGCTTGACGATCTCGCTGTCGAACAGCGTGAAGAGTTATCGCACATGTTCGAGTTGGTCTTTGCGGCCGGCCCCTCGCGAAGCTCGTGTACGCGTGTGGGGGCGGCCAGCAGCGCCGCAGTGTTGGATCTCAGGTCCTCCTACGAGCGACACGATGCGTGCGTGGACATCGGTGAGGTCAACGCCGACGTCCACCAATGACGTTCGTCCGAC
>Ga0335071_10004471_pt1 | contig 14593 bp, 9 predicted proteins | sample Lox_Sample_15_FD_206724 | JGI IMG/M metagenome (GOLD analysis project Ga0335071, IMG submission 206724) | Soil microbial communities from Loxahatchee National Wildlife Refuge, Florida, United States - Lox_Sample_1.5 | ecosystem: Environmental > Terrestrial > Soil > Wetlands | place: USA: Florida... | reverse complement strand
GCATCTGGATCAAAGAACTTCTTCCGAGGATAAGTAGCCCGCGCGTGAGCCGCAGCTCGGGCCGGGTTCGATGGGTGCTGCTGGCGTGTCTAGCCATTCTGCTCGGCGTTCCCGCGACGCATCCGTGGTGGCTGGCAGCCTTGGGCGGTTACCTGGTGCGGGCCGGGAAGCCGGTTCCCGCCGATGTGATCGTGGTGCTGGCGGGCGATTTCCTGGGTAACCGGATCACGCTGGGAGGCGACCTGGTGCGGCGGGGCTTTGCTGCGCAGGCGCTGATCAGCGGGCCGTCGGGAGCCTATGGCCAGTACGAATCCGACCTGGCGATCCGGTTCGCCGAGAGCAAAGGCTACCCGGCGTCTTTTTTTATCCCGCTGCCGAACGACACGCACTCGACGGTGGAAGAGGCTCGGGTGGTGGTCAGCGCGCTGCGCGAGCGGCACGCGCACACGGTGGACCTGGTCACCAGCAACTATCACACCCGGCGCGCGGGCTCCATCTACCGGAACCAAGCGCCCGATTTGGCTATTCATGTGGTTGCGGCTCCCGATCCAAGCTTTTCTCCGGATGGCTGGTGGAAGAACCGCGACGGGCGTAAGCTTTTTCTGCTGGAATGGATGAAGACGGTTGCGACGTGGTTGGGAATGTAAATGGCCAGGCGTGAAAAATACGGCGTAAAATCGGTGATCCAATCGGCGTGGCCCTATTTGTGGCGCTACCGGCGTGCTTTGGCGTTGGGCATGGGCTCGTTGGTGCTCAACGACATTCTCAAAGGCGCCCTACCGCTGGCCATTCGCAGCGGTGTGGATTCGCTGGCGCGCGGATTCCGGCTGGATCGCGTTTTCGAGTTTGCAGGCCTGCTGGTGCTGCTGTCGATCGGCAAGGGCATTTTTCAGTACTGGATGCGCGTCATCCTGATCGGCATGTCGCGGGACGTCGAGTTCGATCTGCGCAACGACCTGTTCTCGCACCTGGTGACTCTGTCCTCGGATTTCTACGGCAAGTACCGCACCGGGGACATCATGGCGCGGTCGACGAACGATCTGAACGCCGTCCGCATGATGCTGGGACCCGGCATCATGTATTTCACGGACACCATTTTCACGGCCCTCTGCCTGCTAGGCGTGATGCTGGCCGTGGACTGGCGGCTGATGCTGGTGTGTCTGGTTCCAGCGCCGGCGGTGAGCTTGGCGGTGGTGCTGTTCGGGCGGCGCATCCACGACCGATTCGAGGCGATCCAGCGGAAGTTCTCCGACATCAGCAGCCGGGTGCAGGAAAATCTGTCGGGCGTTCGGGTGGTCCGCGCCTACGCCCAGGAGAAAGCGGAGCTGCGCAAGTTCGAGGTGCTGAATCAAGATTACGTGATTCACAACATCCGGCTGGCGCGTTTGTCGGCGCTGTTCATGCCGGTGCTACAAGGGCTGATCGGCATGGGATTCCTGATCGTGCTGTTCGCGGGGGGCTACGAGCTGCTGCACCACCGGCTGTCGATCGGCAGTTTCCTGATGTTCAATACCGCCATGGGCATGCTGATCTGGCCGATGATCGCCATGGGCTGGGTGGTGAACCTGATGCAGCGGGGCACCGCGTCGTGGAAGCGGATCATGGAATTGATGCACGAGCAGCCGACCATCACCAAGCCGAGGAGCGCCGGGGCGCCGGGAGTGCTGCCGGTGTGCCGCGGCGAACTTCGGTTCGACGGCGTGGCGGTAGAGTATCCGGCGGGCGCAGCTTTGAAGAACATCGACCTGGAGATTCCGGCCGGGGCGACGGTGGCGATCGTAGGCCATACCGGCAGCGGCAAGAGCACGCTGGTGAGCCTGATCCCCCGGTTATTGGATCCCACGCGGGGCTCGGTTGCGCTCGACGGCGTAGATCTGCGCGACCTGGATCCGGAGTGGCTGCGGCGGCAGATCGGATTCGTGCCGCAGGAGACATTCCTGTTCAGCGCGACGCTGGCCCAAAACATCGCCTGGGGAGTGGAGAACGCAACGGACGAGGAGATCGCGCGGGCGGCGGAACTGGCCGGGCTGGGACCGGATATCGCGGTCTTCCCGGGCGGTTATCAGACGGTGATCGGCGAGCGCGGCATTACGCTTTCCGGAGGGCAGAAGCAGCGTGTGGCCATCGCGCGGGCGGTGATTCGCGATCCCCGCATTCTGGTGCTGGACGACGCGCTGGCGAGCGTGGACACGCTGACCGAAGAACGAATCTTGCAGGGATTGGCGGGGGTGATGCGGGGACGCACCACGATTCTTATTTCACATCGTGTTTCTACCGTACAAAACGCGAGCCGGATCTTCGTGATCGAACACGGCGAGGTGGCCGAGGAGGGCACCCACGCCGAGTTGGTGGCAAGCGGCGGCTATTATGCGGATTTGTATCAGAAACAGCTTTTGGAAGAAGAGCTGGAGGCGATTTGAGGACGGGTTTTGCCGAACTTTTGCTGCACTGTCTTCGTACCCGAAGTGAGGTGTTTCGGATGACCAGAATTTTCGCGCCTTTTTCAGCCGCTTTGCTGATTGCCAGTCTGCCGGCGATGGCCGACGAGTGGAACAAGCGATTCACGGTTTCCGGGCCCGCCAACTTGCGCGTCGAAACGAATGACGGCGCCGTGACGGTTCGCGCCTGGGAGCGTAAAGAGATCGAGGCCAGGGTCATCGCGGACGGCCGGAAGATTGCGCCGGGCCAGGTGGAGGTGATCGATCACCAGGTGGGAGACCACGTGGATCTGGAGGTTCGGGTCTCGCACCACGCGTTCGCGCTGAACTTCAACATGCGGTCGGTGCAGGTGGAGATCCAGGCGCCGCGCGAAGTTCACACGGAGATCCGGACCGGCGACGGCAGAATCACCGTGGAGGGTTTGCACGGAGAGACGCAGCTGACCACAGGCGACGGCGCAATTGAAGCGCAGAATCTGGACGGGAAGCTGGAGGCGAGGACGGGCGATGGCCATGTCCGCGCGCAAGGCCGGTTCGACGCTCTGGACGTGCACACGGGCGATGGGAGCGTAGAGGTGGAGGTAGGCGCCGGGTCGAAAATGGCGTCTTCGTGGACCGTGCGGACAGGCGACGGGCATGTGACGCTGCGGCTGCCGTCCGATTTTTCGGCGGAACTGGACGTACACACCGGCGACGGGCACATTCAATCCGATCTGCCCGTGACCAGTTCGGGACGCCTGGGCGGGGACCACTCCCTGCGAGGCAAGCTGAATGCGGGCGGGCCTCCGCTGATGGTCCGAACCAACGACGGGTCCATCACGATCGCGAGATTATAAAGCGCCTATTCGGCGGGCGGGATGACGCGGGCGCGCAGGCGGTCCTTGGCGAGGCGAACATCGATGTTTGCGCCGGGCGGGGCGTCGGCCGGCTGCTTCACGATTGCGCCGGCATCGTTGGTGACGATGGCGTAGCCGCGATCGAGAATCTTGAGCGGGCTGAGTTGGGTCAACTGCGCGGCGAGCGGGTCCAGACGGCCGTGGGCGCGGGCGAGACGCAAGTGCATCCAACGCGCCATCACCGTATCGGCTGATTCCAAGCGCCGGCGGACGTCGGCGAAACGCAAGCGCAGATCTAGGGCACGAAGCCGGGCGGCGAGCTGATCGAAACGCTTACGGCGAGCGGACGCGGCGGCGTGCATGTGGTCGCGGAGCCGATATTCCATCTCATCCACGCGCTGCTGCAGGCGGCCGACGTTGCGATGCAGGACGGCGGAGGCACGTTCGACACCTTGTTGATGCAGGCGGCGCGCGGCCATCGCCACGCGGTAGCGGACCGACTGGGCGAGCTTGTGTTCGAAGACGCCGATCTGATCGAGCAATTGCTCGCGCGTTCCGATCACCAGCTCGGCGGCGGCCGAAGGCGTAGGTGCGCGGAGATCGGCGACGAAATCCGCGATGGTAAAGTCGGTTTCGTGTCCGATGGCGGAGATGACGGGAACACTGGAAGCCGCGATGGCGCGGGCAACGGCTTCTTCGTTGAAGGTCCAGAGATCTTCGAGCGAGCCGCCGCCGCGGGCCAGGATGACCACATCCGGCCAGTTGGAATTGCTGAAGTATTCGAGCGCGCGGCACACCGCGTCGACGGAGCCTTCGCCCTGCACCAGTGCCGGGTATAGGCGCAGATGGAGGCCCGGGAAGCGGCGCGAGAGAATTTGAGTGATGTCGCGAATAGCGGCTCCGGAAGGCGAGGTGACAATGCCGATGCGCCGGGGTAGGCGCGGGATGGGCCGCTTGCGCTCCGGGTCGAACAGGCCCTCGGCGGAAAGTTTCTTCTTGAGCTGCTCGAAGGCGAATTGCAGCGCGCCGTGGCCTTGGGGTTCGAGCGCTTCCACGAGTAACTGATATTCGCCGCGTGCCTCGTAGACATCGATGTGCCCGCGCGCCAGCACGGCCATGCCGTCCTGCGGCTTGAATTTCAGGTAGCGGAGCGAGGCGCGAAAGCAGGCGCACTTCAACTGCGCGTCCTGGTCCTTGAGCGTGAAATAGCAATGGCCGCTGGCGGCCATGCGCGTGCCCGAAATTTCGCCTGCCACCCAGACGTCGTCAAACTCGTCGCCCAGCAGGCCGCGGATGCGGGCATTCAGTTCGGCGACGGTGAAGGTTTTTCGGACGGGTCCCCAGGCGAGTGCGAGCTGTTCCATCTGAAGAACATGGTAAGCCGAATGCCACTATAATGGGCTTGCTTCGAGCCAGGGAAGGCGGGCGAGCCCACATGCATGGTCACAATCACGAGCACTCTCATGGATACGGACACACGTCAAGGCGGGATTTTCTCCAACGCGCGCTCGGCGGCGCGATGGCGGGCGCATCGGTTCTGGAGATGGGATTTTTCCGGGCAGCCGTGGCGCGCGCGCAGGCCGCGACGGCAACCCAGAGGCTGTTTGACATCGAAAAGGTCGCCGATGGCGTGTACTTCGCGCTGGCCCATCCGGCCGCGCTGACCAACTGTAACGCGGCGATCTTCGTCAACTCGCAGGATGTGCTGGTGGTGGACGCGCACTCCAAGCCGTCGGCGGCGGCGTCGCTGATCGCGCAGATCAAGAAAGAGGTCACCACCAAACCGGTCCGGTACCTGGTGAACACGCATTTCCATTGGGACCATTCGCAGGGCGATCCGGCCTATAAAGCCACTGGTTCGAAGGTGGAGATCATCGCCAGCGAGGCCACCAAGGAGTTGCTGGCGCAGAACGCCCGCAAACGCCTCAAGGATTCGCTCGACGGCGTGCCACAGATCGTCGACGGTCTACAGGCGCGATTGGCGAAAGCGCCGACCGCCGACAAGGCATTCTGGCAGGAGCAGATCCGTCAGGCGAAGGCATATCAGGCGGAGATGCGGGACTATATGCCAGAGCTACCCGACATCACGTTCAAGGATTCGCACGTGATCAAAGACAGCGCGCACGACCTCCACATCGAGTTCCACGGCCGCGCCCACACTGCCGGCGACGTGCAGGTATTTGTTCCGCAGAAGCGCGTGGTGGCGTCCGGGGACGCGATTATCGGATGGCTGCCGAACGTCGCCGACGGTTACCCGCGCGAGTGGCCGGCGACGATCAACTCGGTAAGTAAGCTGGCAGTGGACCATATACTGCCCGGCCACGGTCCGGTGCAATCGGGGCGGGAAAGAATGACGCAGTTCCGCAACTACATCGAGGAGTTGACGGCGGCGATCGAAAAAAGCAAAAAGGCCGGCCAACCTTTGACTGAGCTAAAAAAGGCGGTTACGCCGGCGTCGTTGAAGACCTGGCAGGCCGGGGGCTTTGGCGAGTATGTCGCCAACAACTTGAACAAGCTCACTGTGTATGCCGGCGCACGAACACCCGTCGAAGACCGGTTCGCGGCGAACGTCGAAACGATCTACAGCAATCTGGACCGGGTGTAACCGGCGCAGGATGAGGTTTCGCGGCAGACGCGCCCTTTAGTGCTTCCCAAGAAACTCGGCAAACGGCGCGTCGATGGGACGTGACCGGCCGGCTTCGGCTGCTTCGTCGATGCGAGCAAAAGCGCCTTGCATATAGCGCACCGCGAGCCAGCGCAGCGGTTCAGGCTCCCAATTCCGCGATCGCCTTTGCGCGAGCGGAAGCGTCTCCAACCCGGTCTGCTTTCCGAGAATGAGGTTGGCGAGTACCCGGCCGGCGAGGTTGGTGGTCGCGACTCCCTGTCCGGTATAACCGCGCGCGGTCCCAATCCTTGTGGCCGGATCGAAGGCGACGGCCGGCATCCAATCGCGGGGCATGCCGAGCGGTCCGCCCCAGGCGTGCGTGAATTTGACTCCCTGGAGAGATGGAAACCACTCGACGACGGCGCGGCGTGCGTGGGCGTGCGTCGACTCATGCTGGTCCTGCGCATCCGTGATCTTTGACCCGAAGACGTAAGGAGCGCCCCGGCTGCCGAAGAGAATTCGTCCGTCAGCGGTTCGCGTCAGATAGTCGACCGTGTATCGGTTCGACCCGATGCTTTCGCGGTTTTGCCAGCCAATCTGTGCCCATTGTGCGTCGGTGAGCGGTTCGGTAAGCACGATCAGAGAATAAACGGGCATGATCGCGAGATGCAGTTGCGGGAGGCGAGATAGATAACCTTCGCCTGCCAGGACGATTGCCTGTCTGGCACGCAATTCGCCTCCCGCCGTTACGAGCCGGGAAGTGGATCCGCCCTCAAAGGTCAGCACCTGGGTTTGTTCATAAATCGTTGCGCCGCGGCGCTCGACGGCTCGCGCCAACCCACGGACCAGGCGGCCGGGATGAACGCTCGCGCTTTGCGGAGTGAGGAGGGCGCCGTGAAGATTTGTGATGTTGACGCGCTCGCGCGTTTCCTCAGGACTCATCAGGAGATTACGATCCTGAAGCCCGAGCCGTTCGTAAACGGCGCGCGACGCGCGGATCGCAGGCAGCTGGTGCACTCCACGGGCCAGGCTGAGCGCGCCACCTTTGTGAAAATGGGCGTCGATCTGTTCCTCTGCACAGACGCGGCAAACCTCGTCGACCGTATCGTACATGGCCAGTAGAAGCGCGCGCGTCGCGTCCGGGCCGTAGCGTTGCTCGAGCATCCCGGCTGTGACGGGAAACTTGGGCGAGCACCATCCGCCGTTGCGGCCCGACGCGCCGAACCCCGCGATCTCCTTTTCCACCACGGCTACCCGCAGGCCGGGGTTTTGGCGGAGTAAATAGTACGCGGTCCATAAACCCGAAAATCCGGCTCCCAGAACGGCGACGTCAACTTCGGCAGAGCGTTGCAGTGCGGGGCGAGGAGTCAGATCCTCGCCTGCGGTTTCAAGCCAGAAACTGTAGGAGCTGTATCGGTTCATTGGGACGGGAATTGAGGTGGGGCGCCTCGTCCGATGTACACTACATTCTACAGGATTACACAGTTCCTGCAATCATGATCAAAATGGCGATTGAGACCGGTGGAACCTTCACCGATTTGATTTGGATCGACGACGGGCACGTCTACACGCACAAGGTACCGTCGACGCCTGTGGACCCGTCCGAAGGAGTGGTCCGAGGATTGGAAGAGGCGCTCGGCGACAAGACTGAGTCTCTCACGCAGCTCTTTCATGGATCGACTGCGGCAACGAACGCCGTCCTGGAGCGCAAGGGCTGCCGGGCCGGCTTGATCACAACGCGGGGATTTCGCGATGTACTGGCGATTCAAAGACAGACGCGGGCGAACGTCTATGCGGTCGCGGTCGAGAAGCCGAAAGTTCTGGTGGAGCCGAACTTGATCCAGGAAGTAAGCGAGCGGATCGACGTGAATGGCGACGTGTTGGCGCGGCTGGACGAGCAGCAGTTGATCGCAGCCACTGGGGAGCTTCTGGCACGCGGGATGGAAGCGCTGGCGATATGCTTTCTGCATTCGTACCGAGCTTCCGTCCATGAGGAACGGGCGGCTGAGCTGATTCGGGCCGCGTTCCCCGGATTGCCCGTGGTGCTGTCGAGCAACATACTGCCTGCCTTTCGCGAGTACGAGCGCACGAGCACAACCGTGATGGCCGCTTATCTGGCTCCCCTGGTGGATCGATATCTGGCAAATCTGGAACGCTATCTGGCGGAACGATCGAGGCGGGCTTCGCTGTTCATTATGCAATCTTCCGGGGGCGTAGTGCCCTCATCCGCGGCACGGCGGCGTCCCGTCGACATGCTGCAATCGGGGCCTGCGGCCGGGGTGATCGCTGCGACGCGGGTGGGAGCGCTCCTTGGCGACCGGAATATCATCACGCTGGACATGGGCGGCACCAGCACGGACGTTGCGCTGATCACCAACGGAAGCGCGGGAGTCGCCACCGAGCGAGAGGTTGACGGCTTGCCCGTGGGCGTGCCGAGCGTAGACATCGCGAACGTGGGCGCCGGCGGTGGCAGTATCGGATGGATCGATGAGGGGGGAATGCTGCATGTGGGGCCACGCAGCGCAGGCGCGATCCCCGGCCCAGCCTGTTACGGGCATGGCGGCACAGAGCCGGCCGTAACCGATGCTCTGGTACAACTCGGCTGGATACGACCGCAGAGCTTCCTGGGCGGAAGAATGAAGCTCTATCCGGACCGCGCGGCGAAAGTGATTACCGAGCTGGCGGACCAGTTGCAACAACCCGTGGAAGCGACAGCGCAGGGCATGGTGGACATCGCCGTCGCCCACACCAACCGGTGCGTGCGCCTGGTATCCGTCCAACGCGGGTACGATCCCAGGGACTACGTCATTTATGCGTACGGCGGAATGGGGCCAGTCGTCGGCGCCTTGGTTGCACAAGAGATGAAGATCCCGCGCGTGGTTGTCCCGCCGCATCCAGGCCTCTTTTCGGCGCTCGGCCTGCTGATGTCGGATCTGAAACGGATTTACCGAAAGACCGGCTTTACAGCGATTTCATCGACCACGCCTCGCGAGGTGGCTGAGACATTTGCCCAACAAAAGGCCGAAGCGATCGTCGAGTTCTCCAGCTACGGCTATCGGCCGGACGAAATGCAATGGGAGACCTGGGCGGAGATGCGCTACCGCGGCCAGGGCTTCGAACTTCCGATTGAAATCAACATGGAACGTCTCACCTCCGAAGGTCAGGCGTATTTGACGCAGGCTTTCCATCACGCACACCGCCTTCGATATGGCACCGCGGCCCCGAATGACGATATCGAACTGGTAAGCTACCGTCTGGTCGCGCAAGTACCGAGCGAATGGAAGCATTTCGAGCAGAGCAATAGTGCCGGCGGGACTTCGGGTCGGCCTGCCGCGGAAGGCGCACAAGTCGTGTTCGGAGGCGCAGCGCGGAACTGCCAATTCGTTCGTCGCGAGAACCTGCCCCCAGGGTACTCGCTGACAGGGCTGGCAATTGTCGAAGAGGCAACCGCGACCACCCTGGTGCCTCCGGGCTGGAGAATGACGGTTGGACAAGAACGCTCCTTATTACTGGAACAGGAGAAGGGACAGTGAGAATCTCGGCCACCACTTTCAACATCATCGGTCACGGATTGCACGCCGTGGCTCAGGAAATGGGCGAAAAGCTGATTCGATCGGCGTATTCCACCATCATTCGCGAGGCGCGCGATTGTTCCACGTCGCTGCTCGACCGCGACGGCAAGGTAATGGCACAGGCGCAATTCTGTCCGATTCACATGAACTCGTTCGGGAAGGTGTTTGAAGCGTTCGCGCGGCGTTACGATCTCGCCCGCCTGCAGCCCGGCGAAGCCCTCATCACCAACGACCCTTACAGCGGAGGGCAGCACCTGAACGACTTCGTGCTGTTCACGCCGATATTCTTCGGCGGGGAACTGACAGCTTACAGCGCCAGCATCGGGCATCACATCGACATTGGCGGCGGTGCGGCGGGACCCAATACACGAGCGACCGAAGTGATCCAGGAAGGTCTGCGCATCCCGCTGCTCAAATTCAATTTGGAGCGCGACTTAGGGGACGGCATGCTGGAACAGTTCATCCGTCTAAACGTGCGGCCACCCGATCTTGTCATGGGCGACGTTTATGCGCAGGTTGCGGCGAATCGCACCGGCGAGAGCCGCTTTCTGGAGCTGGTGGAGAGGTTCGGGAAGGAGGCCGTCCTCGAAACTGCGATCGAGTTGCAGAACTACTCGGAGCGGTTGACGCGGGCCCTGATTCGCGAACTGCCCGACGGCGTGTATGACGGAGAGGACTTTGTGGACGACAACGGCTTTACCGATGAGCCCTTGCGCGTCGCGGTGCGGGTCACCATCAAGGGCGACAGCATGCACATCGATATGTCCGGCAGTGCGCCGCAGACCAAAGGCATCATCAATTCTCCGTTAACAGCGACGATCTCGGCCATTTATCAATCCATCGGATTTCTCCTGAATGGCGCAGTGCCGGTGAATGACGGTGTGTACCGGCCGATCTCGATCCACGTTCCGCACGGTTCGTTCCTTAACCCCAGCCTGCCCGTGGCTGTGCGGGCGCGTAATAATCCCTGCCACCGGATCACCAACGCAATGATGCTGGCTCTGGCGAAGGTTGCACCCGACCGCGTGCTGACATCGGGTCATGACACCACCAACGCCATCGGCATGGGCCACATGGGCAAAGACGGCAGCCGAGTGTATTTGGAGGTGGTCGGAGGAGGATGGGGCGCGTCGCGATCATCGGACGGCGCGGATGTAGTGGACAGCTACGTGGGCAACTGCAGCAACATCCCGGTTGAGTCGTTGGAGCAAGATTACCCCTTCGTGCGGGTGGAAGAGTACTCGATTCGCCGCGGCTCAGCCGGAGCGGGCAAATACCGCGGCGGCATGGGCACGCGCCGGGTCTACCGCATCCTGGAAGACGACGTGATGTTCAACGCATACTCCGACCGGTTCCGCATCCTGCCCTGGGGGCTCTTCGGCGGCAAGCCTGGCGCGCCTTCGCAATTCACTGTCGAGCGCGGGGGCGAGACAATTCATTTGAGTTCGAAGGTGAACTTCCCGTTGCAACGAGGGGATCGGCTCATCATCGAAATTGCGGGCGCGGGCGGCTATGGCGATCCGCGCGAACGCGATCGGAAAGCCGTGCTACGTGATATTGATTACGGGTTCCTGAGCGAGGCGGAAGCGCGCGAGTTGTACGGCTTAGAGGCTCCCGAGCCTACCGAAGCGGCGGTTTAGCAGCCGATCAACCTACTTCCGTTGGTAGGCGACCTTGCCGTCGAGGATCGTGTAATCCACGTGGAGATCCAGGATCTGTTCGGCCGGCACCGTCAACGGGTCACCGGAAAGCACAACAAGGTCGGCCAGCTTGCCGGTTTCGATGCTTCCGCGTGTCTTTTCCTGAAAACCGCCATACGCCGCCCACGTGGTGAACATCCGGATGGCGTCCATGCGGGAAATCGCTTCCTCGGGATTCGCCGGCTGGCCATACTTGGTTTTGCGATTCACCGCCACGGAAATCGAAAACAGCGGATTGGTCGCGAAATTCTGCGTGCCTAACGTGTCCGAGCCCCCGGGCGGTTGGAAGCCCATTTTGATGAGCGTCTCCATCGGAAAGAACTTCACGTCAGGCTCCTTCAGGTTTTCATCGGTCAAGCGCCACAGGAACGCGACCTGCGGCGAAGGAATGACGTGGTCGCGCTTCATACGGGCCAGGCGTTCTTCAGTTCGCTGCGGATCCTGGGTTAGAAAGTGCCCGAAATGCTCGATGCGATGCCGCGCGTCCTCGCGAGGGTAGGCCTTTTGAGCCGCTTCGATCGCCGTGAGCACCATATCCTGCGCGCGATCGCCATTGGCGTGCACCCACACCTGCCAGCCGGCTTTGTGCGCCTGCAGAATCTCTGCGTCGAGAACTTCCTGCGAGCGGCTCACTCCGCCGAGATTGTTTGGAACCCAAGTGGTCCCCGAGCCTTTCCAAACCGGTTTGTAGACTGCGGCTGTCGTCCCCCACACGCCGTCCAAAATGATCTTGATGGCTCCCAGTCGCAGCCAGTCGTCGCCGAACCCGGTGCGCAATCCCGTGCCTAGGAGCCCCTCCTCAATACCGCTCTTCTTGCCGGTAATCTCGGGCGCGCCGATGATGTAGCTGAGTACCATCCGCACCGGAAGCTCGCCATGATCCCGCGCTTCCCGGTAGATCCGGTACGCCGTTTCCGGGTTGGACATGTCGTAGACAGTGGTCACGCCGCGATTCAAGTAGAAATCGCGAAGCGTTACGGGAATCCACTCCCGCATTTGTTTGTAGGAAGGACGGGGCAGCGGTAGTTCAATTCCCGCGTCGCGCAAAATCATGGGCTCGCCATTTGCGGTGCGCTCGATCCGGCCCCGGCCGCCCGGATTTGGCGTCGAGTCGTTGAGTCCGGCGGCTTCATCTGCCTTGTGATTCAACAGCCAATCATGGGCGCTCCATCGCAACACCACGGGATGATTTGGGAAATTGCGGTCCAGATCCTCTCGCGTGGGCATCACCTGGTTGTAAGTGCCCTGGCCTACGATCCATGTTCCCGGAGGCACCTGGGCCGCGCGTTCCTTTAGTTTCGCAATGATTTCGAGGGCACCTTTCAACGGCGGCGCCTGGATCGGCACCATCATGTGCTCGCTCTCCGCAAGCCCCTCGACGTGCGAATGGGCGTCGATGAACCCTGGTAGCAGCGGGCGGCCTTGGAGTTCGATGACCTTCGTTTGCGGCCCGGCGAGCCGGGAGATCTCCTGGTTCGATCCGATCGCGACAATGCGATTGCCGGTGACGGCGACGGCCTCGGAGATTCGGTCCTGGGCGTCAACCGTGATGACCTTTCCACCGCGGAGAACCAGGTCGGCATATTGAACTTGCTGCGCGACTCCGTATGAACTGACAAGTAGTGCCAGGACTAAGAGTCCCCTATTGCTTCTCATAGACGTCGATATCCTGCATGGTTTGCCCTTCGGAATTTGTTCGATTGAGTGTCATGGTCATGGTCTTGCCGTCTTTCGAGAGGGTGGTTGTCCCTCGGACGGCGACTTTTCCATCGCGAGTGAGAACGAACGACTCCGAGTACGGGGTGATCGCGTGGAAGGTGATGAAGCTGAAGGCGCTGGAACCCTTGGTAATCACTGGGTATTCTTTGTCGTCGAACTTCGCGACGTAGATTGTCAGTGCTTCCCTTCCCTGCTGGTCGACGGTCGTGTGCTTGGAGAAAATCACTCCGCCGCCTCGGTCTTCATAGATTCGGGTGTCGCTCCGCGGCTTGCTTCCTGGCGCAAACGTCGATTTCTCGAGGTTCAGCTTCCAGGTTCCAAATTTGAGTTGGCTTCCATCCTCGGCAAAACTCCGCCCGGACAGCGCCAGCAGCAAGATTCCAGCAAACTGAGCGGCTTTACGCATTTCAACCAAGTTTCGGCATGGCACGGCGGTTCAGCACATCGCCAATCGCGCGATGGGCTTCCCAAAGCGCCGTGTCGGTGTGTGGGCTGGCGCCCGCATCAGAGTTTGCGATCGCAATGAGCCCGTAGGGCTGGCGCGCAATCACGCAGGGGCGCTTCTCGGAATTCGTGAACACCCACTCCATTGGATCGAAGAGACTGTTATAGGTGTAGGCGTAGCCGTGAGGCCAGCGGTTGACTGTGATATCGATGATGTCGCGAGCGGGATCGAAACCGCCCGGGCCGAGCGTCCGTGCTAATTGATCGCGAATATTCCGCTCGAAGCTCTCGAAAGTGGTGGCCAGCAACTCAGCCCTTCCCAAGCGATGCTGTTCTTTGCGCGGCTTCCCCGGAACCGACATGATCTTGACCAGATGGAGCACAATCGGCTCCTCCGGCGTTTGTGGATGCTTCAAATCGCCAAGCGAAACGGCCTCGGTCAGCGATACCTCCGTGTGGAACATGCTTGGCGCATCCACGTGGCTCACCCCAAGCTTTTGCCAGGCTTTCCAGTTCTTCACACCTACGCTGGTGTAAACCAACGGGCCCTTCACTGCATAGGCGAGGGCCTCCTTCTGCGCTGCCGGCAAATCGGGAACCAGGTACGGGATGAACATGTTCCAGCAGGCCATCACGCAGGCTTTTGCGCGCACGTCGTACATCTTGCCGCCGCGATTGTAGCTGATTACAGCTTCGGAAGCTCTCTCGGGATCTCCCTCATGCCGCACATTGAGCACGGTGCTGTTGAGCCGGATGCGCGCGGGTTGATTCGAACGGTCGAGCAATGCATAGTTGATGCGCGCGGCGCCGACGTCTTCCATCGTTTTACCTGGTACCGCTTCAGGAATGAGCCAACGCACCAGCAGCCGGGCGACGGTCGCATTGCCATCCGGGAAATGTACCGGCGCACCTCCGCCCTCCCGCTGCCGGCCATGCTGCACACCCGGCAGATCGGCCAAAACGCCGTCCGGGGTCGCGTCGAGCTGCAGGCCGGAGAAACCCGGCTGGCCCATTTGCCAGGCGAACAGTGCAGGCGTTGCATCAGCGCCAACACAAAAGACGCCTTCGCCAAAGTGACGGAAGAACCACAGCACTTGCGGATCCACTTTAGCAACGTTCAGAAGATAATCCTGATAGCTCATCTTCGCCAGGCGCACTTTTTTGTCGGCGGACATCAGGCCCGGCAAGTAGTCGGGCTGAGCGCTGTCATAAAGCCGCAAGAGATCTTTGCGGGCCTGGTCTGAGATGGGCGTCTGGGCTAGGAAATCCGCAGAGTACT
>Ga0335071_10004470_pt1 | contig 14593 bp, 13 predicted proteins | sample Lox_Sample_15_FD_206724 | JGI IMG/M metagenome (GOLD analysis project Ga0335071, IMG submission 206724) | Soil microbial communities from Loxahatchee National Wildlife Refuge, Florida, United States - Lox_Sample_1.5 | ecosystem: Environmental > Terrestrial > Soil > Wetlands | place: USA... | reverse complement strand
GTTCCTCGTGGTCGCGATCGCATCGGCCCAGGCACCCGTCTATAAGGTCGATCCCTTCTGGCCAAAGCCTTTGCCCAACAAGTGGAGCATGCAGCAGATCGTCGACATTTATGTCGACAAGGACGATCACGTCTGGGTGCTGAATCGGGCGGACGATGCCCGGCCGGATGAGCTGGGAGCGGCGACAACGCCGCCGCGGGGGGAATGTTGCGTGTTGGGTCCAGAGGTTTTGGAGTTCGACACCGATGGCAAAGTTCTGAGCGCCTGGGGCGACCAGAATTATCATCCCGGCTGGCCGGGCCGGTTGCAGACGCTGGCCGTGGATCGCCAAGGGAATGTCTGGCTGTCGGGCACCAAACCCGGTGACGGCATCATTAAGTTCTCGAGCGACGGAAAATTCTTGTGGGATTTCGGACATCGCGGGCCTAAAGCTCCGGCCGAACAGGTGAAGCAGGACAATCAGCAGACCGCTACGTTCCCGCCGGGTATCGGTGGGTTCGACTTTGACGAAGATGCGCGGGAGATTTACATCGCCGACGGTTTTCTGAACAAGCGGGTGCTGGTGTATGACATGGACACGGGCGTGTTCAAGCGCGGCTGGGGAGGCCATGGCGTGCCCTTGAGCGAGATCGACAACGATCCGACGCCGGCGTACGATGTATCCGGGCCGCCGCCGGACCAGAAGCAGTTCGCGCCAGCGCTGCATTGCGCGCACGTTTCCAAGGACGGGCTGGTTTATGTTTGCGAGCGCGGGAGCGATCGGATTCAGGTGTTCACCAGGCAGGGCAAGTTCGTTACGAGCTTCTTCGTGCATCCCTCCACGCAGTCACGCGGCGAGCATTGCGGCGGCATCTGGAGCCTGAAGGATCCGCCGTGCGGGACGGTTTACAACCTGGCTTTCTCACATGATCCGCAGCAGAAATACCTGCTGGTGGCTGATGGAACGAACAACATGGTTTGGATCCTCGACCGGAAGACCGGCAAGTTGGTGAGCTCATTTGGCGGCAATGGCCGGTATGCGGGGCAACTGCATTGGATCGATTCGATCGCTGTGGATTCGAAAGGGAACGTTTACACGGGTGAGGTGGAAGACGGGAAGCGGATTCAGAAGTTTGTGCTGGCGAATCCGTAGCACCAAGACCATGCACCAAAGTGGTGCATAATGGTGTTATGCAAGCACGCAGCAAGACCGTCCGCCAAAGCATTTCTCTCCCAGCCAAGGTTGCCCGGGAAGTCCGGTCGATGGCGAAGGGTCACCGCCTGAGTGCTAATCGGATGCTGGTTGAACTTGTGGAAGAGGGCATCGAGGCCAGGAAACGCAAGCAGCAGGAGTTCTTCGAAGTGGCGAAAAGATTCCGCGCCGCGACCGACCCGAAAGAAGCCGATCGCCTGGGGAATGAGCTTGGCCAAATGATCTTTGGCGTTCATGCCGAAGATTGACGCCTGGGACAAGCTGCCACCGGCGGTTCGCCAGCACCTGAGCCGCATGCGCGATCGCAAGATCAGCATAGCCGACCTGGATGCGTTGCGCCTTTGGATCGAATCTGTTCCTGCGGTTCCGGAAACGGAGTGGTACAAGGATTTCGGGACATTCAAGATCTGCGGGAAGGGTCCCTTCCAAAGACATTCCTCGTTCGGGGACAGCCGGCGAAGGGCGAACGGTTGTAGGGAGCTATTTCCACTCGGCGGTGAAGATGTTGAACTCGTAGCGCGATTTCGCGTCCTTGTCCGAGGCGAAGACGATCTTCTTACCGTCCGGTGAGAATTCGGGGAATGCGGTGAAGCCGCCGAAATCGGTTACCTGCTCCAGGCCGGTGCCATCGACGTTGATGAGGTACAGCTCGAATTTGCGGCCGTCGCAGTTGTGCTTGTTCGAAGAGAAGAGGATCTTTTTGCCGTCGGGCGTGAAGGTCGGCGCGAAACTGGCGCAGCCGTAGTTGGTGATCGGCTTGACGTTCTTGCCATCCGAGTCGGCCACGAACAGCTCCATCTTCATGGGTGAGGTCAGGTTGTCGGCCAGCAAGTCGTGATACTGCTTCTTGGTTTCAGGCGTCACCGGGTGATTCGCGCGCCAAGCCAGCTTCTTGCCATCGCGCGAGAAGACTGGGCCACCGTCGTAGCCTTCGCTCTTGGTGAGCTGTTTCTTTCCGGAGCCGTCGGCATTCATGGTCCAAAGGTCGAGGTCGCCGGACTGCATGGACGTGTAGACAATCTTTCCCGTCTTGAAATTCACCGTGCCTTCGGCGTTGTAGCCGGGCGCGTCCGCGAGTTTTTTCTGGATTTTGCCGTCGTCGGTGGCGAGATAGATCTGGTAAGTCGGATAGACGGCCCAGACATAGCCCTTGCTGCGGTCGGCCGGGGCGGGGCAAGCGTTGCCGCCCGCCTCATGCGTGGACGCGTAAATAATGTGCTTGTTGTCGGGCAGAAAGTAGCCGCAGGTGGTGCGGCCCTTGCCGGTGGAGACCATGTGCTGGTTCGAACCGTCGGCGTTCATGATGAAGATCTGGTCGCAGCCGAGCGTATCGCGGGTGGATTGGAAGATGATGCGCTGGCCGTCGGGCGCCCAATAGGCCTCGGCATTTTCGCCGCCGAAGGTCAATTGGCGGATTTGGCCAAGGTGAGGCGGCGTTTGCGCCCACAGCCCGCCGGCCACGAGAATATATAGTAAATGTCTGTGCAAGCCACTATCCTACCATCGGGTTTGGCGTCGCATAATGTGAGATGGTACGAGAACCTCGGCCCGGCGAAGTCCACCCGCAGGTGACCGTAGCGGTGCCGACTTTAGCGGCGGATGAAACCCTCGATCAGTGCCTGGCTTCTTTGGAGCGGCAGACGTTCTCCGATTTCGAAGTGATCGTGATTGACAATAGCGGGCGGCGGGTAGTCGCACCACGGGGGCGCGTACGGGTGATTTCCAACGACAGGAACGTGGGCTTTGGGGCGGCCGTCAATCAGGCTTTCCGGGAGTCGCGGGCGCCGTTTCTGGCGGTGCTCAACGACGACGCGGAAGCACATCCGGGGTGGCTGGAGGCGCTCGTTGCGGCCATGGAACATCGCCCGGACGTGGGCATGTGCGCTTCGCAGGTGCGTCTGGCGGGCCTGGGGGTGCTGGATTCGGCGGGGATGCTTCTCTGCCGGGATGGCAGCAGCAAGCAACGCGGGCATCGCGAATCGCCCGAATCCTATGGGCGGCTACAGGAAGCACTTCTGCCGAGCGGTTCGGCGGCGCTGTATCGCCGGGAGATGCTCGAAGAAATCGGCATATTCGACGAGAGCTTCTTCCTGTACTGCGAAGATACCGATTTGGGGCTGCGCGCGCGTTGGGCCGGCTGGGAGTGTCTGTATGTGCCGGACGCACGGGTGGAGCATCGCTATTCGCACTCGGCGGGACAGGCCTCGGCGTTGAAAGCGTACTACGTCGAGCGCAACCGCCTGTTCGTGATCTTCAAAAACTTTCCGCCGTCCGATTTGCTATTGGTTCCTTTCTACGCCACGGCGCGCTTCTTCTGGCACTTTGTATATGCGCTGGGAGGCCTCGGTAAGGTGGCCCAGTATCAGCGAGAGGGCAGCAGCGTAATGCAGCTGCCGCTCTATGTGCTGCGCGCGCACTGGGAACTTCTGAGGCGGTTGCCCAAAATCTGGAAACAGCGGCGGCAAATGAAACGCCGTCTTTCGGCCCGGCAGTTTCAACGCATCGTGCGCCGGTTCGCGATCAGCCCGCGCCAGGTAGCCGCATCGTGAGGCCGGCCAGCGGCCCGAGCCAGCTCCTGATCCTGATTCCCGCCTTTAACGAAGAAGGCGCGATCGCGGGAGTTGTCCAGGAAGTTCGTCGAGTTCTCCCCGGCGTGCCGGTACTGGTAGTGGATGATGCTTCGCGGGACGGAACGTACCGGCGCGCGCGCTCGGCCGGCGCCGATGTTTTGCGGCTGCCCTATCACTTGGGTCTCGGCGGGGGCGTGCAAGCGGGATACAAGCTTGCCTACGAGCTGGGATACGACTACGTGATCCGCGTGGATGGCGACGGCCAGCACGATCCGAAGTACATTCCGGATCTTTTCAAGACGCTGCGGGAGAGCGGCTGCCACATGGTGATCGGCTCGCGTTTCTATCAGGCCAATGGGGCGCATACCAGCCTGGTCCGGGCGGCCGGCATCTGGTTCTTCCGCATGGTGCTGCGGCCGATCCTCGGCAAGCCGGTGCGTGACCCGACCTCCGGTTTCGTGGGCGTGAACCGCGAGGCGCTGCAGGTTTTCACGGGCAGCTTTCCCCTGGAATACCCCGAGATCGAGGCGCTGGTGGTTTTGCAGCGCAAACGTTTCCAGTTCCAGGAGGTGTCCTGCACCATGCGGCCGCGCAAAACAGGCCGCAGCACCATCACCGCGGTAAAATCGCTGTATTACATCTTCCACGTGCTGCTGGGCGTTTTTATCAACGTCTTGAAATTCGAAGGCCGACGGAGAAAGGAATAAGAAATGGAGCGCTTGCTCAATGCCATGACTGTGCTAAGTCTTCTTCTCATGGCCATGGTGCTTCTCTCTGTCCGGCGCTCGCACATCCGCGTCGAGTACTCGGTGAGCTGGCTGGCCGCGGCGGTGATTTTACTGGTGCTGTCGCGCTCATCGTTCGCGCTGGAATGGATTGCGTCGCAGCTCGGCCTGGCCTATCCGCCGCTGGCGCTGCTGCTGCTGATCGTGTGCGTATTCGTCATTGTGATTTACCGCTTGTCGGTCGTGATCTCCGATTTGAAAGACGCCAACATTGCCATGGCGCAACGGCTGGCAATCGTGGAGTTTCAGCTTCAGAGCCGGGATGAAAAGTAACAAGAGCAAGAAAGTAAGGCGCGCGGCGCCTGCGGCCGTAGCGGTTGAGGCCCGGGCCGGTATTCCCTGGTGGATTTACGCGGTTGGCGCGGCAGCGGCCTTGTTCGCCGCCTTCCAGGTTTACTGGCCGGCCATCCACGGCCCATTTCTGCTGGACGATACTCATCTGCAATATGCGCTGCCCGGCGCCGAACGCGCAACCCTTGGGCGCTGGCTGCGCGGCCCGAGGCCCCTGCTGATGTTCAGTTACTGGGTGAATTTCCAGCAAGGGCGCGCGCAGGACACGTTGGTCTACCACATGACCAATGTGTTCATCCATTTCTTCAATAGCGCGTTCATATTGCTGGCGATTCGCAAGGTAACGGGCTGGGCCGGCGTGGACAAGCAGAACTCCTGGATCCTTTCGCTTTTCGCGTCGGGGCTGTTTCTGCTGCATCCTTTGCAGACAGAATCGGTAGCCTACGTTGCCGGCCGTTCGGAAACGCTGAGCGTGTTTTGGGTGCTGGCGGCGCTGGATGTTTTTCTATATCGGGCAACGGACGCGATTTCGTTCCCGCGAGCCGGCGTCGTACTGGCGTTCTTCGCGGCGGCCGTCCTGACCAAAGAACACACGCTGGTGCTGCCGGCCTTGCTCCTGGTTACCGACTATTTTTGGAATCCGGGATTTTCGTTGGCCGGCATCCGGCGTAACTGGAAGTTGTATGTCCCGATTGCGGCCGGAGCAGCGCTGGGCATAAGGTATGTCCTGGGAATCCTTCGTGCGGCGGGAGGCACGGCGGGATTCCATATGGCGGGACTCGAGTGGTATCAGTATTTCTTCACGGAGTGCCGCGTGCTATGGGCGTATCTGCGGCTCTTTCTAATGCCCATCGGCCAAAATCTGGACCCCAGCGTGCCGATCTCCAGCAACGTGATGGAGCACGGAGCCATCTTCGGGCTCGCCGGTTTGCTGGCCGTGTCGATTCTGACATGGATTTACCGGCGCCGCTTTCCACTCGCCGCATACGGCTGGTTCATCTTTCTGGCGCTGATCGCGCCCACCTCATCGTTTGCGCCGATTCGCGATCCCATGGGGGAGCGGCGCGTGTACCTGCCGTTTATCGGGCTTCTGTTCATCGTGGTGGAGTTTCTCCGGCGATGGAAGCCGGGAAGAAATGCACTGATTGGCACGCTAGCGCTTGTGCTGGTGGCGGAAGCGGGGCTCACCTATCAACGAAACCTGCTATGGGCGAACGCGGTTGACCTCTGGAGAGACACGGCCTCCAAATCGCGTGGAGTGGTCCGGCCTCAATTCAATCTCGCATACGCAGAGTACCAAGCCGGCAGTTGCACACAGGCGGCGGAAGACTTCGAGCTTGCGTCCAAGTACGCGCCAGCGACTTTCGACCTGTACCTTGATTGGGCGCTGGCCTACGACTGCGCCGGCAATTCACAAAAGGCGCTGGAGACCTTGCAGAAAGCGGTTGCGCTGCGTCCGAACGCTCATGTGTATTCACAGATCGGCATGGAATACGGCAAGATGGGCAAATATCCGGAGGCGCTGGATGCGCTGGCGATGGCGGAGGAATTGAATCCACGATTCGCCATGACGTACTTCTATCTGGGGAACATCCATAGCATTCAAGGCGACCAGACGCGGGCGATCGAAGACTACCGGCGCGTGCTCGCGTTGGATCCAGGAAATGAGCCGGCACAAGCAGCATTAGCCCGTTTGGGCGCTCGATGATTCGCATCGGGGTGAATGCGCTGTACCTGATACCGGGCGGCGTTGGCGGGACAGAAATCTATTTGCGGAACCTGCTTGGGGCCCTTGCTGGCATCGACTCCGAGAATCAATACGTCGTGTTCACTAACCGCGAAACGGGGGCCGATCTGGTTCCAGCGCAGCCCAACTTTGTCCGCGCGCCGCAGCCGGTGTGGGCGGCGTTCCGTCCGGCGCGAGTCCTGTGGGAGCAGTTCGCGTTACCGGCCGTTGTTCGACAACATCAGTTAAACGTTTTGTTCAATCCGGGATTCACGGCGCCGGTGTTGTGCGGCTGTCCCATGGTCACGGTATTTCACGATCTACAGCATAAGGAGCATCCGGAATATTTCCGCTGGTTCGATCTTCCGTTCTGGCGATTGCTACTGTGGGCGTCGGCGCGGCAATCGCGCGGGCTGATTGCGGTGTCGCACGCTACGGCGGACGATCTGGAACGCTACTACCACCGTTCGCCGCAGGTGATTCATCACGGCGTGGAACCGCAGTTCTTCGAGATCGCGCGATGCCGTCAGCCCAAGGACTATCTCCTGTGCGTTTCCACGACGCATCCGCACAAGAACCTGGAGAGGCTGTTACGAGTCCACTCGCAGATGCCGAACGCGCCACGGCTGGTACTGACCGGCGTCCGGGGATTTGCAGCGAAGCAGATCGAGAAGTTTGCGGGCGATTCGGTCGAACTCGCTGGGTGGATTCCGAGAGAACAGCTTTATGATCTGTATCGCGGCGCGCTCGGATTCATCTATCCGTCAACCTTCGAGGGATTTGGCATGCCGGTGCTGGAGGCGATGGCGGCGGGAGTTCCAGTGGCGTGTTCCGACATTGCGCCGCTACGGGAGGTTGCGGGGTCAAGCGTGCGTTACTTCGATCCTGTGAGCGAGAGCCAAATCCACGATGCGCTTGTGAAATTGGCCTCGGGCGCAATTCCGACGGAAGATGCGGCTCAGCGCGCTGGCGAATTCACCTGGGAAAAAACCGCGCGCGACACGCTGGACTACCTCAGCAAATCTTCGAGTTGAATCTTTGTGTCTGTCTTGGCGTCGCGGTACTTGACGATGACCGGCGTATAGAGCGAGAGCCCCCAATCGCGGCCCGGCCCCGAGCTGATCGCGCGCGAGCCGGCCACGACCACCGCATTTTCGGGGATCACCAGAGGATCGTCGTCCGTGGCGCGAAAGATCGCGTTTTGCACTACGTCGTAGACCGGAGTGGAGCGGTTCAGAATGACGCCGGAGCCGAGCACGGCGCGGCTCTTCACGACGGTGCCTTCGTATACGCCACAATTGCCGCCCACCAGAACGTCGTCCTCGATGATGACGGGCAGCGCTCCCACGGGTTCCAGCACGCCGCCGATCTGTGCGGCAGCGGAGATATGACAGTTCGTGCCGATTTGCGCGCAGCTCCCGACCAAAGCGTGCGAATCGATCATCGATCCATCGCCCACCCACGACCCGGTGTTGATGAACATGGGCGGCATGCAGGTCACGCCCTTACCGATGAAACAGCCGTCGCGGATGCTGGAACCGCCTGGCACGATGCGAACGCCGCGGTCCACAGTGATGTGCTGCACCGGAAATGTGGCTTTATCGAGCCACGGCTGCCGCGTGGGGCTGATGGACATGTCCACCACAGCGCCCATGCGAAAGCCCAGCAAGATGCCTTTTTTCACCCAGGTGTTCACGCGCCAGCCGGTTTTCGTCGATGCGTCGGGTTCGGCGGCGCGCACTTTGCCTGCGTTTAGCGCCTGTTTGAACTGCTGGAACAAGTGAAAATGTTCGTCGGTGTAGGTTGCAGGTTTTTCGTCGAACAGCCGCTCGATCTCAGCCCGCATGCACGCTCCGGCCGGCCAGCATCCCCAGGGTTTCGAGCACCTTCTCGATCTTGGCAAGGTTGGCGGGATTCGGCGGGCAAAGCGGCAGCCGCCAGACCGGCTCCAGAAGACCCATGAGAGCCATCGCGGCTTTCACGGGAATCGGATTCGATTCGACGAAGTTGACGTCCATCAGCGGCAGGTACTTGCGCTGCAGCTCGCGCGCGCCGGCGAAGTCGTTGGCCACGGCTCGCTGGATGAGCGTAGTGAACTCGCGCGGAATCTCATTCGACACGACGGAGATCACGCCGTGTCCGCCGAGTGCGATCAAGGGAATGCTAATCGAATCGTCGCCGCACAGTACGGCGAAGCCGGGAGGCATCAGGTGAATCACCGCCGCCTGCTGGCCGATGTTGCCCGAGGCTTCCTTCACGCCGACGATGTAGTCAATTTCGGAAAGTCGTTTCAGAGTCGCCGGCTCCACGTTCACGCCAGTGCGTCCCTGCACGCTGTAAACGATGATGGGAAGTTGCACGGCGGAGGCGATGGCTTTGTAGTGCTGGTACAGGCCTTCCTGCGTGGGCTTGTTGTAGTAGGGCGTCACCGAGAGAATGCCGTCGGCGCCCAGGGCTTTCATCTCCTTGCCCAGCTCGATGACCTCGGCTGTGTTGTAGCCGCCCGCACCCGCCAGCACCGGCACACGGCCCTTGGCTTCTTCGAGCGTGATCTCGACCACGCGCAAGTGCTCCTTGTGCGACAGCGTAGGATTTTCGCCGGTGGTCCCGCACGGCACCAGGAAATTGATGCCTTCCTGAATCTGGCGCTTCACCAGCGAGCGCAGAGTGAGTTCATCGAGCGACCCGTCCTTGCGGAACGGGGTGACCATCGCTGTGCCGCAGCCTTGAAATAACATGTCAGCCTCCAAAGAGAACGTCGCTAAACTCGTAAAATCCTTTGCGCCCGATTATCCATTGTGCCGCTTTCAGAGCGCCCCGGGCGAAGCCTTCCCGGCTGCGCGCGGTGTGGCGTAGCGTGATGGTGTCGGCGGCGGAATCGAACCCGATTTCGTGCGTGCCGGGATGCGCGCCGGCGCGGCTGGAACTGGCATCGATGGGGCGATCGTAGCCGGCCGCTTTCATTTGCTCCACCAGCTTGATCAACGTACCGGAGGGTGCGTCTTTCTTGGTGATGTGATGGATCTCCCAAGCCCAGGCGCCGTACTCCTTTTCGTTTTTGAGAAGCTTGGCGGCCTCGGCGACGAGACGCGTGAAGACATTGACGCCGACCGAAAAGTTGGGGCTCCAGACCAGCGCGCCATCGTTCTTCTCGATGATCTCCCTGGCTTCGGCGAGGTGCTCGGACCAGGCCGTGGTGCCGATCACGAGTGGAATACGGTGCGCCGAGACCTTGGCGATGTTGCCGAGAACGGCTGACGGCACGGAGAATTCCACAGCGACATCGGCGCCTGCCAGCGATTCGTCGCGGCCGATATCCACGCGAGCCGTCACCGTGAAGCCGTACTCGGGCGCCAGTTGATCGATCAGGCGGCCCATCTTCCCGTAACCTACGATGGCGAGATTAGGCATCGAAGACCACCGGATCCAGTTCCGTGAAAAATTCGGTGTGCAAAGCTGCGACGGCCGCGCGCAGATCTTCGCCAGCGACGACAAAACCCAGGTTCAAGGCCGACGCGCCTTGCGAGAGCATGCGCACATTGACGCTGCCCAGCGCTTTAAAGAGGCGCGCCGCGACCCCCGGCGTATGGCTGAGGTTATCGCCCACAATGCAGATGATAGCCTGATTTTCGTCCACTGAAACTTCGGAAAACTCACGCAGAGCGGCCGCGATGGCCTGCACGCGTTCGGGTTGATCGATGGTAAGAGAAACACTGACCTCGGACGTCGCGATCATGTCCACCGAAGTTTCCAAGCGCTCGAAGACTTCGAAAATCCGCCGCATGAAGCCGTGCGCCATGAACATGCGCGTGGACCGGATGTTCATCACGATTACTTTCGACTTACAGGCAATCGACTTCACGACGTTCTTCGACGGCACAGACGCCGACTGGATACGCGTACCCTCCACCTGCGGCCGCCGCGAGTTCAGGATCATCACCGGGATGTTCTTGTCGATGGCCGGCATCACCGTGGCCGGATGCAGCACTTTTGCCCCAAAATAAGCCAGCTCGGCGGCCTCGGTGAATGAGATCACGCGGACGCGATGCGCGCTGGGAATCACGTTCGGGTCGGCGGTGAGCATGCCGTCCACGTCGGTCCAGATCTGGATCTCTTCGGCGCCGATGCCTGCGCCAACGAGCGAGGCAGTGAAGTCGGACCCGCCGCGGCCAAGCGTCGACGTTACGCCGTCTTCGGTGGAGCCGATGAAGCCGCCCATGACTACGACGTGCTGTCTGGTGAGCGGCGGAATTTCCGCGGCCAGGCGGGCGTACGTTTGATCCAGGAGCGGCGCGGCTTGCGTGTGGCGACGATCGGTGACGATCACTTTGCGCGAATCCACATGCACTGCGTTCAGGCCGTGGTGCTGAAAGTAATTCGTCACGATCAAACTGGAAAGCCGTTCGCCAAAGCTGGAGATAGCATCGATGGAGCGCGGCGTCAGCTCGCCTAACACGGCCAGGCCCTTCACCAACTCGGACAGTTCCTGAAAATGCTCGTCGACGGTGCGTTCCATGCCGGACTCGCGAAGGTGAAAGTCGCGCAGGGCCATCAATTCCCGCAAGGCCTCATCGCGCTTGCCCCCAACAGCGAGGTTCGCGATGTGGAGCAGCCGATTCGTGGTCTTACCCATCGCGGACACGACGACCACGGGGCGGCGGTCCAACCGGGACTTCACGATTCCAGTAACGCGCTGGATAGCTTCGGCGGACTCGACGGAGGTCCCGCCAAATTTCATCACGATCATTAGTCCAACAGGCCCTCCGAGTACATGAGTTCGGCATTCAGAACGGCCGCTCCGGCTGCGCCGCGAATGGTGTTGTGTCCGAGGGCGATGAACTTGTAATCCAGCACCGGGCACTCGCGCAAGCGTCCCACAAACACAGCCATACCGCGCTCGCGCTCGACATCCCGACGAGGCTGCGGCCGGTCTTTTTCGAACGTGTACATGACGGGCTGCGGAGGCGCGCTCGGCAGATTGCGCTCCTGCGGCACGCTGCGGAAACTCTCGATGGCGCGGATGATATCGTCCGTCGAGGGCTTGCGCTCAAGCTCGACGCTCACGGTAACCGTGTGGCCATCCACCACCGGCACACGATTGCAGTGCGCGCTGACTTTCGCCGCCAGCGGCCGGAACCCCTCACCGGTGAAGTCGCCGAGGATCTTCTGCGTCTCCTGCTGCATCTTTTCTTCTTCGCCGCCGATGAACGGAATCACGTTCGCGTTGATATCCATGGATGCTACGCCCGGATAACCGGCGCCCGAAATGGCCTGCATCGTTGTCGCGACGACGCGGGTGATTCCGAACTGTTTCAGCGGCGCGAGCGCCATCGTCAGCACGATGGTGGAGCAGTTCGGATTCGTTGCGATCTGACCTTTCCAGCCGCGCCGCCGTTGTTGCAACGGAATCATCTTCAAGTGATCCGGGTTGATTTCGGGAACCAGCAGCGGAACGTCCGGCTCCATGCGATGGTTGCGTGAATTGGAGACCACCACGTGGCCTGCCTGCGCGAACTCGCGCTCAATCTCCGTCGCGACCGATGCGTCCATCGCGGAGAACATCAAGCGTGGCGCGTTGCCCGGCTTGCATTCTTTCACGGCGAGGTGCTGCACACCCGCGGGCATCGCTCCATCGAGGCGCCAGGCTGTGGCTTCGCGATAGGGCTTGCCGGCCGAGCGATCGCTCGCGCCCACCCAGGTAATGTCAAACCAGGGATGGTTCTGCAGGAATTTCACAAAGTGCTGGCCGACCATACCGGTCGCACCTAAGATGCCGACGGGGATACGTGTTTCGTTCATTGGAGTTGCCTGACCATTCGTTTGTAAATCTGCACTGCCTGAAGGAGCTGGTTTTTCGGGATTCTTTCCTCAGCCGTGTGCGCAACGTGGATGGAGCCTGGTCCCATCAGGAACGGCTTTCCCCACGCGCCTCCGAACGCTGGGATATCGGTGGTATACGCGACGATCGATGTCTCAAATCCCGGCAGCGATCCTAAATGGACCGCTGGAATGCCGAGCACTTCGCGGACGTCCACCTTGCCGTTCGCGGCCCGCCGCACCGCTTCCAGTGTTGCCGCGCCGTCGTCCACAAGCCGGATGAATACCTCCGCCTTGGCGTTGTCGGCGATCACGTTGGGCGCGCGGCCGCCGGCGAGCGTACCGATGTTCAGGGTGCTGGCGCCGAGGATTTTGTCCACCGGCAGCGGGATGCGCCGGACGCATTCCAGAACATCCAGCAGCTTTTCGATGGCCGACTCGCCGAGCTCCGGATAAGCCGAATGCGCCATGCGGCCGCTGGCAACCAGTTCCAACCGCAGTGCGCCCTTGGAGCCGATCGCCAGTTTGTTCTCTGTCGGCTCGCCGTTGATCAGAAATTTCGACCCCCGCGACATCTTGGATGCGGCGTACGCGCCGGCGCTGTTGCGTTCTTCGCCGACGACGAACAGCATCCCGATGTTGCGCTGCCCTTCTTCCAGCAGCTCGCGAACGGCGAAGAGCATCGCGGCGATAATGCCCTTGGTGTCGCATGCGCCGCGGCCCCAGATGTGTTCGCTATCTTCGCGCGACGGATAAAACGGCGGGACCGTATCGATGTGCGTGGAAAACGTCACCACCGGATCGCCCCAGCACGCAAACAAATTAGATCGGCGCGGCTCCACAGGCAGCACCTCCGCGTGCCCGCCATGACGCGCGGCGAGCTCCGACAGGTGCCCGAAAAGTACCTCGCCCATGCGCTCTTCGTTCCCCGTGATGGACTCCACGTCCACCAGCGACCGTGTTAGCTCAAACAAATCCATATCAGCCAAGAGAGGGATGGAACGAAGGAGGGACGCGAAAACTACGCTCGCGTGCTTCTCGATAGCGCTCCATCCGGTCTCAAGTCCTTAAGACATCCGGATGACAGTGGGCAGGTATTAGCCTGGCCCCCCAACCGCGCCGGGCGGGAGTTGCCGCGGCCGATTTCGGCGGAGGATTCTGCTGACCCCTTTCACCGGCCGCTCCGAACTCCCGGAATAACGCCGCCGGCTACTGATGATCTCCGCGCCTCTACGAGGACAGAACCAGAATAGCAGGTTGTCAGCGGGAGGTGGGAAGTGGGCAGTGGCAGGGATGCCGGAAACTTTGGGAAAATGCAGGCGAAAGGGCATTTCTCTATGAGGCAGCTTCTTTTCGTTCTGGCAGGCGCACTTCTGATTCTGTGCAGCCAGTGGGCGGACACGTTTCACTATCCACCGGCGCCGAAAGGTGACCAAGCAGACGACTATCACGGCGTTAAGATCGCAGACCCTTACCGCGAGCTCGAAAATGCAGACGCGCCGGCCACGGAGAAGTGGGTTGAGCAGGAGAACGATCTGACCTTCTCCTACCTTCGCAAGCTGCCCGGCCGCGAAGCCATCAAGAAGCAGCTCACGGAATTGTGGAATTTCGAGAAATTTGCCGACCTGCACAAAGCCGGCGATCATTACTTCTACCGTCACAACACCGGATTACAGAACCAGTCGGTCGTTTTCGTGATGGATTCGCTCAGCGGGCCGGCGCGGGAGCTCATCGATCCGAACACCTACCGCAAAGACGGCACGGCGGCGCTGAACGGCGAGTCGAACAGTTGGAATGGAAAGCTGTACGCCTATGGCGTCGCGCAAGCGGGGTCGGATTGGACCGACTGGCATGTTCGCGACGTCGCCACCGGCACAGATCTGCCCGACTTGATTCAGTGGACCAAGGGCGCGATCGCGCAGTGGACCGGCGATGACCGCGGCCTCTACTACGCGCGCTTTCCACAGCCGCCAGCCGACAAACTCCTGACCGTCGCCGCCCTCAATCAGAAAATCTATTTCCATAAGCTAGGCGATCCGCAGTCGGCCGACCGGCTGGTGTATGAGCGACCGGACCATCCCTCCTGGGGCCTGGATCCGATTGTGATGCAGGGCGGCCGCTACGTCGTGTTTTATATCTATCCCGGTGTCGAAGGCACGAATCTGCTGTCGTATCAGGATTTGACCGCGGCGAATCCGCACACAATTGATCT
>Ga0335071_10004469_pt1 | contig 14594 bp, 14 predicted proteins | sample Lox_Sample_15_FD_206724 | JGI IMG/M metagenome (GOLD analysis project Ga0335071, IMG submission 206724) | Soil microbial communities from Loxahatchee National Wildlife Refuge, Florida, United States - Lox_Sample_1.5 | ecosystem: Environmental > Terrestrial > Soil > Wetlands | place: USA... | reverse complement strand
AAGGCACCCCCTTCGAGGATCACGCTGTTCCCGTGGTGGGCCAGGTTGACCTTGTCGAGCCCTTGGACGAGCTCGGCCTGGCGCTCGTCGAGCTTCGCGAGGAGGTGGGGCTTCGCTTCGTAGGCAGCTTCGAATTCGGTGAAGCCATATTCACGGGCTACACGCTCCATGACCTCCTTGTCGACGAAGTGGTAATTCAGCGCCTTTGCTACTCTCTCGGCGACGTACCTTCCTTCGGTACCGAACTCTCCAGAGATGGTAATGACGGCCATTGCGATTCCTCCAACCTCCATTGGGTGCCAGGACGACGACCGAATGCGAGAACGGTACCGCCGGACGCTTCGACCCGCATGGCCCTAGGCGACGGAACGACAGACCCGGGGCGCCAGATCAGGCGCGGCGTGATCCGGCACCGACGACGTGCGGCCTGTGCGACCCGCCAGGTCACCGGACGATGAGCCCGAGCCCCGTCATTTCCTTCGGCGGAGGAAGGCCCATCACCTGCAGTGCGGTGGGCGCCACGTCGGCCAGGATGCCCTTCTCGCGGAGCCGAGCGCCGCAAAAGTCGGGGTGGGCGAGGATGAACGGCACCGGGTTCAGGGTGTGGGCGGTGTGCGGCTGGCCCGTCACCGGGTCGACCATCATCTCGCAGTTGCCATTCTCGGCGGTGACGAGCATGGCTACGCCGGCCTTCAGGCAGGCCTGCCAGATCCTGCTGGTGCACTCGTCCACGACCTTCACCGCCTTCACCGCGGCTTCGAGGATGCCGGTGTGACCGACCATGTCCGGGTTGGCGAAGTTGCCCAGCATAAAGGCATACTTCCCCGACTGAATGGCTGAACGACCGTGTCGGCCACCTCGCGGGCGCTCATCTCCGGCTTCTGGTCGTAGGCCTTCACGTCGCGCGGCGAGGGCACCAAGATCCGGTCCCGTTCTGGAAGACCGTCTCGCGCCCACCGTTGAAGAAGAAGGTGACGTGGGCGTACTTCTCGGTCTCGGCGCAGCGGAGCTGGCGCTCGCCGCCGGTACGCCGAGACTTTCACCCACCCGATCGCCTTCGAGCCCCAGGACTTGTCTTCCCCGAGATCGTGGCCCGCAGCGTCCTGAAGAACGAGCCGTCCTCGATGGCGCGGTTGATGCGGACCAGGTCCTGATAGACGATCCGCCCCGCACCGAGGTTCGTGTGGCCCACCTCGGAGTTCCCCCTCTGGCCCTCGGGGAGCCCCACGGACAGCCCGCTGGTCTCCAGGGCGGTCTGGGGATAGTCGCGCGCCAGCGCGTCCATGTAGGGCGTGCCGGCGATGGCGATGGCGTTCGCCTCCCGCTGGGCGCCGATTCCCCAGCCGTCGAGGACGACGAGGAGGACGGGGTTCGGCTTTGGTATGGGCTCTCCCTTCGATGGAAGCGAGGCGCGACTTCGTCTGCCCCGTGCCCGACCGGCGCGACCTCACGCGGTGCGCCGGTAGAACCACCGTTTCATCAGCTCAGTCGCAGCAACGTAGAGGACGGCTATCCCGCAAACAGCCGCCATTAGCGCGGGGGTCAGCGGGACGAACCCCAGGAGCCGTGACGCGGGGAGGTATGGGATCGCAAGCGCAAGGGGGATCAATAGCATGGTCAGCCGCAGCAGGAGCCTCCCTGGCCGGCTCCGGAAGAACGGACGCCGGGTCCGGACGACGAGCACGATTACGAGTTGTGTCAGGAGCGACTCGACGAACCACGTGGTTCGGAACAACTCGGGCGCCGCGTGGAAGACGCCGAGAAGCAGCGCAAACGTCAGTAGGTCGAAGAGCGAGCTCAGTACCCCGAACTCGACCATGAAGCGGCTGATGAACTTCATTTCCCACCGGTGCGGGAGAGCCACGAGCTCCGGGTCCACGCCGTCGTCCGCGATCCCGATCGCCGGCACGTCCGACAGGAGGTTATTCAGCAGGATCTGTCTCGCGAGCAGTGGCAGGAAGGGCAGGAAGAGGGACGCCGCTGCCATGCTCAGCATGTTCCCGAGGTTCGCGCTCATGGTCATCAACAAGTACTTGAGCGTGTTGGCGAACGTCTTCCGCCCCTCCTCGATTCCCCCGCGGATCACGTCGAGGTCCGGCTTGAGAAGCACGAAGTCCGCGGCCTCCCGGGCCACGTCCACGGCGTCATCGACCGAGATGCTCGTGTCCGCCGCGTGCATGGCGGGCGCATCGTTGACACCATCACCGAGGAACCCCACTACGTGCCCCATCTTCCGGAGGGCCGCCAGGATCCGCTCCTTCTGATCGGGGTCGACCTCCACGAAGAGGTCCGTCCGTTCTGCGGCCTGCCACAGCGCCTCGGGCTGGATCTCGTCTATCTGGCGACCGGTCAGGACGCGGTCCGCGCGGAGCCCCACCGTGGCCGCGAGGTGCTGGGCGACGAGCCGGGCGTCACCGGTCACGAGCTTCACCGACACGCCGAGCGCGGCGAGGTCGCTGATCGCCCGGCGGGCGCCCTGCTTCGGGCGCTCGACGAAGGTGAGGAAGCCCTGGAACGTGCAGTTGTGCTCGTCAGCACGAACGAATGGACCGTCATGCATTACGCCAGCGCTTGCGACCGCCAGGACGCGAATCCCCTGCTCGCTCCACTCGGCAAACCGCCTCTCCACCTCGGCGCGTCCGGTCGCGTCGAGCGTGGTGCCGCCGGCGATCGTAGTGCAAGCCTCGAGGACATTCCGGAACGCGCCCTTCATGACGAGCTGCGCGCCCCCCGGGCCGTCGATGATGATGCTCACGCGCTTGCGGACGGAGTCGAACGGGATCTCGCCCAGCTTCCGGACGCGCGAGAGATCGGGGCGGGCATTGCGCACGAGGGCGTCGTCGAGAGGGGTAGTGATGCCCGTTTCCAGCGCTGCGTTGCGCGCGGCGAGCTCGAGGACGCTGGGCGAAGGCACGCCGGTGGCGTCGAAGGCCCCGGCCAACTCAACCAACTCCTCCGTGAGCGTGCCCGTCTTGTCCGTGCAGAGCACGTCCATGCTGCCGAGGTTTTCGATGGCCTGGAGCCTGCGCACCAGCACTCCACGCTTGGCCATCATCTGGGCGTCGCGCGCCAGGTTGATGCTCAGAATGGCGGGCAGAAGCTCGGGGGCGAGCCCGACCGCCAGCGCGACCGAGAAGAGGAGGGTCTCGATGGCGGGCCGTCCGCGCGCGATGTGAGCCAGGAAGACGAGGAGCACAAAGACGAGCATCGACACGGTGAGGAGCGATCCGAAGCGGCGGAGGCCCTGCTCGAACTCGGTCGCGGGTGGACGCAGTGCCAGGCGATGAGCGATGAAACCGCACTGCGTCGAGGGTCCCGTCTCGACGACCAGGCAGCGCGCGGTTCCGCTCCGGACATTCGTGCCGAGGAACACGACGTTTGAGCGCTCCCCGAGCGCGGCGTCCGGCGCCACGGGTCCGGGCCGCTTCTCGACCGGGAAGCTCTCTCCCGTGAGGATGGCCTGGTTGACGTAGAGCTCGGCCGCCTCGAGGATCAGCGCATCTCCCGGTACCAAACTGCCCGCCGCGAGCAGCACCACGTCCCCAGGGACGATCTCCTCGATCGGTACGGCGGCGGCGCGCCCATCACGGATCGCGTTGACTCGCGTCCGGAGCCGAGAACGAAGCGCCTCCGCGGCGCGCTCGGCCCGGTACTCGCGCGCGAAGCCGATCCCCACGCTCGCGGCCAGGATAAGAAGAACGATCGTGGCGTCCGTCCACTCGCCCGTGAGCGCGGAGACGATCGCGGCGAACGCGAGGAGAAGGAGGAGCGGGCTGCGGAGCTGGCGCGCCAGCACGCGGGCGGGGGTCGGCGGGCGGCGTCTCTCGACCTCGTTGCTACCGTACGTTTGCAGGCGCGCGGCAGCTTCGGCCGAGGACAGACCGTCGAGCCCTGAGGCGAGGCGCGTAGCCACGGCGTCGGAGGACAGCGCCCACCATCCGCCGGGCCGAGGTGTCTCGGCGGAAGATCCCGTTCGCGGCCGGCGAGCTCGATGGTGGGGTGGGGCGAGGGCTCCGTGCGTCGGCTGCGCAGCCGTCAGGGTCTCGGACGAGGCACTGCGTGCCGTATTGTCCATTCCCAAAACTCCCCTCTCAGTGCCCTCGCTCTGGGTCGCACGGCGCGTTAGTAGCGGAGCGCCTGGCGCGTCAGCTCGTTCGCCCGGATCAGCTTCTCCTTTCGCTCTGCGTAGTCCTTCCGTATCTCGGAAATCCGCTCCCCGACCTGGCTCCTCACCCACGGCTTCGCGCCCGTGGCCTGCGCCTCCAGCGCCTCGACCTTCGCGTTCAGCTCCTGCTCCATCTGGTCGACCCACCTCTCGGCTTTGTTGGCCATGCTGGTGAGCTTCCACCGTGCGTCCTCGATCTCGCTCTCCAGCGAGCTTTCCTTGGACATGGCCGCGCTTCCCGCGTCTTCGGCCGCGAGCTCTGCCCTGGACCGCTCGCGCTCCGTCTTATGCCGGGCGAGCGTCGCCCTCCGGGCGCTCATCCGCTTCTCCAGCAGCCTTCTGCGAAAGGCTCCCGCTCCTCGCGGACCACCGTTCCCCCGAGCTCGGCCATCCGCGCGTCGAGCGGAGCGACCCAGTCCTCAGAGATCTCGGTGATGACGGCGAACCTGCCCGCGGACAGGTTCTGCTCGAGGCGCTCGAGGAACTCGTCGCTCACGATGTTGTGTAACTCGTCGTGCATTCCTCCGGCCGCGCCTCCCACCGCGGCGCCCAACGCCGCACCGACCGGCCCGCCGAAGAGGCCGAGGAGGCCGCCGACGAGCGCTCCAACCCCGAGCCCGATCGGGCCCTGGTCGTTCTGCTTCAGCGTGTGGAGAAGACCCGACGCGTCTCGCTTGACGACATGGGTCCCGTACACGGTCAGGGTGCCCTCGGCGTGCAACTGCCGGAGGGCGTGAAGTCCTTCGTACGCACTCCTCTCATCAGGGAACACTATCGCGGCGAACTTGTTCATGGCCTCCCCTGTGCGTGTGGGTCCACTTCGGTGGCTCGAGGCGAACGGCTCTCGAGTCTCGAGGAGACCGTGCATTGTGCGGGACGACAGAGCGTTCGACTCCGGGCGCCACCATGCCCGTTGACCAGACGGAGACGGCTCAGGTTCGCCGGTCGCTCGGCACGACCCACTGAGCGAGCTGGTCGAGCAGGTAGTTCTCCTCCAAGGGGGACAGATCGAAGCGCATCGATGCCTGCTCGATGAGCGCAGCAACGTTCGCGCCCGGCGACTCCGAACGCTGCTCGCTGAGCCAGCGCACGGCACGCCTCAGGGCGGCGCCTTCCGGAAGACCGCTCTCGTTCATGATCTCGACTCCCGCGCGACGACATCGGTCGGTAACGCCGACCGGACGCGCGCCAACGTAGCCATGCATCGGCCACGCTCGCACTGCGCTGGACGACGGAACGATCGACCGCAGGCGCCAGAGCGGTTCGCCCCCAATCCTCGAGACCTCCGCGGAGGTGGCGACCCCGCACGCTCACGTGGCGCCCAGGGCCGATCGTTCGGTCGTGCGGGACAATGCAGCCCGCTGGGCTCGCGCCTAGCCTCTGTTCATGATGGCGGTCGAGGAGGAGGTTTCCATGCGCGAGCTTGCTGTGATGGTCTTTCCGGACGAGGAGAAGGCGTACCAGGGGCTCGACGCGCTCGAGGAGCTGCGCGCCGAGGGGAGCCTGAAGATGCACGGCGCCGAGGTCATCCAGCGTGGCGCCGCCGGAGGGGTCTCGGTCGTTCGGTCCGACGATCGCGATGGCCTCGGGGCCGGGCTCGGCGCGCTGGTCGGCGGCCTCATCGGCGTCGTCGGCGGCCCCCTTCCGTTCGCCGTCGGCCTGACCGTCGGGGCGACTGCGGGAGCGGTGCGCGACGTCGTCTTCGAGAACGTGACCCGCGCGTTCGTCACGGAAATCGAGCGGGCCCTCGCGCCCGGCTCGTTCGCGGTCGTCGCCGACATCTCGGAGGAGTGGTTGGTGCCGCTCGACACCCGGATGGCCCAGCTGAGCTCAAGCGTCTTGCGGGTGGACCGGTCGTCGATCGGCGCCGGCCTCCTCGACGAGCGCGTGATCGCTCCAGCCAGAGCGGCCTTCGACGCGCTCCGGGCCGAGCGCGCGATCCGTCGGGAGGAGCGGGCGGGAGCGAAGGCCGACGAGCTCCTGGAGAAGCTATTGACCGAAGAGATCGAGGAGGAGCGATGGAGGCTCTACACCGTCGCCGAAGCGTCCGACAACCTGCTCGAGCACGGCAGGCGCAAGCTGAACGCAAAGATGGATGCGCTGCTCGCGCGCGCGTCGGGTGCGACGCCGGAGGTGCGTGATCGCATCGACCGGCGGATCGCCGCCCTGCGCCGCGAGCTAGAGGAACGCGAGCAGAAGCTCACCCGTGCCATCGAGATCACGCGCGACGCCCTCCGCTAGGGGTAAGCGAGCCGCAGCAAAGGGTTGAGAGCCACGCCCGGGGTTGAACGCGATGGGCATCAAGAGAATCGCCGGCAAGACCTGCGGAGCGCCGTTCCCCGTGTACCGCGACCTCGTCGAGGTGCTCGCCGCGCCGGCGGTCGGGGGCCCGCTCGAGCGGAATGCCACCACCGCCCACGCGCTCGGGACGTGCGCCGGATACGCCTACGCCGACCTGGACACCGTCGCAACTGTGATGTCCAGGCTCGGCTTCGAGGCCGAGGGTTGTGTCCGGGTCTCACAGACGGTCGACGCGATGTTCATCTACTCGACGGCCTTTCTGCTCCAGAGCCGCTGCGGACGCGTGGTGATCCTCTGCTACCGGGGCACGGAGACCGGGAACCTGGTCAACTGGCTGGGCAACGCGGAGGTGGGATCGGACTCGAGCCTCATGTCCGGCGACGAGGGCGCACCACCTCTGAGGGTTCACGCAGGCTTCCACCTCAACGTCCGCGCCACGTGGTGGGTCCTCATCGAGGAGCTGCGGCGGGCGCTCCGGGCGCGTTCGCTCCTCGACCCGGATCGCAGAGTGCAGCATCCCCTGGAGGCGCTATATCTGGCCGGCCACAGCCTGGGGGGTGCGATGGCGGTGCTGTTCGCCCTGGCGGTAGACGGGCAGGGCGATCACCGGCAGCTCGGGGACGTGTTGCGCGCCGTCTACACGTACGGGCAGCCGATGGCAGTGTGCGCGCCGGTGCCGCAGTGGTCGGAGAATGCCGCGCGGAAGCTAGTCCGCCACGTCATCCCGACGGACCCGATTCCGGCGCTCCCTCCCGCTGGCTGGGGTCCCTTCGTGCACATCGGGCAGGAGTTCCAGCTGGTCGACGACGCGTGGTGCCGGGCTGAGTCGCCCGTGGCGCAAGCGCCGAGCGCGAGGCTCATCGCGCGGTCCATCATCGATGGGCTCGGTCGGGAGAAGCGCCGCCGGTCGTCTCGGTACCTTCTCGGGGCGCACGGGCCGCAGCGCTACATCGCGGCGCTGCGACCGAGGGGTCGCATCAGCGAGCTCGGCGACTAGTGGTCTTGGCTCGTGGCGCCCGGAGACGATCGTTCCGTCGTCCAGGGCAGTGTAGGCGATCCGCGTTCGCCATAGTTAACGCAGCCATGGCAATCGAGTCGATGGAGTCGAGGTCACGCGCCGTCCCACGCTCCCGGAGCACCGGTGCTCTTTCTCTCGGGCGCGACCGCGCGGCAAACGTCGTCCTCTGGGCCGTCCTGGCGGCGTGCTCGCTCCTGGTAGGCGGGTACTTCGTCGTACGCGTCTACCGGCACGTCAGCGCGGACTCGGCCCTGGCCATGGTCGAGCTCCTCGGGCGGACGGCGATCCTCGCATCAGCCGGTCTGTCCCTGGAGGCGTGGCTGGTGCGCGCCGGCGATCCGAGCCAGGCCCTGGGCCAGGCTCGGCGGATCGTGCTCCAAGTCGTCTGGACCGGCGCGATGCTCCTGTGCGTCTGCCTGCTGGTCGACGTCGCCACGTTCGCCTTCGCTGGTTATCACCTCCTCACCGGCGCGGGCATCCTCCTCTCCGGGGGCGCTCGGGGCCTGGCCCAGTCCATCGAGGCCGTCGGGGTCTCGCCCTGGGCGGTGGCAGGCGGCGTCCTGGCGACCGCAGCGGCCGTGGGCCTGTCCGTGTACCTCTCGAAGCTGGCCAGCCGAACCTCGGCGCGGGCCGGCCTGGTGATCGAACGCCGCACGGCGTTCCAGGCGCTCTTCGTGGCCACGGCCGCGATCGCGGTGCTCGAAGCCGTCTCCCACAACGTACGCAACGCGTGGCTCTGGGAACGCGAGATTCGGAGCGTGCCGCTGGCCTTCTCCATCGCTCGGCCGGAGGCCGAGCTGGCATCCTTCCGGGTCTCGCCGCGCCGGCCCCCGTCGGCGCGGGAGCGCGACGCCGCGGTGACCGTGGTGCCCCGGGAGGTGAAGCCGGACGTCATCGTCTTCATGGTCGAGTCGCTCCGGAAGGACGTCGTCACCGCCGAGAACATGCCGCGCCTCTCCGCCTTCGCCGGGGACGCCTGGACGTTCGAGCACCCGATCACCACCGGGAATGTGACCCAGTACTCTTGGTATGGCCTATTCTGCGCCGAGCTGCCCATCTACTTCGAGGCGGCGAGAGCCTCGCCGGACGAGCACGGCTCGGTGCCGCTGGCCATACTGCACCGCCTCGGGTACGGCATCCACCTCTTCGCCTCGCCCGACACGAGATACCAAGGCATCCGGGAGGTCGTCTTCGGCGATGGGGGCTTGCTGCTCGACACCCATTTCCACCCGGACCTTCCGGAGGTGGCCCAGCGCGACCAGGCGGTCGTGGCCGAGTTCGCCCGCGCGATGGCCGCGTCGCCACGAGGCGGCGGCGTGTACGTAGTGGCGCTCGACAGCACCCACTTCGACTACTCGTGGGGCGCCGGGTTCCAGCCGCCGTACGGGCCAATCGCCCCCAGCGGCTCCGTCGGGGGCCGCGAGGTCGACGCTTGGGCGCGCGCGGCGCTCATGAACCGGTACCGGAACGCCGTCGCCTGGGTCGACGTGCTGCTGGGCCAGGCGCTCGACGCGATCCGGGCGTCCGGCAGGATGGGGTCCTCGTACGTGGTGGTCACCGGGGATCACGGCGAGGCTTTCTGGGAGCACGGCGCGGGTACCCACGGGACCGACCTCTCCCGGGAGCAGGTCGAGGTGGGCTTCGCCATGAAGGTTCCGGGAATGGTGCCGCGTCACTTCGACGGGGTGTTCTCGTTGCTCGACGTCATGCCCACGGTGCTCCACGGTCTGGGAGTCCCGCATGCGAACGCGTTCGAGGGGGTGCCAGTGCAGGAACGCCTCCCGGCCGGTCGCGAGGCGACGGCGCTGCTAGCGTCGCGCGATGCGCTGACGTTCCGCGGCATCAACGAGCGGGCTCGGCAATTCGCGCTCACCACGCGCGAGGAGCGGATAGTGTTCGAGCTCGACCGTCTCGACCCGCTGGAGGCGAAGCGGCTCTCGATCAAGGACGTGACCGACCTCGCCGACCGCTCGCTCGTCGGAGGTGACGCAAGCGACGCGGGCGGGGCGTACGACCGGTTTATTCGCGACATCCCGAGCGTGGCGGGCGAGTTGCCCTTCCTGGCGCCATGACTCGCGGCGAGTCGTCCTGCTCGAAAGCGGCCCGGGGGCGCGCCCCGGCGACAGATCACAGGAAGCGCTTCCGGTACGCGGCAGGCCCCTCTCCGGTCCAGCGCTTGAACGCGCGGTAGAACGCGGCCGGATCCGCGAACTGCAGCCGATACCCGATTTCGGTCAGGGTCACGTTCGCGTCAGCGACGAGCTCGAGCGCGAGGTTGCGCCGCACATCGTCGACGAGCACGGAGTGGGTGACGCCCTCGTCCGCGAGGCGCCGCTGGAGGGTGCGTTCCGGCATCCGCAGCGCGACCGCGGTCGAGGCGAGGGTGGGGAGCTCGGTCGCGATCCGGCGCGCGATCGCGCTCGAGGCGCGCGCCAGCAGCGCTCCCCGCCGCGGCTGCGACTCAAGCCGCGCCTGCACGTGCCGGCTCAGCACCTCGAGCAGCGGCGCGTCGGGGCGGACGTGGGGCAACTCGAGCACGGTCCGCGGGATGAGCATCTCCGTCACGGCGGCGCCGAAGACGACGTGGCACCCGAATACGCGGGATGGCTCGCCGTCGTCGTGCGCCCGCTCGTGCTGGAACGCCATGCGATCGGGCGTCCACGTCGTGGCGCTGGCTTGCCGGCTCCGCATCAGCAAGAGGGTCATCGAGAACTCGTCGTACTGCGGCCCGATCGTCGGCACGCGCCGGACGAGGCGCGCGTGGCCCGGCTCGAGGTCGAGCTTCATCGTCGAGTGGTCGTGGATGAGCGGGATGTACCGCGCGAGCTGCGAGAGCCCCGCGCCGACCGTGTCCGCGGCCGAGAGGATGTGCTCGAACACGTCGTACGTCCCCCGGGGGAGCGTCTCCGCCACGTGGATGCCGAACGAAGGTTCGTGAGCCGCTTCCGCGGCGGCCTCCCACAGCGTCAGCACGCTCGGGAGGGGAAGCCGCCCGTCGATGAACTCCAGCGCCTCGCGCGAGAGCCTTGCGCTTCGTAGGACCGGGGCCGCATCCAGGCCGCGCGCTTCCAGGCCTGCGATGGCCGGTCGTGCCGCCAGCACCGACAGGGAGACATCCGAGCTCATCCGGCGCCCAGGGTCGATCCTTCCGTCGTCCAGGACAATGCGCGTGCGGCGCTTGCGACGCTACCATCGAACGCGGTCGAATCCTGGCGTCTCGTGCGGGGTGGGCCGGAAAGAGGAGAGGTCCATGGACAGGATCCTGGTGGCGGTATTCCCCAATGAAGTCGGGCTGCGCGAGGGCCTGAGGGCGCTCCAGGACCTGGAGGCTCAGGGGACGATCACGGTGTATGCCAGGGCGGTGATCGCGGTCGGCGAGGAGTCGGGAGTGATGGTGATGGAGCCTGCTGATGAGGGCCCGCTAGGGACGCCCGTCGCGCTCCTCACCGGGAGCCTGCTCGGCCCGTTGGCCGGCTCTGTCGGCATCGCTGTCGCAGCCGGCGCGGGCACGCTGGGGCGGGTCCTCCACGACCTCGCGCGCATCGGGGTGGACGAGGACTTCCTGACCGAGGTCGGGGAGGCGCTCCGGCCAGGGACGGCTGCGGTCGTCGCGGAGGTCTGGGAGGAACGGATCTCGCCTGTCGACGCTCGCGTGGAAACGCTCGGGGGGTGCGTGTTTCGCCGCGTTCGCAAGGAGATCGCGGATGCTGACATCGAGCGGGACGTGGCTGCGCTCCACGCCGAGCTCGCCAGCCTGGAGGCCGAGCTCGCCTCCGCGCCGGAGGAGCAGCGGGCTCATGTCCAGGAACGGATCGACGCGACGCGGACGAAGCTCCGGGCGGCTCAGCGCCGCGCCAAGGCGCTGCTCGACGCCCTCACGTGCGAGGCCGAAGCGAAGATCGCGTACCACGAGGTCCGGGCAGCGGAGGCCGGAGACAAGGCGAGGCAAAGGCTGGAGGCCAGGATCGCGGAGTACCGCTCCCAGCTCCGGCGCCGCATCGAACGGGTCGGACAGGCGTGGGTGGTGGCGAGCGGCGCGCTGGCGTAACGCGCAGGGAGCATGGCATCATGCACGTGGGAAGAGACCACGCCGGAGCGACTGGTTGTGGGTTCTGCTGCGCGAGAGAGGACGACGTCTTCGGACGCCACCCTGGCGGCCAATGGCACCATGACCGTCCTCGCCGCGAAACCGGCGGTCGCGGCGCTCGAGGCGCGCGGCGTCGATCCGCAGGCGAGCATTCGCGCGGCGGGGCTCAGCCGGGACGCGCTGGCTTCGGTCGAGAGCCGGCTCCCCTACCTGGGCGTCCGCGCACTTTGGGAAGCAGCCGCGAGCGCTGCGGGCGACCCGTCGTTCGGCGTTCACGTCGCGGAGGCGCTGCCGTCCGGGGGCCTCGACGTCCTCGACTACGTGATCTCCGCCGAGGCCACCGCCGGCGCGAGCTTCTCGCGCCTTCTGCGCTACGTTCGGCTGGTGCACGACGCCGCGAAACTGCGGCTCGTCGTCGGGCCGGCGCATGCCTCTATCGTCGGGGGCGTCCCGGCGATGCCGGCGGCCCAGCTCGACGAGTTCCTGTACACCCTGCTGCTCGTCCGCAGCCGGCGCGCGACCGGAGTCGAGTGGAGGCCCGAGCGCATGGCGTTCCAGCACGAGCGTGCGCACGACGACGCCGAGCTGTCGCGCGTGTTCGGCTGCCCGCTCGGCTTCGGTGCGCACGAGGCCGAACTGCGGTTCGCGAGGTCCGTGCTGGATCTCCCTCACCTGCACCCGGACTCAAGCCTCCTCGCCGTCGTCTCGCGCCTCGCAGACGACGCTGCGCAGTCGGTCCCCACCGGTACCGACATCGTCGCGCGCGCTTCGTCGGCGATCGCGCGCCGCATGTCGACCAAGCTGCCCACGCTGTCCGAGACGGCGGTGGCCGTGCGCGTGCCGGGGCGGACTTTGCAGCGGCGGCTGGGGGAGGCGGGCGTCAGCCACTCCGCGCTGGTCGAGGGAGTGCGCCGCCAGCTCGCGCTGAAGCACGTCGCGGACGCCGCCCTCAGCATCGCGGAAGTCGCGTTCCTGCTGCACTTCGCCGACTCGACCGCGTTCGACCGCGCGTTCAAGCGCTGGACCGGCGAGACGCCGGCGCGGTACCGAGCCCGGCTCTTCTGAACAGCCCGGGCTGGCCGGAGCGGCGCGCCTGCCCGACGCCCGGCCGAGCGCCATCGCGGTGTGAAGCGCCGCGCCACGGCGCCCCGCGCGCCCCGAGGGGTGCGATCGTGGGTCGCGCCCGCCGGGCCCCCGTTCGAGCCGTCCAGTCCGTGGCGTCCAGGGTCGGTCGTTCCGTCGTGGTGGGCAAAGCGGTCGACGCGCGGTCGACGTACGTTCACGCGAAGTCGCCGATCAAATCGAGCAGCATCCACACGAGAGAAGGAGAGGTCATGAGCAAGTTCGCGCTGATGGTCTTTACAGACAAGAAGAAGGTGTACGAGGGGATCCACGCGCTCCAGGAGCTGCACGCGGAGGGCAGCCTGACGGTGTGGGGGATGGCCATCCTCCAGCGCGAAGCCGGCGGGAAGATCGCGATCGTGAAGCGCGACGACGATGGTCCGATCGGGACCGGGCTGGGAGCGCTGGTCGGCAGCCTGGTGAGCCTGTTCGGAGGCCCCGTCGGCGCAGCCGTCGGCGTGGCGGTCGGCGCCACCGCGGGAGGTGTCCGCGACCTGCTCCACCTGGGCGTGAGCGACGACTTCCTGGCCGCGGTCGAGCGCGACCTCGCGCCCGGCAAGTTCGCAGTCGTCGCCGAGATCTCCGAGGAGTGGATCGTCCCGCTCGACGCGTGCATGGACGAGCTCGGGGCGAAGGTCGTCCGGGAGGACCGGCTGGAGTTCGCGGAGGACACCCTCGAGAAGCGTGTGAACGCCCGGAAGGCACGGCTCGCGCAGCTCAAGTCGGAGCGCGACCAGCGCAAGAAGGTGCGCGCCGGCGCGAAGGCCGAGGCGATGATGCAGCAGCTCCTGACCGAGGAGATCGAGGACGAGCGGCGGAAGCTCGAGCGGATGGCCGATCGATCCGACGAGCAGCTCGAGAGCTCGAGTCAGGAGCTGAACGCGAAAGTCGAGGCTCTCCTCGCGCAGGCTTCCAGCGCGAGCCCGGAGGCCCGGATCCGCATCGGGCGGCGCTTGGGCGAGGTCCGCAGCGAGTTCGCCGAGCGCCAGCAAGAGCTCGAGCGCGCGCTGAAGCTCACCCGGCAGGCACTCCGCCCGTAGGGACCGAGGAGACGCCATGACTACCGGTTACGGGAAGTTCGAACTGTTCCCGGTGACGGCGCGCTGGTGGGCGCTCGTGCTCCGGGGCCTGGCCGCGGTCGCGTTCGGGATCCTCACCTTCGTCAAGCCGTCGATCAGCCTCCTCGCCCTGGTCATCCTCTGGGGCGCGTACGCGCTCGTCGACGGGGTGTTCGCCATCGTGCTCTCGATCCGGGGGGCGCGCATGGTGCCGGGCTGGGGCTGGCTGCTCGCCGGGGGCATCGTGAGCATCGGGGCCGGAGTGATTGCGTTCGCCTGGCCCGGCATCACCGCGGTGGCGCTGCTCGCCGTCATCGCCGCCTGGGCGGTGCTGACGGGCATCGCCGAGATCGTCACCGCCATCCGGCTCCGCCGCCACCTGCGCGGCGAGTGGATGCTCGCCGCCGGTGGGATCCTGTCGGTCGTGTTCGGCGTGCTCCTGGCAGCGCGTCCCGCGGCGGGTGCGCTGGCGGTCACGTGGCTAATCGGCTTGTACGCGCTCCTGTTCGGCGCGACCCTGGTCGGGCTCGGCTTCCGGCTGCGGAAGTGGGCCCACATCACGGAGCAGGCCGCGGCGATGCTGCGCCCACCCACCCACGCCTGAGGCGACCATGTTCCCCTATCGCGACGAGCTCAAGCCAATGCGGCGCCCCCGCGTGACGATCGCCCTCATCGTGGTCAACGTGCTGGCCTGGGTCCTGGTGCAGGGGGCCGGGGCGGCGGAGCCGCTCATGCGCTCCGTTTGCGATCTGGGGCTGATCCCGGGTGAGCTCACCGGCACGGTGCCGCCCGGGACCTCCTTCCCGCTGGGCGAGGGATACGCGTGCGTGACCGAGGCCGGCA
>Ga0335071_10004468_pt1 | contig 14596 bp, 12 predicted proteins | sample Lox_Sample_15_FD_206724 | JGI IMG/M metagenome (GOLD analysis project Ga0335071, IMG submission 206724) | Soil microbial communities from Loxahatchee National Wildlife Refuge, Florida, United States - Lox_Sample_1.5 | ecosystem: Environmental > Terrestrial > Soil > Wetlands | place: USA... | reverse complement strand
CGTTCAATTATACAGGAGTTGATTTTTGATGACAACCGTGGTAGAATAAAAAGACTGAACCAGCGTCAAGCTTAGAGGTTACCTTGTGGTGAGAGCCAAAAAGCGTGTCACGACTGGCCCAGTCAATAATATATCGTATCATTCCCCGGAAAATTTCACTGTAAACGTTGGCGACGCGGGGTGGAGCAGCCTGGTAGCTCGCAAGGCTCATAACCTTGAGGTCGCAGGTTCAAATCCTGCCCCCGCTACTTACCTAATAAGCAAATTGATCCTATCGTTAACTAATTCTTATCATCCATCATCAGGAACATCATCCCAACTAAAAGCGGCGGGAGTCCTATCAGCAGGAATAAATCGATCCGCTCGCAGCTCTTGAAGAAAAGTATGGTGAACATAAAGAACAGGATGAATCCGGCGCCGCCGGCTTTTGGATTTATCCAAGCGGTCACCAACAGGGCGATCAGGGTGTAGGTCGGCATAAGATGCGTAATCAAGGCGACGAGCGTGTTCATCCATCCATGCCCGGCGCCGAAGACGTCCAGTGCGAAAAGGCTGATAAAGACGATATAAGCGATCGAGAGTCCGCGGGGCAGCCATAATTTCATGTCGATATTATATCTCCGTGGCGGTCCGGCTGGAAGTGTTTTCGCTCTTGAAATTTCACCGCTCCTTGCCCGAAATACATTCCGATGGAAATACACAGAGGCTCCACCCGCATGGTATTCGTCGGCGAACGGCTCACCGTTAAGGTTGCGCCGGTCAGCCTGAAAAAAGCGATCGGCGAGATCAAGGACCTGGTCGTTTCGTTCGATCCGCACCACGTCCAAAGGACCGTGCACCGGCTCCGCATGACGAGCGAAATGGGGCCGTTGCGCGGGATCTGGGCCAACCTCCACGAATGGCAGGTATCCTCAAAACTGCAGGGGATGGTCGCGCCCACGCATTTTTCCTTCTTTGGTTTGCTTAACGTGATGGACACGGTCGGAAAATTGAAATTGCCGCCGCAAAAATACGCCGATAAATATCCCGGCAAGGGAGCGGGGGACCGGCACACTTTCAAGAATCCCCAGAACTACGGCTGGTACCGCGGCGGATTGGTGCTATCGGACTATGGCAGCCAGCGCGCGATCGATTATCTGATGGCGAACGGGGAGAAATTCCGCCGGGAGCTGGAGCGTTTCGGGAAATGGGCGGAGAAAAAAGAGATCGAGCTGCTGAAGCGCAAAGAAAAGAAAAGTGCTATAATCCCGGAGTGAAAGAAAACGATAATCCAGTTCCAACTTCTCAGATCGCCCTCAAAGCCTCTTCCCATATAACCGGACTGAAGAACATTCACGATGAAAATTAAATGGCTGGCGATCCTTTTATTGCCGCTTCTGATCGTGCCGTTATTTGCCCTTTCAACCAACGAAAAAAGCAAGATCACGGCGGAAGTGCGGCGGCAAATCAACGTATTGAATGAAGGAGCGCAGCTCTCATCTATCGAAGCGCCGGTCGAACTGAATTCACAAGGGAAGGTCCGACCGGACATCGCGGTATTCTATGATATCGCACAGAAAGGAGACAATAATTACTCTACCTGCGTTTCCGTTTTCCGCGACGGTGGAAGCGGTTACCGCCCGCTCTGTTCCTCGATAGTGGGAAGCGCTTCCCAGCGGATCGATGCCAAATTCGCGGAGATCGTGGATGGCGAACTGGTCGTGCGTTCCAGCCGGATGGACGATCTGACGAATTTTATAGCTCATGGCCAGGACAAGCTCTTTTATCGCTTTAAGATCGGGAACAACGGACAGCTTTCTCCGGTGCCTCCGGCCTGGGTCAGGTGCGGAAGGGGATGGATCGAAGCGGACAAGGTTAACCCGGATCCCGGCCGGCTTTTTCCGGACGCCGGCAGCGATGACGAAGGCAAAATAGTGTTAGCCCGCGACCTTAAGCTTCCGGTGACCGGTTCCCGCAAGGTATTTACCACTCTCCCCGCCGGCACCAAACTCGACCATCCGGCAACGCTCGCCGTCAGGTCCGACGGGAAAGCGTATATTCTGCTGCTTTGGGAAGGGATCCGTCCCAAAGTACCGGACGATAACGGCGGATTCGCGGAAGAGGTGGCGATGCTGGCGGTATTTCCCGAAGGCGCAAAGGACCCGACCGACGCGGTCGAGGTCAAGTCGGACCGGTTCACCGGCCTGGGAGATACGCTATCGCTGGGAGAAGAAGACGCTTTTATCGTCACGAACGGCCATGCCAACGCGTCGCAGGATTATACCAGCTATTCGCTTTTTCGCCTTGAGAACGAACGCGTCCAGCCGATCGCCGATCTATTTACACTGGGATGCGTGACCGCTAAGGCGTCCGATTCGTTCGCGGAAACGGTGAGTTGGCGGACCGAGCCGGCGACCGACAGTCCGCGGTTGAAGATCGTGATGAGCGCGGAGCTGGTACATGCGCCGAAAAATTTCAGATATACGGAAAACGCGACCGCGGAAAGCCGCGAGCGCTTCCGGAACGTTTACCGCTGGGACGGCGATGTTAATTGCTATGTGAGGGAAAGCGGGGATATCGACCGGCTGGAAAAATGGAACCTGGACCACGTTTGAATTGTCCGATCATATGTAATTCTTTGAGATATTTTCTTAATTGACTACCATACGGCCGGGGGCTAGAATTGCCATTGAAGGGAGAAAATCATGAGCAATAAATATCTTCTCTGGTTCGAGCAGATCCACGTAAAGGACGTCCCCGTCGTCGGCGGAAAGAACGCCTCGCTGGGCGAGATGATAACCACCCTCAAGGACAAGGGGATCCCGGTGCCGGACGGTTTTGCCACTACCGCCGACGCTTATTTCCGGTTCGTCGAATTTAACCGCATCGGCGAGAAGATGAAAGAGCTGGTCAGCCAGTACCGCAAAGACCCGAAGACGCTGCAAAAAGTGGGCAAGGCGGTCCGACAGCTTTTCCTCGACGCGCATTTTCCCGACGACATGAGCTGGGAGATCGTCGATTCCTATCTTGAACTGAGCAAGCGGCACGGCGTTAAAAGGACTGACGTCGCCGTCCGCAGCAGTGCCACCGCCGAGGACCTTCCCGACGCCAGTTTTGCCGGCCAGCAGGAGACCTACCTTAATATCGAGAACGAAAAAGAATTGCTCGAAGCCTGCCGCAAGTGTTACGCGTCGCTTTTCACCGACCGGGCCATCGCTTACCGCGAGGACAGGAACTTTGACCACCTTAAAGTCGCACTTTCGATCGGGGTGGAAAAGATGGTCCGCTCCGACCTGGCCGGTTCCGGCGTGATGTTCTCTCTAGATACCGATACCGGGTTCCGCAACGCGGTGGTGATCAACGCTTCATGGGGGCTGGGGGAGAACGTGGTGCAGGGAGCGGTCAATCCGGACGAATATATCGTCTTTAAACCGATGCTCAACGATCCCAAGCTTATCCCGATCATCGAGAAACGGCTGGGAGAGAAAGAGAAAAAGATGATCTACGCCCGCACCGGCGGCAAGCTGACCAAAAACATCACGACCACGCCAAAAGAACGGCTGGCGTTCGTATTGAGCGACCAGGAAATTCTTCAGCTGGCCAAATGGGCGGTCATCATCGAGGAGCATTACAAACGGCCGATGGACATGGAATGGGCGAAGGACGGGAAGACCAAAAAGCTTTTCATCGTCCAGGCGCGGCCGGAAACGGTCGAATCGCGTAAGGAAGCGACCGTCTTCAAGGAATACCGCCTGCTCGAAAAAGGGAAAGTTCTCCTTGAAGGGTTGGCGGTGGGGGACGCGGTAGTGGCGGGGAAGGCCCAGGTCATCAAGGACGTTAAGAACATCGACCTGTTCAAGGAAGGTTCGATCCTGGTTACCGGCATGACCGATCCCGACTGGGTGCCGATCATGCGCAAGGCGGCCGGCATAATCACTGACCACGGCGGGCGCACCTCTCATGCCGCCATTGTTTCCCGCGAGCTGGGGATCCCGGCGATCGTCGGGACCGGTACCGCCACCAAGTCGCTCGGGCAGGGGGCGGAGATCACTCTCTCCAACGCCGAAGGCGAGAAGGGCTTCGTTTACGAGGGGAAGCTGAAATACGAAGAAGAAGAGCTGGACCTCAAGAACCTCCCGCAGACCAGGACCCAGATCATGATGAACCTGGGCGAGCCGGCGGCGGCGTTCCGCTGGTGGCGCCTGCCGTGCCGGGGGATCGGCCTGGCGCGGATGGAGTTCATCATCAACAACGAGATCAAGATCCACCCGATGGCGCTGGTGAAGTTCGGCAAGCTGAAGGACGCCAAAGCGCGCCGCACCATCGAAAAACTTACCGCCGGATACAAGGACAAGACCGAATATTTCGTCGACAAGCTGGCCCGCGGGATCGGGATGCTCGGCGCCTGCCAGCACCCGCACCCGGTGATCGTGCGGATGAGCGACTTCAAGACCAACGAATACGCCAACCTGATCGGCGGGGCGCAGTTCGAGTACCACGAAGAGAACCCGATGATCGGCTTCCGCGGCGCGTCGCGGTATTACAGCGACAAGTACCGCGAAGGGTTCGCGCTCGAGTGCCGCGCCATCAAGCGGGTGCGCGACGAGATGGGGCTGACCAACGTGATCGTGATGATCCCGTTCTGCCGCACCATCAAGGAAGCGGAGAGCGTACTTGCGGTAATGGCGGAGAACGGCCTCAAGCGGGGGGAGAACGGGTTGCAGGTCTATGTGATGGCGGAGATCCCTTCCAACGTGATCCTGGCCGACCAGTTCTCGCAAAGGTTCGACGGTTTTTCCATCGGCAGCAACGACCTGACCCAGCTGACGCTCGGCGTTGACCGCGATTCGGAAGAGCTTTCCAAGATATTCGACGAGCGTAACGACGCGGTGAAACGGCTGATCACCTCCCTGATCGAAGTGGCGCACAAGCACAGCGTTAAGGTGGGCATTTGCGGCCAGGCGCCGAGCGATTATCCGGAGTTCGCGCAATTCCTGGTGGAGCTGGGGATCGATTCGATGTCGCTCAATCCCGACAGCGTCATCCCGATCGTGAAAAAGGTGGCGGAGGCGGAGTTAAAGGCGGGGCGTTCCTGAACTGCCGTCAATTGAAATTATCCGGCGGCCGGGCCGATAAAAAATTGGGAGAATAAAGGCAAAATCATGGTCGAGCTGAGCTTTGAGCAGAACATAGAACAGGCCCTGCAGCTGCACCTTTCCCCGAAGATGCTGGCGATGCTGCGCGTGCTGCAGCTTTCTTACTGCGACATGGTGGCCGAGGTGGAAAAAGCCTCGGAAGAGAACCCGTTCGTGGAGCTCGAAAAACCCGAAGCGCTGACCGAATACCTGCGCTACCTGGAATCGGACCGCAAGGCCGCTAAAAAACTGGACAAGAACGAATATCCGGGGATCGACACCTTGAAAGACGTTTCCCGCGACCTGCAGTCGCATCTGACGGAACAGCTAAGACTGGTGGAACTGACGGAGGAAGAGGTGAAGATCGGAGAATACCTGCTTTCGTTCATCGACGGTCGCGGATACCTTAACGATTACGAAAAAGCGAAGGCGGAGATCGCGGAAAAATTCAAGGCTGACGCGGCGGTGGCGGACAAGCTACTGGAAGTGGTCCAGTCCTTCGAACCGGAAGGGGTGGGGGCGAGGGACCTGAAGGAATGCCTGCTGATCCAGCTCCGCGAGATGCAGTTCGACAATTTCGAGCTCGAAGAATTGATCGGGCAGATCATTTCCGATCATCTTGAGGACCTGGGTAACCGGGAGTTCAAGAAGATCGCGGAGGCGGTGGGGATAACGGAAGCGGGCGTGATCGAAGTGGCGGAATTCGTCCGCTCCAATTTAAACCCGCACCCGGCCGCCTCGTTCTCCGGCGAGGAGAGGCACGTGATCCCTTCGTTCGTGGTGGACAAGGGTCAGTTGGTGAACCTGGAAGAGCGTTATGGGCCGAAGATCAAGTTGTCGGCTGAGTACCAGCGGATGCTAAAGGATAAAAAGACCGACGCCGAGACCGTCAGTTTCCTTAAATCAAAATTGACGGCGGCAAAAGACCTGATGGAGAATCTGGAGAAGCGGGGCGCGACGATCTCGCGGATAATGCAAATGATATACGAGGACCAAAAGAATTTCTTCGATAAAGGGGCGTCACATCTGAGACCGCTGCCGCAGAAAGAGATCGCGGCTCGGCTGGGCGTGCATCCTTCCACCATTTCGCGGGCGATCGCGGAAAAGTACATCCAGACACCCAAAGGGATGATGCCGATCAAGTTCCTCTGTTCCCGCGAAGTTTCCGGATTTTCCCCGGCGCAGATCAAGAAGATGATCTCCGACCTGGTGGCGGCCGAAAAGAAGGCGGAACCGATGACCGACGACGACATCAAACGCGAATTGCTGGAGCGGGGCGCCCGGATAGAGCGCCGCACCGTGGCCAGCTACCGCAAAGAGCTGGGTATTCCCTCCTATAGCGAGAGGGCCGCGTCATGATCAACAAAAAAGCGACCATCCTGGTGGCCGACGACGAAGTATCGATCCGCGATTCGATGAGCATCCTGCTCGCCAACCGTTACAATGTGATCTTCGCCCGCGACGGCAAGGAAGCGCTGGCGATGGCGAAGCAGTATTCCCCCGACCTGGTCTTCCTCGATATCCGTATGCCGGAGCTGGACGGCCTGGAAGTCCTCACCGGCATCAAACAGATGGAAGGGGAGACCGACGTCATTATGATCACCGCCATGAACACCGTTTCCTATGCGGTGGAAGCGATCAAGCGTGGCGCATACGATTACATAACCAAGCCGTTCGACATCGACGCCATCCAGGAGATCATCGACAAGGTGCTGGAAAAGCGACGGCTGGCGCAGGAGAACCTTTACCTCAAGGAAGAGATCGAAAAAAAATACCAGTTCGAGAGGATCGTGGGGCGCTCGGAAGGGATCCGTGAAGTGTTCTCGCTCATCACTACCGTCTCGAAAAGCGAGTCGACGGTGCTGATCGAAGGGGAGTCGGGGACGGGAAAGGAACTGGTGGCGCGCGCCATCCATAACCTGAGCCCGCGCAAGAACAAACTGTTCGTGCCGGTAAACTGCGCGGCGATCCCGGAGAACCTGCTCGAATCGGAACTGTTCGGCCACGAGCGCGGCGCATTTACCGGCGCGTTCGAACGCAAGCTGGGCAAGTTCGAGATCGCCGACGAAGGAACGCTTTTTCTCGACGAGGTGAGCAGCCTTCCGCTACCGATGCAGGGAAAATTACTGCGCGCGCTGCAGGAGAAGGTTATCGAAAGAGTGGGCGGGACGGAACAGATCCCGGTCAACGTGCGGATCATCTCCGCCTCCAATATCGATCTAAAAAAGCTCAGTCAGGAAGACAAGTTCCGCAAGGACCTTTTCTTCCGCCTCAACGTGATCCCGATCTTTGTTCCGCCGCTGCGGGAGAGGAGAGAGGACATCCCTCTTCTGGCGGAGCATTTCCTGGACATGTACAATCGCGAGTTCGGCAAAAAGATCAAAGGATTCACGGTCGAAGCGATGGAAGCTCTCAGTAATTACGGTTGGCCGGGGAATGTGCGCGAGCTCCAGAACCTGATAGAGCGGCTGGTGGTGCTGGCCAAGTCCGACCTGATCACCGAAGAGCACATACCCAAGGACATCACCGAACCGGAATCGGCGCTGGGAGGGGATGAGATCCTTGACCTGCCGTTCCGCGAAGCGCAGATCAAATTCGAGTCCGCGTTCATCAAGAAAGCGCTGCAGAAGGCGGGCGGGTCCAAGAGCAAGGCGGCCAAGATGCTCGGCATCCACCGCAATACGCTCCTAAACCTCGAAAAAAAGCTGAAAATGTGATAGACTTGCCTCGTTGGAGAAAGCTGCATGAACTACGACATCAAGGATAAATCCCTTTCAAATAAAGGAAAGCTCCGTATCGAATGGGCCGAGCGCGATATGCCGGTCCTGACGCAGGTGAAGGAAAAATTCGCCCAAAGCCAGGTGCTTAAGGGCAAGAAGATGAGCGCTTGCCTGCACGTTACCGCAGAGACCGCGAACCTGGTAAGGGCGTTAAAGGAAGGCGGCGCCGACATCGTCCTTTGCGCCAGCAACCCGCTTTCCACTCAAGATGACGTCGCCGCTTCACTGGTGACCGATTACGGCATACCGGTCTTTGCCGTCAAGGGCGAGGACAACGATACCTATTACAAGCATCTGGTCGCCGCCATCGAGCATTCGCCGGTGATCACCATGGACGACGGCTGCGACCTGGTGACGGCGATCACCTCCAAATATCCGGAAGTCGGAAAGCAGATCATCGGCAGCATGGAAGAGACCACCACCGGCGTGATCCGCCTGCGGGCGATGGAGAAGGACGGCGCGCTCAAGTTCCCGGTGATCGCGGTCAACGACGCCCACACCAAGAACCTGTTCGACAACCGTTACGGCACCGGACAGAGCACCATCGACGGCATCATCCGCGCCACCGATGTCCTGATCGCGGGTCGGACGGTGGTTACCGCCGGGTATGGCTGGTGCGGCAAAGGGTTCGCGATGAGGATGAAGGGGATGGGGGCTAACGTGATCGTTACCGAGGTCGACCCGGTCCGCGGGATCGAGGCGGCGATGGACGGGTTCCGCGTGATGACGATGGAAGAAGCGGCGCCGCTCGGCGACCTGTTCTGCACCCTGACCGGCAACGTCAACGTGGTCCGGCCCGAGCACTTCGAAAAGATGAAGGACGGAGCGATCGTCTGCAACTCTGGCCATTTTGACGTCGAGATCGACATCAAAGGGCTCCGGAAGATGGCGAAGTCGGAGCGGAAGAACATCCGCAACTTCGTCGACCAGTACGTGCTCCCGAACGGGCGCAGCGTTTACCTGCTGGCGGAAGGGCGGCTGGTGAACCTGGCGGCGGCGGAGGGGCATCCGGCGTCGGTGATGGACATGAGCTTTTCCACCCAGGCGCTGGCTACCGAATATGTGATATTGAACCAGGGAAAACTGGGGCCGAAAGTCTACAACGTTCCCAAGGAGATAGAGGACTGGGTTGCGACCGCCAAGCTCAAATCGATGGGAATAGGGATCGACAAGCTTACCCCGGAGCAGGAAAAATACCTTGCCTCGTGGCAGGAAGGGACATAATGGAAGACCAGCAGATAATCGAAGCGATCGAGAACATAAGGCGCGACAAGCACCAGCCATTGCGCTATCTGTTCTTCACTTTTCTCAACGGGCTGGCACAGGGCCTGGGAATGGCGCTCGGCATGACGCTCTTTTTGGGGATCGTCGTTTATGTCTTGACCGTCATCGTCGCAAATATGATCAATTTCCCGGTGATCGGCCATTACTTTGACGGGATCGGCCAGCTGATCGACGCGTATGCGAAATCGGCGCCGAAGATCCATTGATGTTCTTTGTCACCGCGGCCCTGGTCCTGCTGCTCGACCAGTTCACCAAGTTCCTGACCGCGCGTTTACTTATTCCCGGGCAATCGGTCCCGCTGGTTAACGGGATCCTCAATTTGACTTACGTGCAGAACCGCGGAGCGGCATTCGGCCTGTTCAGCGGCAGCCGCGCTTTTCTCATTTACGCCGGTATCGCGTTGATCGTCCTGGTGCTGTACCTTTATTTCAAAACCGCTACCACGCTACCGATGAAGCTGGGACTGGGAATGGTGATCGGCGGGTCGCTGGGGAATATCATCGACCGTATCTTGCGCCATTATGTGGTGGACTTCATCGATTTTCGGGTCTGGCCGGTATTTAACGTGGCCGATACCATGCTCAATATCGGCGTGGTGTTACTGATCTATATCCTGGTATTCAAACCGGAGAAGAAAAATGCATCCGATCCTGTTTAAGCTGGGCCCTTTTACCGTATATTCCTACGGTTTCATGATCGCGCTCGCTTTTTTGGCCGGGATCGCGCTCGCGTCGTATCTGGCGAAAAGGGACGGCATCGACCCGGATAAAATATTCGACCTGGCGGTCTGGGTGCTGGTCTCCTCGATCATCGGGGCCAGGGTCTTTTATGTGCTCGAGTTCATCGGTGATTTCGCAAAAGACCCGCTCTCCGCGCTTTACCTCTGGCAGGGGGGGATGGTGTTCTTCGGCGGGGTGGCGTTCGCCATCATCGCGGTCGCCATCTGGTCGCGGGTCAATAAAATTAATGTCCTTAAACTGCTAGACGCGATCGCGCCGGCCACCGCGCTCGGTTACGCGATCGGCCGGATCGGTTGCTTTTTGCGCGGCTGCTGCTACGGCACGGAGACCTCTTTGCCCTGGGGCGTACAGTTCCCGGACGCCTGCGGCGTAAGGCACCCGACCCAGATCTACAGCTCGCTTTCGGGCCTGCTGATGATGGCGTTACTGTTGCTTGTGCTTTCTAAAAGGAAATTCGACGGGCAAGTCTTCTCGGCGGGGCTGATGTTATACAGCGTTTACCGTTTCCTGATCGAGTTCATCCGCACCAATCCCAAGTACCTGTTCTCGCTTTCGGAGGGGCAATGGGGTTCGGTGCTGATATTTATTTGCGGCGCCGGCCTATACTATTACTTCCGCAAGCAATCTTGATATCTCCGCCGCTTTTTTTCGCATAAAGACGGTGACCTCTTCACCCGATACCTTTTTCTGCATCCCGGCGGCGTAGTTGGTCACCACCGCGATCGCGGAGTAGGGGATCTTCGCTTCCGTTGCCAGGACCACTTCTGGAACCTGTGTCATTCCCACCACGTCGGCCCCCAGCGACCGGTACGCCCTGATCTCCGCTTTGGTCTCGAAGCGCGGTCCTTCGGTGCAGGCGTAGACCGCTTTCTTATAAAGTTTTATCTTAAGCTTTTTCGCGGCGGCGGTCAGCGCCCGGTTCGTCTTATCGTCGTAGGGCTCGCTCATGTCGAAAAAACCGGTCTTGCCGGCCGGCTCGAACGTTTCTATCCGGTCGCGGGTAAGATCGATAAAATCGGTGATCACCGCCAGCTCCCCCGGTTTGATCTCCTTTCGCAACGATCCGCAGGCGGCGGTGGCGACGATCCGATCGACCTTCTCCTGCAATAGCGCCATCATGTTCGCTCTCCAATTGATCTGGTGCGGCGCGCAGTATCTGGCGCCGTGCCGGAGCATGAAGATCACCGCTCTCCCGCCGAGGTGGCCGTATTTCAGTTTGACGATCCCGTACTTGGTGATCACCGTCCGGACGGTAAAGTTCTTGAACAGCGGCAAGTTATCCATCCCCGTCCCGCCGATCACCGCGATCTTATGATTTGGTTTCATCATTTATCCTCCTTGCGATCCGGTTGGCCTCGTCCATGATGCCGCGCTCGTCCGTGGTCAGTATTTTCTTGTCTTCCATCACCATCCGGCCGTTGATGATGACGGTGGTCACCTCGCTCCCGCCCGCGGAATAGACGAGGTGGGAATATACATTATATAAAGGGGTCAGGTGCGGGCGGTCAAGGTCGAGAATGATGATATCGGCGGTCATTCCCGGCTTGAGCGAGCCGATCTCTTTTTCTTTAAGCATCACTCGGGCGGCGTCGGAGGTCGCCATTTTGAGAACGGTCTTGGCGTCCATCACCGTGGGATCGTTGCGGACCAGTTTGTGGACCTTCGCCACCGCGTCCATCTCGTCGAAAAGGTCCAGGTTATTGTTGCTGGCCGCCCCGTCGGTCCCCAGCCCGACCGTTAGCCCCGCGTACTGCATCTCCACCACCGGCGCCCAGCCGGAAGCGAGCTTCATGTTCGATTCCTGGCAATGGGCCACCTTGACGTCGTATTTCTTGAGGATCTCGATCTCGGCCTTGCTCAAATGGACGCAATGGGCGGCGCTCAACTGCGGGCAAAGGAAGCCGGCCCGTTCCAGATGTTCAACCGGCGAGACTCCGTACTTTAATTTGAGCTGCGCTACTTCACCCGCAGTTTCCGAAAGATGGATGTGCAGCGGCAAACCGAGCTTTTCGGAAAGCTGGCGGCACTTCTTCAAGTTTTCCGGTCCGCAAGTATAAGGGGCGTGGGGGGCGATCAGCGGATGGATCAGTTCGTCCTTTCCCCATTTATCGTTCAGCGCTTCGATCCGTCGGAAAGCGTCATCAGCGTTCGGCGAGTCGGGGGTGGGGAAATCGAGCACCCCTTCTCCCAGAAAAGCGCGGATGCCGATCGGTTTGAGCGCTTCCGCCGCCGCTTCCTCGTAAAAATACATGTCGGTGAACGCGGTGGTACCGGACCGGATCATTTCGATCGCGGCGAGCGAACTGCCGACCCTCAGGAATTCGGGGTCAACGTATTTTTTTTCGAGCGGGAAGATGACGTCATTAAGCCAGGATTCGAGCGGAAGGTCGTCGGCGAGACCGCGGAATAGCGTCATCGCGGCGTGGGTATGGCAGTTGATCAGTCCAGGCATCACCAGTTTGCCGCGCGCATCAATCGTCTTTCTGGCAGCGGCCGGGGAATCTTTTCCGATCCCCACGATCTTCGACCCTTTGATGAGGACATCCGCTTCGGGATAAAGGGTGAGGCTTTCGTCCATCGTCAGGACCATGCCTTTGGTTATTTTAATATCGGCTTCCATAACGCGATTATATCACTATTTGGCGTCCGCCCACGAAGCGCCTACGCCGATGTCGACCTTGATGGGCACGTTGAGCGGGACCGCCTTCACCATCTCTTCCTCGACCATTATTTTGACCGCGGGGACCTCGTCTTCTGGCAGCTCAAACACAAGTTCGTCATGAACCTGGAGGATCATTTGACATTTGTAATTTGATATTCGTAATTTACCGAAAACGTTCACCATCGCGATCTTTATCATGTCGGCGGCGGTTCCCTGGACCGGAGTGTTGATGGCGGTCCGCTCGGCAAAAGAGCGGAGACCGTAATTGGGGGAGTTGATGTCGGGGATCGGCCGGACCCGACCGAGCATCGTTTTTACATAACCGTTGTCGTGCGCTTCCTTTATCGTCCGGTCGATGAATTCCTTTACCCCTTTGTGCCGCGCGAAATATTTTTCGATATAGCTGGCGGCATCGGCCTTTTTGATCTTCAAACTTTTTGCCAGCCCGAAGTCGGAGATGCCGTAGATAATGCCGAAGTTGACGGTCTTGGCGGCGTCGCGGGTGATGCCGAGCTCGTCCGCCGCCGCCTGGTGGACGTCACGGTCGTGTTTGAATGCATCGACCAGCTGTTCGTCACCGCTCAGGTGGGCGAGGATGCGGAGCTCGATCTGCGAGTAGTCGGCCGCCATGATGACGCAACTTTTTTGCTGGGGAACGAACGCGGCGCGGACCTTTTTCCCCAGCTCTCCGCGCGTGGGGATGTTCTGCATGTTCGGTTCGGAGGAAGAGAGCCGCCCGGTGGCGGTGATGGTCTGGTTGAAGCTGGCGTGGATCCGCCCGGTCTTCGGCTCGATCAAGGTGGGGAGGACGTCGATGTAGGTCGATTTCAATTTTGAGATCTGCCGGTACTTGAGCAGTTTTTCCGCGATCTCGAACTTCTCCGCCAGCTCCTCCAGCACTTCCGAATCGGTAGAAGCGCCGGTCTTGGTCTTTTTGACGACCGGTATCATCAGTTTTTCGAACAGAACGTTCGCCAGCTGCTTGGGCGAATTAAGATTAAAGGTCTCCCCGGCGATGGCGAAGATGTTCCGTTCCAGATCTTTCATCTCGTCGTCCAATCCTGTTCCCATTTTCTCCAGCTTTTTCCGGTCGACGTAGACCCCGGTCTCTTCCAGCGCGATCAATACTTCGAGCAGAGGCATTTCGCAGTCGTTAAAAAGCGTCAGCAGTTCCTTCTTTTTCATCCCGGCGGAGAAGATCCCGTATAATCCGATGGTGGCATCGGCGTCGCTGGCGGCATAGTCGACCGCCAGGTCGATCGGCACCTCGCTAAAGTCGGAATATTCGGCGTCCTTGCCGATCAGCTCCATCAGATTTATCATCTCGCGCCCCAGGAACTGCTTGGCGAGCGATTTTAGCGAATATTTCCCCGACACCGGATCGATCAGGTACGCCGCCACCATCGTGTCGAAGTGGGGGCCTTTCACCTCGACGCCGTTCTGGTTGAGCACTTCGATATCGTATTTCAGATTATGCCCGATCTTAAGCTTTCCGGAAGTGAAAAGAGGGCGGAGCCGGTCGAGCGCCGCCTTTTCTTTTAACTGCTCTCCCTGTTTGTGGCCCAGCGGCAGGTAGTAAGCGCTCTTCGCTTCCGTCGAGAACGATATCCCGACGATCTTCGCCTCGAACGGGTTCAGGCTGGTCGTTTCAAGGTCGAACGCGAACGCATCGGACGTTTCGAGCTTCATTATCAGCTGTTCAAGCTCTTTTTCCGTCCGCACGCTTTTAAGGTCGAACTTCGATATTTCGGCCCGTTTCTTTTCCATCACCGTGGCGGCGCTGTATTCCTCAAGCCCTTTGGAATATTTCTTCACCAGGCTGCCGAACTCGAACTTCTCGAATGCCGCCACCGCTTTTTTCCAATCCACCTCGTGCCGCGGCGCGTTCTTGACGTTCAGCTTTACCGGCGCGTCGGTGACGATCGTTCCCAGCCGGCGGCTCATTTCGGCCAGCGGCAGGTTGTTCTTGAGGTTCTCTTTGAGCGCTGGTTTCTTGATCAGGTCGAGGTTGCGGTA
>Ga0335071_10004467_pt1 | contig 14599 bp, 14 predicted proteins | sample Lox_Sample_15_FD_206724 | JGI IMG/M metagenome (GOLD analysis project Ga0335071, IMG submission 206724) | Soil microbial communities from Loxahatchee National Wildlife Refuge, Florida, United States - Lox_Sample_1.5 | ecosystem: Environmental > Terrestrial > Soil > Wetlands | place: USA... | reverse complement strand
GCTGCGTCAGATCGATGCCGACAAGGACCAATGGGAGTGGCATCCGGATTGGCAGATGGGTGACGCGGGATTTCCCATCATCGGCTACGACGTGAACGGCGACGGCAAGACCGACATCATCTACGGACACGGGCACAGCTACGGCCTTTACTGGCTCGAGCAAGTATCTGATCCAAAGGGTGGGAGTGCGAAGCACCGCCACTGGATCAAACACACCATCGACGAGTCGTATTCGCAGATCCACGCGCTCAAGCTGATCGATCTGGACGGTGACGGTCAGCCGGAGCTCCTCACGGGCAAGCGCTATCGCGGCCATAACGGCAACGATCCCGGTTCCTACGATCCTTTGGTCGTGTACTACTACAAGATCGATCGCAAGACGGCGACCTTCACGCGCTATCCCATCAGCGTGAACGGCACCGCCGGCGCGGGCACACAATTTGTTGTGCAGGATATGGACGGCGACGGCGACCTCGACATTGTCACCGCAGGAAAGACCGGCGTGCACTACTTTGAGAACCTGACCATCGATCGCGTTCCCAAAGAACAGCGGGAGAGGGAAATCCTTGTCGACACCAACTGGCCGTTCCCAGGCGAAGGCCCGGAGGTGCAGCAGGATGAGGAGCCAAAACGGCAGTGATCAGATCAGGTCAGTTGTGGCGCGCTATTAGTTCGAGCCGGATGGCGTGGTCAAAGTAAACGAGTTGAAGAAGCGACTCACGTCGTCTTCGTGGGTGCCGGTTGAACCGGGGAAGGCAGCGAGGAGCAGGTACAGCCTGGTTTGTACAACGATGAGGCGGGCGACCACTACGCCGCTGTCGCTACGCGCCGTGAAATCGCGTGCAGGATAACCGCCGAAAGTCTCATCGGTCTGGCTGACGAGTGCGGTCCCCGTACGCTGGAGTGCGCCGCTCACCGCCAGGTCCAGCGTCCTTTGGGCCTCGTGACTGCCGGCCCGCTCCACGGGGGGATTGTCCGCCCAGCTCACCGCAAAGGTTGTGTCGGCAGTCGGCGAGGCTTCGATGGTTTCTACCGGCTGCGGCGTCCCCTTGGCGGCATAGGCGGGCAAGCGGGTCTCGGTGATCCCACAGGGCAGATCAATCCTGAATCCATCTGCGGGCCGGTTGATGGTCTGCCAGGTGACCTGACCAGGCTGATTCGCCGCAAGAGTCGCAGGCGGTGACGAAGAAGCAGGGGGAGGGGTGGCAACCGCATCGGGATGGCTTTGCGGCCTAACCAGCCCCAATTCAATGCGATAGTAGTAGACGCAATAGACAACGACCCCGACGGCAAGAATTCCAAGAACGATGGTCGCCAAGCGGATCACTGCTCAAAGCCTGCCTAATTCAGCCCCAATCATGCAACCAAAACCCCCATTTCTGCACCAAAAACGTGCCGGATGTGTAAAAATTCCGGCCCGAACGCAGGTTTTCCACAGGTTCGGGTCATGTTGTGGAGAAAGTCAGCTTGCAACCTTTTTCGCAGTCCTGCATCTTATCAAGTAATTAGCAGAGGCTTCCCCAAGTTGTCCCACCAAAGTAAGGAAACAACTCTCACTTGAGGGTTCTTCGGAACCTCTTCTCAAATTCCCCCCTGGTCTCCCTTCCTCAATTGCCTCTCGAGCGGGCCTACCGGAAGGTAGGCCCATACGCTCTCTCGAATCCCAGCCCGCCCGGGACCGCGCTCCATATCAGTTTTGCCAATCGAAAATTCATTTTGGGCAGACGGTAGAATCATCCCAAGAGCATGCCGTCTCACGTCAGGCCAAAAGTAAACGTCGCGGCGATCCGATCGATCGATGCCCAGCTCCAGAAGGCCGGCCTGACCCGCACTCTTCGAGCCAAGCCGGTGCGTCAGCGAGCCGGCCGGTTGCCGTCGGCCGATGCCGCTGCTCTCACACCTCCAGCTCCAGCGACCCGCCGCTCCGACAATGGAGTTACATGGCTTCAGGTTCCGGGCTGGGACTTTCCCTGGCTTTGGAGCGGGTTCAGCACGCGCCTCGGAGGCGTGAGCCGGACTTATTCCGCTAAAGACTCCCCGTCCGATCTCAATCTCGGATTTACCGCAGGCGACCACCGGAAAGCGGTAATCGAAAATCGGCGGCTTCTTTCTCAGGCGGTTACGGGTGACGCCGATACGCCGCTCGTTGCCCTGCGCCAGTTCCACTCCAATCTCGTGATTCGCGCATCGGCCGTCGATGCTGCCCGCCAGGTCCCCCGCAAAGCCGATGGCATCCTGACCAACGAACCCGGGTTTCTGATTGCGATTCAGACCGCAGACTGCATTCCGATTCTGGTCGCCGACCGCAAACTGCGCGTTGTGGCTGCATTCCATGCGGGCTGGCGAGGAACGGTGAAGCGGATTGTCGAAAGCGGCGTCGGTCGCATGCGACTTGAGTTCGGCTCGCGCCCCGCTGATCTCGTCGCCGCCATCGGCCCCGGCATCGGCGCATGCTGTTACGCGGTGGGCGAAGATGTTCTCTCAGAGTTTGAATCGCAGTTCTCGTACGCGCGCGAGCTGTTCCTCTCCGTCTTCGACTCCGATCCCATCCGGAAGAAATACCCCATGCTTTTTCTCACGCAGCGCGCGCCCGGCCACTCGCCCATCGGCCCCAGCCTGCACGTCGATCTCTTCGCGGCCAACCGGCGGCAGCTCCTCGATGCGGGGCTCTCGCCCAAATCAATTCGAATGACGGGCGGCTGCACGCAATGCCACAACGATCTCTTCTTCTCGCATCGCGCTTCGCACGGTCACTGTGGCCGCATGATGGCGGTCATTGGTATTCGCGCAGGCTGATGGCATCAATGTAACGCGTGCGAAGACCGCCCCCCTTGCTTGGTACACACCCCGATAGTTGTCGTCAGTTCGCCGACGCAGCCGCCTGGGATGCGACGTCGATTTCGTAAGTGACAATACCGGGAGATGCCCCTCTCACAGGAAATCCCAACACGCCTTGGCGTATCGGATTTCCGGTGCGATCTTCGACACTCCATGCCATCTTATCGTTGTTGGTGCTTACCCGTTTGAGCGCAATCGAGAAATCCAACCCTGCATCCAGCTTGCTCCGCGTCACCTCGACGTTGTTTCGCGTCAAAACAAGCGTCGATCCGTCTGCGATGACCGCATTGCCCCCGGCTGTTCCCGCCGAAAAGTGAATCGATGCAAACGGACCGTCCTTTTCGATTGTGCGCGTCTCTCCGGGAAAGACCACGTCGTCGGGAGAGATAAAAATCTGGTTCAAGCTCCCGACCATCACGAAGACGTTGCCTAACGGATGTGCGCTGGTCGTCAACTCCAAACCCAGAAGGAATCTGGGCAGCGCGCCCTTTGCGGCGGTGAAATCGAGAATCAAGTTCGAGTACCTCGCACTCAAGCTCGCATTAGCCGACATTAGATCGGCAACATTCATAATGACCGGAACGGGGGTGTCCTTCATGTTGATGACGGCCCCGCCCACTTCTCCGGCGACGCGCGCTTTCTCGTCAAATCCATAGGTCTCAAGGAATTGCTGTGTACCAACTCCGGCCGCATTGCCAACGAAGACCCCGTCGCCTTTGAGCCATACAAAGCCTCGTGGCGGCGGGCTGGGCGCTGCAGCTGGGGCGCCGGCAGCCTCGTTCGATGGAGCGCCCGGAGCTGTAGAAGCGGCAGATGTTCCAGGCGCAGTTTGATCGGCTGGAGCCGGAGGAGCTGGTTGCGCTACGGGAGCCTCAGGAGCGCCTATCAGCCCCGGATCCGGAGGAGGTGGGGAAGGCGCGGTCTTTGCCAGTGTCGTGGGCGTCGCCGAAGGCTTGGCGGCCGGCTTTGCTGCAGGCTTGGCAGCCGGCTTCGCAGGTGGTTTTGCCCGTTGAGTCACTGACGGCTGAGACTGCGGGGCTTGGGCATGAATTCCCGGCGAAAAAATGAGCGATGCGCCAACCGACCCCAAAATGAACGTGGACCAAGATCGTGAGATCCGCATATTTCCTCCGATAAGTTGCGCTGCGAGACGCACGGCTCAAAAGCCAAGTCTCGACTAACGCGACCTGTCTGAAGTGCAAATTAGGGGGAGCAGATTTCGGGCCCGGAGAACGCGGTCATCATACAGTTCATCGGGCAGCGAAGCAATTCCGCCGCACAAAGATCATCGTGAAATCATCGGCGGTTGCACGCAATGCCGGCAGGATTTGTTCTTCTCGCATCGCGCTTCGCACGGCCACTGCGGCCGCATGATGGCGGTCATTGGCATTCGCGCACGATGAATGACGAACCGTCCGCGGCGGAAAATCGCAGCCGGGGCGGGTTGCCGAGGGGAGGGTGCGCTAGGAAGCCTTGGCTGCTTCGCCCGGGTTCACCAGGTCGCGCAATTCCTTCGAAGGCTTGAAGTAGGGAACCTTCTTGGCCGGAACATCGACGCGCGCGCCGGTCTTGGGATTACGGCCGATGCGCGGGTTGCGCTGGCGGATGCGGAACGAACCGAAGCCGCGAATCTCAATCTTGTCGCCGCTCTGCAGAGCACCGATTACGGAGCCGAAGATGGTTTCGACAATCACTTCACCGTCGCGCCGGGTCAAATCGCCCAGGCTGGTTACCTTTTCCACCAAGTCCGCCTTTGTCATCTCGCTCGAACCTCCGCAGCAAGCATAAAGGGATTGTGCCCAGTCAGGCCGGAAAAAGCAAGCCCCTTGTGGGAAATTATCCTTTACGCATCAGCAAGTTGCCGTCAGCTCCGGGACGGCTGACAGGTCGACGATTGGGTCGCACCGGGGTCTTCTCTCCCCAACCGCGCTACACTCCCCGCAGATTGCAATCTTCTGTGGCCGACGAACAGTCTCATCGTTGCACCGGCCGGAGCGATTGCGGCCTTAGGTGCAGCCGGTTCCCCAATGGTGAACAGTTTCGCGAAGAGATTCATGTAGAGTTATCCCTGAAACCACCCAGGGTGAATGCGCTATCCGCAGTACAGTATCGTGATTCCTGCCTACAACGAGGCAGCCCGGATCGGGCGAGCTCTCGAATCGGTTATCGGCTGCATTCGCGTGCGCAACTGGTTCGCCGAAGTGGTGGTGGTCGATGATGGCTCGCGTGATGAAACGGCTTCGATTGTGCGTGATTTCACCGCCCATGCGCCCGAAGTAAGGCTGCTTCAAAACCCGGGAAACCGCGGCAAGGGGTACAGCGTGCGCAATGGCCTGCTGCACTCCTTCGGCGAAGTTGTGATGTTTACCGACGCCGATCTGTCCGCGCCCATCGAGGAAGCCGAAGATCTGTTTGCGGCGATCCACGGCGGCGCCGATATTGCCATCGGATCGCGCTGGCTTGAACGCGCGCGGCAAACCGTACGCCAACCGTTCTACCGTCAGTTCTTTGGGCGCTGCTTCAACGCCGTTACGCGGATGGTGATGGGGCTGCCTTATGCCGACACGCAATGCGGGTTCAAGGCATTTACCCGTGCGGCTGCGCAGACCGTCTTTCAATTGCAGACCATCGACCGGTGGGGTTTCGACCCCGAGATCCTCTTTATTGCCCTCAAGCGCGGCTACCGCGTTGTCGAAGTTCCCGTGAGCTGGGCCCACGACGAGCGCTCCCGCATCAGCTACCTCAAAGACGGAATCCGGATGCTCCAGGACATTGCAATTGTGCGCTGGAATGCAATGCTCGGCCGCTACAATAAGCCCGTCGAGCGCATTCACCGCGAGGGCCTGGTCAAGTAGCCCACAGCCCTTAACAGGCTGCGGAAAAATCGAGAGTTTGCCCCGAGGAGGAAAGTTGAAAAGGCTTTTGCTTCCCCTGATGCTGATCCCGCTTCCGTGCGTGGCTTGGTCCGCGCCTGAGCCCCAGGCCTCCGTCCCACCCGCCAGTTCCTCGAGCAATGATTTAGGCGCTGCTTCCACCGAGATGCTGAACGTAATTCAGGCACTCTCTGGCCGATGGGCTGTGGACGTGGCCTTTGAGCCGAGTCCGGATTTTCCCAAAGGTGCACTGGGAAAAGGGGAAGAGTTCTGGCACGCAGGCGCGCAGGGTTTGACGTTGATCGACGAGGAGAACATCGGTGTTCCGCCCCAGGGCATTCATCTTCTCGGAATGCTGTGGTGGGACAGCGCGGAGAAAAAGTTTCACGGCATGGAGTGTGTCAATCAGAACCCTCATGCCTGCGATCCGAAAGCCGCGCTCAACGACGTCACAATCACGTGGGATGGGAAGCAATTAACAATCGATGAAATTCAAACCTCGCCCGCCGGCAAGAAGTCCCAGTGGCATGAAACTTACTCCCACATCACGCCCACGTCGTTTCTGCAAGTCGGTGAATCCGGTGAGGTCGGCGGCCCCTTCAGCAAGGTTGTGACTCTTCACGGAACTCGGATTGATCGTTAGTTGATTGATCGCTTGCTCCAGGACATTGCAATTGTGCGCTGGAATGCAATGCTCGGCCGCTTCAACGAGCCCGTCGAGCGCATTCACCGCGAGGGCCTGGTAAAGTGAGAAACCGCCGGCTTTCAACTTCTTAGCCTCGTCAATGTTGGCCCGATAGCCGTCCATTTCAGTGGACCGACACAAGCTTCGGTGGCACTGAGCCGCTGAGGGCTGACAGCTGGCGGCTGTTTTTCCGTCTAACCTCCCAGGACCGGCGTCCCGATGAATGGGCGTGCGCAATCTTTCCGGCGTCCGGAATGGCCCGCTGGTTGGGAGAATTCAGATGATGAAGAACCTGGGAATCGCAGTGCTGACTTTGGCGCTTGCCCCGGTGGCCGCTCAGGCTGCTGACTTTAATGGCAAGTGGACCGCTGACGTACAGGGACGCAATGGCAATACACAAACTCTCACCTTCGACCTGCATGTCGATGGCTCGACGGTGACCGGCAAAGTGACCACGCCGCGCGGTGAAATGGACATTTCAAACGGCAAGGTGGATGGCGACAACATCTCCTTTGACACGGTGATGAATTTCAATGGAAATTCCTTCACGATGAACTACAAGGGAACTGCCGATGGGGCAGATGGCATCAAGTTCACCCGCAGTTTTGGTGGTGGCGGGATGGGACGCGGAGGCAATGGCGGAGGCAACGGGAGCCGTGGCGGCGATCGTCCTCCCCGGGAATTCACGGCCAAGCGGGCTGCGATGGCCGCACCTGCGGCCCAATAGCGCGAGATTTTCTTCGCGGGACCGGGAATGATAGGGTTGACTCGAATGGGCTGGAGGCCAGGTCCACCCTATGCGTTTCCTCGTTTCCTCGCGTCCTTTCTGTGTTCTAAGCGAAGTCGCTCTTCTTGCGTGCGGCGCTTTTTTGCTCGCTCCGCTGCCTGCCCAGACCTTTGACGCCACCGCTCTGCGCCAGCCTACCGACCTGGGCATGAAGTGGCTGGTTCAGGCAGGCGATGACCCATCCTACGCGCGCGCGGATTTCGACGACTCCCAATGGACACCCGTCGATCCCAGTCTCTCGCTGAAGAGCTATTTCCCCACCAATCATCCCAGTGTCATGTGGTACCGCCTGCACGTGAAGGTGGCTCCGGGCCAGACCGGACTCGCGCTCGAAGAGTTCAACCTCTGCGGCGCGTTCGAGATCTACGTCAACGGCGAAAAGCTCTTTGAAAATGGGGGCGTAACGCCCTATCGGCCCTACGCGTTTGCCGCACGAATCGTCAAGCAGATTCCCGACTCAGCTATCGCGACCGGCTCCATCGTAATTGCGATGCGCATGTACATCTCCGGAAGTGAGTGGGTGAGCTCTTTCCCGGGCTTTTACCCCTATAACCTCGTGATCGGAGACGAAACCGCGCTCGGTGACCACGTCTGGCTGAAGACCATCGGCGACAATCTGCTGAATTGGTTCTATGAGTTTGCAGGATTGGGGTTGGGGATCATCGCGCTCGCGCTTTTTGCAGCCCAGCGCCGTCAGCGCGAATATCTCTGGATCTTCCTTCTCTTCGCCGAGACCGCGCTCCATGCTCCGTTGGAGTTTTATCTGCTCTTCCACAACCTGCCCGCGTGGATCGCCTACGTGAATGGTGTATTCGACCTTGCCGGGCTGTTTTTCATCATCGCGATTTTCCTGGCGTTTCTGCGCATGCCGTTGAACCGCTGGATGCAAGGCCTGCTCGTGCTCGCCGCGGTCGGCATCTTCTGGAATGCTGCGCAGACGGCGAATGGCAGTGGATCGGCGCTCGGCGTCTTATTGAGTTCCGTTGCGCAGCTTAGCCTGATCGCAGGCGTGATTCCAATTCTGGTGATTGTTCATTGGCGGCGCGGGAATCATGAGGCCGGTATCTTGCTCGTACCTGCCATTGTTGCCAGCCTGGCCACCTATCTGGAGCTCGGCATCTTCATCGTGGGCACAATCCCCGGCCTGGGACCGGCGGCGTATCACTTTCAGAGGTCAATTTTCAACTGGGCCGTCGGGCCGTTCACGATGAACGTCGGCCCTGTTGACGGATGCTTGTTTGCCCTCTCATTGGCGGTGATCCTGGTACTGCGTTCCGCGCGCATTGCCCAGCAGCAGGCGCAGCTTGAAACCGAGTTGGCGGCGGCCCGTGAAGTCCAGCAGATCATCCTGCCTGAGATGATTGAGAGCATTCCAGGATTCACAATTGAAAGCGCGTACGAACCGGCGCAACAGGTCGGCGGTGACTTCTTTCAGATTCTCTCTGCTCCTGAAGGTTCACTGCTGCTGGTGATCGGTGACGTCGCAGGAAAGGGATTGCCCGCGGCCATGCTGGTTTCGGTTCTTGTGGGCGCGATTCGCGGAGTGGCGGAGTATACGTCTGACCCTGCGGAGCTTCTGGCGAACTTGAATCAGCGGCTGATTGGCCGCGTCTCCGGCAGCCTCTCCACCGCCCTGGTGGCGCGGATTTTCCCCGATGGCACGGTGGCGCTGGCCAATGCCGGGCATCTTCCGCCCTATCTCGACGGCCGCGAAGTCGAGGTCCCGGGAGCGCTTCCTCTCGGCGCGAAAAGCGCCGTGCAATACGACACAAGTCGCTTCCAGATGCCGCGCGGCAGCCGGCTCACCTTCTACTCCGATGGCATTGTCGAGGCCCAGAACGCAAAGGGCGAGCTGTTCGGCTTTGAACGCAGCCGTGAGATCTCCATGGAGCCGGTGGCAGCAATCGTAGAGGCGGCAAGAGAGTTTGGCCAGCGAGACGATGTGACGGTCATTGCCATCACGCGGGACGCAGCCGCTGCGCGCGAAGCCTCTCCCGCGCGCGAGATCGGCATTCCCGCGCCTGCGCTGGCAAATTAAGCCGTCGCCGTCTTCGCCACCGCCTGCAGGCCGCGCGCTTCGATTTCAAACTCGCGCATCTTGTACTTTTGAATTTTGCCCGAGAGTGTGGCCGGAAACTCCGTCACGAAGCGAACCTGTGTGGGGATCTTGTAGTAGGCAATCTGCCCCTGGCAGAAATCCTTGATCTCTTCTTCCGTGGCCGACGCGCCAGGCCGCAGCCGAACCCAGGCAACGACGATTTCGCCGAGGCGCTCGTTGGGAATGCCGATGACGTGCACCTCACCCACCTTCGGGCAGGTGTAAAGAAATTCCTCCACCTCGCGCGGATAGATGTTCTCGCCGCCGCGGATGATCACGTCGCGCGAGCGGCCCGTGATATGAATGCAACCGTCCTCGCGCATTACCCCCAGGTCTCCGGTGCGGAGCCAGCCGTCTGGTCCGATGACTTGCGCGGTGCCCTCCGGATCGCCGTCATAGCCTTTCATCAGCGCGTAGCCGCGAACGCAAACCTCGCCCTGCTGGCCTGTTGGCAGCGTTTCCCTGGTGTCGACATGCGATCCCGGCTTCGCCTCGAGCGCCGTTATTCTGATCTCGGTTTGCGGCATCGCTCGGCCCACCGTGTTCACGCGGATCTCGAGCGAGTCGCCGGCGTCGCTCATGGTTACCACGGGCGACGTTTCCGTTTGCCCATAGGCAATCACCAGCTCGCGGATGTGCATCTCTTCGAGGACACGCTTCATGAGTTCGATGGGGCAGGGCGCCCCGCTCATCATCCCCGTGCGCAGACTCGTCATGTCATAACTGGCGAAGTCGTCGAGACCAAACTCGGCGACGTACATTGCCGGCACGCCATACACACTCGTGGCGCGCTCGTCGTGGACCGCTTTGAGCGTAGCCCGCGCATCGAAGGTCCAGTTGGGCAGAATGATGGCTGCGCCCGAGTTGACCGCAGACATGGTGCCGATCACGCACCCATAACAGTGGAACAGCGGCACCGGCACGACGATCTTGTCCTGCTCGGTGTAGTGAAACCCGGCGGCCAGGAACTGGCCGTTATTCACCACGTTGTGGTGAGTGAGCATTACTCCCTTGGGCAAGCCGGTCGTGCCGCTGGTGTATTGGATATTGGCGACGTCATCCGCGGCCACGCGATCGGGCAGTCGGCCCTCGGCTTCAAGCAATGCAGGCCACTCCGGAGAATCGAAATAAATGATGTGCTCCAGGGCCAGGTCAAGGCCGTGGCGGGCGCGGCCGAGAATCTCTTCATAATCCGCTCGCTTGTCTCTGTGCCAGAGGAAGAGCGCCTTCATGCGCGAGCGTGTCAGCGTGAACTGCAGTTCGTGCGATCGGTAAGCCGGATTGACGTTGACCAGGGCGGCTCCGGCCCGCGCGCAACCCATGTGCATGATGATCCACTCGATGCAGTTGGTCGACCATAGTCCTACGCGGTCGCCGCGGCGGATTCCCAGCGCCCACAGCCCGCGCGCTACGCGGTCCGCCTCGGCACTCAATCCCGCCCAGGTCAGGCGTCGATCCTGGTGCCGCGAGGCCACTGCCAGGCGATCGGGAAACCTGTCCGCCGTGCGGTGCAGCAGATCGCCAATGGTCAATTCCAGCAACGGGCTGGAGGGCCCGCGTGCATAGCTCAGAGTCGAGATTCGCTCGGCGACGGGCATGTGTATCTGCCTCTTTTCATTGGTGAAAGGGCAGTGTACTCCGCAAAACCGGCCCCACATGTGATCCAGCCCACACGGGTGGGAGACTGGGCCATGGAGGTCGGCCAGGGCGAAGTTCGGTATCATCGCTTTATGAGCGCGGAAACACCTGGCTCGACCCAGAACGGCAGCTCCCAGACGCGGGAAACCCGGCCCTTCCGGACCCACGACCCCCGCCTCGAACCGATCGCCGCCAAAGTGCTGGCGAAGATGCGGCTCAGCGCCGAAGACGGCATAGCGCTCTACGGAACAAGCGATGTCCTGGCGGTGGGCTGGCTGGCCAATCATGTGCGCGAACGCCTGCACGGCGATCTGACCTACTTCAATGTCAATCGCCACATCAACCCCACCAACGTTTGCGTGGCGGCATGCAGGCTGTGCGCCTTCGGCCGCAAAAAGGGCGATCCGGCCGGGTACACCATGGCTCTCGAAGAGGCGTGGCAGACGGCGGCCTCGGGCTACACCGAAGCTGTCACCGAGTTCCACATCGTCGGCGGCCTGCACCCCGATCTGTCGCTGGAGTTCTATCTCGACCTGATCCGCGGCCTGAAGGAGCGCTTCCCCAAAGTGCACATCAAGGCCTTCACCATGGTCGAGGTTGCCTTCCTGGCCCGGCGCGCCAAGCTCACTGTCGAAGAGACGCTGATCAGGCTGCGCGAAGCAGGTGTGGACTCGATGCCCGGCGGCGGAGCGGAGATCTTCGCCGCGCGCGTTCGCTCCATCATCTGCGACCACAAGATCGACGGCCAGGAGTGGCTTGACACGGCCCGCGCCGCACATAAGATGGGCTTCAAGTCGAACGCGACCATGCTGTACGGCCACATTGAAAACGACGCCGATCGTGTCGACCATCTTCTGAAGCTGCGAGCTCTCCAGGACGACACCGGCGGCTTCCAGACCTTCATCCCGCTCGCGTTTCATCCCGAGAACACGCCGCTCGATCATCTCCCGGTGACCACAGGGCTCACCGACATCCGGCAAATCGCCGTCAGCCGCTTGCTGCTCGACAACTTTCCGCACATCAAGGCCTATTGGCAGATGATGACGCCCAAGATCGCGCAGATCGCGCTGCGTTTCGGCGCCGACGACCTCGACGGAACGGTCATCGAAGAGAAGATCTATCACGACGCCGGCGCCACCACGCCCCAGGGCTTGACGCGCAAGGAACTGTGCCGCCTGATCACCGAAGCAGGCCGCACGCCCGTGGAGCGCGACACACTCTACCGCGCTGTCACGCGCACCGAAGAGAGCTTCACGGTTGCGGTCTGAGCCGGCCCCCTACGGCAGATCGCGCGCCCAGATGTTGCGAAAGCTCATGGGCTCGCTCTTGTCGCCGTGCGCCTGTAGCTTGATCGCTGCTCCATCGAACGCCTTGTAGAACGGCTTTCCGATGTAGAGCGTCTGCCCCTTCAGCTCAAAGTGGTCCTGCACCAGCACGCCGTTAAAGAACGCGGTCACAAACGCAGGCGTCTTGAGCGACCCGTCGGCATTGAACGTCGGCGCAGTCCACACCACGTCGTAACTCTGCCACTCGCCCGGCTTGCGCGCCGCGTTCACCAGCGGTATCGACTGCTTGTAGATGCTCCCAACCATGCCGTTGACGTAGGTCGGATTGTTGTACCCATCGAGGACCTGTAACTCGTAGCCGTCATCGCCCGGTCCCGTGGACGCGAGGAAGACACCGCTGTTTCCGCGCCCCTGGCCGGCTCCGGTGATGTCCGCCGGAATCCTGAACTCGATATGCAGCTGGTAGTCGTGGAAGTGCCGCCGGGTTTCGATGTTGCCCGTGCTTTTAGCCACCGTGAGCAGGCCGTCGGCCACGACCCACTTGGCCGGCGTATGATCCTGCGCGGAAACCCACTCGTCCTCATTCTTGCCGTCGAAGAGCACGATGGCGTCAGATGGAGGCGTGCCCAGGACTGCGCCCGGCGTGACCACCGCTGGGACCGGCTGCCACACCTCGGTCTCTTCGGGTTTAGGCTTCTCTGCCTGCTGCTGCGCCTGTGCCGCCAGCATCGCGGACATTCCAATTCCAGCCAAAACGATAGGAAAAATCTTCGTCCGAATCATGCAGCCGAGTGTACACCGCCGGCGTGCCAACCCGGGCGCAACAGGCCCGATAGACTGTTCGCGAAGCGAAGAGAGCTTTACGGTTGCGGCGGGGTGTTCGTCCTGCTAAGCTAGACTTAGCTAAGTCTGGCTTATGGCAAAAACAGTGAACGTCTTCGAAGCGAAAACTAATCTCTCCAAGCTCATCGCTCGAGCCGAGAAGGGCGAGGACGTCATCATCGCCCGCGCCGGTAAGCCGGTCGCGCGGTTAACGCGGCTCGAGCCGGAAAAAAAGCCAATTCGCTTCGGTGGCTTGAAAGGGAAGATCTGGATCGCCGAGGATTTTGACGCTCCCCTGCCCGACGACGTTTTAGCGGAGTTTGAAGACGGTCCGATTTTTCCGCCCGAGCGATCTGCGCCGCATGATGCGATCCCGACCAAGAGCAAAAAGAGGAAGATCTGACTGTGCGAGTCCTGCTCGACACACACATTCTGCTGTGGCTCGTTGACGGCAACGCCCGGCTGACTCTTGAGGCAAAGAGACTCATCAACGAGGCAGAGCGGGTTTATGTCTCCGCCGCTTCCATCTGGGAGATCTCAATCAAGGTCCGTCTGGGAAAACTAAGAGCGGACCTTGATGAGTTGATTGACGAGATGCAGCTAAACGGATTTGAAGAATTGCCGGTATCCGCGCGTCATGCGAAGGAGGTGGCAAAGCTGCCGCTCCACCATCGCGATCCATTTGACCGATTATTTGTCGCACAAGCGAAAACAGAACTGCTGCATCTCGTTACGAACGATGCTCGCCTTGCTCCGTATTCTGATTTGGTCATTCGGGTTTGAGCTGCGCCATCGCCGCCGGCGCCTTCTCATCCGCCGTAAACCTCGTCCACGGCCCGGCGTTCATATCGTGCAGAATCGGCTTCTGCCAGGCGAACTGAGGATGCGCCGCGAGAAACGGCGCAACCTTGAAGCTCTCGCCGCAGGGATGGCCCGCTCGGCCGATGAAGCTCATCTTTGCCGCCAGATCCGAATCCATCACCTTGCCGGTCACCGCACCGCTTGGTGAGTATGGCGGGTTGTCCCACACTTTCTCGCCCACCGGTGAGGTCTCCTCATGGCCGCACAGGCTGCGCTTGCCGGCATCGGACTTGTGCTCGTAGCTATCGTAGTGATCGGAGAGATACGCCTGGGCCAGTGCCGTATCCAGCTTGCCGTAGTGCTCCTTGACGAACTCCTCGGCGCGAATGTGACGGGCATTCATCGAGCTTTCCAGATTGTCGGGGTTGAACCCCGGCGTGTCGTCGCGGATGAGCCCGGCATCGGCTGAGAAGTTCGAGGAGACAAAGTAGCCATCTTTCTTCTTTGTCAGAGGCGTGTGGCGCAGGCCCAGTTCGAGGTAGGCAATCTCGCCCGTCTTACGGTCGCCGACCAGCCATGAATTGGCATAGCCCCCGTTGTTGCCCTGGCGCATCATCGTCGCATACTCGTCGATTGAAGTGGCGTATTGCATGGCTTTGCGCGACCGGTCGAACTCGGGAATTCCGTTCACATCGAACCCTTTGGCCATGGGCAGCGTCGTCTCGGTGATCATCAGGCCGCTGGCATTCACGCCAAAGTCGTCCTGGCTGG
>Ga0335071_10004465_pt1 | contig 14600 bp, 16 predicted proteins | sample Lox_Sample_15_FD_206724 | JGI IMG/M metagenome (GOLD analysis project Ga0335071, IMG submission 206724) | Soil microbial communities from Loxahatchee National Wildlife Refuge, Florida, United States - Lox_Sample_1.5 | ecosystem: Environmental > Terrestrial > Soil > Wetlands | place: USA... | reverse complement strand
CGTACACTCCGAGACATAAAAGGGCATATCCAGCACAGCAATTGTGACTAAGCTCATTCATTTAATATTAAATCATCTTTTAATGTAGCTTCGCGGCCTTCGCGCTCGAAACGTCTTCGCGGGCTTAAGCCGGAGAAGTACACGACATACAAGACTTATTCTTATTCAACACAGCAAAATAATTTATAGTGTCTTCGTGTAGCTTCAGGCCCGCTTTGAGTAACTTCGTGGCTGAAAAAGTCTTCGTTTAACTTATTTTTTTTAAGGGTCTTGGCTAAAGGCCTAGAACCTCTTTTTCGATCTCGCCGATGATGCGGGCCATGCGCTCGTGCCTTTCCTGCGCGATCTTCCGGCCCGCCCGAGTATACATCTTATCCTTCAGGTGTTTTAACTTAATGTGCCACTCCCGCTGCGTGGAGTCGACCTCCGGGCTGTTATTCTTAGGGTCGACACCCATGTACTCCTCCTCCGGGTAGTAGACGCTCCGCCCGTGCTCGCCCAGCCACAGGTAAGAGCGGGCGATGCCCACGGCGCCCAGCGAGTCCAGCTTGTCCGCGTCGAAGAGGCACTTCGCCTCCAGGGTACGGGGCTCGCCACCGCGGCGGTGGCGATGGGTGGCGATGGCGTGGAGAATAGCCTCCTTTTTGCCCTGCGGGACGCCGAGGCCGTCCATGATCGGCCCGGCCATGCTGACGCTCAGCTCCTCGTGGATGTCCAGGGCGTTGTCGTTCTTCGACTCCTCGGCCCGGCCGATGTCGTGGAGCAGGGCGGCCATGCGGACGATAAAAAGGTCGGCGCCCTCGGCTTCGGCAATCCTTTCGGCCAGCCGGTAGACGCGCTCGGCATGCGAGAAGTCGTGGCTCGGGGCGAAGCCCGCGTGGATGGACTTCGAGATATCCCGGGCCTTTGCCAGCATCGCGTCCTCGTCCATCATCGTCACCCGGGGATATTCAGCAGGCATATGGCCCGGCCGCCTTTCCGGGTATACACTCCGAAGCGGCACCGGCCGCCGTCGTAGCCCTCGGGCCCCGCCAGGCCCAGCCTTATGAGGAACGCGGCGTCTTCCTCTATAGGCAGCCTTTTTTCCAGGACTTCTACGCCGCCCATATCGACCTCAGTCTCTTCAAGGCTTCCGTATATATCCTCTACGGCTCCGCCTTTCAGCCGGTAGGCGGCCTCGCTATGCTCGTGGCCGCAGATGATCGCGAACCCCATATTAAATACGGGCTTCACAGCGTCGAAGGCGTCGGCGGGTAAATAGTGATATCCGCTCCCGTCCACGTACCGTATGCCAATGTCGGAGATGCGCTGCCATGGCTGCGTGTAGATCCAGGCCTCGACGCCTTCGGCCTCCCGGGGCGTTATGGCGCAGGGGTCGACGGGCCCGCCGTGGACGACGTAGAGCTTCTCCTTCGTGTCTATGTAGTACTTGCCCATGCCCTGGAAAAATCTCTGGTAGCGGCCGGTGGCGCGGTATGCCTCGTGGGCCCGCTCGCTATCCCGGTCGCTCCCCGACACGGGTATTCGGCCGATAAACGCCTCGTCGTGATTGCCCAGGATAGACTCGATATTGCTCATGCCCTCCAGGCGGTCGATGACCGGCCCGGGATCGTGGCCCCTCTCCAGGACATCGCCCATGTTCACCGTCAGCGACACCTGGCCGTAGCGCTCTCCGAAGTCTCGGCTTTCCGAGAGCCGGAGGATGGCGTCGAGGGCGCCGATGTCGGCGTGTATGTCCGAGAAGAGCATGATGGACCCCATGAATCCTCCATATGCTCAGGAAACAGATATAATATGTCCTAAACGAGCTGGCGCGCCTTCTCGTCCCACCGGAACTTCCGGCGCGGGTCCCGGCGGTACCTCTTGAGGGAATCGGTGTCCAGCATGGTGGCGCCGGCGCGCCATGCAGGCACGCAGTACATGTAGTCAGGCTTCTCCGGTGTGCCGCCCAGGCCGATGACGATGAAGAGCGGGCGGCCCGTGACCTCCCGGTACCTGCTATACTTTTTAAGCTGGTACTCCTTCGCCCAGGGCAGCCTTCCAAGGAAGTGCGAGGCCCGGTACTTGCACTCGACGCCGAAGACTTCGCCGGATGCCGCATGGCGGACCTCCAGGTCCGGATTAAAGTCCACCTCCTCCTTCGTGGCCCCGTCACGGATCCACCTGACGTCGAAGTCCCGGCCGAAGAGGCCTATGACGTGCTCCTCGAAGGCGAGGCCCGATGCATGCGTGGGGTCGGTCATCGGAGAATAATGGGGCCGCAAAAAAATAAGCCTATTCGTTCAGGCCGAGGGGCGTGTATAGATTTTCGGGCATATCCGGCTCAAGCTCCTGCTGAGTCAGGTACATGCCGGCCATGATCAGCCCGGCCCCCACGGCGGTCACGGCCGTCAGCGTTTCACCCAGAAGGAGGACGGCAAGCAGAATGCCTGCCAGGGGCGTCACGTAGATTGACATGGCCACGTCCGATGCCTTGAGGCGGCTGAGGCCGTGCGTGTAGACGAAGAAGCAGAAGACCGAGCACAGCACCGCTAAAAATAACAGCGACGACCAGGAGAGGGCGCTCAGCGTGGTGAGCGGCGTCATCGGGGTGCCCAGGACGTAAAACGGTAACAGCTCCAGGACGCCGAAGCAGAACGTGTAGAGCAGTATCGTCGTGAGGCCATACTTCGAGGAGATCTTCTTGGAGGCGATGGTGAAGAGCCCGAAGGCGACGGCGCTGCCCACGCCCATAAGGTCGCCCGGCAGGTGGGCGGACGACAGGTCCGGCCGCCCTCCGCTAATTATTAGAAACGTGCCGGCGAAGGCGATCCCGGCCCCGGCCATCTTTTTCCGGGTGAGGCGCTCGCCCAGCAGAAAGGCGCCCATGAGCATGATGAAGAACGTCGCCAGGTTGAACTCGAGCGAGAAGTTGGTGACCGTCGTGTAGCTCAGCGACTCCACCTGGAGTATGAACCCGATGGAGACGTTCGATAAAGAAAGCAGGATGAACATGGGGATATCACCCGTGTCGATCTTCAGGGAGTTCCACTTTTTCATCGCGACTGCCATGCCGAAGACTATGAGCAATGCTATGGTGAACCGTATGGTCACGATCTCGATGGCATTTAGCTGTAACAGCGCCTCCCTGGCGGCTATGGACGAGGCGCCCCAGAAGACGTTGACGAGGATGAGCCCGGCCATCACGAAAAAGGCGTTGTCCCGGATATCGGCGTTTTTTGGCATGTGACCTGGAACAGGCATGCTCCGAGGCTATAAATCTTTTATGGTTTTGGGTGCGGGCCCGCGAACAGAAGGACGACGGCAATTCGTCGCTCAATTATTTCTATTTCTTATTGCTCATCCGCTACTTTTTACGGCATAACGTTTTACTCCTGCATAGCTACCGTATCACAGGGGATCTTGGATGAAATCGAGAACCATTGTCATCTCGCTACTTTTAGGGCTCATTATCGCCCAAGTGGCATTGCTTTCCGCGGGCGCCCAGTACATCCCGGCGGCCGCAGACCAGATCATGGTGAACCAGCCTTATGGCGCGGCGAACAGCAATATATTGCCGCCGGCGTGCTTTGCACAGCCGCAATATCCGTATGCGGCTCAGCCCGGCGTCCCGGCCGCCGTGCCTTTCGGTGCCTGCGATGCTCCGCTGGCGGCTGCCTGCACAGCGCCGTTAGCCGCCCCGGTGGTCGCGTACGGGCCTTATACCAGCGGCTTCACGTACAGCGCTACCCAGTCTTCGGCATACGGGCCGTTCACGCCGCCCGTGACCCAGGCCACGGAGCAGTTTTACCAGTACCCGGGCCTGACGCCCTACGGCGCCTATCCGGGCGCAGGCTATGCGGCGGCGGGCGGCATCGGCTACGACCCGGCGACGGGCTACTACGGGCCTTACGGGTCGTTCACGCCTCTAATATGATATAAAAAAGTTATTTTTTTAGTCTTCTCCATTTTTTGGATATTGGTATGACCCTGGTTTTTCACCACAAAGGCCAGTAGTTCCGTGCTTGTTCTTCGATAGTTTAGCCTATTGGTCGAAATCCATATCCAAAAACATGAGAAGAGCCAGTATTTTTGCGGACTTTTCAATGCATCCGTGACTGTTTTTCATATAGCTTATGGGACCACTTCGTCTTCCACTTCGTGCCGTTCGTCTTACAGTATTTTACCCTATGCTCGGGGTCCTGCCTGACCCAGTTGAATAGGTACATGAACTGGTCGCGGCCCACCTCGATGGTGCGGATGCGCTCGGGCACGCCCAGGCTTATGAGAAAATCGCTGAACGCGTTCTCGATTAAGCTCTGGAGCGGGTCGACGATCTTCATGGACTTCCACTCGTAGCCCGCTTCGTCCATCCAGGGGCGGACGCGGTCGAAGATGTGGCCTGAGCAGATCTCGATGCGGTACACGTCGCCGGTGATGCCCATCTCGGCGAACAATTCCCGGACGATCTCGACGACCCGGTCCTGGTACTCGTTCTTATACCCGTCCTGGAAATATTGGATGCCCACGAGCTTGTACCTGAATACGCCAGTGCCGGTATCGAGGACGCCGATGGCAGCGCCGCCGACGGGCGAGCCGATGCCGCTGTCGTCGATCTGCGCCAGCCGGGGCTTCGGGCTTCGGGCGCTGGCTGGTTCGAGGTTCTGAGTATTTCCGTTAATGTCCGCGTCCACGAGAACCTACATTGGCAAAAGACAAGAAATACTTTTTCATATTGATAAAATAATTATTACACTAATATATTTGTCATATGTCGATGATGAACCGCAGGTACTTTTTTATGGTCTCCGGCAGTATGACTCCCATGCGGACCAGCAAGTAGATCACCGCTGCGGCGGCGATGATGACCACTACGACGGTCACGATTGCGAACGTCAGCACGTGCGAGTAGGCCATGATGGACTGCCAGTTCTCTCCTAAAACATAGCCGATGAAGGCGAGCACCATGCACCAGGGGAAAGCTCCTAGCATGCTGTATGTGATGAACTTCTTGAAATCCATACTCAGCAGTCCCGCGGGGACGTTCACGATGGAGCGCACCACCGGCAGCAGCCTGGTATAGATGCACGCGGCCTCGCCGTACTTGCAGAACCACCGCTCGGCCCAGAGCATCTTCTGCGCGTTCACTCCAAAAAACTTCCCGTACTTATCCACGAATGGCTTGCCGCCCCATGCCCCGACCAGATATCCGATGGCCGAGCCCAGGCCCGTGCCCAGCGTGCCGATCACGGCGACGCCGACGACGTGCCAGATACCGCTCGACGATGCCATGAACCCCCCATAGGGCATGATGACCTCGCTGGGGATGGGTAAACCGGCGCTCTCTAAGGTCATGAGAATGAAAATGCCCTGGTAGCCGAGGTTACCGATGATGTCCATAACGATGGATGTGATGTTACCGGCAAGAGAGAGCATTCGTAATCGTATCCTTGAAGGCACTCCTATAATAAAATCTTCGTGCTGCTCGCTTCAGCTAATTATACAATCGGAGCTAAAAATGGTCGGAGCATATGGCCGGATGATGGGTAAAAGAAGTACTGGGCATGAGCCGGCATCGTTTCCTCAAGGCTACCGGCACAATTTCCGCCGTGGCCGTCAAAGTACGGCGTCCTCAACGCCAGGCGGGGCTGGGTGACCAGGAAAAGCGTTCTTAACGCCCTGCCCTACGACGGCCTGCTGGAGTTTTTAAGGCAGTGAACGATAAGCTTTTTTGCACGCGGTGCGACTATACCAGCGATGATACGCGCGTTCATATCCGCCGGCCTCACGCCCCAGATCAGGGAGAAGATCGGCGAGGCGGAACGGGATTTTGACATGGAAGGCGTCCGGCTCGTCGAGCCCTCGCTCATCCACGTCACCCTCAAGTTTTTAGGCAACATCGAGGAAAGCAGGGTGGACGGCATCGAGGCTGCGCTTAAAAAGGTCACAGTAAAACCATTTCGGGCGAAAATGCGGTCGCTGGGCGGGTTCCCTAACCCCAGGAGCCCCCGGGTCATATGGGTTGGGGCGGAGGGCGACTTCGTGGAATTGAATAAGCAGGTGGAGGCCCTCATGGAGGAGGTCGGCTTCCCCCGGGAAGGACGCTTCCAGTCTCACGTGACGATCGGCAGAGTAAAGTTCTCCACGCCCGAGCAAAAGCAAAAGCTTCCGGCACTCTTCCAAAAATACAAATACTTTGACGCGGGGGATATGACGGTCGATACTATTCACCTGATGAAGAGCACGCTAAGCCCGAAAGGCCCCCGGTACGACGTGCTAAAGGAGATACCCCTTGCCCGATGAGCTGTTCGACGAGGTCCTGGCGCGCATCAGGCCCTCGGCCGCCGAGGAGGCCCAGATGCGGAGCGTCGCCCGCGAGGCCATCGATAAGGTCGACGCGGCGGCGTGCGCCGAAGGCCTCGACGTCTACGCGCTCCACGTCGGCTCGACGGCCCGGGACACCTGGCTTAAGGGTAAGAAGGACATCGATATTTTCCTTATGTTCCCGCCGGAGACGCCCCGCGAAAAGCTGGAGGAGGACGGCCTCAGGCTGGCAAAGGCCGTCTCGCCCAGGTACGAGGAGCGCTACGCGGAGCACCCTTATCTCACCGCTTTATACCGTGGCCTGGACGTGGACCTGGTGCCCTGCTTCCGCGTAAAGGACGCCGCCCACATCCAGTCGGCCGTGGACCGGAGCCCGTTCCACAACCAGTACGTCCAAAAGAACATCGACGCTAAGGCCGACCAGGTGAGACTATTAAAGCAGTTCACCCGTGGAGTGGGCGTGTACGGCTCCGAGCTGCGCACGCAGGGCTTTTCCGGGTACTTATGCGAGCTGCTCGTGCTCAAGTACGGCTCCTTTATGGGCGTCGTGGAGCACGGCTCCGGCTTCCGCCGGGGCAAGGTCATCGACATCGAGGGCCACATGGACAGGTCCGTCGAGCACGCCGACGCGCTGGTCGTCATCGACCCCGTCGACCCGAAGAGGAACGTGGCTGCGGCGCTCTCGGAGCAAAAGTTCTGCGAGTTCGTCGACGCCTGCCGCAGATTCCTGAAGGCGCCGTCCATCGGCTTCTTCTTCCCGCCTCCCCCGGAGCCCATGAAAAAGGGGGCCCTGGAGGGGCTGCTTGCCTCCCGGGGCACGCGGCTCGTGGCAATAACCTTTAAAACGCCGGACATCGTCGAGGACACGCTCTATCCCCAGCTCAGGAAGGCCGAGGAATCGGTCGTAAACTTGCTGGGCCGCCACGAGTTCAAGGTGTACCGGAGCGACGTCTGGTCCAGCGACAGGAGCGCCGTCGTGCTCGAGATGCTCGTCTGGGAGCTGCCGGCCATAGAGCGCCACTTCGGGCCGCCGCTCTATGAGCGGGAGCACTGCGAGAAGTTCATCGAAAAGTACCCGGGCGCCTATATAACCAGCAGCTGCCGCTACGCGGTGGACATGCCCCGCCGCTACGATACCGCCAATGAGCTGATCAGGGCCCGGCTCACGTCGTGCGGCCTCGGCAAGAACGTGGCGAAGTCCGTAGCCGAAGGCTTCGACATAATGCAAAACGAGAACGTGCTGGAGCTTGGGCCGGAGTTCGCCGTGTTCCTCACGAAGTTCCTGCGCGCTCCGGAGAATTAGAGTCTCCAGTACTTCTTCTGTATCGCCGCCGCCTCATGGATGCGCTCCGCCGCCGCTGCCGTCCTTTCTCCCGATATCCGCCCGTAGTCCTCTCCCATGAAGCCAAGCAGCGACGCCTCCACGCACGAGGGCAGGTGCTCGATATTGTATCCCCCTTCCAGGAGCAGCACGACGTTCGCGCTGCAGGCGCTTTTTAAGAGCGAGGCCAGCTCGCCGAAGCCCGCCGCGGTCATCCGCATGTCCCCGAGGGGATCCGCATGATGGGTATCGTAGCCTGCCGAGACGATCACTAGCTCCGGGCGGTATGACCCCACGATCGGCAGCAGTATCCTCTGGAAGGCGTCGACGTAGTCGCCGTCGCCCGACCCGGCGGGCAGGGGCACGTTCACGTTGTAGCCTTCTCCCTCGCCGGTGCCCGTATCGTCGGCCGCCCCGGTGCCAGGGAAGTGTGGATACTGATGCACGGAAAAGTAGAGCACGTCGGGCCGCCCATAGAAGACCAGCTCCGTGCCGTTGCCGTGGTGGACGTCCCAGTCGACGATAAGCACTTTTTTAGCCTTTTTCAGGGCGTGCATCGCCGCGATGGCGGCATTATTAAAAAGGCAGAAGCCCATGGCCTGCGCCGGGAGGGCGTGGTGGCCCGGGGGCCGGACCATTCCGGCGGACAAACTCCGCCCCGAAAGCGCCAGGTCCACCGCCTCAATGGCCGCGCCGGCCGCCCTCATGGCAGCGGCCGCGGACCCTTCGCTCATATATGTGTCCATGTCCAGCCTGCCCCTGCCGTGGCCCAGGATGCTCTTCACATACCAGGGCTGGTGTACCGCTTCCAGGTCACTAATGCCCGCCGGAGGGGGCTCACTGAACTCCAGTCGCCCGGACATGGGGCGCAGCCTCTCCATGATGGCCAGGAGACGCTCCCGGCTCTCCACGTGCCCGGGGAGGTCATGCCCCAGGAAGTCGTCCGAATACAAAATGCACGGGATCCGCATAGCGCATACCTGATTATTATATTGTGCTTACATTAATATTATCATAACCCGCGGCGCAGTCTCATCGCACAATTGTTAAAGGCATTTATATGGACGGCTTATTAAGCAAAACATTTATATTTAAAGAAGGGCTATTGTGTGCCAAAAAATGTATTATTAAATATGGTTATATTTTACTAAGCTATATTAAAGATTTATTTACAATTGCGCTTAATAAATAACCATTTATAAGGATAAAGTATATAAATCAACAGGGTTATTATCAACCTATATTAATAAATTATCATGAATTAGAAATAATTTATTAAACGAGGTGGATAGGATGAAAAAACTTACCGTACCTGTACTTGATGAGAAGGACAAGGAGTTCGTTGAAACTTTAGTGAACGTGGGCTTAAAGCGAAACGTCGCTAAGACCTTAGTATATCTGGCCAACGTGGATGAGACCATCAGCCGGGACATCGAGCTCGGCGCCGACCTGAGGCAGCCGGAAGTCAGCATCGTGATGCGCGAGCTGAGGGACCAGGGCTGGGTCGATGAGCGCGAGATCAAGAAAGAAGGCAAGGGCAGGCCGCTGAAGTGCTACAAGCTGGCGACCGGCATCACCGACATCATCTCCATGCTCGAAGAGCGGAAGAAGGAAGAGGCGGCGGTCCACCTGGAGAACATCCAGAAGCTCAGGTCGCTTTCCGACAAGCTGAAGTAAACCAGCAAAATTATACTTATTTTTCTCATAGCCCATTTTCTATTTTTAAGCCCGTCAAGGCACCATAAGCTGCCCGAAGACTTTTTCAGCCTCAAAGTGGCTCGAAGCTGGCTCTAAGTTCTCTAAGACTTATTAAAAATCGTTGTTGCCGCCTGGTTTAAACTCCGTGCCGCCTGGTGTTATAATAAATATTGGTGCCGCCAGGTGTAAACCTGGTGTGGTTGAAACAAGAGTGCTTACAAGCGGCACCAGGTTTACACCAGGCGGCACCAATATTTATTATTAGTCACCAATTACACCAGGTTTACACCAGGCGACACCAACGATTTTTAAAATTATTGATCTCTTCGTGTAGCTTCAGGCCCGCTTAGCGTAGCTTCGTGGCTGAAAAAGTCTTTGAGCAACTTATTTTTTCTTAGAGGGCCTTGATAAAAGATTATTTTACCATTCGCCGGCGTAGCGCCGGGTCGCTGTACGCTATTTCCGCGAGCACCTGCTCGAAGCTCTCCTCCGGGGCGAGCGTCCTGTTCAAATAAACACCGGTCCGCCCGACTTCGGCTCTCCTCTCGAGCACCCGCATGCGTTCCTCCACGATGGCCTGGCCCACGCCTATCCTCTTCGCGGCCCATCCCGGGGACAGGTCCGACAGCGGCGTCTCGACGTGGCCTTCGGGCGTGGGCTCGATGAGCATGAGGCGCTTATCGACGCCGCAGACGCGCCGGCCCTCCGAAATGCCCTTCAGGCCTATCTCGCCGCCGAAACGGTAGAATTCCAGCTCCGTCTCCCGGGGCGCGATTAGCGGAAAGATCACGTTCGTCCCGTCCTGCAGCACCAGGTGGGCCTTCACCAGCGCCCGGGGCGTGGCCTGGACGATGCTCTTTTCCCTTATCATTTCCTCGAGTGCCAGGCCCACTCTTATGGAACTGACCGTCGAGGGGATGAAAATGTCAACGTCGCTCCCCGGCTTCACGTCGCCCCGGGCGACGCTGCCGAACACGTAGCCGTCGGCGTCGTTCTTCTTTAAAAGCGTTAAGACGGCCGAGGCCCTCTCCCGCAGGCGGCGCAGCCGCTCCCACGTCTCCTGCGTGTAGGCCACCTCCCGCCGGGGCCCCATCTCCGCGGTCTTTCGCCTCATTTGCCAGTTTCCTTCTTTACCCAGTCCAGGTACGGCCCATATCCCTCGTCCAGCGTCCAAGAGGTGATGCACGGCAGCTCGTAGCTGTGGAGCTCTCTAGCCCTTTTTATTACAGCCGGCACATTCTCCGTGGTGGTCTTACAGATCATCGAGACCTCGGTGTCGTGCTCGACCCGCCCCTTCCACCGGTATACCGAGGATATGACGTCGAAGTTCGCGCAGGCCACCAGTCGCTCTCCGACCAGAACATCCGCTATGTGGCCCGCCTCTTCCATATCCCTACAAATTATATATACTACGGAGAACATCTAGTACCAAACTTTAACTCGGACTATGTTAATATAAGATTTATGGGGAGAAATAAAAGTTGGTAGACTTTATCTGGATCGCTGCGTTCATAGTATTCGCCCTGTGGTGGTTCATCATCTCGGACCTGGACCGGGCGGGCATCCTCAAGAAATATAACATGACGGCCATGGGGCCCATACTTATGATCCGCACCTTCAGGGGCCAGAAGTTCCTTGACTGGCTTGCGAAGCCCCGCTGGTTCTGGGAAGCGGTGACGGCGCTGGGCATGCCGCTTGTTATTCTATCCATGGTCGTGATGCTGGTCATGCTGCTCGGCACAGACCTCTGGATGCTCCTGAGGGTCCAGGACATACCCGCACCCGGGCCGGCCAACTCCCCGCAGAACGTCCTCGCCATCCCCGGCCTGAACCAGTTCATCCCCTTCTGGTGGGGCTGGATCGCCCTCATCATAGCCATGGCCGTGCACGAGCTGGGGCACGCCATCCTGGCCAGGGTGGAGGACATCAAGGTCAACTCTCTGGGCATCATGCTCATGCCCTTACCCATCGGCGCGTTCGCCGAGATCGACGAGGAGGAGATGTTCGGGACCAAGAGCGAGGGATCGACCGCCGATATCCTGGGGCCCATGGACACGAAGGCCCCCGGCGAAGGGAAGCGCCGTGCTACCTCGAAACAGTTCGTGAACATCCTGAGCGCCGGGGTCATTGCCAACTTCTTCGTCGCCATCATCGCGTTCGCGCTGCTCTTCGGGCCCGTGCTGGGCGCGATCGCCGCCACGGACAACTACGTGCTGGTCTATAACGTGGCCGTGGGCAGCCCGGCGGACCAGGCCGGCATGAAGCCCAACATGATCATATCCACCATCGACGGCCAGAACGTCACGAGCCAGGCGCAGCTCGACTCCTACCTGAAGGCGCACCCCGGCCACGTCGCCGTCATCAACGGCACGCTGAACGGCAGGCCGGTGAGCTACAGCGTGAACGTGAGCGACGCCCGGGGCGTCTACATCCTCGGCATCATCAACGACACCGCGTACCCCGCGAAGGAGGCGGGCATCCAGCCCAACATGCGCCTGGTCTCCATCAACGGCACGCCCATAGACAATACCGCCGCCTTCAACGACTACATGAACGACACGAAGGCCGGGCAGACCGTGACCCTCGGCATGATCGATGCCAACGGCACCGCCAGGAATATGACGCTCGTCCTCGCCTCGGGCACCGGCCCTAAGGGCTACATCGGGTTCTACAGCAACGACATGTCCGATAACGCCATCGGCATCAGCATGGGCGCCTACGCCCAGGGATACCTCGACGGCCTCAAGAACATGCCCTTTTCAGTGCAAGGCTGGCTCCGGATCATGATCCTCCCAGTGCTGCAGTTCACGGGCGACGATCCAGGATTCAGCGTTTTCACCGGCGACTTCGCGAGCCTGTTCCACCCCATAGGCTGGGCGGCGCACTTCGGCGGCCTGGTCTACGACCTGTCAGAATGCCTGTTCTGGATCGGCTGGCTGAACTTCAACGTGGGGCTGTTTAACTGCCTGCCCATGATACCGCTCGACGGCGGCCACATATTCCGTGAGGCCACGCGCAATTTCATGGCCAGGTTCGTCAAGGACCCGGCGAAGGCCGAATACATCTCGAAGACCATCGTGAACGGGTTTGCCGTTACGCTGCTCGCGTCCATTATATTCATGTTCGTGGCGCCATATTTTGCTCAATGGTTCCTGCGATAAAACCGATGGCCAGCTTCGCTCTCTCGTAGACCCCCGAAACTACATTGCCCGATGGCAAACGAATAAAACCCGAACCATAAACTAACCCCAGTCCGCCAGCTCTAATGTCGCCCCATCATAAGATGTGTATATTTTCACCGGTATGGGCACGCCCGCGGCCCCCCAGTATATGGCGCCAGAGCCTTTGAAGCTCGTCGCATATTTTTCACAGTTGTACGTACCCCTGGGCACAGTGATGCTTTCCGTACTAACGGGGCCGCTGAACTTCAGGCCGTCCGCATAAAGAACCGGGTCGTTGGCCATCATCTCGCCGGCTGGCATCATGTTCGAGGACGTGCTGCTCTGCGAGCTGGAATAGCGCATGCTGTAGCTCCGGCCGCCATCCTGCGTGCTGAGCGAGGAGGCGCCGCCGGACGTCTGCGTGCGCTTTATGCTCACCATCTTTCCGCCGCCCGGCTGGCTCGAGCTGTATTCGAGCCTCACGTCGGAGACGGGGCCCCCGTTCGCGGTCCGCCTGTACTCCGCCCAGCTTACAGCGTCGAGGTCGAACGGGCTATAAGTGGCAGCCTGCTCTGCCGGTACCTGAGTTACCGAAGGCCCGGCCGCCGGCAAAGGGATCAGAGGCGCCACGCTATTTCCGGCCTGATTTCCCGCAGGAGCCCCAGGCAAAAAGATACATCCGGCCAGTGCTGTCGCGAGCGCTATCGCCAGATAAACAAGATATTTTCGAGACATTTAATTACCCCCCACTATAACTACCGTTTACAGGGCTAAATATAACCATATTTATATTAATATTTGATTGATAAAAGGCACGTCTACAGCATACTGCGCTATCCGGAGATTCGCTGCCCAATAACGTTTTTAATGTTGGGGCCGGCAATATGGAATGATGCTTGCCCACTTCCGCTGGAACCCCAGGAACCGCTATAGCATCGCTGCGCTTGGGGCCGTCCTGGACTTTGACCTGGCCAAAAGGCCCGAAGATGGTATCATGCTCTATAGCTTCGCCTCTCCCCAGGCGCGCTCCATCTTCCGGGAGGTAAAGGCGGCCAGGACGGACTCCGTATTCATCGCCGGCGGCCCGCATCCCTCGGGATGCCCGGAGGAAACACTCGAGTACTTTGACTACGTGGTCGTGGGCGAGGGCGAGGAGGCGCTCCCCGAGCTTGTCCGCGTACTCGAAAACGGCGACGACGCTTCACGCGTGAGGGGCATCGCCTATAAGAAAGACGGGAAGGTCGTTTTCACGCCTAAAAGGGAGAATGTCGACCTGGACAAATATCCTCCTTTTAAGCCCCCGCTGTTCGGGCCCATCGAGATCACCCGCGGCTGCCCCTGGAACTGCGCCTACTGCCAGACGCCCCGGCTCTTCGGGCATAAAATGAGGCACCGGAGCGTGGAAGCCATCTGTAAATACGATAAGTTTTACGAGGACAAGCGCCTGGTGTCCCCGAACGCCTTCGCATACGGGTCGGACGGGATAACGCCCAACGAGGCCGCAGTGGAACGGCTGTTAAAGTCGCTTTCCGGGAACATATACTTCGGCACATTTCCTTCGGAAGTACGCCCCGAGTTCGTGGCCCCGAAGATGCTGGAATTGCTGAACATGTACTGTGCGAATAAGGAGCTGCACTTAGGCGGCCAGTCGGGCAGCGACCGGATGCTGAAGGCCATCCACCGCGGGCATTCGGCGGCGCAGGTGCTGGACGCTGTGGAGCTGACCCACGATGCCGGCCTGACGCCCGTCGTCGACTTCATCTTCGGATTGCCCGGAGAGCGCGAGGAAGACCAGCAGCTTACTGTCGATAGTATCAATGCCATCATCGAGGAAGGCGGCAAGGTCCGCGCCCACTACTTCCTGCCCCTGCCCGGGACCGAGCTGGCTAAGACGAAGCCCGAGAAGATAAGCCCTGAAATTGATAAATTGCTTGGAAAGCTCGCGCTCGGAGGCAGGCTCACCGGCTCATGGTCGGATATTAAAGTGCTCAAAAAAAATAAATAATTTTATTTTTGGTGCGGCCTGGTGTAAGCTCCGTGCCGCCTGGTGTTATAATAAAAATTGGTGCCGCCTGGCGTAAACCTGGTGCCGCTTGCAAGCACTCTTGTTTCAACCA
>Ga0335071_10004464_pt1 | contig 14602 bp, 10 predicted proteins | sample Lox_Sample_15_FD_206724 | JGI IMG/M metagenome (GOLD analysis project Ga0335071, IMG submission 206724) | Soil microbial communities from Loxahatchee National Wildlife Refuge, Florida, United States - Lox_Sample_1.5 | ecosystem: Environmental > Terrestrial > Soil > Wetlands | place: USA... | reverse complement strand
GGACCCCGACGCGGACGGCAACCGCCAGCCTCACCCCGACCCGGACCGTCACGCGCACCCCCACTCAGACCTACACACCCAACCTGAGCCTCACCCTCGGTCCGAGCCTGACGCCGTCGTTCACCTGGACACCGACCCAGTCGCCCACTCCCGGGGATACCGCCACCGGGACCAACACGCCCACTGTCACCGGCACCGCGACGGTGACCTTAACACCGACCAGCTCTGCGACCCCCACCGACACCGCGACTTTCACAGCCTCGCCGACCGCCACCGGCACACCGGATTGCTCGATGATCACCGCGGGCAGCCTCAACCTGAGCGGGAACGACCTGACCCTTGACCTGACCAACAATAGCGGGTCCACACGCACGCTTGTGTCCGTCAAGATCGACCCGTGGATCGACGGCGGCGGCCAGGTCCTGCGGCAGCTTTACCTCGATACCCATCTCATCGGGAACCCGAACGATCCCAGTTCGCCGAGCTGGTTTCCCTCCCCCCATCCCTTCGTCGGCACGGTGGCGGATCGCCAGATCGGGGACGGCAGCACCCTGACCCTCAAGGTCCATTTCTCCCAGCCGCCCCTCGGGAGCGGATACACGATCCAGAACCTGGCCTTCGACAACGGCTGCACGCTGGCCCCCGTCACCCGCTGATTGCCCCGCGCCGCCTCACCCAGGGAAGGGCTATCGTCATTCCAGGGAGCAGGCCAAGCCGGTGGACGCGCCCGGCGCGGGCAGCCAGGTGGAGGATCTGGTATGCCCGGGATGGAACGGATCATTTTGAGCTGAACGGGGCGAGCTGGATCAGCTTCGCAAGGCCGTAAGCGCTGGGGAGATCGCTGTCACCGTACACCAGGATGCGGCCGAGCACGAGCACCGAGTTTTGCGGCGAGGAGATCCGCGTCATGCCGGCCGGCACCTGACCCTTCCATTCGGGTCCCGTAATGAGATAGTCGCCCGGGCCTGTCCCGGTGGCGCGCGTGCCGACATAGGCGAAGTCGACGTCGAACGGGTCGGTAAACTGCACGCTGTAATAGCGCCCGGAGAAATCCGGCACGTGCAGGACCTGCGGCCCCTTGGAGAGGTCGAGCCAGCCGGCCGTCAGAAGCGTATCGTGGTTCACGCCGACGGTCATCAGTTTCGAGCCCGAGGCGGGTTGCGCAGCGAGGGGCTCCGCAAAAATTTTTTGAGGCTCCGTATAAAGCGTATTGATCGGGACGGGACCGTCGCCGAAGCCCTGCTTGAGGATCGCTTTTTTGAAGTTGTTGTTCACGAGGTGCGGATAAAAGTAGGTGAACAGGAACGTGCTGAGCACCCAGGCAGCCAGCGTGACCGAACCGAAAGTGAGCAGGTGTGTGTGTTTCATGGGTGCGGTCATTTTACTTCTGCCACCGGCGGCACTTTGTACTTGCCATCTAAAATGACCTGGCCGGGCAGATAAGCACGCAGCCAGAGGATGAACTTGCCCGTGGGCGCGGGGAGCCAGTTGGAGGCGTGGCCTGACGGGGCGGCGTTCTGGATGTAGATGTCGACGGAACCGTCGGCATTCGGCACCAGGTCGGAGCGATCGCCGAGGCTGTAGCGCTCGATCGGGTTCGCCACAAAACGGTTTTGCGCGTCGGCCATCGTCAGCGACCAGAATGCATGGTTCGGCGGAAGTTGGCCTGCCGGAAAGTGCAGGATATAGTCGTGCTGGCCGGAGAGCGCCTGGCCCGCGCCATCCACCTTCGTCGTCCAGTACATCGCTTCTGAGGGGATGTTGATCGGGCCCATAAAAACTGCGGCGCACGCGCCGCGCAGGAGAATACCGTTGCCGGGCTCGCCGCATCCGAACAGGGTGGTCCAGCCATTGACTTTCGTGACAAAGGCGTGCGCCAGGACCTGGAACGTGAAGAACCCCAGCACGCCGCCGAGGATAATTCCCTGCACGACATCCGAGGCGATGGTCCTCTTGAACATGGGAACGAACCTCCTATCGCGAGGATCGGGTAGACAGAAGCGCCTGGTCCTCAATGGCCACAAACATCCCCCCGCCGGGCTGCCCCTCCTGGCAGTCGATCAGGCCGAGGCCCCCGAGTACCGCCGCAGTCCCAGGGTCCACACCAGGCGTGCCAGCAGGAACAACCCGACCGCGCCGGCCAGCGCCAGGAACAGCGTCCCGGGGCCCAACCGCCCGGTCAGGGCCTCGGCCGGTACGGTGGTGGCGAATGCTACCGGCACCAGGAAGGTCAGGCCGAAACGCAGCCAGCCGGGATAGATACTGATCGGCCAGCGCCCGGCTTCGTACATGCTGCGGAAGATCTCGAGCAGGTTCTCGACCCTCACGAACCAGAACGACAGGCTGGCCAGGATCAGCCAGAAACTGTATACGATCACGCTCCCGGCCAGCAGCATGGCGGCGAACGCCACTACCTGCCCGGCACTCAGGCCGGTTCGCATGCGCACCAGGGCGGCCACCAGCACCCCCAGTCCCATCAACAGGTCGATCAGGCTCCATACCGCCGCCTTCTGGATGCTCGCCAGCAGCTGGGCGTCCTCGGGCTTGGTCAGGGTGAAGTCCAGCGTCCCGTCGCGGACCGCATCGATCAGCGCGCTCATCCCGGGCTGAATGATCAGGCCGATGATCCCCCCGACCAGGAAGAAGATCCCCACCAGGGCCAGCATCTCGTTCGGCCGCCAGCCGCCCAGAGACTGGGTGTAGGAGTAGATCACCGCCAACCCGGCCAGCGAGGTGCCCAGCTCAAGCAACGTTTGGAACACTTGCACGAAGAAATTGACCCGGTAAGCGGCCTCGTTGAGGACGCTGACCCGAAAAAAGACCGCGAACAGACGCAGCGCGTTCATGCGCCCACCGCCGAGTAAACCCGCACCCCGCGCTTCCAGACGAAGCGCACCAGCAGCAGGCTCAGGCCGAGCCAGGCAGCCTGCATCCCCAGGCCCTCCACAGCCTGCAGCGGGCCAAGCCGCCCGAGCGCCAGCTCGACCGGAAAACCCACCATCCACCGGAACGGCAGCACGAAGGCCACCGTCTGCAGCCAGCCGGGGAAGAGCGCCAGGGGGGCGAGCTGTCCTGAAAGGAACAGCATCAGGACGAAATAAACCTGGTTGAATGCGCTGACGCGCGTGGTCCAGAAGGCTGCCAGCGCCAGGGTCCATTCGACCAGGAAGCGCAGCAGGAAGGCCAGGACCAGCGCCGGCAGGAAAGCGGCGATCGCCCACGGCTGCAGGACCGCCGAAGGACGGAACAGCAGCCCCAACACAAGCGCCGCACCGAGCAGCAGCGGCAGCGTGACCAGCTTGGAGGACAGGTTGTCTGCGATGTCGGCGTGGATCGGGTGCACCGGGCGCAGCAGGGAAAAGGACAGGCTGCCCTGGCGCACGCGGTACTCGTACTCGTACATGATCCAGGTGTAGGTGGCCTGGTTGACCAACATCAGGACGATGTAATAGGCGGCGAAACCCCCGGCGGTGTAGCTGCCCACCGAGCCGCCGCTGCCATTCGAGACCGTGGTCCACACCACCAGGTAGACCAGCGGCTCGAGCACGGCCGAGATGGTCCAGATGATCAGCGAGGCGCGGTACTGGACCATGGTGGCAAAGGTGGTCCGCAGCTGCTGGGCGTACAACTTCCCCAGGTCGCGCAGCTCGTACAGCGTGTTCATGCAGACCTCTGTGGTTTACCGCAAAAAGGAAAGATCCCGGTGCGGGGACAGGTGGGATTAGCCATGTTCTTCGGGAGAACTTCCGTCGACATCCGGTGCCAGGTTGAAGACCCGGTCGATGACCTCATCGATCGGCGGATCCTCCACCAACAGGTCGATGACGGGCAGGCTGGTGAGCAGGCGTTCGGTGACGTGCGCCGTGTCGGCCTTGGGGATGCGCAGAGTGAAACGCCCGTCCTCGCAATCGACCACCTCGCCGAACTGGTGCAGGTCGGCGACGCAGTCCTCAAGCTGGACCACGATGGTCTTGGTGGCGCTGAACTTCTGCAGCAGGTCGGAAAGGTTGCCATCGAACAGCAGCCGCCCGTGGTGAATGACGACGACGCGCTTGCACAGCGCCTCGACGTCGGCCATGTAGTGGCTGGTCAGCAGGATGGTGGCGCCGCTGCGGCGGTTGTACTCCTCCAGAAAGGCCCGGATGCGGCGCTGCATGGTCACGTCCAGGCCGATGGTGGGTTCGTCCAGGAAGACCACCTGCGGGCGGTGCAGCAGGGCCGCGGCGATCTCGCACTTCATCCGTTCGCCCAGCGACAGGTTGCGCACCGGCTTGCGCAGCAGCGGGCCCAGCTCGAGCAGCCCGGTCAGCTCGTCCAGCGTGCGCCGGTAATCGGCTGGGGCCAGGCGGTAGATCGCCCGGTTCAGCTCGAAGGAATCCGCCGCCGGGATGTCCCAGACCAGCTGGTTGCGCTGGCCCATCACCAGGGTGATCTGGCGCAGGAACTCGCGCTCACGCGCCCAGGGGACGTGCCCGAGCACGCGGCACTCCCCGCCGGAGGGATGGAGCAGGCCGGCGAGCATCTTGAGACTGGTGGTCTTGCCCGCGCCGTTGGGCCCCAGGAAACCGACGATCTCGCCGGGAGCCAGGTCGAAGCTCAGATCGGCGACGGCGTTCACCGCCTGCATGCGCCGGTGGAACAGGCTGCGCAGGGCGGCACCGGCGCCAGCCTCACGTTCGGGTACCAGGTAGGTCTTCGACAGGTGTTCGAGATGGATGGCGGGAGCAGGCATGCGGACAATTATAGGACCAATTCCCGTCCCTCCGGCTGCGATTAACCCCCGCCGGGATGCCTCACGGCAGGTCCGGCAGCCGGTCCGAGTACAGCCAGCTGTCGAAGAAGCCCTTCAGGTCCCGCCCGGAATCCTTCCCAGCGACGGCGATGAAATCCTGGGTGTCGGCGTTTCCGCCGGCATAGGCGGCGTAATAATCGTGCAGGATGCGGAAGAAGACCTCGTCCCCGACCGTCCGGCGCAGGGCGTACAGCACTAGCGCGCCGCGGTCGTAGACCGCGTCCCCGAACAGGTCGGCCGCCGCCGGGGTTCCAGGCGCGGCCTCGGAGCCAGCGCTGTCATAAATGTCGCGCATATACTGGTCCCCGGCGGCCTTGCCCTGGGTGTGCTCGGTCCACAGCGCCTCGGCGTAGGTGGCAAAGCCTTCGTTGAGCCAGATGTCCTGCCAGGACTTCAGACTCACGCTGTCCCCGAACCACTGGTGTGCCAGCTCGTGCGCCACCGTGATCTCGTCGAGCATATCCGTCCCGAACACCGAGAGGGTCTGGTCCTCCTCCGCCGTCCCCAGCTTCTCCGGCACGACCACGATCCCATAGGCTTCGAACGGATAGGGGCCGAAGATGGAACTGAAATACTGGATCATCTCGCCGGTCCGGCGGGTGGCGCTTTCCGCCTCCGACAGGGAATCCGCGGGGAAATAGTTGCGCAGCGGCAGGCCGCCAGGACCGGTCCCGGTCACGAGCTGGTAATCGCCGATCTCGAGCGTGGACAGGTAGCTCGCCATCGGGATGGCTTCCTCCCAGACGTAGGTCTCGCTGCCGCCGGAGCGCGTGTCGCCCTTCAGCAACCCGTTGGCAGCCACCACGTAGGGCTGCGGGACGGTGATCGTGAATGTGTAGGAGGCTTTGTCGAGCGGATGGTTGTTGTCGGGGTACCAGCCCATCGCCCCGGTGACCTCGCTCATCACGAAGATCCCGGACGAGTCAGCGGTCCAGCCGACCGGCCAGCCCGGGCTGCTGGCATCCTCGACCGGGCCCGGCGTGCCGCTGTAGTCCACGCTCACCGTGAAGGCGCTCCCTTCGGGAATGGCTGTGGTCGGGGTGACGATCAGCTTGTCGGCCGAGCGCCGGAAATCCGCCGGGACGTTATCCACCGTCACCCCGCTGACCTCCAGCCCGTGCAGGTCCAGGTCGAAGGCGCTCAACGACTGGATGGCGCGCGCCTGCAGGCTGCAGCTCCCCTGGATGAAATTTTTCTTCACGTCGACGGTCAGCCGAATGTCATAATGCCGGGCGTCGTAACCGCTGTTGCCCAGGGTCGGATAGAGGGGATCCGCGAGGCTGTCCGCGCCCGGCGTTGCTGCGATTGCGGCGGCCGGCGTCGATGAGGCCGAGGCGCCGGGAACGGCAGACACCGGGGCCAAGGCGACCGGCAGGCGGCCGATGAGGCCGCAGCTGGAAAGCAGGAACGCGACTGCAACGGCGGGCAGGATAAACTTTTGCTTCATGTGGGCCTCCGCAGCGGTGGGATGAATTGTCCCGCTCAGGGAAAGGCCTTCCGGCAGGTTTGTGCGTCTGCACACAAACCTGCCGGAAGGCCTGTTCCCATCCGGAGACTTCGGGGTTCTTCCGGAACCCCGAAGTTTCCGTCAAAATCTCTTTTACTTGCGTACCAGGCGCAGGCCTTCGGCGACCACCCGCTCGACCGTCAGGCCGAAGCCCTGATAGATCTGCTCGTAGGGTGCCGAGGCGCCGAAATGATCCACGCCCAGGATGACGCCCCGCTCCCCCACCCAGCGGTGCCAGCCGAACGAGACGCCGGCCTCGATCGCCAGCCGGGCCGTGATGTCGGCGGGAAGGACCTTGAGACGGTAGGCCTCGTCCTGCGCGGTGAACAACTCCCAGCTGGGGAAGGAAACCAGCCGGACGCTGACGCCTTCGGCGCTCAACTGCGCCGCGGCCTTGACGATCAGCCCGACCTCCGAGCCGGAGGCCATCAAGATCAGCTCGGGAGCGGCGTCGCCCATATCCGCAAGGACGTAGGCGCCGCGTTCCAGGCCGGCCGCGGGGGCGAACACGCTGCGGTCAAGGGTGGAGACGTTCTGGCGCGTCAGGGCCAGCAAGGTCGGAGCGTTCCGGCGCTCAAGGGCCACCTTCCAAGCCACGCTGGTTTCGTTGGCGTCCCCCGGGCGGATCACCACCAGGCCCGGGATGGCGCGCAGCGAGGCCAGGTGCTCGACCGGCTGGTGGGTCGGTCCGTCCTCGCCCACGCCGATGCTGTCGTGGGTGAAAACCCAGATGCTCGGGTAGTGCGAGAAAGCCGACAGGCGGATCGGGGCGCGCATGTAATCGGCAAAGGTCAGGAAGGTGGCGCCGTAGGGGATGACCCCACCGTGGACCGCCATACCGTTGACGATCGAGCCCATGGCGTGCTCGCGCACGCCGAAGTGGAAGTTCCGTCCCTCGGGCGTGGCCGCCTCGAACGGCTGGCTGCCGTCGATCCAGGTCTTGGTCGAGGGCGCCAGGTCGGCGGAGCCGCCGATCATTTCCGGGAGGCGCGCCGCCAGGGCATTGATCACCTTGCCGGAGGCGACGCGGGTGGCCAGCCCCTTCTCGTCAGCCGGGAAGACCGGCAGAGCCGCCTGCCAGTCGTCGGGCAGTTCGCCCTTCAGGCGGCGGTCCAGCTCCTTGAATTTGTCCGGCTGGGTGGCATGGTACGCCTGCCACCGGGCATTCCAGTCGGCCTGCAGCCGCGCGCCGCGCCCAACGGCCTGGCGGAAGAGGTCGAGCACCGGGGCGGGGACGTCAAAGCGCGGCTCAAGCGGCCAGCCGGCCTTCTGCTTGGCAGCGGTCAGCTCGGCCTCCCCCGGCGGCTCGCCGTGCGCCTTGGCGGTATCCTGGCGCGTCGGCAGGCCAAAGCCGATGTGGGTGCGGCACACGATCAACGACGGGCGCGGGTCCTGCTTGGCCTGCTGGATGGCCCGGTCGATCGCATCGACGTCGTTGCCGTCCTCAACCAGCAGGACCTGCCAGTTGTAAGCCGCAAAGCGGGCCGCCCGGTCCTCGGTGAAGGCGAGGTCGGTCGAGCCGTCGATCGAGATGTGGTTGTTGTCGTACAGGTAGATCAGCTTTCCCAGGCGCAGGTGGCCGGCCAGCGAAGCCGCCTCGGAGGTGACACCTTCCATCAAATCGCCGTCGGTGACGATGGCGTAGACGAAGTGGTCGATAATCCGGTTCTCCGGCGTGTTAAACTCGGCGGCCAGGTGAGCCTCGGCGATCGCCATGCCCACGCCGTTGGCAAAGCCCTGGCCGAGCGGGCCGGTGGTCACCTCCACCCCCGGGGTCAGGCCGTACTCCGGGTGCCCGGGAGTCTTGCTCTGCCACTGGCGGAACTGCTTCAAGTCATCCAGGGCCAGGTCGTGGCCGGTCAGGTACAGCAGGGAATACAGCAGGGCGCTGCCGTGGCCACCCGACAGGACGAAGCGGTCGCGGTTCGGCCAGTGCGGATCCTGCGGGTTGAAGCGCAGGTGCCGGGTCCAGACGGTATACGCGATCGCGGCGCAGCCCATCGGCAGGCCGGGATGCCCGGAGTTGGCTTTCTCGACCATATCGACGGACAGGAAACGCAGGGTTTTAATGGCTTGATCTTGCAGCTCGTCGTTGGGCATGACCGATCCTTCCTTCTCTTTGAAGTTATGAGAATTGTAAACGGGTTAATCAAATCCGGGTAGCGCAATTTAAGGTATCATTGTAAGGATGCTGTTATGTGCTCGCCTTAACCGCATGCTAAAATTACCTATTGGAGACAGTGGATAAAATGAGCACAGGTACGATCTTATATATCGAGGACAATCTCGATAACCGCATGCTGATCCGCCGGGTATTGATGGTGGAAGGATACGAGATCCTCGAAGCCGGCGATGCCGGCACGGCCTTGGGCCTGCTCAGCCAACGCCGACCGGACCTCATCCTGATGGATATCAACATGCCCGATATCGACGGGTATACGCTGACCTCGCGCATCCGCGGCATGCCTGGATTCGCCGGCGTCCCCATCGTTGCCCTGACCGCCAACGTTATGCGCGGGGATCGCGAAAAGTCCCTCGAAGCTGGGTGCGACGGCTATATTCAGAAGCCGGTCGACATTGATCTTCTGCCACAACAAATCGAGCGCTATCTGAGGAAAAAATGAGCACACCCGACCCGCAAGACACCATCCGAAACGCCAATGCGGATACCCAGACCTCACGCAAGCCGAGCATCCCGAAGGATGCCACGGTCCTGGTGGTGGAGGATAACGTCTCCAATTTCGTCCTGATCGCCCGCATGCTGGGGTACCTCGGTGTGCATTGCGAATGGAAGACCTCCGGGTATGAAGTGGTGGAGTACGCCGACACCCTGCCGCGCCTCGACCTGATCCTGATGGACATCCGGCTGCCGTACGAGGATGGGTACGGCGCCATGAGCAAGATCCGCGCCTCGGACCGGCTTAAACGCATCCCGATCGTGGCGGTGACCGCCGAGGCGAGCGTGGAACAGATGGAAAAGGCGCGCGCCTCCGGCTTTAATGGTTTCCTGGGCAAGCCGCTCGACCCGGACCGCTTCCCGGAGCAGATCCGCCGGATCCTGGCCGGGGAGCCCGTCTGGGAGCTGGGCTAGCAGTTCTGCAGTGAGCACGTCAAGCCAGGCGCGATAAGGAGAGATCCATGTCGGTGGAACAGGAAAGGCCAAAGCCCGCAACTTTCCTCGAAAAAATCATCCAGCCGGATGCTTCGGTCACCGAGATCGGTGCAAAACGGCAGGCCCAGTTCCTCGCTTCAGCCTCCCTCGTCCTGGCCATCGTGAGCATCGGCGGCCTGCTCGTCACGCTGGCCCTGTCCCTGAGCGGCATGCCAGACGCCGGCCGGATGATCTCGGCCTTTGCGATCCTGGGGGTGGTTTCGCTGGCCAGTTACTGGCTGAGCCGGACGCCCAACGCTATCGCCGGTGCGGTGGTCCTGGTCGCCGGTGTGTCGGTGATCGGATTATGGCTCACCGGCCAGGGCATCCCGCCCACGATGGCGCTGTTGTCCACCCTCCCGCTGGCTTTCATCGTCGGGTCGATTCTGCTGCCGTTGTGGGGCATGCTCGTTCTGGTGGTCGCCGACCTGGTCATCGCCCTGACCATCCCGCTGCAGATGACCTCCATCCCCTTTGTTGAGATCCTGACCCCGGTTTCGCTGCTGGCCGCGATCGGTGTGTTCGTCATGGTAACGAACGCCTTCCGCAACTCGGTCGAGAGCCAGCGTCTCAAGGAGATCATCGACGCCAACTGGAAGTTGCGCGAGCTGCGCGACTCGCTGGAAAAACGGGTTGAGGCGCGCACCCGCCAGGTGCGCCTGGCAGCGGAAGTTTCCCAGAAGATCGTCGCCTCGTTGAGCCTGGAGGAACTGCTGGGCAAGACCGCCGACCTGATCGTCGACGAATTCGGCTACTATCATGCCGGCGTGTTCCTCCTGGACGAGACCAGGAAGACCGCCATTCTGCGTGCCGCCCACGGTCCGGCCGCCGAGCAGATGCTCGGGACAGGGCACCGCCTGGAAGTGGGTTCGGCTTCGATCATCGGGTGGGTGACGGCCAACAAGCAACCGCGCCTGGCGTCCAACGTGAGCGACGACCCGGTCCACCTGCAGAACCAGCTGCTTCCGGAAACACAGGCGGAGATCGGCGTGCCGATCCTCTCCAACGACGAGGTAATCGGGGCACTGGACGTGCAGAGCACAAACGCCAACGCGTTCGACCCCGACACGATCAGCATGCTCCAGACCATTGCCGGCCAGGTGGCCGCGGCGATCCAGAACATCCGCTTCATCGAAGCCGCCCAGGTCAACCTGCAAGGGGTCAGCGAGGTCTACCGCATCAGCTACCAGATCACCCAGGCCAAGTCCAGCCAGGAGATCTACCTGGCCGCCGGCCTGGTGTTCAAGCGCACGCCCAATCCGGCGATCCTGATGGTCGTCGAGAACAATAAATTGGTCCTGGCGACCTCGACCGTGACCGCCCTGGACCAGGGGCCGGCCAGGCGGCCGGAAGCGCTGGAGATCGACGCGACCAGCCTCTTCCGCCTGCTCGAGGACCGCACCCGAATCGTCGAGGTGGTCGAGACCTCCCACCTGGATCGCACCGCTCCCGACGAGCGTCCGGCCGAGGCGGTGGCGGCATTCTTCAAACTGCCGGCCGACTTGCGCCGGCTGCTGCAGCGGGCCCGCCTGACCAGCGCGGCGCTCATCCCGGTCTCGCGCAACGACCAGCCAGCCACGCTGCTAATCGTGGGCAGCGATCAGAAGGAGCCGCTGGCGATCTCGTCCGTCGAGCCGTACACCGGCGTCGCCGAGCTGGTCACCTCGGCTCTCGAACGCATCCGGGGGGAACAGGACATCGAGAACCGCCTAGGCGAGCTGGAGGCGATCACCGCCACCAGCCAGGACATTGCCGCGGTCAAGGACATGCAGTCGCTCTACAGCCTGCTGCACGAGCGCGTGCGCCAGTACATGGGTGAGAACAACTTCCTGATCGCCCTGTTCGAAACGAGCACCGATTCGGTCAGCATACCCTATCTTTATGAAACCGACCCCATCGAGGGCGGCCGGATCACCTCCATCGAGCCCTTCCCGCTCGGCGAAGGACTGACCTCCGTCCTGATCCGGACGAAACAGCCCTTGATGATCGTGCACGACACCGAACGGACCACGGCGACCCTGGGGGCAAAGGTGATCGGCAAGCCGGCCAAGTCCTGGCTCGGCGCCCCGCTGATCATCGCCGGCGAACCGATCGGCGCGATCGTCGTCCAGGACGTCGAGCGCGACTATGCCTTCGACAACGGGGACCTGCGCTTCCTGACCACCCTGGCCACCCAGGTCGCCGGCGCGATCTACAACGCCCGCCTGCTGGACGAGACCCGGCGGCGCGCCCTGCACCTGCAGACGGCGGCCGAGATCGCCCGCGATATCTCCGGCTCGCTCGACCTGAACGAGCTGCTCGCTAACGCGGTCGGCCTGATCAACCAGCGCTTCAACTATTATTTCTCGGCCATCTTCCTGGTCGAGCCGAACGGCGAGTACGTCGCCATCCGCGAGGGGACCGGGGAAGCCGGCGCCCAGATGAAGCGCATGGGGCAGAAGCTGCCAATCGGCTCCAAGTCAATCATAGGCGCCGTATCTGCCGGCGGGGAATCGCTGGTGGTCAACGACACCGACAAGGACAGCACCTACCTGCCGGACCCGCTCCTGGGAGATACGCGCGCCGAGGCCGCCATCCCGCTCAAGGTCGGGCCGCGCATCCTCGGGGTGCTCGATGTCCAGAGCTCGCAGGCCTACTCGTTTTACGAGGAGGACGTCAATGTCCTGCGCGTCCTGGCCGACCAGCTGGCGGTGGCGGTGATCAATTCCGAGCTGTTCGCCGAGACCCAGGAGCACCTGTCCCAGCACCGCCTGCTGCATCACGTCACCACGGCGGCGGCCTCCGGAACCACGATCGAGGAGGCACTCAACTCCGCCACCCAGGGCCTGCAGGTGACGCTGGGCGGCGACCGTGTCGCCATCATGCTGGCAAACAAGGAAAAGAAGCTGCTGGAGATCAAGTCGGTGGCGGGCTATTCCGAGGACGTCAAGCAGGTCGTGATCCCTTACGGGAGCGGCATCACCGGCTGGGCGGCGAGCCACCTCCAGCCGCAGCGCATCGCCGACGTCACCCAGGACCCGCGCTACATCCAGGTCGGGTCGAACGTGCGCTCCGAGCTCGCCATCCCGCTCGTCTACCGGAGCGAGCTGCTCGGCGTCCTGAACGTTGAGAGCGATCAGATCGGCGCCTACAGCGAGAACGACGAGGAGCTGCTTGGGACGTTGGGCGGCACCCTGGCAGCCATCATTTCCAACGCCCGTTTGCTGGACCAGATCCGCCGCCAGGTGGACCGCGAGCGCCTGCTCTACGAGGTCACCAGCAAGATCCGCCGCTCGACCGACATGCAGACCATCATGGCCACCACCACCAGCGAATTGAGCAAGATCCTGGGTGCCCGCCGGGCCGAGATCAAGATCGACGTCAGCGACGAAAGCAAGAACAACCCGGCCGAGAGGCCAGGCTCCTGAAATTGGATGAGGATTGAGACGTGATCACCAACCCACCGATTGCGCACAAGAGGATGTTGAGTCTGCGGGCCAGGCTGGCCTTAAGTTTTTCCGTGCTGGCGACGGTGGCCGTTGGCATCTCGCTGACGATCTACTACTTTAGCTTTCGCACCCAGGTCGAGAATGACCTTAAACAGCGCCTTATGAACATCGTCACCCTGGCCGCGCTTCAGCAGAACGGCGACCAGTTCCTCAAGATCACCACCGCGACCGATCCCGCCTACGACCTCGTCCGCGTGCAGAACCTGCGCATCCGCAACTCCGACCCGCAGCTGCGTTACGTGTATACGATGCGCTACGACAACCAGGGCCTGTATTTCGTGGTCGATGCCATGGAGCCGGGCGAAGCCGGGGCCGCCGCCTACGGCACGCGCTACCTCGATCCCGGACCGGTCCTGGCGGCAAACTACCGCTCGATCACGCGCCCGCTGGTAGAAAATAGCTTTTACAAAGATGAGTACGGAACGTTCCTGTCCGCCTACGCCCCGATCTATACTTCCAAAGGAACCGTGGCGGGCATCATCGGTGCAGACATGAACGCCAGCACGGTGGTCGCCATCGAGCAGTCGGTGCTTTCCAGGTACCTGTTGATCTCCCTGCTGGTGGTCGTGGTGGTCACGATCGCCGGCTGGCTGCTGGGCAGTGCGCTGTCCAGGCCGATCACCTCGCTGGCCCAGGCCGCGGTCCACATCGCCGACGGTGAGCTCGGTTACAAGCCGGAGATCAGGGCCAACAGTTCCGAGGTCGCGGAGTTGGAGAGCGCTTTCTATTCCACCGCCGGACGCCTTCAGGGCCTGGTCAACGACCTGGAAAAGAACGTCAGCAAGCGGACCGAACAGCTCAATGCCACCCTGGACGTGGGCCGCGCCGCCAGCTCGATCCTGAACCCGGATGAGCTGATCTCGAAAACGGTCAACCTGATCACCGACCGGTTCGGTTATTACTACGCCGCCATCTTCCTGGTCGACGCCTCACGTCAGTGGGCCGAGCTGAAGGACGCCACCGGTGAGGCCGGACGCACCCTGCGCGAACAGAGGCACAAGCTCGAGATCGGCGGGAAGAGCATGGTCGGGACCGCCATCCAAAGTGGTGAGGCGCGCGTCGCCCTGGACGTGGGGATCGAGTCTGTGCGCTTCAACAATCCGCTCCTGCCGGACACCCATTCGGAGATCGCCCTGCCGATGATCATCGGCGACCGCATCATCGGCGCCCTGGACGTGCAGTCGATCGAAGTCTCGGCCTTCGGAGAACAGGACATCATCACCCTGCAAGGCATGGTCAACCAGGTGGCGATCGCCCTGGAAAATGCCCGCCTGTTCCAGGAAACCCAGACCAGCCTGAACGAGCTGCGCATCACTCAGCGTCAGTACCTGTCGCGCGCCTGGGTCGAAACCCAGAAGGAGCACAGCGGCTTCGAGTTCGTCTCCAGCAGCCCGGTGGCGCCCGGCGAGTCGAACCCGGCCGCCCTCAACGTGCCCCTGACCCTGCGTGAACAGATCATCGGCCAACTGCGCCTGGAAGGGTTGCAATCCTGGACCCCCGAGGAGCGCGGCTTGATCGAAGCGGTCGCCACCCAGGCGGCGCTCGCCCTCGAGAACGCCCGTCTGCTGGAGGACAGCCAGCAGCTGGCCCTGCGCGAGCGCCTGGTGGCAGAGATCACCGGCAAGGTCTGGGCCTCGCCGAGCATCGAGAGTATCCTGCAAACC
>Ga0335071_10004462_pt1 | contig 14607 bp, 11 predicted proteins | sample Lox_Sample_15_FD_206724 | JGI IMG/M metagenome (GOLD analysis project Ga0335071, IMG submission 206724) | Soil microbial communities from Loxahatchee National Wildlife Refuge, Florida, United States - Lox_Sample_1.5 | ecosystem: Environmental > Terrestrial > Soil > Wetlands | place: USA... | reverse complement strand
CGGCAAGATTCAGCGAGTTAGCAAGGCGCGATACCAAGGGCCGCATCCCAACGCCCTGAACGACGCCACTGACGATTAGTCGCCGCCGCTCTCGCTGATCGACCCGTGTCGACAACCGTACGCGATCAATGACACCTTTCATTGCCGCACGCGCGACCGGGCTCAAGCTATCTAGTTGATTGGTCCGTGTCGGTACGATTTCGACTCCGACAACTCTGCCCCGCGTCGGCAACCGTCCAAGTCTCCGCGCGAGTTGAATCGTCGCAATCAGACCGAGTTCATGTGACGAGGAAAAAGAAGCATCTACACGATCGAGCTTGTCGAAATCGAACTCGTGGATGTAGCCCGGCGGGCGACCCGACTGTACCGCATCTATCAGAATCACCGTATCGGCGCCCTCAAAAAGATCAATCAACGCAGAGCCGGGACGATCGGCGGCAATCACCTCGCAATTCGGAGGAGGAGCTTCGGTCAGCGCTCGCGCGACCGCAAGTCCGATCGCATCGTCACCGAACGGACTGCCGATACCAATTACCCGAATCAAGCCCTTTCCATCTCGAGCTTGAGAAAATGAGTCGAGCAAGAAATGCAGGGATCATAATTGCGAATAGCCATTTCGCACATCCGCGTGGCTTCCTCCTTCGGATGATTCACCAGTTCCGGTGCCAGTTCGCGCAGATCGGCTTCGATCTGGGCCTGATTCTGCGCGGTAGGCGGAACAATCCGAGCGGAGTGGATTAGGCCATTATCATCGGTCTCAAAGACGTTGAAGAGCGACCCACGTGGCGCTTCCGTAATCGCGCGCCCGATCCCGGCTCTTACCTGGAAGGAGGCCGCAGGTGCAGAGGGAAGATGGTAAGCCTCAATTATGCGTAGAGCCTCGTCAACGGCGTAGAGAACTTCGACGGCGCGGGCAACGATACTTGTATATGGGTTCGCGTTCGGCCACGGGATCCCGGTTGCGCGTGCTGCCGCCGCAGCTTCCGTCCCCAGGCGATCGAAATTCAGGTTCATTCGGGCAAGTGGCCCAAGGAAATAGGCGCCGCGTCCCTTTACTTTGCTTTGCAACGCATTCGAGTAAGGAACTTGCTCTTCGTCGAAGTAATCTTCGAAATTATCGACGGCAGCATCGATACCTTTGCTTGAGACAATCCGCCCCTCGTTCATCGGATATTCATTCGGATGACGCAACGAAACGAACTCGATATCGCGCTCGACGGCGGGCAGATCGAAACTACCCACCCATCGGACACATTCGATAGCGTCGTCACGTATCGCGAGAAGTTGCTCCCGCAGACCATTTAACTCGTCACGACGTGGAGTGCGCGTGAATCCACCAATGCAGGCACCCACCGGATGCACCGAACGTCCGCCCAGCGCAGCAACAATTGCGTTGCCAACTTTCTTGATACGCAATCCGCGCTCCACGGCCTCGCGATTCTTCTCGGCTAGCGTCAGGATACTGTCGCATCCGAGGAAATCAGGCGCCGCTAACATATGAATATGAAGCGCGTGGCTCTCGATCCACTCGCCGCATAGATAGAGTCGGCGGAGCTCCCGTACCGCCGGGTCAATCGCGATTCCATAGGTCTGTTCGAAAGCGTGCACGGTGCTCATTTGATAGGCGACAGGGCAAATCCCGCAGATGCGTGCCGTCAGATCGGGTGCTTCACGCGAGTCGCGGCCGCGCAGGAAGGATTCGAAAAAGCGCGGCGGCTCGAAGATTTCGAGCCGTAATTCCTCGACCTCACCGTCGCGCAGCTTGATATGCAGTGCGCTCTCACCTTCCGCGCGCGTCAGGTAATCGACCCGGATCGTTCTACTTCTTCGTCGCGATGGCATCCGCTGTCTCTCGCCACGGACTCACGTAGCCGTTGATTCCTCGCAGCCGTCGAGCGGCCTCATCACCAGTAATTCCCCGTTGAGCCAACATCTGCGTGAACGCTTCCATGTTTTGGTCATCAGCTGGCCCGAAGCATCCGTAGCAGCCACGATTAAAGGTCGGACATAGCGCACCACAACCCGTCCGCGTTACGGGTCCGAGACAAGGCTCGCCGCGCGCTACCACTACGCATACATTGCCCCGACGCTTACACTCAGTACAAACGGCGTGAGTCGGTAGCGTCGGCTTCGCGCCCGAGAGCAGTGATCGCGTCACCGCGAGCAACTGGTCCTTGTTTACCGGGCATCCCCAGATTTCGAAGTCGACGCGAACGTGTTCGGAGATGGGAGTTGAAGTCGAAAGCGTCGATATAAACTCAGGCTTCGGGTAAACCACCCGTCGGTACTGCTCGATGTCAGCCGCGTTGCGTAACGCCTGGATTCCTCCGGCGGTGGCGCAGGCGCCAATAGAAACTAGGTAACGGCTCTGCTCGCGAACCCTGATAATTCGCCGGGCATCGTCCGGAGTAGTGATACTGCCCTCGACGAACGTTATGTCATACGGCCCTTCACGCATCCGGCTGCTAGCTTCGGGAAAGTAGGCGAAATCCACCTGGCCGGTGAGTTTTAGCAGTTCCTCTTCGGCATTGAGAAACTGCAGTTGGCAGCCGTCGCAGGAGGCGAACTTGAATACCGCGATACGTGGCTTCATATACCCGATACCCGAAACAGTTCTCGCGCCTCGCGATAGGAAAAGACTGGTCCATCCTTACACACAAAACTCTGACGCCACTGACAATGACCGCAGAGACCTACCGCGCACTCCATCCGGCGTTCCATCGATAAATAGATCGAATCGTCTGCTATTCCTTTGCCGAGTAATGATCGCGCGGCCATTCGCATCATGACTTCCGGCCCGCACATCATGACAATAGAGGATGAGGGAACGTCGAGTTCGTCAAAGAGTTCGGTTACCACCCCGATGCGGTAGTGCCAGCTCTTGTCGGGACGATCGCTGGTCAAATAGACCTTGGTGCGGGGCGCGCGCCGCCATTCGTCGAAGCGTTCCCGATACAAGAGGTCGTTGGGAGTCTTCACCCCGTGGAGAATATGTAACTCCCCATACTGCTCACGGCGGCGGAAGATGTAGTTGATAACTCCAACCGTCGGCGCACAACCTACACCACCGGTGATAATTACGACGTCGCGGCCATGCGCCTCCTCCACCGGCCATCCGTTGCCATAAGGCCCGCGCACCCCGACAATGTCCCCGACCTTCCATCGCGCCATGACTCCGGTGACGCGCCCAACGATCCGAATAGTATGTTCGATCAATTGAGGCTCAGTCGGATCCGAGACGATCGAGATAGCGACCTCGCCAACGCCGGGCGCGTACAGCATATTGAACTGTCCGGCTCGGAAAGCGTACGAACGTCGTAGTTCGGGATCGACGAATTGAAGGGTGAAGGTGTAGATACCCTCGGTCTCGGTACGCCGCGCGACAACTCGCGCAGGATGAATCATGTAGGGAGTCGCGACTGCTGCACTCATCGTTGGCCGGCCGTTGCGCGAAGCGCTGCCACTTCCTCGGTTAAGTCGATGCCGACCGGGCACCACGTGATACATCGGCCGCATCCCACGCAGCCCGACGTTCCGAATTGATCAATCCATGAGGCCAGTTTGTGGGTTAGCCACTGGCGATAGCGGTTCTGAATTTTGGGGCGGAAATTGATCCCGTGAATATGCGCGTGTTCGAGTGAGAAGCAGGAATCCCACTTGCGTACCCGCCGACTCATGTTCCCATCGATCTCTTCCTGATCGACTATGGTGTGACAAAAGCAGGTCGGGCAGACCATCGTGCAATTGGTGCACGAAAGGCATCGTTTCGCCACTTCGTCCCAACGCGAATTTTCAGCCTCGTCATAAAGCAGACGTGGCAAGTCCGAAGTGTCGAGGTGTCTTCGCATCTGCGTCGCACATTCCTCAATTCGCGCTCGGGCATCCGCGACCTCGTCTCCAGATGCCGCATCCAACGCAAGCTTGGCGATTATTGCTTCTCCTGCGGCGGATCCGATCTGCACGACGAAGGCTTCATCCATCTCCGTCAACGCGAGATCGAAACCCGAAGTGGCTTGCGGTCCAGTCTTCATCGATAAGCAAAAGCATGTCGATGCCGCATGGGCGCAATTCACGGCGATGATGAAGGTGTCTTTACGCCTTGCCGCGTAGTGCGTATCGCGAAAGCGATCGTGCAGAAAAATTCGATCCTGCACCGCAATAGCCGCCAGATCACAGGCGCGCGCGCCGAGAATCGCAAGCCGTCGCGCCGGTGGTGCTACTTCGTTGACCGTAAAGCTCTTCCCCACGCGCTTCACTTCGAGCAGTGGCTCTTCGGGTGCAAAGAAGAACGGCTTGAGCGAACCTGCTCCGTTGACCACACCGAAGATTTCCCCGGGTGTACCACCGACGAGCCGATAACATCCGGGTTCCTGTGCGTCGCGCATGCCGACGGGTAAATCGGAAGTCGCGTTCACCTCGTCGAAAGTGACACCGCCGTCGCGCGCGACCGGGCCAAACACCCGATACCCCTCTTGGCGAAGGACCGCAATCAGATCGTCGAGACCCGCTTTGGCCAGACGGAGCATCTCATTCATCCGGCTTTCTCCATCATCAAGCCCGATCGCCTCTTCTCAATCTCCCGCAACCACCCATCGATACCGTCGCCGGTTAAAGCTGAAGTTCTGATGATCGTTGCGTTTGGATTCGTGGCGAACACGTAGCTTGTCCATTCTTCCAGTTGAAAGGGAACATGCTCCAGCAAATCGCATTTGTTGAGTACTACGATGTCTGCGGCACGGAACATCGGCGGATACTTGAGCGGCTTGTCGACTCCCTCAGTCGGACTCGTCACCACGACCCGGAGATGCTCCCCGAGGTCGAACAGTGCCGGGCACACCAGATTGCCGACATTCTCGATAAAAAGCAGGTCGCCCTCACCAAGCTCGACGCCGTGAAGCGCGCGATGGACTTGGGCCGCATCAAGATGACACCCCAACCCGGTCTCAACCTGCACGGCTGAAGCCCCTGCACTACGAATTCGTGCGCTGTCGCGCGCGGTGGCCTGATCGCCCTCAACTACGGCGATCCGTTGATTGCTTCGCCAGCGGCCAATAGTGGCTTCCAGCAAAGCCGTCTTCCCTGCACCCGGCGTCCCCATTAGGTTGATCGCGAAAGTCCGCCGCGCGATGAAGTGCTGACGATTATGTTCGGCCGTTGAGCTATTCGACGCGAGCAGTCGCTCGTTGACATCGATAGTCCTGACTCCACGAGTCTCGCAGCCACAGGTGTCACACATCGGCTACCTCAATCGAGCGTAACGTAATCTCGCTACCCGACAACAGCTCGCCGCCCAACCGTCCGCATTCGGTGCAGTTGCCGATCAGGCTCTCGAACTCGAATATTGTGCCGCATTCGGTACATCGACTGCGAGCCGGTAATGAATTGATAAAGATTTCGGCACCCTCGGCTCGCGTTCCGACTGCAAGTAGGTCAAAGGCTAAGCGCAATGAATCCGCGATAACCCCTGCTGCCGCGCCAACCGCTATATCGATCCGCAAGACGCGGATTCGATCCGAATCGAGTCTGCTCTCGACGTGTTTTAACAAGTCGCGAGCGAGCGCCACTTCGTGCACGAACGCTCCTCCAGGTGTTGCTCCTGAGCGTGAGCCTTAGCCCGCAATCTGTAGCAAGTCCGTCGCGACGGATACCAAGTCCCTTGCGCGCATCCTGCTAGCGGAGTCCCTTTTGACGAGGATGGGTCAGGGCGGAGGGATTCGCGATCCGGATCGGTCCGCTGTTAGCGAACGCTGCTACCGCTTCGACAGTATCGACATAAAAGGCTCGGAGCGTCTCGCGGGTCACGTACCCGAGATGCGGTGTCATGGTCACGTTGTCCATCGTCCGAAACGGATGATCGACTGCCGGAGGCTCCTGATCGAAGACGTCGAGACCGGCACCGGCAAGACGACCTGATCGGAGCGCTTCGATCAGGTCCGCTTCAACAACGATCGGTCCTCGCGAGGTGTTGATGAGATAGGAGCCCGGTTTCATCAAATCGAGTTCGTGCCTGGTCACAAGGTGGCGTGTGCGATCGCTCAGGCGGACGTGAATTGAAAGAACATCGGCTTGCCGAAAAAGGTCGTCCTTCTCAACGCGTCGAACTTCGACTGCCTCCGCCGCCTGTTGCGTAAGGTTCTGGCTCCACGCAATCACAGGCATCCCGAACACTCGGGCATATTGCGCCATCCGCCGACCAATATTGCCGAGACCGAGCAGACCAAGCGTAAGACTGCCGAGCCCAACGCCGATGGTGCTCTGCCACTTGCCCTCGCGCATCCGCCGACTCTCGTAGCTCATGTGGCGCACCGTCGCGATCATCAGTGCCCACGTGAGTTCCGGGGTCGCATCCATGATTCCGCGATAGAGTGGATTATCCTCGAGATTCCAATGCGCGACCAGCACGCCATGATCAGTTGCCGCCGTCATATCGAGATTGGGCAACGACATCCCGATGATTGTCACCAGCTTAAGATTCGGAAGTTGCTCGAACAGGCTCCGAGGCATATTCATCCGCTCGCGAATCGTGCAGAGCACGTCGAACGGCTGAAGTGCGACCGCAGCTTCGTCCTCGCTCAGATGCCGATCGAACACCGTCAGCTCGGCTTTGCCCTCAAGCACCGACCAACCGGCTGACTGCAAGGCGACCCCGGCATAGTCGTCGAGAATAGCGACCTTTAGCATCGATTCACCCTCCCTCTTCGTCGACTCGCTACAATCCGGAGTAGAGCATGTTGGCCTCTTCGCGTCGAAGCTTTGTGAGCCCTAAACCACGACCCGGAGACGACGACATTTGATCTCAGGAGGCCGACGGGAGTAACTCGACAAGTGCAATGAGCGGTAGGCACGAAATCGTGATGCTTGATGCGATCGCGCTCGCGCAGGCGCTCCGCACAAAACAACTTTCCTGCGTCGAGGTAATGAAGGCGTATCTCGACCAGATCGAGCAGCTGAACCCACAGGTTAATGCGATCGTCTCCATGCGGGATAAGGATCAGCTGCTCGCGGAGGCGCGAACTCGTGATGCGCAGCTGGCCCGCGGTGAATACCTCGGATGGATGCATGGCTTTCCGCAGGCAATCAAAGACCTGGAAGCCACCGCCGGTATCCGTACCACCCTGGGCTCCCCACTCTTCAGGGATTTCGTGCCGGCTCACGATTCAATCCTTGTGGAGCGAATCAAGCGCGCGGGTGCGATCATAATCGGCAAGACCAATACGCCCGAATTCGGCTTAGGATCGCACAGTTACAATCCCGTCTTCGGTACGACACTTAACGCTTACGACCAGACCAAGGCCGCCGGTGGCAGCAGTGGCGGCGCCGCCGTGGCGCTCGCGCTCCGGATGCTCCCGGTTGCCGACGGCAGCGATCACGCCGGCTCGCTGCGTAATCCAGCGGCATTCAACAACGTCCTCGGTTTTCGCACCTGTTTCGGGCGCGTTCCCTCGGATTGGCGTGAGGTCTTCTCACCCTCGCTCGCCGTACACGGCCCGATGGCGCGGAAAGTGCGCGACCTCGCGATGCTACTTGCGACGATCGCGGGTTACGACTCGCGCGTACCCTATTCAATCCGCGAAGATCCCACCCAGTTCACCGAGGACCTTGAACGCAACTTCAAGGACGTACGAATCGCCTGGACGGGCAATTTTGGCGAGTATCTGCCGTTCGAGCCCGGTGTGCTCGAGTTATGCGAAAGCTCGTTGCGGACCTTTGAGAAGATCGGCTGCATTGTTGAACGGGCTGTGCCGGATTATCCGATCGATCAGGTATGGCGTAACTGGCTCGTTCTGCGCGGAGCCCAAGTCAGTGCGATCTTGAAGCCGCTCTATCTTAATTCCGAGAAGCGAAAACTGATGAAGCCCGAAGCGCAGTGGGAGGCCGAACGCGGGCTGCGCATGAACGCCGCCGAGGTCTACGACGCATCAATGGCCCACACCAACTGGTATCACGCTGTAAGAAAGCTCTTCGAAAAGTACGACTATCTGATCATGCCCTCAGCGCAGGTATTCCCCTTCGACGCCAAGCTCCACTGGCCTGATCAAATCAATGGCCGCGCGATGGACACGTACCATCGTTGGATGGAAGTGGTGATTCCAGCGACGATGTCCGGATGCCCTTCGCTCAACGTTCCCGCTGGCTTTAGCGACAATGGGCTGCCGATGGGTATTCAGATCATCGGCCCCAATCTTGGCGAGTTCGCGTGCCTGCAATTGGCCTATGCATACGAACGCGAAACCGGATGGGTGGAAAAGAGGCTGCCTTCGCTAATCTCGTAACTCTGGAGAACAAGCGCATTCGGTTCGTACCGTAGATTGGTTTTTTTACGCCGCTTAAGATCTCGGAAGTATGCAAGGCATACATTCCGAGTCAGAAGGCTCTGCGCTAGCGGAAGACATCAGTGGTAAGGCCGCGCTAACCGCCTCCGCTCTGGAAAAGCTCCTTGCCGATCTGCAGGAGCGCGCCGAGGGCGACCCCTTCAGCAACCCGATCGTTCTGTTCGGAATCGAACTAGCCCGACGACTCGATAACGGAGCGATCGACCTTGCACACCTCGAAGATCTGGTCCGCGACCTCACGGTCGAGGCTTTCAAGCATCGTGCCGATAGACTCACGCGATACCTGGGCGAAACCTCCGCGGCGGCTAATCTTTCGGCTCTTGCGCGTCAGATCGATCGCCTGGCCCAAAATTCCACCTTCGACGAGTTTCACGCCTCAATCGAGCGCCCCACGGCAGGTATCGTTTTCACTGCTCACCCGACTTTCTCGATGCCGCTGGAAATAGCACGCTCCTTGTCCGAGTTGGCCTGCAACGAAACCCGCGAGGGCAAACCTCTCGACGCCACCGGAGTCGCGGAGCGAATAAGCGTTGCACACCGCAGTTCTCATCGACCGCCAGCAGAGCTGACGATCGCGGTCGAACACGCCTGGTCGCTCGAGGCGCTGCGTCACGCGCATGATGCGCTGCGCGAACTGAATCGCATCGTGCTTGAGGTCGCAAAAACGCATTGGCCCGAGCGATGGACCGAGCTGAATCCGAACCTGATCACGTTGGCAACCTGGGTCGGATATGATCAGGACGGCCGGACTGACGTTACTTCTCTACGCAGCTTCGGAGTCCGTCTGGTCGACAAGCGAGAAGCGCTGCTCGCCTATTGGGCTGCGCTTCACGCGATCGCTTCGCGTGCTTCTTCAGCGTCGGCGCTCGAACCAGCCATTCGATCACTCGATCGTGCTCTCGAAATTCTCGATCGCCAGATCCATTCGCTCGAGGAGGCGGAGCGCTCTCCACGGCGATTGGCTGAGTTCTCCCGTACGATGGTGGAAACGCGGCCCGACGCGTTGGTCGATCTCTCACCCTTGATTCAGCTTATCGATCTGGCCGCGAGCCACCTACTTGATGATAGTCAGCGAAGTGAGCTGCTGGTGCTTCGCAGCCTGATTAAAACGCACGGCGGTACTTTCGCGCATGTACATGTGCGGCTTAATGCGAGCCAACTGCATAATGCAATTCGCTACAAGGTCGGACTCGAGACCAGCCCCAACGACGTCTCCAACCGGCGCTGGTACCTGAATACGATCAACGATTTGCTCGATAACGTGCAGCCCGTCGCGATCAATTTCGCATCGCTCATGTCCGAGCAAACGTCAGCGCGACGGCTCATGATGACCATTGCGCAGATCCTCAAACTAATCGACAGCGCTACGCCGATACGGTTCCTTATCGCTGAGACCGAATCAGGTTTCACCTTATTGACCGCGCTCTACTTCGCTCGGCTCTTCGGCATCGAACGTTCCATCGAAATCTCGCCGCTCTTCGAAACCGAGGAGGCCTTCGAGCGGGGCCAACGAGTGATAGAAGAAGCGCTTCGCAGCCGCCACTTTCGTAATTATCTGAGCTCGATCGGCCGCTTCGCGATTCAATTTGGCTATTCCGACTCCGGCCGTTTCATCGGCCAGATGGCCGCATCATTCAGTATTGAGCGATTACGGCTACGCATCGCCCAATTGCTTGAACGACACGGCTTGGGCTCTGTGGAGGTCGTACTTTTCAATACCCACGGTGAATCGGTGGGTCGCGGTAACCATCCCAATACTTTGGCCGATCGCCTCGCGTACCTCGCGCCGGATCAAAATCGAGCGGAATTTGCGAATCGAGGCATCAGGGTCAAAGAAGAAGTAAGTTTCCAGGGCGGCGATGGCTACCTGCCTTTTCTGGCCCCGAGCAGCGCGTTCGCTGTCATCGCCCGGATGGTGGAATTCGCGCTGGACGGCGGTTTCGCCCAACCTGAGGATCCGATCTATTCGGCGCCTGATTACACCTCTGAGTTCTTCGCGACGATCCAACAGGAGTTTGCGCGTCTCGTCGACGACCCCGACTACGCAACGTTGCTGGGGCTTTACGGTACTCGATTATTGTATCGCTCGGGATCGCGGCCTGCGGCGAGAGAGAGCGAAACCGCCGCGCGCCCGAGTTCGATTACGCACCCGTCTCAGCTTCGTGCAATTCCCAACAATGCGGTGCTACAGCAGATGGGCTTCATGGCGAACACCCTCTACGGTGTAGGACGCGCTGTGGCGAAAGACCCCGAGATGTTCGCCGTGATGCACAAGCGATCACCTCGCTTCCGACGTGCCTTCGATCTGGTTACGGCCGCGCTGGAATTCAGCGATCTCGATATAACGCGCGCCTACGCCCACCTCTTCGATCCCGGCTTCTGGCTCACCAATGCCGGTAGAGCACGCTCGCCGGGGAATAAAAAAGCCCTCCGCGAGCTCGCCAAAACTACCGAAGACTTGCGACTCTTCGACAGTCTGGCGCGTGTAATTCGCCGGATGCAATCTGACTATCTGCTGCTAGCCGACTTTCTCCCGACGCCGGATAGCGATCGGCGGCGCCGCATCATTCTGCTGCACGCCCTGAGAATCGCGATCATTCAACGTATCGTCTTTCTATCCATGAGCGTTCCCGCCTTCGCCCCACAGCAAGGTGTCACGCGTGAAGATCTGCTGGCTCGGATCGCAGCTCTCGATGTGCCCACTGCCGTCGAGCGCCTACGACAGATTTTCCCGAGCCGAACTTCGTCCCTGCATCGACAGAGCAATTTCGGCGAGCATACCGACTATCGACCCGACGCTGCGCTCTCTTACGCAAATGAGCATCGACGGATCTTCGACCCGAGCATCCGCCTCTACGAGCTTGCTCGCTCTATCGGTTCGGCTCTGAATTACGAGTTCGGTGCTATCGGATAACTCCGCGTCTCAGTAACTTGGTTTCGTCGGATAAGGCGTCAGCTGCAGCTCGTGCGTCCAACACGACCGATCCTGCGTATGCAGATAATAGAATGCGTCCGCAATCTTCTCGGGATTCATCACGATTTCGGGTCGCTTTTGCGCCATCGGTAACGCTCGGGTTCCGGGCGAGTCGATCAGACCATCGATCACGACGTTAGCCACATGCACCCCGTGCTCTGAGTACTCTTCGGTAAGCACCTGCGCGAGCGTGCGCATCATCACCCGGGGATAATAAAGCGACTGTCCGGTCATGCGCTTGCGCCCACGCAGTGAGTTGGCGTTATTCGAGAAGAAAAACGAACCGCGACCCTTCCTGCGCATCGCGGGGAGAATCTCTTTAGCGACAAGGAACGGCCCACGACTCGAAATATGCTGCGCAAGATCGAACATCTCGACCGGGATGTGCTCGAGCAGTTCCATCTCCGGAGGAAGTTCGCGCCCCTCCATGTAGCCCGCATTGTAGACGACAATTTCCGGATCACCGGCCTCGCTACGAATCGTCGCAAAGGCGCTCGCTATCGATTCTTGGGACATCAAATCCAGTTCGACGATCGTACATGATCCGTTTTGTTGCTGGATCGCATCTGCCAACGATGTGGCATTGGTCTTGCGACGCGTCGTCAGGACAACGAAGAAGCCTTCGCGGGCGAATTTTTGCGCGATTGCTCCGCCGATACTCCAACGCGCACCGACCGGAAGTTCACTGTCGTCCAGTGATTTGCCGTGCACGAAAACAGTATTGCGCCCGTCGGCTTGCCACTTGGACGTCGCGCCAATCACAACTGCCACAGGCTGATTGTTCGAGTTCATTTTGTGGCTTTGGCTCATCGGTATTAGTTCATCCCTTCCACGCCAGCGCTCCGATTCAAGAACAGAGATTCGTCATCAGATGGGTCGCAGGTAAGCAGCATTTCCTCTAATGCGAACTCTATTTTGCTTTCAGCGTTTCTGGCGTCCAGACGTAATTCACATCCGGTTCACCTTCTTCGTTGCGTGATCCGTCGGTAAATTTCGATGGAACAAACCCATGCGCCTCCTAAAACTGACGCGCTGGGGAATTGCGTTGAAAAGTTCAAAGATCTAATCCTGCGGGGCTTAATTGTTTTGCGAGACTGAGCAAACAAGATCCGACGCCCCGACCTTGGTAGGATGGCAAAATATACACAGGTGCTCCATATGCCTACCCTGGAGTGCGATAAAACCGATGACCCGGTCATCGATTTTAGCAACACGGACATCGTCGTTGATTAGCACCTGCCCCGAGAAATAGTGCAAGGTCTCTTGATACGAATGAATGACGGGCAACCAAGGCATCGCCGCGCGTCGCGAACGGATGTGCACGCACGCGATCCTTTCGGCGTCCTCGCGACATGCGTACCTGATTGTTAAGTCCTTCATTCATCCTTTCCAGCATTAAAGTACGAATCTGAACGGTTTGCTTTATGCACTGCGGTAACGGTCATCGAGCGGCGCTCAGCCGACGGACTTCCTCCCAGTAAATGATGCGCCGCGAATACAGATCGGCGATTTGTTGGTCGGAGTACCCCAGTTCTCGCATCAGCCTCTCCGTATGCTCGCCCGGAAACGAACCGTGATCGTAGCGACCTGTCGCATCGGAGAAACTCACGATCGTGCCGTGGCGCAGATATTTGCCGAAGCGCGGACTGTCGACTTCGAACACCATCCGGTTCTGAGCGGCCTGCGGATGCTCTTCGAGGAAGGTGCCGACATCTCGGTCGGCTCTCACGCATGCAACTCCCGCCTGAGTCAGAGACGCCTCCCACTGATCAGCCGTATGGGTCGCGAAGACCTCTGCGAGTTCGGTGGCCAGCTCCCGATCATGTTCCGCACGGGCGGCGGAAGTGGAGAAGCGTTTATCGGCGGCCCAATCGGATCGCCTCAATGAATTGTAGAGCAATGCCCACTCGCGCTCGGAGGGACAGGCAAGGAAGATCCATCCTTCGCTCGCTTGATACAGGCGATAGAGTGCGCCAAGCCCGTAGCATTGCTCATCCGGCAGATGGGCCGGCGGACGACCCGCGTAATCGTAAGCCTCATCGGCGTTAGCCCACGCATTGGCCTGCATCATCGTGACTTCGATCGCCTGTCCACGTCCCGTCTGGGCGCGTGCCAGTAGTGCAAGCACGATACTGGTGGCGACCGCCTGCGATGTGTTGGGATCAGGATTCGCTTCGTTCGCCCGCATCAGTAATCGTGATTCCTCTTTGATCTCGTCGAGCGTCATCGGATGATCAGGCGCCGGAGGATGCGCACAGCCGGCTTGACGCAGAGCGCCGCCCAGCAAGGCTCCCGGTATCGGATGCGCCCCCGGCCGCCGATGGTGCGGGCCCGTCGCTCCATAGGCTCCAACATAGAGATGAATGAGACGCGGATTGATCCGCCGACAGGTCTCCCAATCGATCGCGAGTCGCTCCGGCACTCCGGGGCGGAAGTTATGCAACAGAACATCAGCGCCTGCTATCAGCTGATGGAGAATCTGCTGGCCCTCTGCGCTCTGGAGATTGATCTGAATCGCTTCCTTGCCGGCGTAGCTTTTCAGGTTGATCAGCGTCATCCCGCCACCCGTACTGATAGTCTGTTCGCGCTCCGGGGTAGCATCGACTTTGATCACACGCGCGCCCATATCCCCGAGCATCGCTGCGCCGTACGGCCCCGCGATCACCATCGACAGGTCGACTATGGTGATCCCGTCGAGGGGAGAACGTGATACGTCTTGACTGCCGACAGTTGCGGTCTGAGCTACCGATGCTCTGGATACCTGCGAATCGGGCCGTCGCAAAATCTCGTCGGTATGCTGTCCCTGTTCGGGCGCGGGGCCGCCGACTTCACCTGGCGTTTCGCTCAGACGGGCCAGCACTCCAACCGTTTTAAGTGTTCCAACACGCGGATCATTGATTTCAACTGCGTGACAATTGTGCAGAAACTGCGCATGCTTCATCCCTTCGGTTGCGTAACAAAAGGGCTCAGCCGCGATATTCCCATCCGCGACGTAGATCTGCATCCACTCCTCGAGCGTCCGCTCCTGCATCTTGCTCAGGATCAGATCGCGGAGCGCCTCGCGACCTTCAGCACTCAATATCGGCGCGTTCTTGAACAGTTCCTCTTCGAGAACCCATCCGAGGTCGACCGCCTTCAGATATGAGCGGAAAAGTCGGTCCATCAGATTCGCGTGCTGAAGCCAGCGGCCGTCTTGGGTGCGCACCGGGATATACTGGAGCATCGGCAGACGGAGCATCGCGCCCAAAGCGTCGGGCGGGAAACTCCTCGGATCCTGACGCGAGAATTGCCGCAGCATCA
>Ga0335071_10004461_pt1 | contig 14607 bp, 12 predicted proteins | sample Lox_Sample_15_FD_206724 | JGI IMG/M metagenome (GOLD analysis project Ga0335071, IMG submission 206724) | Soil microbial communities from Loxahatchee National Wildlife Refuge, Florida, United States - Lox_Sample_1.5 | ecosystem: Environmental > Terrestrial > Soil > Wetlands | place: USA... | reverse complement strand
GAGCGTACCCGCGAGATCGGCGTGATGCGCGCCATCGGTGCCTCGAACGGGAATATCCAGAGCATCGTGATCCTGGAAGGCATGGCGGTCGGCCTGGTCAGTTGGGTCGCGGCCGTGATCCTTTCTGTGCCTCTCACCTACGTGCTCGATTCGGGCGTAGGGGTGGCGCTCATGCAGTCGCCGATGCCGGCCGCATTCAACTGGAATGGATCCTTTTTCTGGTTGATCGGGATTCTGGTCATCGCTGCCCTGGCGAGCGCCATTCCGGCCGGACGGGCCTCCCGGCTGACCGTGCGGGATACGCTCGTTTACGAATAACGCCACCGCCTCCGCGAATCCGATCGCAATGCGAAGAAGGGAGTATAATGGCGGGAATTTCCAGGCCGATTGTCTAGAGCATTTTGAGTGGGAAGGATTTCGAGATGAGAGTCGCGTTCCAGGGCGAACCGGGAGCATTTTCGGAGGCAGCCAGCTTCGGTTTTTTTGAATCCCCGGAGACGGTGCCGTACGAGTCGTTCGAGGCGGTCTTCGAGGCGGTCAGCTCCAACGCGTGCGGGTACGGCCTCATCCCGATCGAAAACTCCCTGGCCGGGAGCATCCATCAAAATTACGACCTGTTGCTGCGCAACCAGCTGTCCATCGTGGGGGAGTATTTCCTGCGGGTCGAGCTCTGTCTGATCGGCTTTCCGGGGACCCGGAAGGCGGGCATCGAAAAAGTGATCAGCCACCCCCAGCCGTTGGGTCAATGCGCCGTCTATCTGCACAAGCTGGGAGTAAAGACGGAGGCCGTCTACGACACCGCCGGGAGCGTCAAATTGCTCAAATCGAGCGGCGAGAAAACCACGGCGGCGATCGCTTCCCGCCGGGCGGCCGAGTTGTACGGGATGGAGATCCTCGAGGAGAACATCGAGGACAACCTCGAAAATTACACCCGCTTCCTGGCGATCGCCGCGCAACCGATCCTCCCGGAAGGGGAGGCGAAAACATCCATCGTCTTCAGCCTCAAGAACCAGCCTGGGGCGCTCTTCAAAGCCTTGAGCGTCTTTGCCCTGCGCGAGATCGACCTGACCAAGATCGAGTCCCGCCCGCTGCAGGGGAAGCCTTGGGAATACCTGTTCTATATCGACTTCCTCGGCGCCCTGCAGGAGGAGCGGGTCAAGCGGGCGCTGGACCACCTCGGAGAATACGCCCCGATGCTGCGCGCGTTCGGCTCATATGAGCGGGCGAAGCCGGCCTGAAATTCGACGTCTAGACAACGCTGATTACCCTTGACATAATCCCGAATGTGCATATAATTTGGCGAAATATCCTAAGCCGATGAATACACTCTGGTTTGCCCTCCTACTGGTCGTCCTTATTTCGGTCCTTATTATTAAGGACCTAAATGTGGTTGGGATGGCCAAGGTGGAAGTCGACTAGACACACCTGAAGTTCAGCAAAGAGAGCCGCCCAACCACAGGCGGCTCTCTTTTTATACCTGTAGAGAAAGAGAGAGAATATGCGTTCCGATGCGATCAAGAAAGGTTACGAAAAGGCTCCCCACCGTGCGCTGTTACGCGCCACAGGCGTCACGGAAGCCGACATGAAGAAGCCCTTCATTGCTATCGTCAATTCCTACGTGGACATCATCCCCGGGCACGTCCACCTGCAGGAATTCGGGAAGATCGTCAAGGAAGCCGTCCGGGCGGCCGGCGGGGTCCCGTTCGAATTCAACACCATCGGTGTGGATGACGGCATCGCTATGGGGCATTCCGGGATGAAGTTCTCGCTGCCCTCCCGCGAGCTGATCGCCGACTCCGTGGAGACGATGATGCAGGCACATCAGTTCGACGGGATGGTGTGCGTGCCCAATTGCGACAAGATCGTGCCGGGTATGTTGATGGCTGCGCTGCGTGTCAACATCCCGGCAATTTTTATCTCCGGAGGTCCGATGCCGGCCGGCAGGACGCCCGACGGCGAGACCATCGACCTGATCTCGGTCTTCGAAGGAGTGGGGGCGTTCTCGGCCGGCAAGATCGACGAGAAACGCCTGACCACCCTCGAGCAGTATGCCTGTCCCTCTTGCGGCTCGTGCTCGGGCATGTTCACCGCCAATAGCATGAACTGCCTGATGGAAGCCATTGGCCTGGCGCTGCCTTACAACGGCTCGGCCCTGGCGAAAACTCCGGAACGTGAAGCCCTGGCGAAGAAAGCCGCCTCCCAGATCCTGTCCCTGGTCGAGCGGGACATCAAGCCGCGGGATATCGTCACCCCGGAAGCCATCGACGATGCCTTTGCCCTCGATATGGCCATGGGCGGCTCGACCAACACCGTCCTGCATACCCTGGCGCTGGCGAATGAAGCCGGGGTACCCTATCCGCTCGAGCGCATCAATTCGGTGGCGGAGAAGGTGCCGCACATCTGCAAAGTTTCCCCGGCTGGCAAGTGGCACATGGAAGACGTCCACCGGGCGGGCGGGATCCCGGCCATCCTGACGGAAGTCCAACGGGCTACCGGCATGCTCCATATGGACCGGATCACGGTCAGCGGGACGAGCCTCGGCGAGTCGATCAAGGGCGCGGAGATCAAGGATGAGGACGTCATTCGCTGTTACGAGAACGCTCATTCCAAGCGCGGCGGGCTGGCGATCCTGTTCGGCAACCTGGCCCCCAAAGGGGCGGTGGTCAAGGCCGGAGGCGTCAGCGCCCCGATGATGAAATTCGAAGGCCCGGCCAAGATCTACGAGTCGGAAGAATCGTCCATGGCGGGAATCCTGGCCGGCGAAGTCAAAGCCGGGGACGTGGTCGTCGTTCGTTACGAAGGTCCGCGCGGCGGACCCGGGATGCAGGAGATGCTCAGCCCGACCAGCGCCATCATGGGCATGGGCCTGGGCGATAAAGTGGCTCTGATCACGGACGGCCGCTTCAGCGGCGGGACCCGGGGCGCCTGCATCGGTCACGTCTCCCCGGAGGCGGCAGCTGGAGGCCCGATCGCCGCGCTGCAGGAAGGCGACATCATCGCCCTCGACCTGGAAGCCCGCACGTTGGACGTCCGCCTGAGCGACGCCGAGATCCAGAAGCGCCTGGCGGCCCTGCCGCCCTTCGAGTCCAAGACCCAGAGCAAGTGGCTGAAAAGATATGCCCATTTCGTCACATCGGCTGATACGGGTGCGGTGTTAACGTCCTAAAGGTTTTGCCAAAGGAGAAGAGCTATGAAACGAACTGGAGCACAAATCATCTGGGAATGTCTGGTCCACGAAGGCGTGAAAACCGTCTTCGGATATCCGGGTGGGGCGATCATGCCGGCTTACGACGCCCTGTTGGAATACCCTGTCCATCACGTCCTGGTCCGCCACGAGCAGGGAGCGGCTCACATGGCGGACGGGTATGCACGCGTCAGCGGGGAAGTTGGGGTGGCGGTGGCCACCTCCGGCCCGGGGGCAACCAACCTGGTCACCGGGATCGCCACGGCGATGATGGATTCGTCGCCGATCGTCTGCATCACCGGACAGGTCAACAGCAAGTTGATTGGCTACGATGCCTTCCAGGAGACCGACATCACCGGCATCACCCTGCCGATTACCAAGCACAATTACCTGGTTACCGACGTGCACGAGCTTACCCATGTCCTGCGTGAGGCTTTTTACATCGCCCGCTCGGGCCGTCCAGGCCCGGTCCTCGTCGACATCGCCAAGGACGTCCAGCAAGCGACCATCCCGGATTGGGAGTACGATGACAGCCCGATCCAGATGACCGCCTACCGCCCGGACAAGTCCCCGATGCCGAAGGACCTGCAGCAGGCTGCCGAGATGATCCATGCCGCCAAGCGACCGGTCATTCTGGCCGGACGGGGTGTATTGATGAGCGGCGCCATGGAGCAGCTGCGGGAATTCGCCGAGAAGACCCGCACACCGGTCGCCATGACCCTGCTCGGCATCGGCTGCTTTCCGGCCAGCCACCCGCTCAACCTGGGCATGATGGGCATGCACGGGGAAGCCTGGGTGAATAACGCCATCCAGCAGGCCGACCTGCTCCTGGCGATGGGGATGCGCTTCGACGACCGGGTGACCGGGAAGATCGAAACGTACGCCACCCAGGCCAAGAAGATCCACTTCGAGATCGATCCTTCCGAGGTCAACAAGAACGTCAAGGTGGATTCGGCCCTGATCGGCGACTTGCGTGAGACGCTCGGCAAGCTGTCCGCGCACGTCGAGGCGTGTGACCATGGGGATTGGATCGAGCAGATCGACGAGATGAAAGGCGACAGCGCCGTACGGGACATCATGAACCTGCCCGACAACGGCCACCTGTACGCGCCGCATGTGATGAGCGACCTGCAGCGGTATACCAAGGGAGAGGCGCTGGTCGTCTCGGACGTCGGCCAGAACCAGATGTGGGCCGCCCAGTACTACAAGCACGATAAGCCCTATACCTACATCACTTCGGGCGGATTAGGCACGATGGGCTTCGCCCTGCCGGCAGCCATCGGGGCTAAATTTGCCCGGCCGGACGCCAACGTCTGGGCGATCGCCGGAGACGGCGGCTTCCAGATGACCCAATCCGAGCTGTCGACGGCCGCCCAGGAAGGCCTCAAGATCAACATTGCCATCATCAACAACGGCTACCTCGGCATGGTACGCCAGTGGCAGGAGTTCTTCTACGACAAACGCTATTCGGCCACGCCGATGCACAATCCGGATTTCGTCAAGCTGGCCGAAGCCCATGGCTTGGCAGCCATCCGGGTTACCAAGCGGGAGCAAGTGGAGGACGCCGTCCGCCAGGCCGAAGAGACAGAAGGGACCGTGGTGGTGGAGTTTCAGGTCGAGAAGGAAGATTCGGTCTATCCGATGGTGCCCACCGGGGCGGACCTGCACAACATGATCCGCCGCCCGGTCAGAGTCATGGAGGAAGAATGAACCACACCCTGGTAGCTTTGGTCGAAGACAAACCCGGCGTCCTGACGCGCGTGGCTTCGTTATTCCGACGGCGGGCCTTCAACATCGAGTCGTTGACGGTCGGGCACACCGATCAGACGGGCGTCTCCCGGATGACTGTGGTCGTCAACAGCAGCGAGACGGATGCCGAGCGGGTCACGTCTAACCTGCACAAGCTGATCAACGTCATCGAAGTGACCGACCTGGCGGAAGCGCCCTCCGTGGTACGCGACCTGGCCCTGATCAAGGTTACCGCCTCGCCGGCCAGCCGCTCCGAGATCATGCAGCTGGTGGACGTCTACCGGGCCCGCATCGTCGACGTGGGCAATGATTCGCTGATCGTCGAGATTACCGGCGACGAGGACAAGATCGACAGTTTCGTCGACGTCCTGCGCCCCTTCGGGATCCTGGAGATGGTCCGGACCGGCATCGTCGCCATGGCCCGCGGCACTTCGCTTATCCCTGGCAGCAACGGGAACGGCAACAGTAACGGGAATGGGAACGGGGTCCATTAGATGACTACCGCCCGGATCCTGCCCCGCTACGTAGGGCCAGAGTTGAGTTCCTCTGATCGAAAGATGACCAACGAGGAGATCCGGGCGCGCTTCAATGCGGAAGTGGCGGAAGCCTACAGTCAGCGCAAGCCGGTCTGGCTGCCGGAGTACGACAAGGTCCTGGGGCTGGTCGTCAAGGTCCTCGAGCCAATCTTGGCGGGGCAGGAGACCGTCCGGGTGCTGGACCTGGGGGCAGGAACGGGCAACTTGTCCCGGCGTATCCTGAAATCTTACAAAAACAGCCGGGTCACGCTGGTGGATTTCTCGCAAAATATGCTCGACGAGGTCCCGAACGTCCTGTCTTCGTTCGCGAGCCGATATGAGGTCCGGCAGGCGGACTTCTGGCAGATGGATGACCCGGCCGGTGAGTATGCTGCGGTCGTCTCGAGCTTTGCCCTGCACCACGGACGCGGGGACGAGGTCTACCGGTCCATCTACCGCAAGATCCATGCCTGGCTGAAACCGGGCGGGATGTTCGCCTGCTGCGACGTGGTGGATGGCGACACGCCCGAACTGGCCGCCCTGAACCTGGCCGGCTGGCGCCAGTACCTGAACGGGAAGCTCACGCCGGAACACGTCGAGCGCATGTTCGCCAATTATCGCCGGGAGGATTCGCCCATTTCTTTACGGAAGCACCTGTCATACCTGGCCGAGGCCGGTTTCGAAGCGACGGATGTTTTGTGGAAGCGATTCAATTTTGCCGTGTACGTCGGAATCAAAAATTCATAATCATTCAATTCAATAAGGAGCATGAAATGGCTAAGATCGATTTCGGTGGTGTAGTGGAAGACGTAGTCACCCGTGAAGAATTCACGATGGATATGGCGCACGATGTGCTCAAGAATGAGGTCATCGCCGTCCTTGGCTACGGCGTCCAAGGCCCGGCCCAGTCCCTCAACTTGAAGGATAACGAATTCAAGGTCATCGTCGGGCAGGCCCAGTCGGACAAGGTTTACTGGGATAAGGCCGTCGCGGATGGCTGGGTGCCAGGCAAGACCCTCTTCCCGATCGAGGAAGCTGTTGCGCACGCCACCATCGTGCAATACCTGGTCTCGGATGCGGCTCAGATGTTGCTGTGGCCGAAGGTCAAGGCCGGCCTGAAGAAGGGCAGCGCCCTGTATTTCTCGCACGGCTTCTCAATCGTCTACAAGGACCAGACCAAGGTCATCCCGCCCGCCGATGTGGACGTCATCATGGTCGCCCCCAAGGGCTCCGGCACCAGCGTCCGGCGTAATTTCCTGGCGGGTTCCGGCATCAATGCCAGCTTCGCCGTCCAGCAGGACGCCACCGGACATGCCCGCGAACGCACCCTGGCCCTCGGCATTGCCATCGGCGCCGGCTATCTCTTCCCGACCACCTTCGAAAACGAAGTCCATTCGGACCTGACCGGCGAGCGCGGCGTCCTGATCGGCGCCCTGTCGGGCGTCATGGAAGCCCAGTACGAAGAGCTGCGCAAGCACGGCCATACGCCCAGCGAGGCTTTCAACGAGACGGTCGAAGAGCTCACCCAGAGCCTGATCCGGCTGGTGGGAGAGAATGGCATGGACTACATGTATGCCAACTGCTCCACCACGGCCCAGCGCGGCGCCCTGGATTGGCACCCCAAGTTCAAGGCCGCCGTCCAGCCGGTCTTCAAGGAGCTTTACGAGAGCGTCATGAATGGCACGGAAACCGCGGTCGTGCTCAAGGCCAACAGCGCCCCCGATTACAAGGTCAAACTCGACGCCGAGCTTGCCGTCATGCGCGATTCGGAGATGTGGAAAGCCGGAGCGGCTGTTCGGTCCCTGCGGCCGGAGAATTGGAAGAAATAAATATCGCTGAGGAGCGGGCTTTAGCCCGCTCCTCAGAAGGAGCCGATCGATGATCACCACCCAAGTTGCGAAGTATCTCCCGCCCAAGCCGTTCGATTATCCCGAGCGGCAGTGGCCATCCCGGTGCCTCACCGCCAGCCCGATCTGGGTTTCGGTGGACCTACGCGACGGCAACCAGGCTCTGCCCAATCCACTTAATCCCCGCCAGAAGCTGGAGTACTTCAAACTGCTGTGCCGGATCGGTTTCAAGAACATCGAAGTGGCATTCCCGTCTGCCAGCCAGGACGATTTCGACTTCACCCGCAAGCTGATCGATGACGATTTGATCCCGGATGACGTCTTCATCATGGCCCTGACGCAGTGCCGGGACCACCTGATCGATCGGACTTTCGAAGCGATCAAGGGCATCCGCCAGGGCATCTTCCACGCCTACCTTGCCACCTCGGACCTGCACATCCGCCAGGTCTTCGACCTGGAACCCCGGGATGCTGTCAAAGTGGCGGTCGACTCGGTCACCCGCATCCGCAAGGGAGTGGAGGGCATGCCCGACAGCGACATCCGCCTGGAGTTCTCCCCGGAGGAATTCACTGACACGGACCTGGACTTCTCCCTGGAAGTCTGCGAGGCGGTCTATAACGCCTGGGGCCGGGCGACCCCCGAAAAGCCGCTCATCCTGAATTTGCCGGCGACCGTCGAGCGGCGTCCGCCCAACCAGTACGCCGACATGATCGAATTGTTCCGGAGCCGTTTCTCCCACCCGGAAAATGTGCTCATCTCGCTGCACGCCCACAACGACCAGGGCATGGCCGTCGCCGCCACGGAACTGGCCTTGCTGGCGGGCGCCCAGCGGGTCGAAGGAACGCTCTTCGGCCACGGCGAGCGCACAGGCAACGTCGACCTGGTGGTGGTCGCCAACAATTTCTTTGCCCGCGGCATCCCGACCGGCCTGGATTTCTCGAACCTGCCGGGAATCGCCGAAACAGTCGAGGAATTGACCGGCATGCCGGTCCCGTATCGGGCGCCGTATGCCGGGGAGTATGTCTTCACCGCCTTCTCCGGCTCCCACCAGGATGCCATCCGCAAGGGAATGAACCGGCTGGGTGAAGCCCCCGGGAAATTCGGGGTGGGCTGGAAGGTCCCCTACCTGCACGTCGACCCGACCGACCTGGGGCGCAAATACGAGAGCCTGATCCGGATCAACTCCCAGTCCGGGAAGGGCGGCGTGGTCTGGGTCCTCGAGCAGGAGTACGGTTTCCAGCCGCCGCGGGCGATGCATCCCGAGATCGGCGCGGCCGTCCAGGATTACGCCGATGAGGTTGGCAGGGAAGTCAGCTCGAGCGAGGTCAAGATGGTCTTCGACAACGTCTTCGTCAACCCGGCTGGACCTTATGAGCTCAAAGGCTACTGGCCCGTCCCGGACAAGGACGATCCCGATCACATCCATGGGGAACTGCACCTGTCCATCGACGGCATCGAGCGGAAGGTGGTTGCGGATGGCAATGGCCCGGTTTCGGCTTTCGTCAGTGGGCTGGGCAAACTCGGCCTGGAGGGTTTCAGCGTGGACGATTACCACGAGCAGGCCCTCGGGAAAGGCGCAGATGCCATCGCCGTCGCCTACGTACCGCTCAGATTTGCCGGGAACGGCGTGCTGTTCGGCGTCGGCGAGGGAACCAATATCGACCAGGCCGCCGTCCGTGCCATCGTCGCCGGGCTGAACCGCCGGGCGGCCGCCGGGAAAAAGAGTTGATCTTGCGGACGGATGTCCGCTTGCAAAAGGAAGCAGTCATTTTTCGTCAGAAGAGGAGCAAACCATGTACACACCGAATACGCCGAAAGAGCAGCAAGACAACAGCATGCCCGAGTGGCATGAGCCCTTCCCCAAACCGCAGACGATCCCGGATGGCTGGGACCTGAGCGGAATGCCCTCCGACCTCACGGCTGCCGAAGCCGGCTACGAGGACGAGGATTAGCCTCGCCACACAGGATTCATGCATGCCACAAACCTTGTTTGAAAAAGTATGGAACGCCCACGTGGTGGCGCAGGAGCCGGATTCCCCGGCCGTCTTGTACATCGACCTGCACCTGGTCCACGAAGTGACCTCGCCTCAGGCTTTCACCGGGCTGCGCGAGCGCGGTCTCAAAGTCCGCCGTCCTGACCGGACGGTCGCCACGATGGATCATTCCATCCCGACCCTTGACCCGTCCCTGCCGATCGCCGATCCGCAAGCGGCCGCCCAGATCAAGCAAATCGAAACCAATGCATCCGATTTTGGGCTGACCTTGTTCGGGATGAAGAGCCCGCACCGCGGCATCGTCCACGTGATCGGACCCGAGATGGGCCTGACCCGCCCGGGCATGACCATCGTCTGCGGCGACAGCCATACTGCCACCCACGGTGCCTTCGGGGCCCTGGCCTTCGGCATCGGCACGTCCGAGGTCGAGCACGTCCTGGCGACCCAGTGCCTGCTCCAGCGCAAACCCAAGACCTGCGAAGTGCGGGTGGATGGGACTCTGCCTCCCGGCGTGGCAGCCAAGGACATCATCCTGGCCCTGATCGCCAAGATCGGCGTCGGCGGTGGAACGGAGCACGTCTTCGAATACACCGGCTCGGCCATCCGGGCGCTGAGCATGGAAGAGCGCATGACCGTCTGCAACATGTCGATCGAAGGCGGGGCGCGGGCTGGCATGGTCGCGCCGGACGATACGACCTTTGCCTACCTCCACGACCGCGGCTCCGCCCCGAAAGGCGCCGAATGGGAGGATGCCCTGGCCCGATGGAAGAAGCTGCCCACCGACGAAGGCGCGAAGTACGACAAATCCGTCAGCATCGGCGCGATCGACCTGGAACCGATGATCACTTACGGGACCAATCCCGGGATGGGCATGCGGATTACCGGGCGCGTCCCCGATCCGGCCGACCTGAAAGACACGAACCAGAAGGCGGCGCTCGAAAAAGCCCTGGCCTACATGGCTCTCCAGCCCGGCCAGCCCCTGCTTGGCAGGAAGGTCGACGTGGTCTTCATCGGCAGCTGCACCAACGGGCGCCTGTCGGACCTGCAAACGGCGGCGAAGCTCATGAAAGGCCGCAAGGTGGCCGAAGGGACGCGCGTCCTGGTCGTCCCCGGCTCGCAGGTCGTCAAGCGGCAGGCCGAAGCCGAGGGCCTGGACAAGGTCTTCAAGGAGGCCGGGGCCGAGTGGCGGGAAGCCGGCTGCTCGATGTGCATTGCGATGAACGGCGACCAGCTCCAGCCGGGGCAATACGCCGTCAGCACGAGCAACCGCAACTTCGAAGGCCGGCAGGGCAAAGGCGGGCGGACCTTCCTGGCCAGCCCGTTCACGGCGGCAGCCGCGGCGGTCACCGGACAGGTCACCGATCCAAGGACCCTGATGCAATGACGGCATATAAATGGGATGCGGCAGAGTATGCCCGCAGCTCGACCGGTCAACTGGGCTGGGCGCGCGAACTGATCGCCAAACTCGACCTGCAAGGCGGTGAGCGCATCCTAGATATCGGCTGTGGCGATGGGAAGGTTTCGGCCGAGCTGGCCTCCGGGCTGGCTACCGGTTCCGTCCTGGGCGTGGACAATTCGCCCGAGATGGTTGCCCTGGCCGAGACGGTCTTCCCACCGATGAAGCATCCCAACTTGCGCTTCCGCCTGGCAGACGCCGTGGCGTTGCCGTTCCGCAACGAGTTCGACGTCGTATTTTCAAATGCGACCCTGCATTGGGTGCTCGATCATGCCCCGGTCCTGGAGGGCATTGCTGGCAGCCTGAAACCCGGCGGCCGGATTCTGATCCAGATGGGCGGGCGCGGCAATGCGGCTGCGGTCGTGGCCGCCTCGGACATCGTCCGGGCCCGGCCGGAATGGCGTGACAGCTTCGCCGGCTTCCAGTTTCCGTACGGGTTCTACGGTCCTGAGGAATATCGCGACTGGCTGGAGGCTGCCGGCCTGGTCCCGCTGCGGGTCGAGCTGCTCCAAAAAGACATGGCCCATAAGGATCGGACGGCTTTCGAAGGCTGGTTGCGAACCACCTGGCTTCCATATACCCAACGGATCGCCGAAGAACGGCGGGAAGCTTTCGTCCAACAGGTCGCCGACCAGTATCTCGACGACAATCCGGCTTCCCCGGATGGCGTGGTCCACCTCGCCATGGTCCGGCTGGAAGTCGAAGCGAAAAAGGAATCTTGAACCATGGCTCAATTCACCACCCTGACCTCCCGGCTGATGCCCCTGCCGGTGAACGATATCGATACCGACCAGCTCATTCCGGCGCGCTTCCTGAAAGCCACCGATAAAAAAGGCATGGGGGACAACCTGTTCGCCGACTGGCGCTACAACCCGGACGGTTCCCCCAAGGCCGATTTCGTGCTGAACGATCCGACCTTCAAGGGCGCCCAGATCCTCCTGGCAGGGGACAACTTCGGCTGCGGATCGAGCCGCGAGCACGCCCCCTGGGCCCTGACCGGTTACGGGTTCCGGGCCGTGATCAGCACTTCCTTTGCAGATATCTTCCGCAACAACGCCCTCAAGAACGGGCTGTTGCCGGTCATCGTCGACGCGGAGGTCCAGCGCTCGCTCTTCGACCTGACCGAGGAAGCGCCGGCTGCGACGGTGTCCATCGACCTGGCTTCCCAGTCCCTGACCCTGCCCGACGGCCGCAAGGTGACCTTCCCGATCGATCCCTTCTCGAAGACCTGCCTCCTCAATGGGGTGGACGAATTGGGCTACATCCTGAGGTTCGAAAACCAGATCGCCGCCTTCGAGAAACAAGACGGCCTGATTGCCAGCTAAATCGACGGGAACTCTGAGAGACGGCGGAAACCGGTACTCAGGGTTCCCGCAATCTCTTATCGCTCCCGGAGGAACCATGATCCAAATCTACGATACCACACTGCGTGACGGAACCCAATGGGAAGGGCTGTCCCTTTCCGGAGTCGACAAGTTTCGGATCGCCCGCAAGTTGGACGAGTTGGGCGTCGCCTTCATCGAAGGCGGCTGGCCGGGCTCGAACCCGAAGGATGTCGAATTCTTCGAGCGGGCCCGGGATGCGAAATGGGAGCACGCCTTGATTGCCGCCTTCGGATCCACCTGCCGGGTCAACGGCGGACCCGAGGACGACGCCAACATCAAGGCCCTGCTCGACTCGCAGGCGCCGGTGTGCACGGTGGTTGGCAAGACCTGGACCCTGCACGTCACGGAAGTGCTGCGGACCACCTTCGAGGACAACCTGCGGATCATCGAGCAGAGCCTGGCCTATCTCAAGGCCCAGGATCGGCGGGTCATCTACGACGCCGAGCACTTCTTCGATGGATACAAGGCCGATCCCAAGTATGCCCTGGAAACCCTCCAGGCGGCCATCCGCGGCGGCGCGGAGACCGTCGTCCTGTGCGACACCAATGGCGGGACCATGCCTTGGGACCTGGCCGAAACCGTCCGGGCGGTTAAGGCTTCCATCCACCACCCCTTCGGCATCCATGTCCACAATGACGGGGAATGCGCCGTCGCCAATACGATCACCGCCGTCCGGGAAGGCGCCATCCAGGCGCAGGGCACGATCAACGGGTACGGGGAGCGCTGCGGAAATGCCAACCTGTGCTCGATCATCCCGGATTTGGAACTCAAGATGGGATTGAAGTGCCTGCCGGAAGGCCACCTGTCGATGGTATTCGATGTGGCCCATTTCGTCGCCGAGGTCGCCAACCTGGCCCCCGACGAGCATATGGCCTACGTCGGCAAATCCGCCTTCGCCCACAAGGGCGGCATCCACGTGGCGGCTATGCGGCGCAGCGCGCTGTCGTACCAGCACATCGACCCTGCCCTGGTCGGGAATGAAATGCGTGTGGTGGTCAGCGAGCTCTCCGGGCGCGGGAACCTGCTCAGCAAAGCCGAGGAATACGGCCTGGGCGAGCTGGGCAGCCAGGAAGTTACCGGCGTCCTGAACGAGATCAAGACGCTCGAGTCGCAGGGGTTTTCCTTCGAGGCTGCGGAGGCTTCCGTGGCGTTGATGCTCAAGCGCCAGGAGCCCGGCTACGTCGCGCCGTTCGAACTGATCGATTTCTCCGCCATCGTGGAGAATCGCCAGGGACGCGGTATGTTCGCCGAAGCGACCGTCAAGGTCTGCGTCAAGGACGAAGTCTTCCACACCGCCGCCGAAGGCGACGGTCCGGTCAATGCCCTGGATACCGCCCTGCGCAAGGCGCTCATCTCGCACTATCCCGAGATCAATGCCTTCCACCTGGACGATTACAAAGTCCGCATTCTTAACGGGGATGCCGGCACGGCCGCCGCGACCCGCGTGTTGATCGATACGGTCAGCGACGGGGAGCGTTGGAGTACGGTCGGCGCCAGCACGAATATCATCGAAGCCAGTTGGCGGGCGCTGGCGGATTCGATCGAGTATGGCCTGGTGATGGCGAAAGAATAATGCTAAACACGAAGGTCACTAAGGGCACGACGAACATGGCTTAATTCTTTTTCTCGAGCTTTTCCATCGTGAACCTTCGTGTTCTTAGTGTTTAGCGTCTTTGTATTCCTTGAATTCGGAGAAACTTGTGAAAGCGAAAATCGTTTTGTTACCTGGGGATGGAATTGGGCCCGAAGTGGTCGGCGAAGCGGTCCGGGTGCTGGATTGCGTGGCTTCCGGCCACGGACATTCCTTCGATTATGTCGAACGGCTGATGGGCGGCTGCTCCATCGATAAATTCGGATCATCCCTGACCGATGAAACCCTGGCCGACTGCCAGGCGGCGGATGCGGTCCTGCTCGGAGCGGTTGGCGGTCCGAAATGGGACGACCCGAAAGCCAAAGACCGGCCGGAGCGCGGCCTGCTGGCGTTGCGCAAAGGCTTGAAGGTCTTTGCCAACCTGCGCCCGGTCAAGGTCCACCCGGCCCTGATCGACGCCTCGCCGCTCAAGCCGGAGAAGCTCAGGGGCGTCGACATCCTGGTCATTCGCGAACTGACGGGCGGCTTGTATTTTGGCTTTCCGAAAGGTCGGGATGTCAAGGATGGCCGGGAGCGGGCGGTGGATACGCTCGAGTACTACGATTACGAGGTTCGCCGGGTGGTCGAGCTGGCTTTCCGCCTGGCCCGGGATCGTAAGAAGAAGGTCACTTCGGTCGACAAGGCCAACGTGTTGGAATCCTCCCGCCTCTGGCGCCAGATTGCGACCGGGATCGGGGCGCAGAACCCCGACATCACCCTCGAGCACGTCCTGGTCGACACGGCCTCGATGCGCCTGGTGACCGGTCCTGCAGCCATGGACGTAGTCGTAACCGAGAACATGTTCGGTGACATCCTGACCGACGAGGCCTCCGTCCTGGCCGGATCG
>Ga0335071_10004460_pt1 | contig 14608 bp, 8 predicted proteins | sample Lox_Sample_15_FD_206724 | JGI IMG/M metagenome (GOLD analysis project Ga0335071, IMG submission 206724) | Soil microbial communities from Loxahatchee National Wildlife Refuge, Florida, United States - Lox_Sample_1.5 | ecosystem: Environmental > Terrestrial > Soil > Wetlands | place: USA: Florida... | reverse complement strand
TCGCGGGGTCGAAGGAATGGAACTGGCTTGCGTTCTGGAGCGCCATACCAACAACGCGAAAACGCGATATCCCAACGTCCGGATCGCGCGCAACCTGGACGAATTGCTCTCCGACAAGTCGATCAATCTCGTCGTGGTCGCCACTCCGAACGACACGCATCACTCCTACACGAAAGCAATCCTTGAAGCGGACCGTCACGTCGTGGTCGACAAGCCTTTCACGCCGACCATGAGAGAAGCTGAAGAACTCGTTCAACTCGCCGCCAAACGCAATCGTCTGATCTCGGTTTATCAGGACCGCCGCTGGGACGGCGCATACCTGACAGTGAAAAAGCTGATTCAAGCCGGCGCGGTAGGAAAAGTTGCCGAGTACGAAGCGCGTTTCGACCGCTTCCGCCTCGAGCCAAAGCCCGGCGCATGGCGCGAAAAAGCAGATTTTCCCGCTGCCGGAGTTCTCTGGGATCTCGGCCCTCATGTCATCGACGGCGCGCTTGTACTCTTCGGAGAGCCCGACTCCATCTATGCCGCCGCGCTATGCCAGCGCAAAGACTCGAAAATCGATGACTCCTTCGACGTCATCTTCCAATACCCGAGCCTGCGTGCGAGTCTGCGCGCTCGCATTATTGCCTACGCTCCCAGCCATCACCTGCTCGTGCACGGAACGGAAGGATCATTTGTGAAATACGGCATGGATCCACAAGAAGAGATCCTGCGCGGCCCGAATTATCCGGACGGCCTCGATTGGGGCAAGGACTGGGGCCTCGAAACAGAGAAGCAGTGGGGCACACTGACGCGAGTAGGCGAGAATCCGCGCAAGATCGAGACCGAACGCGGAGACTATCGCGGCTTCTACGTCAACTTCCGCGATGCCATCGAGAAACAAGCACCGCTCGAAGTTCCATCAGAACAATTCCTGCGCACACAGCGCGCTCTAATCCTGGCCCACAAGAGCAGCCGCGAAAAACGCGTCGTCCGCTGGGACGAAGTGGCGGAGTGATACCTCGTCGCCCCTTAGGGTACCAACCATAAAAATTCAAGACGGAGCCACCAACTATTCTGTGAATCTTTCCCATTCGAAAGTTGGATTCGAATTGTTCTGTAAATCTCTGCCATTCGAAAGTTTTGTGCCAGTTTTATGAGTTCCTTACGGCTGTCTCGATAACTTACCGACTCATCGTTCATTGCTGAACGCTAAAAGGCAATGAACGAACGAGGAGGCAAGTTATGTCCCGTTCTTGGATCGCGCCTGCGTTGCTGTGTCTAACCCTGATCTTTATCCAGCCTGTTGCCGACGCCCAATCCACGTTCGGAACGATCATAGGTGTGGTGAAAGATCCCAACGGTCTGGTTATTCCCGGCGCGAACATTAAGCTCGTCAATGTAGAGGAACATTCCAGTCGAGACGCAGTCTCCAATGCTGATGGCGAGTTTCAGTTCATGAATATGAAGCCCGGCCACTACGAGATCGACGCTGCCGCGGACGGCTTCGGCATGTTCAGGCTGCAGTCTCTGCAATTGGACGCTCGCCAGACTCTGCGCGCCGATCTCACACTACAAGTAAAGTCGGCGACGGAAACCATCGAGGTTGGCGACACCGCCCCCATGATCAACACCGAGAGCGCGACTCTCGCGGACACCAAAGACTTCTTGCAAGTTTCGCAACTGCCGGTCAACTATCGCGGCGCCACGACCAGTTCGATGGCGGTACTCGATACCGTTCCAGGCGCACAGCAGGATGCCAACGGCAACGTGGCGATCGGAGGAGGCCTGCCCTCTCAGGTGCAGTATTCGGTCGATGGGGCGTCAACTGTCAATATCCGCCAGAACGGTGCGCTGGGCAACATGAATCCGTCCTCCGAGTTGATCAGCGAATTCAAAGTTGCTCAATTCAACAACAATGCTGAATTCGCCCAACTCGGTGACGTCACAATCTCAACGAAGAGTGGCACCGACCGTTTCCACGGCAGTTTGTTCGAGTACATGCAGAACAGCCTGCTCGATGCCACTCCCTACAACCTTCCACTCAAACCGCACAAAGCTTTCAATACTTTCGGAGGCAGTCTCGGAGGTCCGTTGATAATTCCGCATGTTCTGGGCAAGGACTCACACACCTTCTTTTTCGCAGCCTACGAAGGCAATCGCAGACGATTGACCACTCCTTTCTTCCTAAGCGTTCCCACCGCTGCAATGCGAAACGGGAATCTGAATGACCCGAATTTCATCGGCACGAACAGCATCGTGGTGAATCCACTTACCAGGCAGCCTTTTCCCAACAACACCGTCGCCTGCAATCCCGATTGCATCAACCCGGTGGCTACATCTCTTTTCGGCGTGCTCCCCTCCCCCACATCGCCGAACGCCAGCGTGAACTATCTCCAACAAACGCCCGTCCCGAGCAACACCGACGGTTACGACGTTCGCATCGATCGCACGCTCACGGCGAAGCAATCGATATACGGCCGCTGGAGCGCCAAGAACATTGCGACAACGATGCCGAATTCGCTGTTGCCCAGCGATTCCGATCACGAAACCGATCGCAACCTGCTCTTCTCGCACAACTACGCCATCACGAATACATTGGTGAACGAAGCGCGATTCGGATTGTCGCTCTTCCGGATCGGAGTCCATTTCCCGATCGAAGGCGCAAGCGCAATCCAGCAACTAGGACTTGTCGGGCTGGATATCAGCGATCATCCGACGGCACCGGCGTTCCCCACTTTCAACTTCAGCGACACGGGCCTCACCCCAATCGGACGCGACAAGACCGGTGTCACCAAATCGCAAACTGTCCAGTTCACCGACAATCTCGGATGGGCTCGAGGCAAGCACAGCATGAAGTTCGGAATCGACATCCGCCGCGTGGCCTACGCCGACATTGAGAGCTTCGGAGGATCCGACGACTTCGGCGCCTTCACTTTCTCAGGCGGCGCGCTCACTGGGCTACCCGCATGCTCCCCGACACTCACAACGCCAACTCTGTGCGAATCGTCGTTCGCCGATCTTCTACTCGGGCTTCCGGCGAAGACCTATATCGCACAATCTGGCCCCGATGTTCTGGCGCACACGATCCAGACGGGCGTCTACGCGCAGGACGAATGGCATGTAAACCGTCGGCTCACTCTCAGCTTCGGCCTGCGTTGGCAGGCCCTGCCCCCGTTCGTTAGCCCGCTGAACAACCTCACAGCGTTTGACAAGCGGAACGGCGGCGTTATCGTTCCGGATGCGAACGTCCCGCGCCAAGGTTTCCTCGAAGCGATCAATGCTTGCGCTGGCGACTACAATCCCTACGGGGTTGCGAATCCCAATCTGCCCTGCGGACCGGTCGAATCCGCCAGTTCCCAACACCTTGGCCCCGGCGTTCGCGAGTTCTACAAGCGCAACTTCCAGCCGCGCGTCGGCTTTGCCTTCCGCCCCTTCGGCGACGAAAAAACCGTCATTCGTGGCGGCTTCGGCATTTTCACAATGACGAACCTCGGCCAGCTTTCTTTCAATACCACAAACATCAGCGTAGGAGTCGTTCGCACCACCGCCAACTCCGTACAAAGTGGGGCACCTGCGTATCAGTTCCCGAGTGTCACGACGCCAATCAGCACTGCAGCGCTCGCCGGCACTGGAGACTTCTACCAGAACACTCCCATCAATTATCGCGACCCGCAGTCCGCACAATGGAATCTCACCGTTGAACGCGAACTCGTCCGTGACACCACTTTTCGCGTGAGCTATGTGGGCACGAACTCGTACCGCATGAGTCAGACTGTCGATCTGAATCAGCTTCCTTCGAGCACACTTTCGCCAAATCCGAATCCAAAGCCGTATCCAAACTGGGGCCGCATTCTTTCCTCTGAGAATGAGGGCTCTGTGAACTACGAAGGCCTGCAATCCGAACTGAACCATCGCACGCGCGGCGGCCTCACTTTGCAGGCAAGTCACGTATGGGCCAAGAGCCTGGGCAACGTCGGCGGAGACGCGCCCACCGCCTTCTCTCCCGAAGTTATTTATGGAACTCCGGTCGCTAACCGTTTCGATCTTGCGGCCAACCGCGGAAACGTCGCAGCCGTCCGCCGCCAGCGATTACTGGTCTCATCGATCTACGAACTGCCTTTTGGTAAAGGGCGCCACTTGTTCAACTACATGAGCGCCGTTCCCCAAGCAATTCTCGGAGGATGGTCGTTGAGCACGATCGCTCTCTGGCAGACCGGACCTTACCTGACTCCGATGACTAGCCCGAGCTACGATCCAGGGAACCTGAATCTCGTGTATCGCGGCTCATACCAGCGGCCGGACTGCATTGCAGACGGCAACTTGTCGAACCCGGCTCCGGGGGAATACTTCAACCCCGGCGCTTTCATTTCTCAACCATCAGGCCCGATTGGCAACTGTCGCGTCGGCAGCCTTATTGGTCCTGGAACGGTAGCGATCGCGGGAGGACTCTCCAAGACATTTGCACTCGGCGAAAGGTTCCATCTCAAGTTCGAAAGCACCTTCACCAATATCATCAATCACTCGAACTATGCTCCGCCCTCGACCGACGTCACCTCCTCAACCTTTGGCCAAATCACCAGCGTGCAGTCATCGGAAAACGCCGGCAACCGCACCGGACAGTTCGCCCTGCGTTTCGAGTTCTAGACGTCTCGCGATTTCTCCTTTCGACCATTGCATGGGGAAGAAATTCAGTTAGCATCTTCCCCATGCAAGTCCTTCCACCCGGACTGACCGCCAATGACGTATTGCAAGCCCTGAAGGGCGAGTCCTTTCTTCTCTTTCTCGGCAGTGCCATCTCCACAACGGGCATGGTTGCCGCGGCGTTAGCCGCCGTACGCCGCAAGCGCTCGTCTCTGCTCATCTACTTCGCGGGTTTCGCCGTCCTCTACGGCGTTCGTATGTGCATGCAGACGGCAACCTTGTATTACCTTTTCTACGGATCGCCCATCTTCGTCCGGCTGAGCCGGGCAATTAACTACATCGTTCCGATCCCGGCATTTTTGTTCTTCGATGCAGCCGGATTTCTACGCCGCAAGATCGAGCTGGCCACCTATGCACTGCTCATCGTGTTCGGCGCTCTTTTCATTGCGACTCTCATCACCGGGCCTTCAAGGCTCTACCAGCGCACCAACGACGTAGCCGTGATAGCAGCCTTATTTCTGCTATTCACCGAATCCGCTTATGACCACAAGGTGGATCGCGATTTCATCATCGCGCGCCGTGGATTGCTCATCTTCGCCGCCTTTGCGCTATGGGCCAACATCGTTTCGGTCCTGCGGTTAAATCTTCCCAACATCGAGCCGATTGGTTTCGTCGTCTTGCTCGCCTGCCTGGGATACGTCGCGTCGCGGCAGGCGTTGCAGCGCGAAGAGCAACTCGCCGAAATCCGCAAGGAGTTGGAGGTCGCGCGGCGCATCCAGCAGTCGATTCTGCCTGCCGAATTCCCGCGTTCCGGCAAGTTTCACGTTGCCGCCCGCTACGTGCCGATGACTTCAGTCGCCGGAGACTTCTACGATTTCGTTCTCGCCGACGACGCCCGGGCCGGGCTTCTTATTGCCGATGTCTCCGGCCATGGCGTGCCCGCCGCGCTGATTGCTTCGATGGTGAAGTTGGCCGCCACCTCCCAGCGTTCACAAGCGAGGGATCCAGCGGCTCTCCTCGCTGGAATGAATACCGCTCTGCATGGAAATACGCAGAACCAGTTCGTCACCGCTGCGTACGTTTACCTTGATGCGGAAGCCCAGGAATTCCGCTACTCCGCCGCGGGACATCCTCCCATGCTTCTTCTGCGGAACGGCTCCGTGTCTGAGATCGCGGAGAATGGCCTGATCCTGGCCGCCTTCGACTTCGCTGCCTACGAGAGCAAAGCCCATGCGCTTCACCCGAAGGACCGCTTACTTCTGTATACGGATGGCATTCTCGAAGCGGCCAACGAATCGGGAGAGTTCTTCGGGGCCGAGCGTCTGAGCGGACTGCTGCAATCCACGGCCCCTTCATCAGCCCACGAAGCGGCAGATCGAATCATTCATGCAGTCAAGCAGTGGTCCAGTTCGCAAGACGACGATCTGACAGTATTGGTCTGCGATTACGCCGCATAGCGCAAGGCTCGTAGCGCAGTCGAAGCATCCCGATAGAAAAAGCCTCGCATACTTGGGAAGAAAGCCAGAAAACCACAAAGATGAAGATTAAGGGCTAAGGTCGAAGGGCTAATGGCTGAGGGCTGAGGGCTGAGAGCTCCTACGCTCCTGCCTTCAACTCCGTCAAAACCTGCTTAGCTATTTCCTTCAGCGTCTCGAAGACTCCGACCCCTTGAAACGCCACAGCCTCAACGATGGGTTCGTTCTTCTTCCGCAGTTCGGTCGAAAGCAAGTCGACGGGAAGGATATTTGGCAGGTCGCGCTTGTTCAGTTGCAGGACATAGGGGATCTTGTTGAAGTCGTAACCATGCTCTTTCAGGTTCGCCATCAGGTTCTCGAGCGCTTCGACGTTCGCGTCCATTCGCTGCTCTTGCGAGTCAGCCACGAAGACGATCCCGTCCACGCCGCGAAGAATCAGCTTGCGGCTGGCGTCATAAAACACCTGCCCGGGAACCGTATACAGATGGATTCTCGTCTTGAATCCGCGCACCGAGCCAAGATCAAGCGGGAGAAAATCGAAGAACAAGGTACGCTCGGTCTCCGTAGCCAGCGAGATCATCTTGCCTTTTTGCTGGTCCGCGGTCTTCTGATAAATCACTTGCAGATTCGTCGTCTTGCCGCCAAGCCCGGCGCCATAGTAGACGATCTTGCAATTGATCTCCCGGGCTGCGAAGTTGATGAAACTCAAGGCTTTCCTCGAACGCGGACACACCCTCTGGGGATTTCCGCGGACACTCCGTCCTTTTTAAAGAGGCTCGGGGTCTTTATATCACACGGGCGGTGCTGCTGGCAGGTTACTCAGGTGACCCCGAGTCCTTTGGTGCGAATTGAAATGCTTCCAGCGGCAAGCTAGCGAGCGGCGGGAATACGGTAATATCCGTCCTTCGCCGAGACCTTCAGGTCTTTGCGATGGACAACCACTTCGATGCTGCGATAGGCCGAGCTATCCGCCGAGGGCTTCGGTACATATCCCAGCGTGTACTGGTTTCTGGCCTCCGAAGCGATAGCTGCATACGCGTCTTCCATTCCGTTCCGCGAAAGTTCGCTATACACCTGGCCTCCGCACGTGGCGTACACGTATTTCGGAAGAATATTGCTGTAGCCTTGGCCTTTCAGATGCAGCTTCGAGATCTGCTTATAAATGGGCAGCGCCCCCTCGTCCACTACCACGCCTCGCACTTGAATGTCCCGCGTCTCCAGAAGTTTCAAGACATCGCTGTAACTCGCTCGACTGCCGTATTCCCGGCCATCGCTGATCACGAAAATCACCTTGCGAAGACCGCGCGGACGCTTGCTCAAATCGAGAGCCGCTCTCAGGATCGCATCATTCAAAACATGCGCCTCTTTTGGAGGCGTGTAGACCGGCGGTGGCCCAGCCGTTCCCACCGGAATTCCATTCACCATCGGAGGTTGCGGCCCGAGTGGTCCGCCAAGGACCGGAGGGCCATTGTTATGCCCACGGACCAGTTTCATCTCGTCCAGCGACGCCGTCAGTCTCTCCGTCCGGTTTGTGAAGTCAGAAACTTGACTGACCGTGCTGCTGTAGGTGTAGAGCGCCACCTCGTCGTAAGGGCTGAACGCTCCCACAAGTGAGCCGTACGTCTGATTGACCTTCTGAAAGGCAACGTCCGCCATTCCCATGTCAAGGACGATTGCCACCGAGAGTGGAAACGGATCGCTGGTGAAGTACGTCAACGTCTGGGGCTTTCCATTCTCATTGACCGTAAAGTCTTTGTAGGTGAGGCCGTATACCGGCGTACCCCGCCCATCCCTTACGCTCGTGGGAACCTGGACGAAGGTTGTCGTGACACGCAGTTTATAGAGCGACGCATTGGGATCAATCTGATTGCGCGGTCCGGCCTGCTGGTCGCCTTCAGGGACGCTCCCGGCAGGGACCGTCTCGACTGGCGGCATCTGTGGCGGAGGCTGCTTCGTCTGGTCCGCGGCCTCAGCCCCCGCGCCATTCTCGGAAGAAGGCTGGGCCGGTGCCGCACTCTGCCCGCTTGAACTGGAATCAGGTTCTGGCTCTGGTTTCGGCGGCGGTGGCTGCACCGTCGACGGAGCGTCAGGGATGTCCTGCGAAGATTGCGAATTCGCCGCCGGTGGGTTCTGATTCTGCTTTTGACTTTGCGTGGATTGAGCAAATCCCGGAACCGCTCCAAGCACAATCGCGAGCAGGACCAGGCATCCAAGCCGCGGAGTGCCGAACGAAGACAGTCCACGCCGCAACCCGTGAGTAGAACCTACTCTAGACAATAGGCCCCAGTGAGGCGAAAGGACCTCCGCCCGTGGACTCGTGACGCGGTACGCTTGGCACTGTTCCACCCTCATCCTCGCACCCGCCAAAAAATCCGCCTCCCGCATTCCTTGGGATGCCAATCCAATGCAATTTGGTGCATCTAAACCTTCAGGGTTAGACTAACAAAAATTTCCCGCGAGAGTTCCGGATGCTGAAAAGCTTTGGTTTTCATAAACTTCTGTCTGCATTCATCCTAGTCAGCCTGTTTCTGGCGACGAGCGCTCTCGCCCAGGAGCCATCGCAGCAATCCGCCCAGGATCAAAAACCCGGTGAGACTCTCAAGGTCAACGTCAACATCGTCCAGCTTTTCTTCAATGTGAAAGACAAGCATGGGGCCCTCATCCCGAACCTCACAAAAGACGACTTCACCATCGCCGAAGATACCAAGCCGCAAACCATCAAGTACTTCACCGCCGAGTCGAACCTTCCCCTTACCCTCGGAATGATGATCGACGCCAGCGGGAGCCAGCGCAACGTCCTCGACATGGAAAAAGAGGTGGGCGGAGCCTTCCTGAAACAGATCCTGACGGATAAAGATGAAGCCTTCGTCATCAGCTTCGATATCAGCGTCGACCTGCTTCAGGATTTCACCCGCGATACGCACCGCCTTCAGGCCGCATTGGACAAGGCAAAAATCAACACGGACTTCACGAGCGGCGGCATTCCGGGTATGGGCGGAGGCCCTGTTCCCCAGCGGAACTCCCCCGGAACCTTGCTCTACGACGCGGTGTATCTTTCCGCACACGACATGCTGTCGAAGGAAACCGGCCGCAAAGCCATGATCCTTCTCACCGACGGGCAGGACGAGGGAAGTCGTCTAAAGATTCAGGATGCGATTGAAGCTTCTCAGAAGGCGGACGCAATCGTGTATGTTCTGCTCTGCGCCGATCGCGGCTTCTACGGCGGATTCGGTGGCTACTCGGGAGAAGGCGAAATGCGCAAGCTCACCGAACAAACCGGAGGCCGCGTCATCAACGTCGGCAACAAGTTCGACAAGTTGAAAGAGGCCTTCAATCAAATCGCGAACGAACTTCGCAGCCAATACAACATCGGTTACACCCCGACGAATCCTGACCAGGATGGGACCTATCGCAAGATCGAGATCAAGAACAAGCAGAACTACAAAATCCAGGCCCGCGCCGGCTACTACGCCACCCGAAAAAGCGAAGAGCAGTGAGGCATTTAGTCATTGAATTATTCAGTCATTTAATCAATGAAAAGCAAGAATGAGCAGTGTCCACTGCGGAGCACAGTCTCCGGGTTTTATTGATTAAATGATTAAATGACTAAATGATTAAATAACGATAGACTCCCACGGCAGGAGCCCGTGCCATGCCCCACTTCTCGCGCCGTTCATTCCTGCAACTTTCCGCCGCAGCTTCCGTAGCCGGCGCGTTCCGTATCACCACCGAACCGATGCTCGCGACCGCTGCGCGCCGGCGTCGTTCGGTAGCGCCCAATGCGGTACTCATCGACTCGAACGAGAATCCGCTCGGCCCTTCGCAGGGGGCGCGCGATGCCATGGCCGCCATTCTCCCGAGAGGTGGACGTTACGGCGACAATCTCACCGACGACCTAGTGCAGACCTTCGCCAGCATCGAGGGGCTGAATCCTGATCACGTCCAGGCAACAGTCGGGTCGACGCCTCCGCTGGCGCACAGCGTTCTCGCCTTCACTTCACCGCAAAAGAGCTACGTAACCGGGGACCCAGGCTTTGAACTGGGCATGATGACCGCGGAACACAGCGGCGCACGAATCGTGAAAGTTCCTCTCACAAGCACGCATGCCCATGACGTCAAAGCTATGTTGGCCGCCGCTCCGGACGCAGGCCTCTTCTACATCTGCAATCCAAACAATCCCACCGGCACGATGACGCCGCGTGCCGACATCGATTATCTGGTTGCCAATAAGCCGAAAGATTCCATCGTCGTTGTAGACGAAGCCTACATCCACTTCACCGACGCTCAGAACTGCCTCGACCTCGTGAAATCCGGCAAAGATGTCATTGTTCTCCGCACATTCTCGAAGGTATACGGACTAGCCGGTATCCGCTGTGGCCTCATCATCGCCCGCCCCGACCTGATCGAAAGAGTCGGCAATCTCGGCATGTTCAATTTCATGCCGGTGACAGCTCTCGTCGCGGCAACCACCTGCCTGAAAGATCCGAATCTGGTAGCCGAGCGCCGCCGTATCAACGCGACCATCCGGCAACAAACGTTTGACTGGCTTGGGCGGAACGGCTTCACATACATTCCATCGGAATCGAACTGCTTCATGGTCGATACCAAGCGCCCCGGTCAACAACTCCGCGACGCGATGGCCAAAGACAACGTCTTCGTCGGACGCATCTGGCCCATCATGCCCACCTGGGTTCGCATCACAGTAGGAACGCGGCCAGAGATGGAGCGATTCCAGTCCTCATTCGCCAAAGCCATGAAAGCCTAAGTGTGGCAAGCGAGTGTGGCGCGCGCGCCCCCGGGCGCGTCCATCCATGCACCACGGTGCTAACCTGCCCCTGCACCTAGGACACAAAGCCCGCATAAGCCCTCTAGTACAATCAACGCGTGAGCGACGCGGTCCGCATAGCCATCCTCGGCGACTTCAACACCGAATTCCGCTCGCATCACGCCACCAACGACGCCCTCCAGCACGCCGCGCGAAAGCTCAAAATCGACGTCGAGAGCGAGTGGTTGTCGACCCCATCACTCGCCAATCCGGAGGCAGAAAAAATACTCGAATCTTTCGACGGGATCTGGGCCTCCCCCGGCAGTCCTTACAAAAGCTTCGAAGGCATGTTGAAGGGCATCGAGTTCGCACGTCGCCGGGACTGGCCATTCCTCGGAACCTGTGGCGGATTCCAGTACGCCTTCATCGAATTCACCCGCAACGTGCTTCAGATCGCCGACGCCGACTCCGCCGAAAACAATTCCGGCTCCAAGAACATCATCATCTACCCCGTCGCCTGTGCCGTCCCCGATCGCAAGGGAAATGCTCCGAAACTCTCTGGCGCCGTCCCCGAAATTCGCCTCCGGCCCGGGTCCTATCTGCAGTCGTACTACGGCAAAGACAAAGACACGGTGACGGAAGAATTCTTCTGCAACTTTGAAATCAATCCCGAGTTCGAATGGACCACCATGGAAGCCGGATTCCCCGTTGTAGCCCGCGGCCCCCAAGGCGAAATCCGCGCCATCGAGTCTCCCACCCATCGCTTCTATTTGGCGACGCTGTTCCAGCCGCAACTCTCGTCGACAGAAAAGAAACCGCATCCGCTCGTCCTGGCCTTCGTCCAAGCCGCTGCCGACTGGGGCAAGAAGAAGCTGGACGACAGCGTCCTGGAATAGCTTTTCAGGGTTGTCATTCTGAGCGGAGCCAGTGAAGCGAAGCGAAACTCCGGCGCATTGGAATAATCCCTACCCAAACTAACGCTGAAGGTCCAAGGTCGAAGTTCCAAGGCCAGAAGCCCGAAGCCGGGAGCCGGAAGCCCAGACGCGATCCATTACCAAAGTCCATTCACCGTACACATTACCGTCCACCGACCAACTGCATCTACACCCGGGCAACCCACGCCACTACACTCCTTTCCACGGCCGCCCTCCCCCAAGTGCGGCCGCGGGAGCCGCCTTCGTCTATGCATGTGCAGCCTATGCAGCTGGTTGACTCGCTCCGCATCCCGTTCTCGACGCTGATCAGCTACATTCCGGTCATTGCGACGATTGTGACCACGTTCTTCAGCGTGATCCTTGCTCGCGCCACGCTCCGCTACGTCGAAGCCACCGATCGCCATCTCGAGCTCGCGCGCGAGGAATTCGAGCGCGAATGGAATCCCGACCTCCACATCAAGATGGAGCGCATTTCCAACACAGAAGCCCGCATCATCGTCACCAATCTCGCGAAGACTTCGGTGCTCCTGCAGCTTCTTCAGCTCCGAAAGCTCACACACGCCACGCCCTTCGAACGCTGCCGCCTCAATGATCCGCTAGTCGGCGGCATGACCTGGTCGCAGGAAATGGGCAAGCGCCTCATCGGCTGCACGGGATACGAATTCGAAGGCCCCATCGCCGCCGCCATGACCTTCTACGCGGCCGGACGCATGTACCGTACCGACTGGTTCCGCTCGCAGATCGTCGTCCGCGAAGGCCGCATCGTCTCGCTGGAACCAAGCAACATGCCGACTCGCCGCGTCCGCCAGGTCGAGCGCAAAGGCCAACAAGAACGCCGAAGAGAATTCGTTCAGGATGTCGCGGCCGGCGCGGTTCAAGACAACGAGGCTGCAAAACCTGAAGACAAATCCTTCACGGCAAATGCCTAGCTGCGAAAGCGGCGAAAGAATGCAGCCGAGGCGTAAGCCATGGGTCAGAAGGAAAAGCAGGGAAACCCCGGAGGGGCGAAAGAGAACATCCCATCTTGTTCCGAAATCCGTAGTCCATCAATTTTTCCTTCTTCCCTCCCCAAACTGTGCTAACACTTCCATAGCGCTGCTCCACGACCCGGCTGTGGATTACTCCGCATTTCGATCTCTCCGTTGAGGTGCCGCCATGCCGTGCTCTTCCGCACGCCGTTTCGCTTTCGTCCTCGCCATCACTCTGATCGCCAGCCTCGCCCATTCCCAGGATTTCAAAAAACAAATCATCTATCAGATCGTCACCGACCGCTTCTTTGACGGCAGCACCGCCAACGATAATCCCAGCCAAAGCTCCGGCTTTTATGACTCCTCCCACACCAACTGGCAGGCTTACTGGGGAGGCGATCTCGCCGGCATTCAACAGAAGATGTCCTACCTCAAAGGCATGGGTGTCACTGCCATCTGGATTTCTCCGACTGTCGACAACGAAAACCTGAATCTCGCCACGGGGTCTCCCATCTCCGCACCGTATCACGGATACGACGCCCGCGACTTCATGAAAGTCGAAGAGCACTCCGGAGACTCCACCAATTCCTGGTCTGCCTTCGACAGCCTCGTCAGCGCTGCCCACTCCAACGGAATCAAGATCATCGTTGACTGGGCGAACAACCATTCCAACTACAACGGTGGCGGCGAATTCGGCGCGCTCTACAACAACGGAACGTTCATGGCCTCTGACAGCAACGATCCCAACGGATACTTCCATCACAATCCTGGCATCGGCGATTACAACGACCGCTATCAACTCCAGTACTACACGCTGTTGAGCCTTGAAGATCTCAATCAGGAAAATTCGACGATCGATTCATATCTGAAGACTGCCGTCCACCAGTTCCAGTCGCACGGCGCCGACGCTTTCCGCCTCGACGCCATCAAGCACGTCACCTGGGGATGGGAATACTCCTTCGCCAACTCCGTCTTCAATCAGGCGCCAAGTTTTCTATTCGGAGAGTGGTACAACAATAATCCCGGCGACACCATGTATCACGACGCCTACAAGTTCGCCAACAAGACTGGAATCAACGAGCTCGACTTCGGCGTCAATCAGGCGGTTCGCGACGTCTTCGGCAGCAACAACAACTTCTCCGAACTCGACAGCAACATCTCCGCCGAAAATTCCAACTTCACATGGAATAACGATCTCGTCACCTTCTTCGACAGCCACGACGAGTCGCGCCTGCTGACAATCAATAACAACAACAACCGCCTGCACGAAGCAATGGCGTTTCTGCTAACCTCGCGAGGCATCCCGGTCATCCTCTACGGTGACGAGCAATATCTCCACAACGACACCAACGGTGGAGGCGATCCCTACTGCCGCGTCTGGATGAACTCCTTCAGCACGACCACCACCGCCTACAAGCTGATCAACAAACTCGCGGGACTTCGCCAGAGCACCAACGACGCGCTCGCGTACGGCACGTTCCGCCAGCGCTGGATCAACAACGACGTCTACATTTACGAACGTCAATTCTTCAACGACGTCGTCCTCGTTGCGATCAACAAGAACGACACGACGAGTTATCCGATCTCAGGCCTGCTCACGTCCCTTCCAGCCGGAACGTATTCGGACTATCTCGGCGCCCTGCTCGGCGGATCGAGTCTCACCGTCACCACCGGCAGCGGAGGCAATAATCCCGCCAACAATTTCACCCTGCCCCCGCACACGGTAGCGGTCTGGCAATCGACCGGCGCACCGAGCGCGCCAGAAGTCGGATCGATCGGCCCAACCCTTGGCCAACCGGGAATGAAGGTAACGATTGCTGGTAAAGGATTCGGTGGCGCGAC
>Ga0335071_10004458_pt1 | contig 14609 bp, 5 predicted proteins | sample Lox_Sample_15_FD_206724 | JGI IMG/M metagenome (GOLD analysis project Ga0335071, IMG submission 206724) | Soil microbial communities from Loxahatchee National Wildlife Refuge, Florida, United States - Lox_Sample_1.5 | ecosystem: Environmental > Terrestrial > Soil > Wetlands | place: USA: Florida... | reverse complement strand
TCCGTAGCCATCGACAACATAGTTTTCCGCCGAATTCCATCCCGACGAGGCTGCCAGGAGTTTGTTGTTGACGTAGGTCGATTCCGTCCCCGCCCCCTCCGGAGAGGTGCTCCACGACGAGCCGTACGTTGCAGGAAATTTCAGGATTGACTCAAAGGGGACGGAGTGGATGACGGTCTGCGAGGTATCGGTGATCGTGACATTGCCGAGAGTATTGAACACGCTGTCCGTCAGGTCGAAAACCGGTCCGTCGATCGATTGCGGCGAGTTCCCCCAGACCATGCTCGCGGGGGCGAACCTCGCGGCAAGAAATGGAATCTGAGACGATTGATAGATCGCGTAACTCGCCGTCTCCGGGAAAGCCAGGGTCGAGAAATCGTAGACGTTCGGTCCCCCCTTTTCGCCGACGTTCACCTCCTTTGTAGTATCGTGAATCCTCAAAAGCGACGACCCGGCGGTGAAAATCCTGGCGAGGTCCGACGATTGGACCGTGATCTGCGCCTTCATCCCGCTCCAGAAAAGGACGGCGACGACGGAAACCAGAGCAACACGACGAGACGATGAATTCATGGGACCCTCCAGCACAGTACACCTCGGCGCTCCCGGAGACGTGTTTCCCCGGGACGCGGATTCGTTCGTTATAAACCTGGAATTTCTCTCAGCCGGCCGCGACGTAACGCTTAGAAATCTCCGCCCAGTGAGATGTAGTACTTCGGAATAGAAAAAGTCTGGCCGTTGAACGCCCAGGCGACGTCGAATTTCAACGGGAGCCCGAACATGATAATCCTGGCTCCAAACCCCGTGCCAACGAGGAGGTCCTGCATCACGGTGGAGCCGCTCGTCGTATCCTTCACGAAGAAACGGTATGCCCGGTCGTCGGTCCACGACGAACCGATATCGACAAATGCCGCTCCCGTAATGTTTTCCATCGAGAGCGGCACCCCTCCGGTAAGGAGGTATCGCACGAGCGGGAATCGTAGTTCATAATTCATAAGGCCGTATTTCGTGCCGTTCGCGGTGTTATAGTCGTATCCCCGAAGCGGGAGCGCCGGCGAAAGGAAGGCGTAGTCCTCGACGTTCTGAATGGGGATACCCCCGTTGGCAAATTCCCTGTTGATCCACCCGTCGGTTCCCCCGATGAAGAACCTCTGCGCGTTCGGTCCCATGCTCAGCCCTCCCGCCCACCGGACGACGAAGCAATAATCTCTCCAGAATTTTTCGTACGTCCGATAGTCGAGAGTGTAGGTCTGGAAATTGAGCGCCTCGTCCCCCGACCCGATCGGCGGACTGATCATCGCGCTGATATTGTACCGCGTTCCGTTGTTAGGAGCGGTGTACCCCCACAGCGCGTTATCATGGATGTAACTGAGCGTCGGCATCACGAGAGACCGCTGTTGCGACGGTTCGTCGGGAAAATCGAGGTTATCCCTCGAGAGGTTCAGCCAGCTCAGCCCGAACTCGAACCGGTTGAATTTGTCGAGAGGGTCCGACGCGGAAGCGGCAACGCCCCAGGTCGTAAACCGGTAGAGATCGAGATTTCCAGTGTAATCGTACAGATAGAGGAACCGTGCGCTGTGGAATCCTTCGATCCCATAGTCGATCTTCAGGGGGAGATAGTTGTATGCGAGGACGTAATCACTGTTCTTGAGGTCGAGGAGCAGGTTCGTGAGGAAGTAGATCTGGTGGTCCCCGAGCATATCACTGAACGCCATCATCGTCGTTCCCTGGACTCCGTAGAACGTGCTGAAGGCCGCGTTGCCGTAGATGACGTCTGGGGAGAAGTTGAGCTTGTACTTGTTCACCTTGTAGTTCCCGTTCTCATCCAGATAAATACTCGAATCCCCCTGGCTCTCGGACACCGCGGTCTCCGCCGCGACCGGCTTTTCCTTCGGCTGCTCGTCTGAAAAGACATAGTTGTGGAAGTCGATGCGGACTTTGTCGCCGTAGACCCCGAGAGTATCTTTCGATGCCTCGGTGGCGGCAAGCAGGGTGGAGTCCTTTGCGCTCTGCGTCGAGGCCGGCCCCTGCGTCCGCTGCGCGAGACGCTGGCTCCGCTTCAAATACTCGGTCGGCTCCAGCTCGGAGACGGCCAGCTTCTTATCGAACGGGGCCTTCATGAGGAAGATGTCGAACCCCGCTTCGTCGAGGGCCGCAAACGAGAGCTTGTTCCCGTCCGCGGAGAGCGAGAGCTGGAAGACGCCGGTGAGAGAGTTTGTGATCGGGCGGTCGGCTCCCGTGACGAGGTCGCGCTCGTAGATGTTGCCGATTCCGTTCCTGTCCGAGACGTAGAGCATCTTTGTGCCGTCCGGGGAAATCGCGGGGGAGGTCTCGTCGCTGTTCGGGTAGTCGGTGATCCGTTTCATCGTCATCGTCGCGATGTCGATGGAATAGATATCGAGCTGGGAGTAGTCGAACTTCCACATTTTGAACCTCGGCCCGGTCGACGCGCGCGTCAGGACATCTCTGCGGTCCGAAGCGAAATAGACCGTCTTGCCGTCCGGCGACCAGCTCGGGTCGGCGTCCGAATAGAGGTCGTCCGTAAGGTTCGTGAGCTCCTTTGTCGTCAGGTCGTACGTGTAGATGTCCGACTGACGAGAATTGTCCCCCACGAAGGCGAGCTTGTCCCCCTTCGGAGACCAGCTTACGGAGAAAATCCCGTCGAGTTTGAACTCGAGTTTCTCTTTCTCTCCCGTCGCCGCATCGACGATGAAGATCGCGTCCTCGTCGCCGCTCTTCACCGCCAGGGCGAGCTTCTTCCCGTCCGGAGACCAGGTGATGCCCGGAGTGAGGAGGTGAAGCTCCTCGAAGTTCTTCGTCCTTTGCCCGTCGACGATCTTCGTGATTTTGTTGTCGATCGTCGACATGATGAAGACGTCGAAATAATCGTCCCGGTCCGAAATGAAGGCGATCTTGTCCCCCTGCGGAGAGATCGACGGGCTCGTGTTGTAGAAGTTGCCGTCCTTGACGTGGTTCGTGAGCCGGGTGGCGAAATCGGCCGGATCCTCCCGCTTGGCGATGTCGGGCCAGTAGATGACCTTCTGTTCCTTCTGCCACCGCTCGTTGAGCTCCGAGACGCTGAGCCCCAGCGCGCTGCGGAACCCCTGGTCGACGTTTCTCGTCCCCCTGATCCTGTTGAGGATCTCGGCAATCTTCTGCTCGCCGTACTTGTTCGCGATGTAGTACCAGACCGACTGCCCGCCGCGGTACGCAAAGTAACCGCTCAGGTAGTCGATGGGGGGAAGGTACGTGTGGATTGTCGCGTCACGCATGAACATATCGGAGTTCGTGTCCCAGTGAAGCGATTGGTACTCCGCCATCCCCTCGTTGAACCACATCGGGAGCTGAAGACGGATGTTGTTCGAGATAATCGACTGGATCGATCCGCCGTAGAACATGTCGTTGAAGACCGCGTGGACGAGCTCGTGATGGATGACATGGCGGAACATCCGGTAGTTTCCCTCGAACGGAATCACCATCCTGTTCTTGAAAAGTTCGGTGACGCCGCCGGTCCCTTCTTCGAGGTACTCGGAGATGACGTTCGTCTGCTGGAAATCGTTGTGGGAGTTGTAGACCATGATCGGTATCCGGTTGTTGATCTGATACCGAAAGCTCTTGCTGATCATCGTGTAGGCGGATTCTGCGGCGGCAGCGGTAAAGTCCGCAAGGTACTCCCCGTTCTGACTAAAATAAATGTCGAAGTGGCTCGTCTGGATATACCACCAGTCGAACTTCTTGTACTGGACTTTGTTCTGGCCGAAATTCCCTTCCTGTGCCAGGCCGGGAACGAGACCGGCAACGGTCAGGAGGGCAATCAGGAGTATGGTTGACCTCATGGAATCCTCATTCAGGGGGCAAACGAGCGTCCGGCGACGACGACGCAAAAGGCTGCCTTTGTACTAACGTAACCCCCCGGGCAAAAATTCCTACCGGTTCCTGCGCTTCTTTTTCCTCGACGGAGCGTCCGAATCCGCGCAGGCAAAGTCGATCTCGCGATTCTCGACATTGACGCTGACGACCTTGACCGTGATGCTGTCGCCGAGGCGAAAGCGCCTTCCGGTCCTCCGCCCGACGAGCGAGTAATGCTTTTCGTCGTGCTCGTAGTAATCATCGCCGATGTTCCGCACATGGATCATCCCCTCAACGAGCAGGTCGTTGATCTCGACATACATACCGTAGTTCGTCACGCCCGAAATAACCCCCTCGAACTCATCACCGACATGCTGCTTCATGTATTCGGCCTGCATGACCTTCACCGAGGCACGTTCGGCCTCCATGGCCACCCGCTCCCGGTCCGAAGACCATTTGGCGATCTCGGGAAGGTCGTTGAGGTAATGCTCGCGGCGGGCATGAGACATCCCCCTTCCGTATTCATCAAGCATCCGGTGGACAACGAGGTCCGGATATCGGCGGATGGGGGAGGTGAAATGGGTGTAGTGATCGAACGCCAGGCCGAAGTGGCCGATGTTGCGTTCCGAGTAAATTGCTTTTGCCATCGCGCGCAGGGAGACTTCGTTGATGACGTTTTCCTCGGGTGTTCCCCGGACTTCATTGAGAAGTTTCTGCAACTCCTTTGACGACACAGACTCGCCGACGTTTAACGTGTAGCCGAATTTCTCTACAAACGACGAAAGTTCGCGGAGTTTCTCAATGTTGGGCGAATCGTGGACGCGGTAGAGGAACGGCTTGACGTCCTCCTCCTTCTTCTGCTTTCCGACGTGCTCGGCAACCGTCTGGTTGGCGAGGAGCATGCACTCCTCGACGAGCTGATGACTCTTGAGGCGGGCCTTCACCTTCACTTCGACCGGCTTGCCGCGCTCATCGTAACGGAACTTCGCCTCGGGCGCATCGAAGTCGATGCTCCCTTTCTTCATGCGGCCGGCCCTGAGAATCTTCGCAAGCTCCCAGAGCGACGCGAGCGGTTTCGCGAACTCGCCGACGCCGGCGTCGAGGATCCGTTCGACCTCTTCATACGTGAACCGCCGCTTGGAGTTGATGACGCTCCTGACGATCTCGTACTTTTTCACCTTTCCCTTCTCGCTCACCTCCATGATGCACGAGTAGGCGAGCCTGTCGACCTTCGGCTTCAGGCTGCAGAGGTTGTTCGAAAGCTTTTCCGGCAGCATCGGAACAACCTGATTCGCGAGGTAGACGCTCGTGCCGCGGCTGAACGCTTCGCGGTCGAGCGGAGTCCCCTCCTTGACGTAGGCACTGACGTCGGCGATATGGACACCCAGGCGAACCGAGCCCCCTTCGAGAGGTTCGATGGAAACCGCATCGTCGAAGTCCTTCGCATCGTCGGGATCGATCGTGAAACAGACGATTGACCGGAGATCTGTCCGCCGTTTGATCTCCTCGGCCGGAATCTCCTCCGGAATTCCGTGGACGAAGGACTCCACCTCGCGCGGGAACGATGTCGGGAGTCTGTACGCTTTGATGACCGACTCGACCTCGGCGGTCGAGTCTCCGGAGACACCGATCACTTCGACGATCTTCCCTTCGGGATTCAGAAGCTCGTCCGTCCAGTCCTCGAGGGCGACGACGACCTTGTCTCCCGGCTTTGCGCCGTGGAGCCCCTCGCGCGGGACGTAGATATCGCGCGGGATCTTCCGGTCGTCGACGACGACGAAAAAGAAGTTACGGCTTTGCTCGAGCGTTCCCACAAACTCCGTGTGCGCGCGCGAAATGACTCTGACGATCTCTCCCTCGGCTTTTTCTCCGGCCGCTTTCTTTCCGCGATGTCCGGCAAAGAGGACGAGGTCGACGATGTCACCGTCAAGGGCGGTGCCGAGCGACTTCGGACCGACATAGATTTCGCCGAACGGCGAGCCCGGCAGGGTGACATACCCGTACCCCTGCCTGCTCATCGAGAGCCTTCCGCGGACATTCCGGTCGGAACCCTGAAGGGCGTACCCCTTTTGGCGGCCGTAGCTCAGGACTTTGCGTTCCACGAGGGCGTGAAGAACTTCTCGGAGGGATTGGAATTCCCGTTCGTCACGGATACCGAGGCGTTTCGCCACCTGGCGTGATTTGAATGCTTCCCGCGGATGTGCATCGAAGAACTCCCCGACACGACTTTCCAGCGGCGTTATGTGTGATTTTTTTTCTTTCATCATTGAACTCTGTGAAATATTTCGGCGACGGCTTCTCCCCGGTTCCCGCCATTCATGTCGAATGGGGATGACCGGGTCTGCGGCCGCGTCGCTAAACTCTTGGTTAGAAGGCAAACCGATAGTAGATCCTCGCCCCACTCGTCGGGCGCCTGATGTCGTACGTCTCGAGAGGGTCCACCTTCCGGTCGACCTCAAACATGAAATTGCGGAGGCTCTCATTCTGGATGAGGGACCCGAGGGACCACTGGACCGAGACGTTGGCATTGTTAATATCGTTGAACACCTTCCCTCCGAAGGTCCAGAATGCGTTCCCGACGACCCCGCTGAGACGCAGGTCGGGAGAGGTCCCCGAGTACCGGATGTCGATGTTGCTGACGGCGTTGATGCTGTTCGCCCGGAGGAAGTCCATCATCATCCCCGAAAGGAGGGTGTTTGTAAAGCCGGAGATAAGCGAGCCGCCGATCGAACCGCCGAGCGAGTTGGCGATCCCCTGCTTGTCGTTCGAGGTCAGGTCGTCCCTGAATTTTCCCGGGCTCCCCGGCGTCGACGTGAGCAGAAACGAAATCGCGTCCGATTCGACGTCACCCGTCCGCTCGGTCTCGTTGCCGTTTTCGTCGACGGTGGAAAGGCCGATTTTCACCTTCGGATCGATGCGCGTCCCTGTGATCGCAAGGGAGACGACAACCTTCTCGGAGCTCGGGACCGTCGACTCCTTCTGGGTGCCGGTCTCGGGCTTGAGATGCGAGCCGGTATACGTAGCTTTGATGTCGAGCTCGGGGTTGTCCGGCCGTCCCGTGAACCTCAACGTTCCCGAGGCGACAAACTCCTTGTAGAACTCGTATTTCGACTTGTCGGAAACCGAAATCGTCCCCGTGAGGCGGACGTTGTTCCCTTCCTTGCTCAGTCCCAGTTTTCCGTTCAGGTCGGCAAAGAGCTCTTCGTTCGTCGCGGCATTGAAGATCATCCGGATTTGAACGATGCCGTCGGTCTGGATGACCAGGTCGTACCCGAGGCCGTCGAGGAAGGACGATTCGTTCGTCAGCCGCGCATCGTTTTTCGGACGAAGGAAGGCGAAGAGATTGGGCCCGAGGGCCGTCGTATCACGGACCGGCTTGGACGTATCGTCGACGACGACGACATTGACGCCGCGCGAGGAGACGAGGCTGGAAGTTTCCTTCGTCGACGGAAAAGTGAGGGAGGCCTGTTTGACGAAGAGCGACCCGGTGAGTCTCGAGCTGGAGTACGTCCCGTCGAATGAAAGTCCCTCCTTGCCCGTCGCGGCAATGAGGTCGCCGTAGACGGAGAGTTCGTTCGTCCGGCGGGCTTCCCTCAGCACCATGAGCTCTCCCGTTGCCGTCAGATGAAATTCTTCGGGGACGACCCCCTTGAGTGTCATGTAACCGCCGAACTGAATCGATCCAGACTTATAGTCCTCCGGCATGTTCTCTGCCCGGACTTCCGTGAGGAGAACTCTGTTCCCCTGAAATGTCACCTTCCCGTCGGCGTGGTAATAGAGATTATTCATCGGGAAGAGGAATTCCCATTTCTTCAGCTCCATCCCGCCGTCGAAGGAGGGATCGTCGAGCGAACCGGTGCAGTGAACCGAGCCGGCGAGGAATCCTTTCATCTGATCGAGTTGCGCTATGAACGGATCGATGATGCTGATGTCGAAATCGTTCGCTTTGAGAGTGAGATCCATCCCCCGCGTCGAGAACCTGTTCGAGACCGTGTCAAAAGCAAGGTTGACCGGGATCGTCCCGACGCAGAGGAGCTCGTACTCGTCGTGGGGTTGGGGGGCTTTTGAGAGTTGAACGGAAACGTCGACCGCCTGATCCGCGTAACGCAGCGACGCCGTCACCGAGCCGAACTCGGCCCCTCTGAATGCAACTCCGGCCGCGCCGAGCGTGCCGACGATGATGGGACTCCGGGCCTCCCCCTTCATCGTTACGGAGGCGTTGACCGTCCCGCCGAATGCGAGGGCGTTCGACTTGAACTCCGCCGACGATCCAAAGTGATAGATGTTGGAGAGGCTGAAATTCTCGAGACGTGCAAATCCGTCGAGCGCTCCCCCGAACGTCAGTCCTCCTCCGATGGTAAGGCGTTCATCCTGGTGGACGAAGATCGCCGAGTCGATCGAGATACCCGTCCGATCGAACCTCGACGAGAACTGCTTGGTCATATCGAGTTCGTATCCCTGGTACCAGAGCGAAAAGGTGTCGAAGCTGAGGGCGTAGCCGGACGGACCTATCGTCCCCCTGCCGTCGATGCCGAGCTTCATCGTGCTGTCGACTTCTCCCGAGACCGAGTATTCCGCCTTGCGGTTACGGAGGGTGAGTTCGACGGAGGGATTGCGGAAATACGACGACCCGATGAGAACGTGCGCTGCGCTTGCCTTGACACTGAACGAGGGGCTTTCGGAAAGCGCAAAGATGCTGTCGCGGCTCAGCCGGTTCACGCGGTAGTCGACAAAAAGACTTTCGGCGAGCAGGAGCCGGTTCTTCGTCGCATAGTGCGCCGAATGAATACGGATCGATCCATCAGCCGAAAGCGTGTCGGGTGTCCCTTCAAGGCTCCCGGAGATCTCGCCGACGGCGTTGAACTGATCCTCTCCCAGAAAAATGGCGACCGGCCTGAGGTTCTTGAGCCTCACGGAGTACCGAAGCGAGCTCATCGCCGGGGCGACCGCGGCCGCCGAGCTGTCGACCGTCGTCTGCTGCGGTTCCGCCTGGGCGACGAACGCGGTGTCGAAGATCGCCCGCTGGGCACGATACCCCCGGGCGAGATTCCCGATATGGGCGCGGATGGTCTGAAGGAGCGAGCCGTAGGTAAACGATCCCCCCGCGTCCACGTCCGCGATAGGCGAGATGATGCGAAGCGATTTTCGGCCCGATGAATCGGCATCGAGGCGTACCTCCGCCTTTGCGCTGTCGAACTCGTTGCTTCCAAATTTTGAGGGGCCAAATTCGATGGCGAGCCGCCCCCCCATCTTTTCCGTCATGAAATCTCTCCCGTGGGTTTCGAGCGAGAAGGTGAAGTCGGAAGCATACCGTTCATCCCCCAACAGCTCGGCGAGATCGACATGCGAGAACCGGCCGTTGAAAGAATAGGACGGCGCGCCGCCACCCGTAAAGTCAAGGAGCGCCACCGACGTCAAATCACCCCTCGGCGATGAGAGCTCATCCGTCATGGAGATTTTTCGCTGGTTCGCACTGATCACCGCATGGAGACTCGAGACATGGTTCCCGGCGAATGAGGATGAGTCGACCGTCACCTCGCATCGGGCCTTGAGGCCGTCGAGAGACGTGCCCTCCCCATCCACTGATCCGGAGAAATTGAGGTGCGAACGCCGCGTGGGGTTCGCGTAGAACTTCGCGAGGTCGAGCCCCTCGCCGCCGAACTTCATCCGGTACGACATTACCGGCCCCGTAAGGTCAAGTCCACCGTCCACCATCACTGACCCTGCGGCCATCGAGACGCGCGCGGTGGTCTGAAAATTCAGGGGTTTTCCAACATATTGAAAGTCGATCGCCAAAGGACCCGCGGTGCCGTAGTCGGGGATGTGAAAGAACGGGAGCAACGCGAGAACATCCGTGGGCTGAATGACGCTCCCCTTCGACTCTATGTTGAGCGTGAGGTCTCCCGGATGGTGGAGGTTTGAAACAGTCCCTCTGAGCGATACTTTGGAGTGGTTGAACCGGGTATCAAGATGTTTCACGCGCACGTTTCCGAATTCTCCGTCAATAGTGCAGTCGACGATGACCGAGCCGCGCATGAAATCGAGAACGGGGAGAAACCGCTGGATATCTCTTGCGTCGATGGTGCTCGAGGTGATCGAACACTGGATGGGGACGAACTGAAGGGCGGCGACATCGTGAATCCTGAAGACATCGACCGAGGTCGCCTTCGCGGAGAGCTCGATGTGCGACGAGGGGGTCGCCACGAGGAGGTCCTTCACTTCCGAGAACGTCGGCGTGTGGGTGACGGATCCTGAGAGCCCGAGGAGCGTGAATCCTTCGCGGTGCGACTCGAACGAGATGTTCCGTATCACCACCGACTGCTCATTGGAGGAAACTTCCGCGGCAAGGTCGACGTTGAGCTTCCGGATGTCCAGGTCAGAAAACCTGACCGAGGTCCGCTCGACTGAATCCGGGAGACCCGTTCGGCTCTGTGCCGTCGAATCGAAGAGACGGAGACGGGCATCGGTGATCTTCAGGCTCTTCACCGAGATACGCCAGGGCGAAGGTGTCGTGTCGGATTCGGACTTCTTCTTTGCGATCCTGTCGACATTCCATGTTCCGTCCGTGGAGCGAACCAGGTTGACGAAGGGGTGATCGAGCTCTACGCTTGCAACGCTCACCCGTTTGTTCCAGAGCGGAAGCGGGTCGTAGTGAACGATGACATTCCGCGCGGCAACAAACGGCGCCCCGTCGACATAGACGGCAACCGAATCGACCGAGAGTCCCGTAACAAGGTTTCCCCTGATCTCGCCGATATAGACCGATGCGTTGAGATTTGCCGCGACAACTTTATAGAGTGTGGACCTCAATGATTCCTTGAAGAGCCGCGTCTGCGTGAAGCCCGCAGCGCCGAGGAGAATGAGAAGAACCGCGCTCGAAGTGAAGACCAGTATTTTCGAAGCCTTGCGAACCATCTATTCCTTCGTGCTGAACCCGTACAACTCTCCGATCTTTCCGATGATGGTCGTCGTCGATCGTCCGGGGACGAACGGAAGAGTGAGGACTCTACCCCCCGCCTCCTCGACAACATCCTTCCCGACGACATCGTCGACCTTCCAATCCGCCCCCTTCACGAGCACATCCGGGAGCAGGGCTTTAATCAATTCATACGGCGTCTCCTCACCAAAGAGACAGACCGCATCGACCGGGACCAGCTGGGAGACGATGAACGCACGGTCGGCTTCTCCGACCACCGGCCTCAGCGGCCCCTTGATCCGCTTCACCGACGCATCGCTGTTCACCCCGACGATAAGCCGGTCGCCGAGCGACTTCGCTCCGGCGAGGTATTCCAGATGACCCCGGTGAAGGATGTCAAAAACGCCGTTCGTGAAAACGACCTTCTTTCCGGACGACTTCCAATCGCGGCGGATTCCTTCCAGCTCAGAAAGCGAAAAGACTTTTCCCATGGTGCTTCGAATTGATGGTCAGGCGTTACGACTGGTGGGAGGCGATCGACGACAACAGCGCGTTGGGTCTGATCGGGACAATTCCGACCTCACCGCAAACAACGCCGCCGGCAAAATTTGCGAGCGCCGCCGATTCATGAACCGACGCACCCGATGTCAACGCCATCGTGAGAGTTGCAATGACGGTATCTCCCGCGCCGGAGACGTCGGCGACCCGAAGCGCCCTCGTCGGAAGATGATGAATGATATTGTCGCTGTCCAGGAGTGTCATCCCTTGTTCGCCCCGGGTAAGGAGAATATTTCCAGCCCGGAGCCGTTCCTTCAGCGTCTTTACCGCCGCGTCGACGTCGGCCTCGGTCCCGATCTTGATCCCGAGCGCCTCCTCCACCTCTTTCTTGTTCGGCTTGAACACCGAAACGTTCCTGTATTCGAAAAAATTCTGAAACTTGGGGTCGACTGTGACTACCTTCCGGTGCTTGTTGGCGATCGAAATCACACGCTCGATGAGGGAGGTGACAATCACCCCTTTGTTGTAGTCCTCGAGTATGACTCCGTCGATCGCGTTGATATTGTTTTCGAACACCGAAAGAAGTTTCTCCTCTACCCCGGGAGAGATCCCTCCCTTCTGCTCGTTGTCGATCCGCACGACGTGCTGGTTGTGAGCGATGACGCGGGTCTTGATCGTCGTTGGTCTCCCCGGGTCGGCGACGATTCCGTCCGCCGTGCACCCCTGGTCCTTCAACAGGTTCGAAAGAAGAGCGCCGTTCGCATCGTTTCCAACGACCCCCAGAAGGAGCGGCTCGCCCCCAAGGGATTTGATGTTGTTGGCGACATTGGCGGCTCCCCCCAGCCTGACTGTCTCCTTCTCCACCTCTATCACCGGAACCGGGGCCTCCGGTGAGATCCTCGAAACGCTTCCCCACACATAGGAGTCAATCATAACGTCGCCGACGACCGCGATACGGCGTTTCTTAAAGCTCTCGACGAGGTCGTTGAGTCTGTTGGAGGAGAAGGTAACCAAGGAGAATTCCGGAGCGTTACGGTTGTGGCAACAATGAAAGATACTTAACTGATGGGCGGGAATCAATAAAAAAGGATGGGGAAGGTGGCAAAGGGAGGCCAAAACCGGCGATCCATCGCGCTTACGGCGTCGCCGTTTGTTCGGTGAAGGGTTCCTCTGATCGACGCGGCTCCACAAAAAAGGCTGCCGTGGTGCTCACGGCAGCCTTTCCCAACTACCTCTGGAGGAACAATCTTACTTCATCATAATCATTTTCTTGGTGATGACATTCTGTTGAGCGGCGTTCGAGTTGATGACCAGGCGGTAGAAGTAAATGCCGGTCGCAACCGTCTGCCCGTGGTTGTTCGTCCCGTTCCACGCCACCTTGTAACTGCCGGAGGCGACATCTCCGCTCGCGAGGGTCTTCACCGCTTCGCCGAGGATGTTGTAGACGTTCAGCTGGATGGACGAAGCGTGCGGGATGGAGAACTCGATCTCGGTGCTCGGGTTGAACGGATTCGGGTAGTTCTGCGAAAGCTCGAATCCGGTCGGGGTCGTCTGGTTCACAACCTGGACTCCTGTCGGATAGAACCCGAGGGCCTTCTGGAGGAGCGAGATCGCGTATTTGGCGTTGTGCATGCCACCGCTTCCGTCGTTCGACACAAAGCTGTAGACATAGATTCCTGCGACGAGGTCCGGCCGGTTCTTTACCTTGAGACTGTCTTTCAGAGCAAGGGTCGGCTGACCGGTGAGGCTGTCGATCGGCAGTTTTGCCTTCAAGAGAGCGAGCATCCCCGCGATCTCGGTCTTCACTCCCTCGATCTTACCGTTGTGATCGTAGTCGTACGACGCCTTGATATCGTCAAAGCTCTTGATCCCTGCGCCGTGGCAGGTCTGGCATGCCGTGACGACATCATGGAGACCGCCGGTCGTGTCGGTCATCGCGAGCGAGTGCGAGTCGCCGGCCATGTGGCAGGTAACGCATCCGTTCGAAACGCCGGCGTGGCTCATGAGACCCGTAATCGTGGCATCGCCGTATTGGTAACAGTTCTGTCCCATAAGCATGTCCGCCTGCGGGTTCCCATGCGGGCCGTAGTGATCGACAAACCCATAATACGGAGCTTTCGTCGTCACTCGCGCACTGGCAGCGTAACGGGATCTGTGGCAGTTCATGCAAAGTTGACCCTCTCCGAAAAGGCCGGTCGGGACGACGTAGCCGTTCCTGAGGGTGTCGACATCAACGGTGCGGAGCTGGTAGGGATTCGCAGCGCTGTGTGGATCGTGGCAGGTCGCGCATCCGATCGGCACACCGGCGTCCGACGCCGTGCTCCAGGTCGAGACAGTCGCGGGCTTACCGGCCAGAACCCATTCGCCGAACGCGCTTCCGCTGTGGCAGGGGAAGCAGCTGGTGGAGGTCGCAGCGGTGCCGGCGAGAGATAACTTGGCGTGGTCCGAAAGATTCCAGAGCGTTCCCGAGACATGCCGCGGAGGTGCGTCGTGGCACGACTGACACACGCCGGCGCTGTACGACATCCCGATCTTCGTAATATCGCCGAGGTGATCCTTGCCCGGTCCATGGCAGCTTTCACAGCCAATGTTGGCGAGGGGAACAAGCTGGGAGTAGTTATTCACGAGATTCTTATAGATCGAGGAATCGCCTTGGGTAATCAGATAGGAGCTGCCGGATTTTGTTTTGCCCTTATACCATGAGGTATCGAAGCCGGCCTGTTTTGCAAGGTAGCCAAAATTACCGTTGTTGGCGCTCGTGTCCCAACCGACGGTATGACACTTGAAACAGCTGCCGCTGTACATCCCTTGCCCGACGGCATTGACCTCCAATTGACCGGTGATACCTTCCGTGAAGATCTCCGCATGACCGGTCTTCAGCCATGGAGTTTTGTCATACTTCGCTATCGACCCGTGACAGGTCAGGCAGGGGATCGTATTTCCTGAGTACCCGACATACGTGTCAACCCACAACGACTCCTGAGATGTTTTTCCGCCGTTGACGGAAACCGAGGCACAATACCACCCGCTCGAGTCCGGGGTGAAACTCGTATACTGGTTACTCGCGCTGTCGAAGGTGGAGGCGGAACCGGTTGGCATCGCTGTGAAAGTCCAGGCAAAGGAGGTCACTTTGTTCACTCCGGAGCCGGTTGTGTCCGCATATAAGTACACTTTCGATCCGCGGCCGACCACGTTCAAGCCGGTCGTCGCAATATTGGCGCTTTTGCCAATCGCTGTCAGCTTTCCCGGCGACATGGCGTTGATCTTTGCTTTCACAGCCTGCGCTCCAGCCTCCTTAAGAGGCAAAAGAAGGAGGCACGCCATCAGCAGCAGCCTGTAAATTGTACCG
>Ga0335071_10004457_pt1 | contig 14611 bp, 17 predicted proteins | sample Lox_Sample_15_FD_206724 | JGI IMG/M metagenome (GOLD analysis project Ga0335071, IMG submission 206724) | Soil microbial communities from Loxahatchee National Wildlife Refuge, Florida, United States - Lox_Sample_1.5 | ecosystem: Environmental > Terrestrial > Soil > Wetlands | place: USA... | reverse complement strand
AAGCGGCTCTGTGCCCTTTGTATCTTAATTATAAAAAAGTCTTTGTGAGCCTCCGTGCTCTTCGTGCCTTTGTGGTGAAAAATAGTGCCTCCGTACACTCTGAGACTTAAAAGGCATATTCAACAAAGCAGTAAGAAATTAAAAAGCTATTGAAGACGGCTATGAAAGTTATAATGCGACACAGAAAGCCTCATAAATGATTACTATCTAATACGAAACAGGTCATCGCTATGGAAATCACTCAAATGCTGGCGATCGCGGTCATCGCAGTCGAGCTTATCCTGATCCTCATCTCGCTTTACCTGTATAACGCCTATAAGCTCCGTATTTTCTATTTCCTGACATGGGGCTTCGTGGCGCTGCTGCTCTCGTGCGTCATCCAGGCTTTTACCATGGGCTCCGGCGTCTACTCGGGCGTTTTAAACATAGCGGCAGCATTGTTTTTCATCACAAGCGCGCTGACGGCGGTATAGGCCATGCTCCTGCCATCGGATAAGCCGATCTTCGAAAACGTGAACTCTAGCGAGTACTTTACGCGGGCCGGGCAGCTCAAGGACGGTAAGGTCGACGGCATAATCCACTTCATCTTCCCGGGCTACGAGGAGGCCCTCATTTATTCGGAAGGCCGTCCCGTCACCGGTATCCACGAGGCAAAGCGGTGGATGACGGTAGGCGACGAGCTCGTCGAGGCCGTCGAGAACAAGGCTATCGCCGCCCCGGGGCGTATGGCCGCATACAAACTCGACCCCGCAATGCTCCAGGTCTTCATGCACAAGACCATGAAGAGCATGGTCGAGACGACGCTCGGGAAATACCTGTCCCCGATCCTGCTCATTGGCTATCTTGGAACTGAGAAGAGCACCTCCGTGGTCAAATTTTACGATGATAAGGCTATTGCCTGCGTATTCATCAACAACGGGAAGCGCGTGGGCGCAGCCTATGCTTCGCCAGAAGTCCGCTCGTATGGCGAAAGTGCCATCAAGGACATGGCCCGGTTCAAGGAGAATACGTCGGTAGCGATCTACTTTATGGAAAGCGCCGTAAAGGCCAGGCCCGAAATGCCGGCCGCAGAGCCTGCAAGGCCAGCCGCTCCGGCGCCCGTGGAGGCCCCCCGGCCGATAGAAGCGCCGACCATCGAGCCGACAAAGCCATCGCCGCCGGCCCGCACGGCGATCCCCGTAGAATCGGCCTTAAGCTCGATCCAGCCCCGATTGGCCCGGCCACTGCCTGTCCCGCCCGTGCCGAAGCCATTGGGCATCAGGCTATCCGTCGCCATGAGCGAGGATGACATACTCGGCCTCAGGCACCGCTCCCACCAGCAAGTGCTGGAGACGCTCGAGGAAGGCGATGTTGCATGGGTGGACACGCGAACGCTTGCCTCTTTGCGCTCGCCGGGCGAGAAGGTCCAAATTGTACTTCCCGATGGGCGGGAATATCCTGTGACCCTGAAAGAGGCAGATATCGAGCCCGTAGGGAGCCATTTCATCATCCTGCCCAGGAAACTCCGGGGCCGGCTATCCATCGAGCGTGGCATGATGGTGGAAGTCAAGGAATAGCACTTTTTAACAGGCGCATGGGGAAAAATTAAAAGCATATGGTCGCCATTACACTTTGGTGAGCATTATGGCTAACATTTATAAGGATATTAGCATTAACGAGCGCGCCTTCGAGATCGTCGGCGACATGATCGACTATCCCGAGGACTATAAGGTGGAGCCTCACACGTTGGGGAACGATTCCATCGTCATCGACTGCGGCGTCAACACGAGGGGCGGCTATGAGGCCGGCCTTGCTTTCACCAACGTCTGTATGGGCGGCCTGGCGGCGCCCACGATTACGCATAAGAAGCTCAAGCACGAGCTCTTTTACCCGTTCATCGAAGTCTACACCGACTACCCGACGCTGGCGTGCCTCGCGGCGCAGAAGGCCGGCTGGAGGATCAACCAGGAAGGCTTTTTCGCGATGGGCAGCGGCCCAGCCCGGGCCCTGGCACTTAAGCCGAAGCATACCTATGAGGTCATCGAGTACGAGGACGACAGCGACTTTGCAGTAATAGCTCTGGAGGCCAGCACGCTTCCGAATGAGAAGGTCATGGACTATGTCGCGAGCGAATGCGGCGTCGAAACGGCCAACACGGTCGCCATCGTGGCGCCCACCAACAGCCCAGTCGGCTCCGTCCAGATCGCCGGCCGCGTCGTCGAGATGGCGATCTATAAATTAAACGAGATGGGCTTCGATACACGGCACATCGTTAGCGCCTACGGCAGCGCCCCGATCCCGCCGGTCAAGAAGGACTCGGCGGTCGCCATGGGCACCACGAATGACGCCTCGATCTATCACGGCAGCGTCACGCTGAACGTCGATGGCGGCAACATCAAGGACTTCGCCGCAAAACTGCCCTCATCGACTGCGAGCAGTTATGGCAGGCCGTTCTATACAGTTTTCAAGGAGGCCAAGTTCGACTTCTACAAGATCGACCCGTCGATCTTTGCCCCGGCCGAGGTAGTCATTAACGACATATCCACGGGCGATACGTACGTCGCCGGCAAGGTCAACGCCGACGTTCTCATGGAGTCGTTCGGCTTTAACAGCCTATAAGATTAATGCCCCTTTTGGGGCTTTCCTTCTTTTTGTATTATTCAGGTAGAAAGATATTATGGCCCTTGCGCTCGTTTCGCATGAGCCCGCCGGCCATTCCGATATGTATCCGGCCCCTGGGATTTACCCTCGCGATGGCCCGCTCTCCCCTCTTGTTAACGACGATGCCCACAATATGGACGGATACATATGGGGCCACCGGCTCCTCTACCTCCTCATAGCAGACCAGCGTCCACTTCATAATGTCACTCATGAAAGAATTACAATGATGATATTTAAAATTCAAATATATAAAAATACGTTTATTTAATTATGGATTGTGGGATATAAGGTACGATTGGAGTGAGACATGAGATCAGGATAACGTTAACGTACCCAAAAAGTATTAAAGCGCGTAAATTGCATGGATATTCAACATTCACCCAAAGATGATGCTATTATGATCTTACCCGATGTGCAGGCCTCTAAATCGGAAGTGGCCATCAACCTCTCCCGCGTAGGCGTCACGAACGTGAAGAAGCTAGTCAAGGTCGCCCGGCAGAACAAGCGCCCGGTCATCCTCATATCCACTTTTAACATGTACGTGGACCTCCCCTCGGACCGGAGAGGTGCCAACCTGTCCCGGAACTTCGAGGTTATCGACGAAGTGCTTGAGGAAAGCGTCAAGTCGGCCGTCTTCGACATCGAGGACCTGTGCGCCGAAGTCGCCAGGCGTCTCCTGAACCGGCACGAGTACGCGACCCGCTCCGAAGTCCACATGGACAGCGAGCTCATCGTAAAGCGAAAAACCCCGAGGACCCAGGTCATGTCCCAGAAGGTCGCCAAAGTCTTCGCTCGGGCCGTCGCCGAGCGGAACGATAAGATCAAAGTGAAAAAGGTCATCGGCGCCGAAGTGGTCGGCATCACCGCCTGCCCCTGTGCACAGGAGCTCATGAAGACCCGGGCGGAGGCCGAGATGCATAACCTCGGCATCGAGGAGGCGAAGATCGAGATGTTCCTGGAGCGCGTTCCCATGGCCACGCACAACCAGCGCGGCCGCGGGACGATAACCATCGAATTCATGGGCGAATACAAGGCTCCCCTGGACACCATAATCGAGATCATCGAGAAGTCCATGAGCACGACCAGCTTCGAGCTCCTCAAGCGGCCCGACGAGATGGAGGTCGTCAGCAACGCCCATGCCAACCCGAAGTTCGTCGAGGACTGCGTGCGTGACATGGCCAAGTACGTGCTGGCCTCGTTCCCAGAGCTGCCGGATGATACCGTCATTACCTTAAAGCAGGTCAACGAGGAGAGCATCCACCAGCATAACGCCTTCGCCGAGCTCAAGACAACCATGGCCCAACTCCGCGAAGAGATCAAGGCGTATTAATCTTTATCTTATATTCTCTTTTTAGTTACAATATGGCTCTTCATCGTTGATGAGAAAAGGTTTATCTCTTTTACTTCAGTACTCACTATATACTGGAGGTACCAGTTATTACTCACAAATCGTCTATTAAGCTCCTATTCATTCTGATCGCGGGCCTCATTGCCACGGCAGGCCTGGTGCAGGCCCAGACGTCGCCCATAGCGCCAAACGGCATTGCGTACCTGGGCAATGAGACTGCACTCGCTTCGGGCGCGTCCCAGAACATAACCGTCCAGATCCTGTATAACGGCGGGCCGCTCAAGTCCGAGGGTGTCCGCGTGTATTTCCAGGCCAACGATACCTCCATCATACCTGTGGAACTGGGAACCTTTGTCCTTACGGATGCTAACGGCGTGGCAACCTATACGGCCATCGCCAATCATACGGGTAACGTAAAGCTCACGGCCACCGCTATGAGCGTTAGTAGTGGGGTCTCGGCCAATAAAATATTCCAGGTGACCGCAGGCCCGGCCGCAACACCGACACCTATCGCTACGGCGACTCCAACGCCCTCGGCCACTGTGACAGCCACTCCGACCACGGCACCTGCGGCGACTCCTACGACGGCGCCGACCACGACACCGGCCGCCGAGCCGGCAAATAGCGGCGCGCAGGCCACTGGCATCATTGTTACGGGCATTGTGCTGGCAATCGTAATACTTATCGCCGTCGCTCTCGCACAGATGCTGAGAAAGAAATAGGGGCATATTTCGCTCCTCCTCTCTATAGTTAATTTTATCTATCTGCGGGCTATTATCCAATTAACCCGAGGTCTCCTCATGGTCAATTCAATATATGTAGGCCTTTTATCCGAAGTCCGGGAGAAAAGGCCGCTAATTCATCACATCACGAATTATGTCACTGTCAATGACTGTGCTAATGCCACCATATGCATCGGCGCAGCGCCGGTCATGGCCCACGCCAGCGACGAGGTCGCCGAGATGGTATCGCTGGCCGGCGCCCTGGTCCTGAACATAGGCACGCTCGATGACCGGCAGATCGACACGATGCTTCGGGCCGGCACTAAGGCCAACAGCCTGGGTATTCCAGTCATCCTGGACCCGGTGGGCGCCGGCGCGACGCGGCTCCGGACCACCAGCGCAGAGCGCCTCATACAGGACCTGGACATCGCCGTAATAAAGGGTAACGTCGCAGAGATCGCCACGCTGGCCGGCGCCCGGGGCGATATTAAGGGCGTAGACTCTATAGGCATGACTGGCGAGCCCCTCGCTATGGCAAAAGCGTTCGCCTATGAATCGGGCCGCATCGTGGCCGTAAGCGGCCCGACAGACATCGTCACGGATGGAAAAAAGGCGCTGCTCGTGGATAACGGCCACCCGCTCATGGGCCAGGTCTCGGGCACCGGCTGCATGGCCGCATCGCTCACCGGCGCGTTCACGGCCGTCACGAAGGACTATTTATCGGCTACTGCGGCGGCCTTCGCAGCGTTCGGGCTGGCCGGAGAAAAGGCGGCTCCCCTGTCACGGGGCCCGGCATCGTTTAAGGTGGCGCTGCTGGACGAGATCTATCGATTGACGCCGGAAGAGATGGAAAAAGGCGCCAGGATAAGGGACGCCTGAAGGAATACATGACCTCCGCATATGACCTTTATGTGATAACGGATGAAAGCCTGTCGCACGGACTGACGCATACGGAGATCGCCAGGAGGGCCATCGCCGGGGGCGCGGACGTTATCCAGCTCCGGGATAAGCACATGGGCGGCGAGGAACTGGCAAACTATGCGCTCGACATCAGGGCTCTAACGAAGAAGGCGGGCGTGCTGTTCATCGTCAACGACCGCCTGGACCTTGCCATCGCGTCCCACGCGGACGGCGTCCACCTGGGCCAGGATGATATACCGGCAAAGATGGCCAGGCCGCTGGCTCCGTCCGGCTTTATCATAGGCGTCTCCGCGGGGACTCTCGAAGAGGCACAGCAGGCCGAGCGAGATGGTGCGGATTATATCGGGCTTGGGCCCATCTGCCATACGGACTCTAAGAAAGATGCCGGGTCAATGTGCGGTTTTGAATTGATCGCCCGGGTGAAGAAAAGCGTGAATATTCCCGTCATAGCTATCGGCGGCCTCGGCCCGGGTAACGTGAAAGAAGCCATCGCCGCGGGCGCGGACGGCATAGCCGTCATATCGGCCGTGGTCAGCCAGCCGGACATAGCGGAGTCGGCCCGGCGCCTTAAAGCGCTCATCCAGGAGGCGAAGTGCCAAAAAGTCTATGAAGGCTAACGACCTTATGAGGGCCTGATGAAATTTTTAGATATCATGCTCTGGGTCTCGCTGCTCATCATCGTGGCGGGCGCCGTGCTCCCAAAAAAGTACGCCTATAAGGTGGCCGCCGTCGGCTGGGTCCTCTTCGGCCTGCGCTGGGGCCTTTCGACGCCGGAGTTCTACCTGGTAGAGCATAATATCATGTACACCGTCGCATGCGTCCTGGCCATACCGGTGACCTGGTACCTCGCGTACGTCATGGTAAAGGACGAGCGCGAGTCGCTCATGGTGGTGACCAGGGCGGCCGCCATCAGCATTATCTTTTATTTCCCGTTTGCCTATATCAGCTGGCTCGGTGACTGGCTCATCGGCGTGACCACGTCGATCACCCTCGCAGCCGTGAACGCCCTCGGTTACCCTGCTACGGCTTCAGGCAATATCATCACGCTTAACGGCCACAAGGTCGAGATCATCCTCGCCTGCACTGCCATCCAGAGCATGGCGCTCTTCGTGGGCATCGTCGGCTGCATAAAAGCGCCTCTGGACCGGCTGTTCAAGGCGTTCATGGTGTCCGTACCGGTCATATATATATTGAACATCGTGCGGAACACCTTCGTCGTATCCGCTTATGGCAACCAGTGGTTCCAGATCGCCCCGGACATGATCGTGCAGTGGACGGGCGAGCTGCCCAGCTACGCCAGCTTCTTCTGGGCGCACAACGTCCTGGCCGAGACGGGCTCGCTCATCGCGCTCGTGATCATATCCTATGTGGTCATTTCGATACTTCCGGAGACACTGACGTATATACGTGATATTTTCAGCCTCATCGAGCTCCATAATATCAAAAAGAACCTGCGCGGTGAAAAAGTGGCCGAGGTCGTGCCTCTCCAGCGTAAAGGCTGAAGCCGCTAATATATTTTTATCCGGTCGCCGACGCTTATGCCATGGGCTTTACAGTAGCCGCCGTTGACCTCGACGACGTATTTGCACGGCGCCCGGGATGTGAACACCATTTCGCTTTCAGGCGTTGCGTTATAGTTGATATCGACGATATTATAGCCGCCATTAACGAAGATCATATCGAGCGGCAGGGGCGTATTCTTCATCCAGAAGGACTCCCTGCTCTCGACATCGAAGATGAATAGCATGCCCTGGTCATCGTCCAGCGACGTAGCGTACATCAACCCTTTCTCGCGCGCCTGCTGCGTGTCGGCGATGTCTACGTAGACCGTCGATACCGTGCCGTTCACGTTGATTAGGTCTATCTTTGTGCCTTCTTCGTTGCTTTCCGCGTGCATGCTCAGGTAATATGCCGCTCCCAGCACGGCTACGGCCACGATGATGATGGCCACGATCCATCCGGCCTTCAAGATATATCCCTCTGCAACATTTGTGAAGCCCACGACAGGTATGTCTGCTTAAGCTGTATATCGTCGAGCACGGGCTTTATGCCTTTCCACCGCTCTTCCAGGAATTCCCGCTCCCGGGGGACGTTCTTAGCGCAGCGCATGCCCTGGCACGCTCCGAAGCCGATGCGGTTGAACTTCCACAGGTCTTCCGGATTTAGGAAATCCATCGCGATGATGCGGCCCGCCGCCCGCTCGCAGTTACACAGCAGGCTGCCGTCCGGCTCATCTCTTAATATATTCGGCAGGGGCGTTTTGGTGCGGCATTCTCCCCTCTCTCCGAGGAGCCGCATAACCTTATTAGCCGCCGTTTCGGCTATGAGCCGGTATGTCGTCAGCTTTCCCCCGGCGACAGTGACTATACCATTATTCTCATCAATATGGTGATCCCTCGAAAGGGCCCGGCCTTCTATGCTGCCGTCGAGGGCGTTCCCGAGGAGCGGGCGCACGCCGGAGAACGCCCGAATGATCCTGATTTCTTCATTATCCGGCAGCATGGCTTTTGCCTCGCGCAGGAGTGCCCGATATTCGTCTCGCGCTGGTATTGTACTCGTTGAGCGGGAAGAGGTCGTGCCGATGAGAGACGTCGTGTGGCCCGGCACTATGATATCGCCGTCCGAGGGCGGCCTCATGCGGTTCAGGACGACGTCGCAGAGCCTCCGCTCCGTCACGAGTATAGTTCCTTTATCCGGCTGTATGCTCAGGCGCATGTCCTTATTTATGGCCCCGCATGCGTGGCCAGCTGCGTTAATGACAATGTCGGCTTTAAGTGTCCGGCCGTCGTCCAGGAGTACGCCGCCTTCCACGATGGACCGCACGCCGGTTCTCGTGTGGACTATAGCGCCGTTAATGCGGGCGTCGTAGAGATTTGCTATCGTCAATAAAAACGGGTCTATCGCCGCATCGTTGGTCCTCATACACCGGACGGCTTTCCTGTTTGGCGACTCCGCGGCGGATAATTCCTCCATGGGTATCGATGCCTTTTTACAGGCATCCAGAAGCTTATCGCCATAGGCGGCTTCCCCCTCGCTCACGGCCACGAACAGCCCGCCCGTATCCTCGATATATCCGGGCGCGATCGCTTTAAGCGCCAGGTTCTCACGGGCGCATTCGGCGGCTGCCGCGGGGTCTGTTACGGCATAGCGGGCTCCCGAATGTAATAATCCATGGCACCGGCCCGAAGCTCCGGACGCCGGGGCCTCACGCTCCAGTAGCGTTACCGGAATCCCCCGGAGCGTCAGGTCCCGGGCGATGCCGGCCCCGACGATGCCTGCGCCGATTACCACGACACCGCTCATCAATACACTAAGAACGGATATGGCTGATAAAGATTGTGCGAGCTGCTATGTTGAATAAGTCTTGTATGTCGTGTACTTCTCCGGCTTAAAATGCAGGAGTAATTCAACACAGCATAAGAAATTAATTATGACTAAGCTCATTCATTTATTAATAAATCTTTTAATGTATCTTCGCGGTCTTAGCGCTCGAAACGTCTTCGAGGCCTTAGCAGGCTTCGCGGGCTTAAAATGGGTCATCCGGATAGACAATACCTATTATTCAACATAGTGGTGCAGGCTAAAAAAAGGCGAAGGGGCGCGATCCGCCCCGTAAAAGTAATTTACTTGGCGGGGAACTTGAAAGCTTCCTTAGGGTTCCTCGACAGCTCGTTGTACTGGAGGTGCTTGATGCCGATCTTCTCGACGCTGGCCTTCCAGATCTTATCGGGCAGCCACGCGGGCGAGTTCGCCGGCTTGGGGACCTGCTTACGTTCACCCTTGAAGAAGTGGAGCTTCTTGGTGCCCTTCTCACGGAGGATTATCTTCGTGATATTCTTGTTAGCTACCTTAAGCGCGGCATCCCTGGGCTGTGCGCCCGTGAATGTGCCGATCTCCTCCCCGTTTTCATTCAATAAGCCGAAGTTCTTTTTTTCTCTTGCTACCATTGAATCACCTTTCCATACCGTTCTTTTAACGGCATTCGCTATATTTAATTTGAAATCTTCCTATTTATAGCTTGTGAAATTAACCCCTATCGTCATATTGAGCCTTTTTAGACCCATTATTATTGGAATTAACAGATTCGGGGAAATATTTAGGCACTTTTGCTTTAAATAAAAAAAGATTTACCGGCCCTGCGAACAGAATTAGCGCATTGAATGGAGGACCGTTGCCGCCGCCTTGCCATTCTCTGTGAGCGCGTACTTATCCTTCTGCTTCTTGATGACGCCTTTTTCGGCCATGTCCTTTAGCGCCTTTTCGAGAAAGAGCTTCGGCGCCCTCGTCAGCTTCCCGAGCGTCTCTTCGGTCTCCGCCCCGTTCTTGTCGAGCACGTCGACGATCTGTTTCCGCTTCACGTTGCCGCTAATAAAGCCGACTAACTCTTCTACGGTAGCTTCCGCCATTATATCACTACAATATAATATGTCTATACGATAAAATAGTATTTCCCTGTTACTACCTTAACATACTAAAAAATTAAATTTGGAAGATATTCAATGATAATTGGTGCCGCCTGGTGTAACCTTGGAGCGGCTTGGTGATTATATAATATTTTGGTGACCCTTATGTATTCCTGGTGCCGCTTGAGAGCAGCTATTATTTCAACCATGCCAGGATTACACCAGGCGGCACCAATTCAATTAATATCACCAAGTGGCACGGAGTTTACACCAGGCGGCACCAACTTATCTATAATAATTTAAAAATGCACTTTAGAGTACTTATTAATTATTTTCATAAGCTATATCACTATACATTCTCTATACGACCACCTTTTCATATTTTCGAAGGATAAAGTTTATTTCATAGACGGGGCATTTCTTATCGGCGAGCTAGCCCGGGTGGTTCGGCGTCACCTGCTACCTTCAATCGTCGGCATGTTGGGGGCGAAGCTTGAGGAAGGCGTTCCTGTTGTATGAAGGCCTTACTTCTCGACAGTGAAGGCCCGTCCCGCTTGGTTGGCGGTGGCGCTATGTCATGCTGGAGAGCATGATCTACGCCTTAATTGCGGGGACCGGCACAGGCCCGGAAGGGAGCATGCTTACCGTAAACAACTAACGCTTGTGGGGTTGCGGGCCGGAGGGAAGGAGTAAGATAACCTTCATATTGCTCGGCGTCGACTGATGGCGCGCTCGCTACTATTAATCATTGTCGAGAATGCCTTTTTCCAGTATCGTTCACTCGAAATGGGCGCATCGGCTGCATTTTTATATTAAAATTATTAATTATAATTTTAATATTAATAATATGTTATTAATTGATTTATGTATCCAGTAGTTCTATTTTTTGGTGTTTTACATGTCAGATATTAAAAAATTAGTCCTGGTGATGATCATACTCGCTACCCTGGCGGGCATGACAATTCCCATGATCAACGCACAGTCGACGGGTAAAACGATGCTGGAGAACATGGCCTCCCGTCCAGAATTTTCCAGTGTGGTCAACCTGGCGAAGGCTGCCGGACTCGATGGCGTATTGAACGGTGCGGCGCCGTATACGCTGTTCGCGCCGACGAATAATGCCATAGCGAGCCTGCCCTCCGACCGGGTCAAAGCGCTGATGGACGATAAGCCTCTTCTGGCCAACCTGGTCAAATATCATGTCGTGCCCGGGAAAATATCCTATGCGGACCTTTCCAGGATGACCTCGATCAAGACCGTCGATGGCAGGACCTTACCGGTGACCGTGAAAAACGGAGTAGTATCGGTTGCCGGAGCGAAGATCTCGCCAGGTTCTGGTATAGATAGCACGAACGGGATGATATACCCGGTCGACAGTGTCCTGTTGCCTCCCGGGTTCGCTCTTCCGCAGGCTCAGGTAAGCCGGTCGTCGGGTCTTCCCGGCTGGCTCCCGTGGCTACTCGGCGCCATCGTTCTGGGCGGGATTGCACTATACTTCCTGACAAGGGGCAGCAAGCCGAAGACCTATGAAAAGGCGTATGAAGCGGCACGAGCCCGGCCCGAAGAGCATCTTAAGGCAGAGGAGACGATGCGACAGGTCCGCGAGTCGCTCGCGAGCGTCCGCGAGCCAAATGTTCAGGATATCGCGAAGAACGTCGATCTGCCTTTGTCAGGCGATGCCTTAAAAGGATTGAACGAGCTTATAAGCAAGGGCACATTCGCCAATAAGCAGGATTTCCTTGGCTTCCTGGGAAAACAATATATACAAAATAACATTGGCGCGGCAATGGCCGGTGGTAGCGAGCCCGGTATATCCACGATCATGGATATTATTAACACGACGGGAATCGCTAAGGGTTTCACGGAGGGCGACATAAAAAAATATCTGGTGCCGCTCCTGATCACCGGGTTCATGGCGATCTACCGGTACCTGAACAAGCAGCCTGCCGTTAAACCGGTTTGACTACTAATTATTTTTTTTCATTTGATACGATTGCCGATCCAGGCTTTCTGCACGATCTATCTACTAATGAGTAAACGGCCGGCAGTCAAGCCAGCTTGAATTTATTGATTTATTCGCAGTCGCCGGGCTCCAGCTGTATGACGTAACCGTCCGGGTCCTCGATGTAGACGAACCGGCCGGTTCCCCTTGAAGGATTATGGTGGACCGGGATGTTGTTCATCCTGATATATTCGAGGGCTTTATCGAAGTTCTTATCGTCTATGCGGAAGCCGAAATGCATATGCGTCAGCCCGCAGTCTCCCGGACTCACCGGCCCGTCGGCCTTGAAAAGGAATAGGCTGTCGCGGGCGCCGGCCGTCTGTACATGGGCGTATTTCTCAGTGCGGCCGATTATGTTCATGTCGAACATGCCGGTGTAAAATTTCAGGGACCTGTCCACGTCAGACACATCGATGGCGATATGGCATAGCCCGCCGGTCTTTATTTTTTCTCGTGTCGTAGTCGCATGCATGGTATATACCAGATACATGGTAGCTGCGGCGGGGATAATAGCCGTTCGCGATAAACAAGGCGGGACCTTAATTCTTCAATATATCGAGGAGACTTTCCAAACTATGGATCTCGTAGTCGGGCTTCGCCTTGATCTGCCGGCCGAACCGGTTGATATAGATGCTCCTCACACCGGCATTCTGTGCGGCCATGATGTCGGAGAGGGTATCGCCCACGTAGGCTGCCTCATCGGGCTTGAGCTTCATGTCGACCAGGCAGTAGATAATGGGCAGCGGCGATGGCTTGTATCCCGTATCCTCGGTGCAGGCGATGATTGGGTTGAAGTATGGGCGCATGCCCACCTTTTTCAGGAGCTTATCCGTGTGGTCGTAAGAAGTATGCGTCACGATGCCCTTCGGCATGTTAAGCCCCTTGAGGATGGACGCATCCTCATGGAGGTATGTGCTCCGCAGCTTCTCGTCGATGTTCTCGTACTTATTAAATACAGTCCAGAACTTATCCGGGTCGCAGCCCCACCGCTTGATCACGTTATCCCGTGACTCCGAGTCGATGGCATACCAGAGCTCTTTGGCGTGGCGTAGCGTAAAATCGTAGCCCAGGTCGTGGCCGACGCGATGGAGCATGAGCTCGATGTAATCGTCGTCGTTGTCGATGATCGTGCCGTCCAGGTCGAAAATGAGTCCCTTAATGCGTTCCATAGCCCTTAATGATAGAATAAGCACGACCTGCTTCAAAATACTTTGCGGTTCGTGCAATATCGTAAAGCTTTTACCGGTTCATGGTGATGATAAGGGCATATGAGCGGTTACAGGAAGGGAACGCGAAAGCCGAAGGAGATGAGCATAAAAGAATTCAACGTCGGTGGGTATAAGGTGCCTCCGGCGCTGCTGATCCTATCCCTCCTGGCGGTGCTATATACGCTATTCCTGTTCGGGAGCCAGCTGGAAAAAAGCCAGGACGCCATCATCCTTTCTGCATTCTCCGTGATATCGTTCGCGGTTTTTGCCTACCTGTCCCGCCCGGGGAGCGTGGCCGGCCTCCGGCCTTTTAAAAGCCTTATAGACGCATACCTGGCGCTTTCGTTGCTCACTTTTATCATTGACGCAGCGTCCTTTTTCCGCGTTCTTCCCATCGTGGGCGGCCTCATGAGGCCGGTAATGATGAGCTTTATCTTTGCCGTTTTAAGCGTGCTGCTCATCTGGCTGCTGCTATACTTTGAAGGGGGCGAGCCCGAGGACGACTTTATCAGGGACAGCGGCCGGTCGGGCCTGCTCTACGGCGCTGTCGCCTTTATACTTTGTATCGTACTGGGCCTGGCCGTTCTGTATTTCGCCTTCGGCGGCTCCTCTATGCGCCTCAGCGACCTCGGATATATAGCGTGGATGGCCGTCATATTCGGCCTTCTCAGCGGCGTCGGCGAGGAGCTGTGGTTCAGGGGCCTGCTGCTCTCGCGGATGGTGCCTCTCGCGGGCGAGAATCGTGCCAATATCATACAGGCTCTCGCCTTTGGCGTCTTCGAGGCTTTCGTGGTCTATGCCGTCGGCCAGCAGCTTATCTATCTGCCCGCCGTCTTCGTCATCGGCTCTATACTGGGCTATTACTGGGGCCGGTTAACTATGACAGAAAAAAGTATCGTCCCGGCGGCGCTTTACCATGCCGGCTTCTACGTGCTCATCATAATGCCGATGTTTGCGGGGATACTCTAGGCGAGGTAGTTCCGTGTTTGTTGTGTGATCGTTTGTCCTTTGTTCGTGTGGTTCGCTGATTTGTCCGGTTTTTCAACACTAAAACACGAATTATTTTTTAGTCCCACGTAAGGGGCACGAACCACACTAATGTGGATGCTTTCACGTCAAAACACCAAACAACCTCCCAAAGGCACGGACCTCGCTAAATTAACTTGAAACACTAGAGAAAGCATTAATTTCATGCCGTCCTCGTGTTTCAATCTTTTTGTGGTTTGGTGTTCATTCGGGAGGTTGTTTCGTGTTTTAAGCGCCAGGCATGAGCCTTAATGATTATCGAGACTTACGTGGGATATAAAAGAATTAGTGTTTTCGTGTTGAAAAACCGACGGGCAGTACGAAAATGGAAAAAGCGGCAA
>Ga0335071_10004456_pt1 | contig 14616 bp, 15 predicted proteins | sample Lox_Sample_15_FD_206724 | JGI IMG/M metagenome (GOLD analysis project Ga0335071, IMG submission 206724) | Soil microbial communities from Loxahatchee National Wildlife Refuge, Florida, United States - Lox_Sample_1.5 | ecosystem: Environmental > Terrestrial > Soil > Wetlands | place: USA... | reverse complement strand
TGCCGGACATGACGAAGCTTCCGTCGTCCTGTTTGTGGACGTCGCGTTCCGGCTCATGTTCGTCGTGAATTTCACCGAGGATTTCCTCCACGAGATCCTCCATGGTGGCGAGGCCGGCAGTGTTGCCATACTCGTCGATGACGATGGCCATGTGGGCGCCGTCCGCCTGCATCTCGCGCAGCAGATCGTTGACGGGCTTGGTCTCCGGGATGCAACGGATGGGGCGGGCCAGCTCCTTCACTTTGCGGCCTTCGCGCTCGGATTCGTCCAGTTCGAACATGTCGCGCACGTGGACGAAACCGATGATGCGGTCGATGGTCTCGTCATACACCGGGATGCGCGAATACTGCTCGTGAATGACGAGTTCGCGCAGGTCGTCAAGCGAGCGGGAGGCTTCGATGCCGACGATCTTGGGCCGCGGCGTCATAACCTCGCGGACGGTTTTGTCGCCGAAAGCGACGACCGATTCGATCAGCTTGCGGTCGTCCTTCTCGATGATGCCTTCCTCTTCGCCGGCCGAGATGAGCGCTTCGATGTCGCCGGTCTGGCTGGTCTCCTCGGCGGCGCCGATGGGTTCGGAGAGCTCGACCAGGGATTGGAAGAAGCCCAGAAAGGCAGTGAACGGCCGTGCGAGCAACGCGCAGACCCGCAGCAGCGGCGCGAGCGGCAGCAGCCAGTGACCTCTGGTTTTGCGGTAGAGGATCTGCGCCAGTACGTAGGTCGAGACCAACATGGTGAGCCAGGCGAGCAGGGCGGCTTCAAAGAGATTCTGCCAGGCGTGCGCGGTGTCGTCGGAGCGGGCCGCAAAGAAACACACGCCCAACAGGAGCAACAGGGTGTGCTTGATGAGCGAAAAAGCGAGGAGGCCCTCGTCAGCCTTCAGACCGATGCGTTCTTCCAACGTTTCCTTGAAGAATTGGAGCGCCGGCAGATCGCGCGCGCGCAGCCGCAGGGATTCGGTATAGAGGACCTGCACGACGGTGATCAAGCAGAGCGCCAGGGCGCAGACCACAGTGGCGCCGACGGCAAACCAGGTCACGTGCGCACCCGCTCGATCAGGCCGCGCGGCAGTCCCAACGCAGCGCGCCACTTGCTTTCAGCGCGCGCCATTCGCCCGCGGTCGGTCTCATGATCCATACCCAGCAGATGGAGCAGACCGTGCAGCATCAGAATTTCGATCTCCAGGCCGACGCTGTGACCGTACTCGGCTGCCTGCTGCTTGGCCGTGTTGTAGGAGATGGCGATGTCGCCCAAAAAGCCGCTGGCTTCGGCGGCGGGAAACGACAGCACGTCGGTGGAATAATCCTTCTTGCGGAATTCGCGATTGAGGCGGCGCACTTCGGCGTCGTCAGCGATCCAGCAATGGAACGCGCGCCCGCCGGCGACTTCCGACTCCAGCCGCTGGGCGAAGGCCCGCAACCCGCGCCGCGCCACACCGGGAGTGGCGGAATGAAATAGCAGAGAAGTCTGCTGGCGAGGCATGAGCAAGAATCAGACGAGCGGAATCTCGCGCTCTTCCGGTTGGGCCGCGGGGAGCACAGGGTCGACGGATGCGGGCAAAGTCTCCGCGGAAGGTTCGCCCAGCTTCAGTGCAAGCTGGCGCCCGGTTCCCATGGTTTCCTGGTAGCGCTCATAGGCTCTGACGATGCGCTGCACCAGGGGGTGGCGAACGACGTCGCGTTCGTCGAAATATACGAAGCTGATGCCTTCCACGCCCCGCAGCACGTCGCACGCGTCGTTCAAGCCGCAGCGCTTGCCGCTGGGAAGGTCGATCTGGGTGAGGTCGCCCGTGACGACCATCTTAGAGTTGAAGCCCTGGCGCGTGAGCACCATCTTCATCTGTTCGGCGGTGCTGTTCTGCGCTTCATCGAGGATGATGAAGCTGTCGTTCAGCGTGCGGCCGCGCATGAAAGCGATGGGCGCCACTTCGATGACGGCGCGCTCCAGGAGTTTCTCCACCTTATCGGCGTCCAGCATGTCATAGAGCGCGTCGTAGAGCGGGCGCAGGTAGGGGTCGACCTTTTCCTGCAGGTTGCCCGGCAGGAAACCGAGGCGTTCGCCGGCTTCCACCGCCGGCCGCGTGAGTACGATGCGGCTGACGCGCTTGTTGAGCAAGGCTGAAACGGCCATGGCGACGGCGAGATAAGTTTTGCCGGTTCCGGCGGGTCCGACACCGAAGACAAGGTCGTGCCGCTCGATCGCTTCGACGTAGCGCCGCTGATTGACGGTCTTGGGCGCGAGCGTCTTCTTGCCGAAGTTTCTTTGGCGTCCGCTGTGCACCAGGCTGCGCAAGGTGACTTCGGGATCTTCCGTGACAACGCGCAGATAACTGTTCAGATCGCCGTTGGGGAAGGTTTGTCCTTCTTTTACGAGAGAGACGTAGTCTTCCAGAATGCTGGCGGCGCGGATGACGTTGGGCTCGTCGCCTTCGATTTCGAGCGAGTCGTTCATGAGGCTGGTGGCGACACTCAAGCCTTTTTCCAGCACACGGATATTTTCGTCGCGGGTTCCGAAAAGGGATTCGATGCCGCGCGTGATCTGAACGCTGAGTTTCATTCCAGGGTTTGCATTAGTTCCATGCGGGAACAGCGGGGGAAGTGCGGGTTCGGAGCGAGCAGCGACCGGCGGTACCGGAAACCTTCATCCGCGAGCGCGGAGGAAAAGCAAACATCTAGAGACATTATAGCAAGAGGCGGGCAGAGGGGGAGCTGGTCGTGTCCTAAAACTGCGTTGTTGAGACCGTTTAGACTTCGGGGAAGGTGCGAGTGTCTTAGAGTGAAGAGATAGAAAGTATGAGCGGAACGCCGCAGGACAAGCAGGTGTTGCGTGGGATGCGAAGCGTTTTGATGATTGTGATCCTCACTGTCTTGTCAACCTATTCCATCATAAATGGCAAATCCTTTCCTCGCGGCAATCCGCTGGTCTACAGTCTGGCCACGTCCTGGCTTATTGCGATCAACATCGCGTTTGTGAGCAGCGGCATCTTCTTCAGAGTGAACCCCAAGCGGTTCTCCCTGGCCCATTGGGAGAAACAAGGTGAGATCTATGAGCGGGCGGGCGTCCGAGCGTTCCGATGGGTGCTGTTTCATTCGCCGCTGGGCTGGATAAACCCGAATTTCTATTTGAGAGCCAGCCGCACTGATTGCGATCGACTGCTGAGGGAAATGAACTCCTCAGAAGCCGTGCACTGGCTGACCTGTGTCGTTTCGGTCGTGCTGGCGATCTTGTACCTTTTCCATGATCACGCGGTGTACGGCTACGTCATGCTGCTCGTCAGAATTCCCTTCGACGGGTACCCCATCATGCTCCAACGCTGGAATCGGGGCCGCGTGTGTCGGGTGTTGGAACGCCCGGCACTCGCGCGCTGACGACGGGGACCAGCCAAAGCGCGTACCCGAGCGGATCGCGAATGTTGGCGATCATTTGATTGAAATACTCAACCGCAGATTCCTGTGAGATGGAGGTGTGCTCGCCGATCGGCTCGGCATAGCCATCGCGCCAGGCATCGATGATGTCGGCGAACGTGTCGCGCGGGACGCGCAGCGTGTCCACGATGATGTAATCGACCGTAATCTGTTCGAAGCGCATGCCGGCCAGGATTCCGTAGATGTTGCGGCCCAGGAACAGGTCGGTACCGGTGGCGGCGGACATGCCGGCGGGGACCTGATGCCAGAAGTCGCGCGGATCGATTGCGGAGCGTTGGAAGTGGAGCATTCCGTAGTCTTCGGCGATCAGGTGGAGGAAGCCGCCGGGGCGCGTCACTCGCGCAAGCTCCGCGATCACGCGGTCGGCGTAGGGAAGCGCGTGCAGGACGTGCCGGCAGACGGTGAAGTGGAAGGTCTTGGCGGCTTCTTGCAGTTCGAAGATGCTTTGGTGCGCGAAGCTCAGCCGAGGAGCGAAGCGCGCGTAGCGGGAGCGGGCGAGGTCCAAGTGTTGATCCACGATATCGACGCCCAAAATGCTGGCTTGCGGGAAGAGCTCGGCGAGCCGGGATGCCGCTTCGCCAGTGCCGCAACCGGCGTCGAGGATGCGCGCGTCGGGCGGGATGGGGTAGCGGCGCAGCAGCGGGATTTCCTGCGGCCAGATGGCGCGGGCCTGCGCGTCCAGGCAACGAACCATGGATTCGTCGGCCATCTGCTTGGCTTGAGGATTCAGATCCGGCATTTGCGCTCCTGATTCTTACCTTAACGTGGCCGTGCAGCAAGCCGCGCTGAAGCTGGTATCATGCCCGTGGCGGCGAGGCTCCAAGCTTGGCAGGATCGGGCCTCCGGGTTCGGTTCGCCTCTCCGGGGTTACCCCGGGGGAGATTGTTACATTGCCGTTTCGTCGCGTGAGCGTCGCTACTGTGGCGAGCCCCGTAGACCTGCTCACGCAAAGTCCGACTGGTTGGGGATTCGCCGCCTCACCCATGTCTCACTCGGCGTCTCGTTCGGCCGTGATCAGCGTGCTGGCTCGCAGCCTGCTGGGCGGTGAGCCTGGCGTGGATGAAGTGCAGGCGCGCGCGGTGCGGACACTCGGGCGGCGGTGGCGCTGGCTCGGGCCGCTGGCACGGCGGTACGTTGATGCGTTCGGGCACGGCACGCGGCCGCGGCATCGCGACGTGGTTCGATTCCTGGCGGAAGATCCGGGCGTCGCGCACGCTCTCCGCAAGTACGCTCGAGAACTGCACATTGCCGAATGGCTCGCCGAACCGGAGCGCATGCAGCCGGTGGAGGCGGCGGCCGAGTGGAAGCTGCCCGCTATCGAATCGGTGGGGGATCTCGCCGATTGGCTGTGTTTGAGCCCAGGTGAGTTGGATTGGTTCGCCGATCTGAAGGGACTCGGCAACAAGCTCGGACGGCCAAAGCTGCAGCATTACCACTACAAGATCCTGCGGAAGCGTTCCGGGGGCGTGCGACTGATCGAGAGTCCGAAGGCGTGGCTGAAGGAGTTGCAGCGGCGGGTTCTTATGGGGATTCTCGACCGGGTTCCAGTGCATCCGGCGGTGCATGGGTTCGTAAAAGGGCGGTCGATCGCGACGTTCGCCGCGCCGCACGTGGGCCGGGAGGTGGTCTTGCGGCTCGATTTGCAGGACTTTTTTCCGGCGTTTCCGGCAGCGCGGGCGCAGGCGCTGTTTCGAACGTTGGGATATCCGGAGGGCGTGGCGGATCGGCTGGGCGGGATCTCGACGAACGCCGTGTCAGGCGAAGTGTGGCGCATGCGGCCACCGGAGATTGAGCACGATGAATGGCAGGAAGCGCGCGCTTTGTACGGACGGCCGCACCTGCCGCAGGGCGCGCCGACGTCGCCGGCTTTGGCGAATCTCACGGCGTACCGGCTGGATTGCCGATTGAGCGGCCTGGCGAAGTCGGCCAGCGCCGTGTACACGCGGTACGCCGATGACCTGGCGTTTTCGGGCGGCGAGGAGTTCCGTCGTGTGGTTGGGAGATTCGCGAGCCATGCCGCGGCGATTGCACTGGAGGAGCGATTCAGCGTGAATTTCCGTAAGACGCGGATCCTGGGGCAGGGGGTGCGGCAGCAGATTGCGGGGGTGGTTGTGAATCAGAAGGTGAATCTGCGGCGGCGGGACTTGGAATTGCTGGAGGCTATTCTGACCAATTGCGTGCGGCTCGGCGCCGAGTCGCAGAATCGGGCCGCGGTGTCCGATTTTCGGGCGCATTTGGAGGGACGAGTGGGGTTCGTGGAGATGATCAATCGCGAGCGGGGCCGGCGGCTGAGAGGGCTGTTGGAAGCGATTCGCTGGGGGCGAGACTAGCTGTGCAAGACTGAGAGGCAGACTATGGGCTATTGGTCGCACACGCCCGCCGCGCCGTTGTGTCGTTATGTCGGTTCGTTGTGGCTGTGTGCGGATGGCTATCGGCCACATGGGAAAGAGCGCGTGCTGCCGAGCGGGGAGATGCAGTTGATCGTCAACCTACAAGAGGACCGGCTGCGGGTTTACGATCGCGAGGACATCGGCCGGTGCGAAACGTTTGGCGGCGCGCTCGTGACGGGAGCGCGGTCGGAATATGGCGTGATCGACACGGCCGAGCAAGCCTATATCATGGGCGTGCAGTTCCGGCCGGGCGGAGCATTTCCGTTCTTCCGGCTGCCGGCGGGCGAGCTTTGGAATACGCAGGCTCCGCTGGATGCGTTGTGGGCGGGGGCCGCTGGGCTGCGCGATCAGCTGCTGGAGGCCAAGACACATCCGCGGCGGTTCGAGATCCTGGAAAACAGGCTGTTGCGGGAACTGGCGCGCGGCCGGGAGCCGAACCGGGCAGTGGGATTCGCGTTGCGGCAATTCGTGGCGCAGCCGCACGCAGCATCAATCGCGGCCGTGACCGTCAAGGCCGGTCTCAGCCCCAAGCGGTTTATTGAAGCCTTTCGCGATGAAGTCGGCCTGACGCCCAAAGTGTTTTGCCGCATCCGCCGGTTCCAGCACGTACTCGGCCAGATCGAACGCCGCGGCAAGGTGGACTGGGCCGGCGTCGCTTTGGATGCGGGTTACTTCGACCAGGCGCACTTCATTCATGACTTCCGCGCATTTTCGGGGATCAGTCCGTCGGAGTACGTGGCAAGCCAGTCTCCTTACCGCAATCACGTGCCGTTGGTCGGCTAAGCTCCAATTTCTTACAATACGACCACCCGCTTCCGGGGGCAGAATGGCTACATGGCAACCAACGTGAAAGCAATACCCGACGGCTACCACACGGTCACGCCGTACATCGTGATCAACGGCGTCGCGAAGCTCATTGAGTTTGTGAAGAGTTCGTTTGGCGCGACGGAAGTCATGCGACACACGCGCCCGGACGGATCGGTGATGCACGCGGAAGTGCGGATCGGCGATTCCGTCATCATGATGGGCGAAGCTCCAGCGGGCGGCAAGCATTTCCCCGCCATGTTGCACCTTTATGTGGACGACGTGGACGCGACCTATCAGCGCGCGCTCGAGGCGGGCGCGACTTCGCTCCGCGAGCCGACCGATCAGATCTATGGCGACCGCTCGGGCGGCGTTCAGGACGAATTCGGCAACCAGTGGTGGCTCGCCAAGCACCTGGAAGACGTGTCCGAAGAGGAGATGGCTCGGCGCATGGCGGCTACGAAGTAAACGGCGCGCAACAATACATCCAAGGGATGTTTTGGCGAGTCGAGCCCTGCGATACCATAATGTATCTCCATGGCCATCGACTGGTTCCCGTTGTGGCTTAGCCTGCGCGTAGCAGCCATCTCCACCGCGCTGGCGCTGGCCGTGGGACTGTGGCTGGCGTGGACGTTGGCGAATCGCCCGTTCCGCGGCAAGGAAGTTCTGGACGCCGCCGTCACGCTGCCGCTGGTGTTGCCGCCGACGGTGCTGGGCTACTATTTGCTGGTCGTGCTGGGCCGCAACAGCCCGGTGGGCCAGGTGTACGAATGGCTGTTCGGCGGGCCGCTGGTCTTCACGTGGCAGGCGGCGGTGGTCGCGTCGCTGATTCACTCTCTGCCGCTGCTGGTGAAGTCGGCGCGGGCGGCGTTTGAGAGCGTCGACCGGTCGTACGAACGCGCGGCGCGCAATCTGGGCGCGACGGAGCTGCGGCTATTCTGGCGCGTGACGTTGCCGCTGGCGCGGCGGTCCATATTGGCAGCAACGGCGCTGGCGTTCGCGCGCTCGCTGGGCGATTTCGGCGTGACGCTGATGATCGCCGGCAACATTCCCGGGCGCACGCAGACCGTGTCGATCGCGATTTACGATGCGGTGGAAGGCGGGCGCGGGCTGGTGGCGCGCGTGCTGGTGCTGATCGTTTCGGCGTTGGCGCTGGCGATTCTGACGCTGGCCAATCGCCTGACTTCGAATCCTTACGGGCCGCGACAAGCAGCATTATGATCCAGGCGCGCGTCCGCAAGCAGTATGGGCCGGGGCCCGATTTCGCGGGTTTCTCGCTGGATGTCGAATTCCGAGCCGCAAGCGGAGTGACCGTGCTGTTTGGATCGAGCGGCGCGGGCAAGACGCTCACGCTGGATTCCATTGCCGGGTTCGTGCGCCCGGACGAAGGCCGCATTCTACTGGACGATCAGATTTTGTTCGATGGCGCGGCCGGCGTTCACCTGCCGCCGCGTGCGCGCCACTGCGGATACGTCTTTCAAAACTACGCGCTGTTTCCGCACATGACCCTGCGCGAGAACCTGGAGTTCGCCGTCGAACGCCTGCCGCGCTTGGAACGGCATCGCAAGGTGAAAGAGATGCTGGAAAAGTTTCACCTGGCGGAAGTCGCGGGGCGCCGGCCGTATCAACTTTCCGGCGGGCAGAAGCAGCGCTGCTCCATCGCTCGGTCGCTCAGCGGCGCGCCGCGCGTATTGCTGCTGGACGAACCGGCGCGCGGCCTGGACGCCCCGCTGAGGGCGGAGTTGTACTCCGTGCTTCGCGAGGTCCGGCGGGATTTCGGGATCCCCATCCTCTTGGTCACGCACGATTCGGACGAATGCTTCGAGCTGGCCGACGAGATGATCGTGCTGCGAGAAGGCCGCGTGGTGCAGAGCGGGCCGCCGCGCAAGGTCTTCGAGCAGCCGGCGAATGTGGAAGTCGCGCGTCTGTTCGGGCTATACAATCTGCTGCCGGTGGAGATCAAGGCGCTTGATCCCGGCCGGAACTCCAGCCGCCTGCGTTATCAGGAGTTCGAGCTGACCGGACCTTACTTTCCCGGCCGCCTGATCGGTGATCAGGTGTGGCTGTGCGTAAGGCCGGATGCGCTGGGGGTGGCGCCCCGGGATGGCCGGCTGGGCATGAATCAAATGCCGGCCACTCTGCTGCGCGTCGTGGAGAAGCCGGAGCGGATGCGGATGGAGTTTGCCGGCGACATCGCCGTGGAACTGGCGCCGCACGACTTCGAAAAGTATGGGCCGGTGAAGGAGTGGGTGATCGAATTTCCGCACCTCGGCTTGCGGATCCTGTGAAGCGCTACTGCATTACCGATTCGCTGGATGTCGCCGCGCGGGCCGCTCGCGACGGCGTGGAGATGATTCAGATCCGTGCGAAAGAGCTTTCCGCGCGGGCACTCGTAGGGCTGGTGCGCAATGCGGTGGCGTTGCGGGGAGACAGCCGGATCCTGGTGAACACGCGCATGGACATCGCGCTGGCCTGCGGGGCGCAAGGCGTGCATCTTCCTGCCGGTTCGATGGCACCGGGTGTGCTCCGAAAAATCGCGCCGCCGGGATTCCTGATCGGGGTTTCGTGTCATACGCTCGAAGAACTGCAGGCCGCCGAACGCGAGGGAGCGGATTTCGCCGTGTATGGTCCGATCTTCCCCAGCGTGACGAAGGCCGGCACACCGATGGGCCTGGAGGCATTTGGCACCGCTGCCCGGCAAACCCGGCTACCGGTCTACGCGCTGGGCGGCGTGACGCGCGAAAACGCCGGGCTGTGTATCGATGCGGGGGCGGCCGGAGTCGCGGGCATCTCGTTGTTCACGTAACATTGAAGATTGCTCCCCACCGCGCCACCACAACAGAAATACCTCGGCGTACTTTTACGCGTCGGCGTGTTTGCGCTCATCGCCTTGCTGGGCTACGTCTTCATTTTTCCCATCATCATCGGCCTGCTCGGTGTGCCGATTCTGGTGGTGGCCACATTAGGCACTTTCGCGGCAGCGGCGGTAGCGAACGCCATCGCGCTACGCATCTATGAACGAGGGCGGCTGGCCGATATCGGTCTGGGCTGGACGGCGGCCTCACGCCGCAACCTGTCGCTCGGCATGTTGGGAGGTATAGGAGCGGCGCTCGTTGTGGTCATCGGCCCAATCCTGGTTCGCGCCTCGAACTTCGAGTCTGTTCCGAGCGAGCATTTCCAGTTCCCCTCGCTGCTGTTCGTCTCCATCATTCTCCTGTTCGGCGCGGTGGGCGAGGAGATGCTCTTCCGCGGCTACGGCTTTCAGGTGCTGGTGAAGGCCATCGGCCCGTTTGCCACCATCCTGCCAACGGCCGTGCTCTTCGGCCTCGGGCACTCCTACAACATCAGTTTCAACGGCCTCGCGCTGTTGAACACCATCTTGTGGGGCGTCGTGCTGGGCTACGCGTTCGTCCGCAGCGGCGACCTGTGGCTGCCTATCGGCCTGCATTTCGGCTGGAACTGGACGCTGCCTGTTCTAGGGGTCAACCTGAGCGGGTTTACAATGGGAGTAACCGGGTACTCGGTCCACTGGAGGATTGGGAATCTCTGGAGCGGAGGCGCCTACGGCCCGGAAGGCGGTCTCCTGACGACTGTGGTTGCCATCGTGTTGTTCTTTTATCTGCAAAAGGCCCCGATCCAACACCAGGAAGCGTTCCTGCTGCGGGAGGCGTCATGAATGAAGGTCGATTTGGCGGCTGCCTGCTGCTTGCCGTGGCCGTCGTTCTGTTTTGCGGGGCTGCGCTATCTATGCGGGGCGCGGATCAGAAGCTCACTGAAGACGATCGCATCGATATTCTGCGCGGCATGCTGTCCGAGTACGCCACGGTGAAGGCTTTCCTCCCCCGATCGAAGAAGCCGCTGCCCTATGAGAGTTCGGGCACGTGGGACAAGAACGCTTGGGCCGCCGCCGGTCAGGAAAACGGCCCGGCCGCGCGCGTGGGCGACCTGATTCAGATCACCCACGTCAACATCGAAGACGACAAGATTGTCTTCGAAATCAACGGCGGCATGAAGGGCAAAGGCGGGCACTGGTATGACCACGTCCAAGTGGGCATGGGCCCGACCATGACGCCGGTGCACGGGCAGCAGAATACGGCCGCGCCCAGCGGCACCAGCATCGCGCTGCTGTTCAACAAGCCCATCCCGCCCACCAAGCCCGACGACATCAAGAAGATGTTCGCGCCGCTGCTGGATTTCGAGAAGCACAGCGCCACGGAAAACTACGTCGAAAAGCTGCCCGAGCCGATTCAGAATGCCATCAAGGCCAACAAGGCAATTGAAGGGATGGATCGCGATCAGGTGTTGCTGGCGTTGGGCAAACCGCGGCACAAGGAACGCAACATCACCGGCGACGGAACGGAAACCGAAGACTGGATCTACGGCGATCCGCCCGGTAAGATAACATTCATCACCTTTACGGGATCCAAGGTAACTCAGGTGAAAGAAGCGTACGCCGACGTCGGCGGATCCACTGTGCCGAATCTCGTCGCCAAGTAGCAGCTACATTACAAAACGCGCGCCATTGATCGCGTGCGACAATTCCCGGCTCAAAACACTAATAAACTGGAGGGGTATGTCCATCAAAGTAGGCATCAACGGTTTTGGCCGCATCGGCCGCAATGTGGTCCGCGCAGCGTTGGATCGCCCGGGCATTGAGTTTGTCGCCGCGAACGATCTTACCGACACGAAGACTCTGGCGCATTTATTGAAATATGACTCGATCCTGGGACCTCTGTCGCAGGATGTGAAGGCGGATGCCGATTCGATTTCAGTCTGCGGCAAGCGCATCAAGATTTTTGCCATCAAAGACCCGGCCGAGCTGGATTGGAGTTCGCTGGGGGCGGAGATTGTCATCGAGTCCACGGGCAAGTTCACCGACAAGAAGGACGCCGCCAAGCACCTGCGCGGCACGGTGAAGAAGGTGATCATTTCGGCGCCCGCCAAGAACGAAGACGTCACTATCGTGCTGGGCGTGAATGACGGCATGTACAAGCCGGCCGAGCATAGCGTGATCTCGAACGCGTCCTGCACCACGAATTGTCTGGCGCCGGTGGTGAAGGTGCTGCACGAGAAGTTCGGTATCCAAAAAGGGTCGATGACCACGATCCACAGCTACACGAACGATCAGAACGTGCTCGACTTCCCGCACAAAGATCTGCGCCGGGCCCGCGCCGCCGCGTTGAATATGATCCCGACCACGACGGGCGCCGCGAAGGCCATGGCGCTGGTGATGCCGGAGCTGAAGGGCAAGTTGGACGGCTATGCGATGCGCGTGCCCACGCCGGATGTTTCCGTGGTCGACCTGGTGGTGCTGACGTCGAAGAATACAACCGCGGAAGAAGTGAACAAGGCCTTGGAAGACGCGGCCAATGGTCCGCTGAAGGGCATCCTGGCTTATACGGAAGACCCGGTGGTCTCCACCGACATGCTGCACAATCCCAACAGCTCTATCGTCGACGCCGGCATGACCAAAGTGCTGGACGGAAACCTGGTGCACGTGATCGCCTGGTACGACAACGAGTGGGGCTATTCGATGCGCGTGGTCGACCTGATCGAATTCCTGGCCAAGAAAGGCCTCTGAAGCGATCCCGCGCTCTCTAGTAGACTGCGGGAGTGCCTAGCGAACATTTCGATTCCAATTTCGGATCGGCTACGCAAGCCGCCGCAGCCATCCGTGCGCGCAAAATTTCGTCTCGCGAGTTGACCGAACACGCGTTCCGCCGCATCGATGCGTTTCAGCCCAAGCTGAATGCCTATGTGTACCAGCTTCGGGAGGAAGCGCTGGCGGCGGCGAGGAAGGCCGATGACGATTTGGCGCGCGGCCTCGCGACCGGGCCGCTCCACGGCGTGCCGATCAACGTCAAAGAAAGCTTTGCCGTCGAAGGTCGACCTTGCACCTGGGGCAATCCGGTATTCAAAGACGCCAAGGCGCAGCGGAATGCCGTCCCGGTGCGCCGCTTGCTGGATGCCGGAGCCGTCCTGCTGGGCGCGACCAATGTACCGCTCAATCTGATGGACGCGCAGTCCTTCAACGACATCTACGGTGTGACGAACAATCCCTGGGATTTGACGCGCACCCCCGGCGGCTCGTCCGGAGGTTCATCAGCTTCGCTGGCCGCGGGCATGGCGTTTCTCAGCATCGGGTCGGACATCGGCGGCAGCATTCGCAACCCGGCCGCGTTCTGCGGCATCTACGGCCACAAGCCGACGCTCGATATCGTCAACATGTCGGGTCATCTGCCGGGCGGAACGCAGCAGAACCCGGGATTCTCCACGCTGCTGGCAGTCGCGGGTCCAATGGCGCGGAGCGCCGAAGATCTGGAAGGGAGTTTGCGCGTACTGGCCGGGCCGGAGCCGCCCGACGCTAAGGCTTACCACTGGACGCTGCCGAAGCCGCGGCACGAGCGCCTCGCCGGCTACCGCATCGGCTACGTTGTGGACGATCCCGCAGTGCCGGTCTCGGCGGAGACAAAGGCAGCTCTCGAATCGGTTATCCGCGCCTGCGAGAAGGCCGGGGCTACCATCCAGCAAGGGTGGCCCGAAAACATCCGTTTATCTGAGCTATTCGAAACGTACTTGTTCATGCTGGGCGCATTCGACTTCAGCATGACGCCGGCGCTCTTTCAGCCGCAGGCGCGGGAACGCATCGCGCAGCGCACCGACGCGATGGCCAAGGGCTCGCTGAGCACCTTCGCCGAATGGCAGCAACGCAATTTGAAGCGGCTGGGCTACCGGGCGCTTTGGGAAAAATACTTCGAATCTTTCGACGTGTTTCTGCTTCCTGCAACGTTCACCGCGGCTTACCAACATGACCGCAGGCCGACTGATCAACGCACCATCGCTCTGCCGGAAGGCGGAGAGCGAAACTTCCTGGACATGCTCGCCTACATCTCGCCCGCAACACTGACCGGCTGCCCGGCTACGGTGGCGCCTGCGGGGCTGAGTGCCAGTGGCCTGCCCATCGGCCTTCAGATCGTCGGACCGTACCTGGAAGACGCCACGCCGATCAAGTTCGCCGAACTCCTGGCGCGCGAAATTGGCGGATTCCAGCCACCGCCTGGCTACAGCATCTGACTACCTGCCGGCCGCTTCCTGCTTCCACAGCGTCCAGGCGCGCTCGAACCCGTCCTGTGTGCCGGACTTGAGCGCCTCCTCCGGCTCCAGATACGTGACTTTGGCGCCGCCCATCTGCATGGCCTGCTCCTGAACTCGGGCGTTCACCAGCATGAAGTAGGACCGGCCCGTGACGACGTGCAGCGTATCGCCGGTGACCACGGCGCCGTGCCCACGCAGCAGAGCAGCAGGATTTTTGCCCAACGTCTCGGCCAGCGCGCGACCCAGCTGCGCGTTGCGGATCAGCATATCCGTCATGCCGCCGGCTTTGCGAATCTCAAACACCGGAACGGGGTCACTCAGAAATCCGGCCGTATGAATCAACGGCCGCAACGGCACTCCGCTCACGCTGAACGCCACCAGTTCCGCCGGATGGCAGTGCACCACGGCCATTACATCCGGCCGCAATCGATAAATCTCGCCGTGAATGTAGCGTTCGGTGTAGCCCTGGCTCGGATCACCGTTCACGGGCTTGCTGTCCAGGTCGTACTCGATGATGTCGGCGCGCGTGACGACACCCGCAGGCAGATGCTTGGCCAGGAAATAGTGATTGGGATTGCGCGCGCTCCGCACGCTCACGTGGCCGTACGCATCCAGCACTCCATTCATCGTGAGGATGTGGTTCGCCAGAACCAGTTCGTCGATCTGCGCCGCATCGCTCTTCGCGCCGTCCTGCGCCGGCAGCATCACGCAGCCGAGCGCCGCGATCAAGACAACCACAAGCATTCCGATTCTAAGCATGATCACCTCACTGCTGCGGCGCGTCCAGGCTACCCGTGGCGTCCAGCACAAACGCCAATAACTTCGGCTTGTTGGGCGTTTCCGTATTCTGCGGGCCGGCGTTGCCGACCACCGCACCCACGCCGCCCATCACAGCGACATAT
>Ga0335071_10004455_pt1 | contig 14617 bp, 15 predicted proteins | sample Lox_Sample_15_FD_206724 | JGI IMG/M metagenome (GOLD analysis project Ga0335071, IMG submission 206724) | Soil microbial communities from Loxahatchee National Wildlife Refuge, Florida, United States - Lox_Sample_1.5 | ecosystem: Environmental > Terrestrial > Soil > Wetlands | place: USA... | reverse complement strand
GTAGTCGGCAGATGCCAGCACACCAAGGGGCAATGCGCCCGGAAGTTCGAGCTCGCGATCGTTGAGGTAGGGAGCCGGATGACCGGCACTGGCCATCACGCACTGGCCGTCGGGACGGAGGACCAGTGCCAGGCAGGTGACAAAGCCACCCTGCATGCGGCCGTGGAGACGGGTGTTGAGCTCGGAGAGAATCGCCGCCGGGCCAAGCACAAACCGGGCCACGGTGCGGACCGCGCCGACGATCAGCGAGACCGTCATCGCCGCACGGAGGCCCTTGCCGCTGACGTCGCCCAGAAGGATCAGCGTTGAGCCTGCCTGATCGCCGTCGAGAGGAATCACCTGGAAGAAATCGCCGCCCACCTCCTGGGCAGGTTTATAGGCGCTGGTGAAGGCGAAGCCGGGCAGAGAGGGCAGTTCTTCGGGGATGAGTACCTGCTGGAGCTCGCGGGCGCTCTTGTACTCCTGTTCGATGCTGCTCTGACGGCGCGCCGCTTCCTGCACGTACCGAAACACCGCATAGATGATTGCGATCAGCAGCAATGTGTCGCCCAGAGTCTGCGCGACAAAGACGTTGCCGTAAATCGTGAAAATGGGTGCGCCGATTTTGTTGCCGAGTGTCCAGTGGGTATAGCGGCTGCCCTGCTGCAGGCCTATGCGTACAACCTGGATCATCCCATCGAGGCACGCGGCGATTGCCAGGAACCAGCGGCTTGGTTCGAGGTGCTTGCGCAAGGCACATGCCACGAGTACCAGAGGATAGGCTTCCGCTGCGGTGAAGATCACCGTGAGAATGGCGTCAGCTTGCGGCACCCAGGAAGCGAAAAGAGGACTGGTCCAATCAACACCGGTGAGGACCCCATCCAATGAGGTCGACACGAAGCTAAGAATGGAGAGCGCGCGGGTGAACCTCGTTAAGGGCTTGCTGTCGTCAAGCTTGAGTAGATAGAGGAGCAGGAACCAGAGGCCAATGTCTCCCAGGCTCAAAACTGGTTGCAACCATCCCAGCGCAAGATTGAAAGAAAGCGGAAGGCGCATGCCCACCAGCACGAGGGCGATGAACGGCGATCCGCAGAAGCTGGCCATTGCCAGCAGCAGACGCAGGGAACGGTTGCGAAGCCAGACGAATAAGCTGAGGACAACAACCAGGCCGTGCAATGACTGCAGGCCGAAAAAGTACTGGCGGCCCCGCAGCCAGGTGTAATCGGATTGGGCCTTCAGGGCGGCGATGGCGGCCGGAGAACCCAGGACCGGCGCGGTGGTGAATCCACCCATCAGGTCCGATTGGAACGAGACGAGGGGTTGTTTCCAGACGCGCACAGCAAGCACACCATCGCGAATTGGACCCAGGCCGAAGGTCTGGGGAGGTGGACTGTAAGGGAACGAACCATTGGGCGGCATCGTGCCATGCCGGCCAACGAGCATGCCATTCCAGTAGAGTTCGTATACATCGTCGATGTGTGGGACGAGGAGAGCGAAATCGGCATCGGCGCCAGGGGCCGGCGCCAGGTGCAGATGCTTGCGGTACCAGGCGAAGCCGACGTAAGCGGCGTGACCCTGCTGTCCCCATGTTTTGTCGGCGGTCAGCTGCTCCCAGCCGTTGGAGCCGGTTGAGTCCGGTGTCTGCGGCCGCGCAAACGAGGGGTCGTCGCCCAGATGAAATTGCCACGGCCCCTCCAGAGGCGCGGCTCCTTTGCCGAGATCATCGATGGCAAGAACCGGAGGCATAGCAGGGACGGCCGCATGGGAGGATTGCACAACCGACGCACAGACACACAATCCCACCATCAACCAACGCAAGGGAAGCCGGAGCATGGGAAGAAGCATAACGTGCGGGTCGAGCCGAGGATAGGGAAATCTTCGTCCAATCCCGAACACTCTGCTGCGCCGCAATCTCGGAGCAGCAAGGGGAAATGGCTGGCTAGAATGAGGAGGCATGCTCTCGCTCGTTGTGGGCTCTTCCTCCATCAACTGGCACTGGATCTGGCTGGGCGTCGCCGCCTTTCTCGGCGGACTGTTGAATGCCGTCGCCGGCGGGGGATCGTTTCTGCTCTTCCCCGCTTTGCTGGGGATGAAGATCCTGCCCATCCAGGCCAACGCGACAAACACGGTGGCCCTGTGGCCGGGCCAGCTCACGTCGATTGCTGCGTATCGCGAGGACATCCGCAAGCACCTGGGCCTTGCCGTGTTAATGGGCCTTGCGGGATTCATGGGTGGAACAGCCGGCGCGATTGTCCTGCTGCATACGCCACAACGGACGTTTCTGCATCTGGTGCCCTGGCTGCTGCTGGTGGCGGCTGCGATCTTCGCGCTCAGCGGGCCGGTGTCGCGCTGGCTCGAGCGGCGCAAGCAGTCGGCCGTACAGGCGCACGGGCCGCGACGGCTGCCGGTGTTTCTCTGCACCGTGATCGTGTGCTTCTACATTGGCTACTTCGGCGCAGGCGCGGGCTTTTTGATCATCACGCTGCTGTCTGTATTTGGATTCCAGGACCTGAACGAGATCAACGCGCTGAAGGTCGTGTCGACCACTGCCGCCAACGGAATTGCCTTCGTTCTCTTTGTGATCAATGGGCAGGTGGTGTGGAAGTACTGCCTGGCAGCGATGGTGACGGCTGCTGTGGGTGGATACACTTCGGCAAGCATGGCCCGGCGCGTGCCACAACGCTTGCTGCGCACTCTGGTGGTGTGCATCGGGCTGGGTATGGCCGCTTGGTTCTTCTGGAAAGGCTGAGACAGGGGACAGAAGTGCACCCCCGGATCACGGCGCTGCCAGGAAACCTGCGGTATGCTGCTCGCGAATCGGGGCGCGAGCCCCTGCCTCTAGGAGCGGTCGATGCCAACACTCAAGCTCTCTGCCGACCTTCAGCCTTTCCCCAACTGTCCCGCGCTCGATGGCTGCCACTGTGTCACGAACTCATTGGCCAAGATGTTCCACCATGCGGGCCATCCAATTTCGGAGGAGATGCTCCTGGGGCTTGGCGCAGGAATGGGCTTCGTCTATTGGCAGATGAAGCTCGGCGGCGAGACATCGGTCTTTGTCGGTGGCCGCGCGAACCTGAAAGACTTCTCTGAAGACGTGGGAAGGCGCACTGGCGTACGCATCGCCGAAATGCGCACGGGCAGTGCGAAGAAAGCCGAGGAGACGCTGCTGCGGTCGCTCCAGAAGCAGCAGCCCGTGATGCTGGGTGCGGATATGGGCTTCCTGCCGTGGTTCGATTTTCCCGCTGGATATCACTTCGGCGGCCACTCCTTTGTCACATGCGGCTTTGACGGGCACGAGACCGTGCTCGGGTCGGACATGGAGGCCAAGTCGGCTGGTATCAAGAAGGGCTTCTACGCGCCGATCAGCCTCGATCAGCTGCGCAAGGCGCGCGCATCGGCGTTCAAGCCGTTTCCTCCCAAGAATCTATGGTTCGATTTCGACTTCAAGCGCTTCCGCAATCCGTCCGGTAAGAGCATCGCCGAAGCGATTGCGCAGACAGCCGGCGCGCAGCTTCATCCGCCTATCAAGAACCTCGGAATCAGCGGCATACGCCACACGGCGGCGCAACTTCCCAAGTGGCCTTCGCTCTTCAACGACTTCCAACTGCGCATGAATCTCTTCAATCTCTACATCTTCATCGAAATCGGCGGGACCGGCGGCGGTGCGTTTCGTGCAATGTACGCACGGTTTCTGGACGAAGCCGCGTCGATTGCAAAGAATCCGGTGTGGGCCGACGCTGCCGAGATATTTCGCGAGTCGGCGCGCCGGTTTTCGTCGATCGGACAGTCATTCAAGGATGCTGCGACCGCTGCGAACCTCGGCGAGAAGATGCAGAACGCGGCTCAGGAATTTCACGTGATCGCCAATCTCGAAGAGCGGGTTTGGGGCCAGTTGCTGGAGAAGGACTAAGCCAGCGTGGCGCCGCAGCAATGCGTAGCGCCGTCGGTTTCCCCTACACTAAGACCAATGCGTTTGCTCTCGATAGATGCCGTTGGCTCAGTGGCAGCCGCATGTACTACGGTTTCATTTTTGCCGCAGCTGATTCGCGTGTCGCAGCGCAAAAGCGCCCGCGACATCTCCCTGATCATGTTTCTGCTGTTCGCCCTCGGCGTGGCCTGCTGGCTCGTTTACGGGATCGACATTCGATCGGGGCCGGTCATTGCCGCCAATGCAATCACGCAGGTACTGGCACTTGCGATTCTGGTGCTGAAGCTGCGTTACGATCAGCGCTCATAACTACCGAAGCCCGCGCACGGAGGTCGGGTTTGGAGAAGTGCGAGGAGTTCGATGGGAAGAAAGTTTGCTTCGATGGAGCCGGCGCATCAGGAGTTCATTCAGAAACAGCACATCTTCTTTGTAGCCTCAGCGACGGCGGAGAGTCGCGTGAACCTCTCGCCCAAGGATGTGGCCTCGTTGCGGATTCTCGATCCGCAAATGGTCGCCTATCTCGATCAGACGGGAAGCGGGAATGAGACCGCTGCCCATCTGCGTGCCGATGGGCGCCTGACGTTGATGTTCTGCGCGCTCGCTGGAGCGCCGTTGATTCTTCGCCTCTACGGAAAGGGGAGAGTGCTGACGCACAAGAGCCCGGAGTACGCGGAGATGCTCGTGTCTGCATTTGGCGGAGTGGAACCGCCCGGTGCCCGCCAAATCGTTGTCCTCAACGTGGATCTGGTGCAGACCTCGTGCGGCTACGGTGTTCCATTGTTCGATTTTGCCGCCGAACGCGCGACGCTGCGCCGTTGGGCCGAGGCCAAGGGAGAAGAAGGAATCGAGACGTACTGGCGAACGAAGAATGCCGTCAGCATCGATGGCCTGCCGACCGGCATGCTCGACGTTCTCGGAGGAGAGACATCGAATGCCGCCAGCGACGACCCGTGCGCCGCGCCGTTAAAATAGAGCCATGAGCCACGAAGGCATCCGCATCGTCAGCCAGGAAGAAGCTACGCGCGAGAACGAGGGCCCACGTCCACTTCCGCGGATCGCGATGACGCCGGAGAAGGTCCGCGTCCTGCTCACTGAGGGCAAGGGCCTCGAGATCGACTGGCAGGACGGACACCGCAGTGCGTGGAGTTTCGCATGGCTGCGCGATGCCTGCCCCTGCGCTACTTGCGTGGACGAACGCAAGAACGAAGGCCGCAAGATCGGGCAGGCGAAGTCCAAGCCCACAGAACTGCTGCCGATGTACAAGCCGCCCGCGAAGCCGGCGAGCGCACATGGCGTGGGCCGCTACGCTCTGCAATTCATCTGGCAGGATGGGCACTCAGGCGGGATCTACTCCTGGGAGTATCTGCGCCGGAACTGCCAGTGCGCCGAGTGCCGGTTTGCCTCAGATGAAACCGAGGGGACGCCGAACTAGATCGCAACCTGCGCTTGCCGCCAGGACAGAGATTGCAACGCGCTATAGGTTACGGTTGGGTGGCGTAACTCCCTCTTTTTCAAGAGCTATCTGAATAATCGATGCTAGATTGCTGACGAGGAGGAGCGTGTGACCCTCAAGCAATTTCTCGGCAAGCAGTTCATCGATGTCATTCAATGGAGCGAGCCGGAAGACGGCATTCTCGCCTATCGCTATCCCATGCAGGACATGGAGATTCAGAACGGCGGACAGCTGACCGTTCGCGAGTCGCAGCTGGCGGCCTTTGTGAACGAGGGTCGGATCGCCGACGTGTTTGGACCGGGGCTGCACACGTTGAACACGCGTAACCTTCCGCTGCTGACCGACCTGCTCAACTGGGACAAGGAGTTCGAGTCGCCCTTCAAGTCGGACGTGTACTTCTTTTCGACGCGCCTCCAGATCGGGCAGAAGTGGGGCACATCGACGCCGATCACAATCCGCGATAAGGAATTCGGCGCTGTCCGCCTGCGCGGCTACGGAATCTATTCCTATCGTGTCGCCGATCCGCGCAAGTTCTTCACCCAGGTGACGGGCACGCGCGATCGCTACTACGCTTCAGAACTCGAGAGTCAGTTGCGCGAGACGATCGTAGCGCGCATGACCGATATTTTTGCCACAAGCGACGTGTCGTTTCTCGATATGGCCGCCAACCAGGCAGCGTTGGGCGCCAAGGTAGCCGAACAAATGAAGCCGGCTTTCGCCGCCCTTGGCTTGGAACTCGATCAGTTTGTCGTGGAGAGCATCTCCCTGCCCGACGAACTCGCCAAGGTGATGGATCAGCGAATCGGGATGAGCATGGCCGGCGATCTCGGCAAGTTCACGCAGTTTGAGGCAGCCGAGTCGCTGGAAGAAGCCGCCACCAACACGGGCGGCGCTGCCGGCATGGGCGTGGGCCTCGGCGCGGGCGCGGCGATGGCGCAGGCCGTGATGGGACAGGCACGGATGGTTGGTGGCAATGCAGGACCTGCTTCGGCGAGCCCGGCTGCCGGATCGAAGTTCTGCATCGACTGCGGCAAGCCGATTCCGGAGCGCGCGAAGTTCTGTCCGGAGTGCGGGAAGGCTCAATGAACTGCCCAGCGTGCGGCGCGCCGATGCGCCTGGAACCCGAAAAAGACTGCCTCACCTGTGACTACTGCAAGAACATCTTCTTTCCGCAGAAGAATGACGATGGCGTCAGCGTCTTCCCGGAAAAATCAGGCCTCGCGTGCCCGGTCTGTTTGACCGCATTGATGCACGCCTCGCTCGCAAAGATCCGGATTCAGTACTGCACGCAATGCCGTGGGATGCTGATTCCCATGGGAGCATTCATTGGCCTGGTCGACGAACTGCGCGCAGGACAGCCTGGATCGCTGATTCCACCAGCACCCGATCCGCGCGAGCTGCAGCGCAGGCTGGCGTGCCCAAAGTGCCACAAGCCGATGGAGACGCATTTCTATTCCGGCGCGGGAAACGTGGTCATCGAGGACTGCGATTCGTGCGAGCTGAACTGGCTCGATCATGGAAAGCTGATGCGCATCGTGCGCGCGCCAGACCACTCCTACCGCGACGCGGACCCCATGGTCTAGAGCGGCGGCTGGGGTGTCTCGTCGTCGGTCGGATTTTCGTTCGCTCGTTCTTTCGCGAGCAATTCTTCCAAATCGGTAATGAGCTCTACGAGTTGTTCGCGCTTCCGCTCGCTCATGTCAAGAAAACGAACGCCCACCCGATTGCGTTTGTGGAGCGACTGGGTGACGCAGGCGAGCCGGAAGGGTAGGCCTTCGAGTTGAAACTCGATCTCGGCCCGGCTGTAGATTCCCATCGGAAAGCAATCGTCCGTGCGAAACTGGCATCCGCTCAGGCTGATGTCTAGGATGCGGCCACGCAGGTGCACTCCGTTGTTCAGAATCGTGAGGACAGCACTCCCATCGACGGTATGTCGGGATTCCTTGCGGCGTTCTCTCCGCGGCGCAGGCGGAGTTCCTGGATCTTCCGGTTCCATAGTCTGCTCCGCAGACCTGGGGAAAGGGTGACTGCAAAACCACAGCGGCTTTGGTCTTGCGTTAGTGTCCGCTTGTCAGTTCCCAGGGGCGCACAGCAGCGGGCTGGGCAGCTTCACGGCCCTTCAGGCGGTCGTATTGGTACAGGTCGCTGGTTGTGCCCAGCGATTCGTTATAGAGGCTTATGTCGCCTACCAGCGACTTAAGCTCTTCGCTGAATGTATGGATGGCCTGCAATTGGGCTGCCGTGGCGGGCAACTCATATTGGGAGGTCTTAATGAATTTCTGGTAGCCTCGATCCAGCAGGCGGGCAATTTCGCCACGCACCACAGCCCCGGGATGTACGGCAAACCCGACGGGCTCCTCGTTGTCCGACCCCGGAACCAGAACCGCGCCTATCCCATGCTTGGTCGCCAGCATTCCATTTGCGACGCCGTCGAACGGTTTTACATCAAAAGAGTGCGAGCGCAGAATCTGGAGCGCCTGGTCGTAGCTGGGTTTCGCGAGCTTTCGGGACATCGGCTCTCCGGTCTGCGATGATGAAATGGGAGCGCGGGAGCTTCCCTTATCAATCTCGCACACGTCCCGCGCAGCCCGCAAACCGATATTGCTATGGAAACGAGTCTTTCCCAGACTGTGCTCGGACTGTCCCCGACAGACCGGATTGGTTCGACGCCCCTCCTGCGTCTGGAGAGGGTCACACAAGGCCTCGAGGGAGTCACCCTGCTGGCCAAGGCGGAGTGGACCAATCCCGGTGGGAGCGTAAAGGACCGCGCCGCAGCTGCCATGCTGCGCGATGCCCGGAAACGTGGGCTGCTGACGCCGGGCAAGACCATTCTCGACGCGACAAGCGGAAATACGGGTATTGCCCTGGCAATGTTGGGTGCGGCGACAGGCATTCCAGTGGTGCTGGCCATGCCGTCCAATGTTTCTCCCGAGCGGAAGCGCATCCTGCAGGCTTATGGGGCACAAGTGGAATGGACCGACCCGGACCAAAGCTCCGATGGAGCGATTCGGCGGGCTCGGGAGATGGTCGGCAACGATCCAGCCAAATTCTGCTATCTCGACCAGTACTCCAACGACGCCAACTGGCTGGCGCACTATCATTCCACGGGCCCGGAGATTCTGGCGCAAACCTCGGGCCAGGTAACGCACTTCGTCGCCGGGCTGGGCACGACCGGAACGTTCATGGGTACGACGCGGCGTCTCAAAGAGCACAATCCTACCATCCAAGCGGTCAGCATCCAGCCGGACTCGCCGTTCCACGGACTCGAAGGCCTGAAGCACATGGGGAGCGCGATCGTTCCGGCAATCTACAACCCCCACCTCGCCGATCGCGCGATGGAAGTCGAGACCGAGGCCGCCTACGACATGGCGAAGCGCCTGGCGCGCGAGGAAGGCCTGCTGGTGGGGATCTCGGCCGCAGCGGCTGTCTCGGCCTGCCTGCGCATCGCACGCGAAGAAACCGCAGCCGGCCGCCGGGCTGTGATCGTGACCGTGCTGCCGGACTCCGCGGACAAGTATCTGAGCGAGCGCTTCTGGGAGGAACGATGAGCGTGCTTCAGGTGCCCTGCGGCGTCTTCGAGAGCCTGCGTGCGCATGGCGAAGAGACATACCCCCACGAGTGCTGCGGCGCTTTGCTCGGCCACCGCGTGGAGCAGACCTGGCGGATTGTTGAGGCAGTACGCGCCGGCAACACCCGCACCGATTCGGCGCATAACCGCTACAACATCGCGCCGGTGGAACTAGTGAAGATCCAGCGCGAGGCCCGAACCAAAGGGCTCGAGATCGCCGGTTTCTACCATTCGCATCCCGATCATCCCGCGCAGTGGTCGCCGACCGACTTCGCCGAGGCGCACTGGCTGGGCTGCGCCTACGTCATCACCGAGGTTGCGCAAGGCAAGGCCGCGGTGACGAACTCGTTTCTGCTGGCCGGAACCACCGAAGAAGACAAGCATTTCGAGCTGCAGACGATCGCGGTCGGCGACTAGAAAGAATCCACAGCTGCGCCTAGGAAATTCGCTTTACACATCTCTGGGCCAGAGCTATCCTTCCGCGCATCGCCAGAGCACAAGCGTTTTCCCGCTTCTCATCTCCTCCCCCATCGCCCGTGATCTCTGAGCAAGCCCAGGAGGTTCACTATGAGAATCACCCCAATTCTGTTGGGACTATCCCTCGCGGCTGCAGCAAGCCTGCCGGCCGCCGCACAAGACGCGCCGCCCAAGGTCATTCAACTGCAGAGAGAGTTCATCAAGCCGGGAAAGGCGGGCGCCATCCACGACAGGAGCGAAGCAAACTTCGTCGCGGTGATGAATCGAGGCAAATTGCAGGGTCACTATGTCGCCCTGAATTCAATGTCAGGAAAGACGCGTGCCATCTTCATCGTCGGTTATCCCTCCTTTGCTGCATGGGAGGCCGATGGCAAGATCTTCGACAAGAGCCCATCGCTGTCCGCCGAACTGGATCGGGCGTTGATGACCGATGGCGAGCTACTGGAGGACTTCGACACAGCGGTCGCCACCTATGACGAAGATCAAAGCTATCACCCGAAGGCCGACATTGCACACGCACGCTACTTCGAGATTTCGCTCTTCCATGTGAAGCCCGGTCATCGCCACGACTGGCAGGAGCTGACCAAGATGGTGAAGGATGCCAATGAGAAAGCCGGCACCAGCTCGCACTGGGCGACCTATGAGGTCGCATACGGCGCTGCCGACGGCACCTACCTCATCCTGAGCGCCGACAAGTCACTCGCCGACATCGATCAGGGGTTTGCCGAGAGCAAAAAGTTCGTCGAAGCGTTGGGCGGACCCGAAGGAATGCAGAAGCTCGATCAGCTCTACGGCGAGACAATCGATCACTCGGAAAGCCAGCTCTTCTCGATCAACCCGAAGCAAAGCTACGCGTACGATGCCTGGATCCAGGCCGATCCGGAGTTCTGGAAGCCAAAGACGGCAGCCCCGGCAGCAAAGCCGGAACCAAAGCCGGCCGCGGCAGCCAAGCCTGCTGCACAATAGGCTCCTCATCTGCAAAAGGCGGCTCCGGCGGAGTGCTGGAGCCGCTTTCCTTTAGGATTCATACCCGAGTCTGCGGCTCTTAGCAGCTCGTGTGCCCGGCTTACACAACAGTGAGGCCGACACTTCGTGGGTTTCTCCATCCAAGGTGGGGCAACCGTCATCGAACAGAACAGACTGGGCCCGGGCTCCATCCGCGCCTTTGTTACCCTAAAGACGATGCCGACGATCACCGATTCCCCAACGCTTCCCGAACTGACGACCGACGACCTTGCCCGCTATTCACGCCACCTGATCCTGCCCGAAGTGGGCATGGAGGGCCAACAGAAGCTCAAGGCCGCCAAAGTGCTTTGCGTGGGCACAGGCGGACTGGGTTCGCCGCTGGCGTTTTACCTCGCGGCTGCCGGGATCGGTACGCTGGGCCTGGTCGATTTCGATGTGGTCGATGCGAGCAATCTGCAGCGGCAGATCATCCACTCGACCCAGGACATCGGCCGCAAGAAGCTCGACTCGGCAGCAGACAAACTGACGGCCTTGAATCCAGCCCTGAAGGTGGTCAAACACGAGACCATGCTTTCGAGCGCAAATGCCCTCGAGATCCTGAAGAACTACGACATTGTTGCCGACGGCACAGACAACTTCCCGACGCGCTATCTGGTGAACGATGCCTGCGTGCTGCTCAAGAAGCCGAACGCGTACGGATCGATCTTTCGCTTTGAGGGCCAGGCAAGCGTCTTTGCCACCGAAGAGGGGCCGTGCTATCGCTGTCTCTACCCCGAGCCGCCACCACCGGGTCTGGTTCCGAGCTGCGCCGAAGGCGGCGTGTTGGGCATCCTGCCGGGGCTGGTCGGTGTGATTCAGGCCACCGAAGTGATCAAGCTAATCCTGGGCAAAGGCAGTCCGCTCATCGGACGTCTGCTACTGGTGGACTCGCTGAACATGAAGTTCCGCGAGCTCAAGCTGCGCAAGAACCATGAGTGCCCGGTGTGCGGCGACCACCCCACAGTGACAAAGCTAATTGACTATGACCAGTTCTGCGGCATTGCGCCAAAGACGGCTCAGGAGACGAAAGTGACGAACGGGATCCCGCAGATCACAGTGAAAGAACTCAAGCGCCGTCTGGATGCAGGCGAAGATGTACAGCTCATCGACGTGCGCGAGCCCTACGAGTATCAAATTGCCCAGATCGGCGGAAAGCTCATCCCACAGAACGATGTGCCGCAGCGGCTCGCCGAAATCGACCCCAATCGTGAGGTCGTGGTCCACTGCAAGAGCGGCGGTCGGTCGCAGCGGATCGCCGAGTTCCTGAAACAAGCGGGCTACGCGAAGGTGGTCAACGTGGCCGGCGGCATTACTGCCTGGAGCAATGAGATAGACCCCAAAGTGCCGAAGTACTGAGACGTTTACCTCCACCAGGGCGCGTATCCGTGGTATATCTGGGTTCATCGAGATGATGCCTGCCGGGGAAGAGGCAGGCGAATGAACTCTAGGTTTCCCCAGTCATGTGCGCCCGCGAGACCGATTGTGGCTGGATTGAATCGGAGTAGTTTGCGGCGTTGGGAGTTCATAACTCTTGCTCGCTACAGTCAATGCGACCGCTGTTCTCGAAGGTAAGCATGTGCGCCTCGAGCCGTTGGAGATGTCTCACGCCGACGCCCTTGTTTCTGCCGTCACTTCTGCAATCGATCCAGCTCTTTATCGTTGGACAACCGTTCCTCGCACCCATGCTGAGGCAAGCGAGTATATCGGAGCCGCACTGGCGCTGCGCGATGCAGGGTCGGCCCTGCCCTTCGTAACCGTGCGCAAAGAGGATGGCGCGGTAGTCGGCTCGACGCGCTTCTTCGATATGCAGACTTTTCCGTGGCCTGCGGGCAACGCGCGGCACGGCCGCACCGCTCCCGATGTGTGCGAGATTGGCTACACCTGGCTTGCACAATCGGCCATCCGCACCGCGGCCAACACCGAGTCCAAGTTTCTGATGTTGTGCTATGCGTTCGAGACGTGGGGCGTCCTGCGCGTGTGCCTGCATACCGACGTCCGCAATCTGCGATCGCAGGTCGCCATCGCGCGCATCGGCGGAGTGAAGGAAGGCGTGTTACGGGCCCATCGCATGGCGTCCGACGGCATTGCGCGTGATTCAGCGCGATTTTCGATCATCTCCACCGAGTGGCCGGGCGTGAAGCAGCGCCTGCGCAGGATGTTGATGCAACCCTAGGCGATTCTTGCGCGGCGACGATCAGTGTGCGCAGTCTGGACCAAGACTCTGCATTGAGGTCACATTCACCCGAAAGTTGCCCGGCCTTCCCAGAAGAACACCCTTGACGGCTACCTTCTTTCCCAGAGATTCTGCGGGGCTGAAAACAGTGAGCCCGTAGAGAAGGTCGGTTTCGTTGCCGAGGGGCTTGTTCTTCTCCTGGTTCAGTTCCAGCGAAGTGGTTCCCTGCGTCGAAGAGATCTCCGGGGGCGTGGCATTCCGAACAACCCAATCTCCTCCGGGATCCTTGTCCAGGCATCCAACAACCGATCCAGTTTTCAGAGCATCGGACGGATTCCCGTCGAAGCTCAGTTGAACGAACGGCGTGAACATCTCATCCCAGCTTTGATTCATGGCTCGAAAGTAGACCGCCTTGTCGGGCGCCGGGTTGTGCATCTTTTTCGCCGAGTTGTCATAGTGCGCAGTGACCACGAGCTTGCTTCCAGCCGGCAAGTGTAGCGGCGTTTCAAGCTCATAGGCCATCTGCCAGTGATGGCTGAAGCGAGGCACGCTGAGCAGTGTCTGCTCACGCCCATCGGGATAGATGACGGAATATGTGAAGTCCTTGCCTCTGTAGTGTGCGTGGGGATGAAGCTGGTAGATGGTCACCGGCTCAGGGTAGGCAGTGATGCCCACGAGTTCGTAGTTCTCAGCGAAGGGCGGGATCGGCGGAATCGCGACGTGGGTTCCTTCGGCTTTCTCTCCGGGGCTATCGGCGAGGAGTTCTTTGCCATTGGCGATGACAGTCTCGCCCGCGCCATTGACGCGATACAGTTGGTTCTGTGGTCGAGATGGCGCGAACCATAGGGCAATCTTCGATCGATCGATCTCCGGCTTACCCGTAGTCTGGTAGTGAATGTTGAAGATCACGTACATATTCCTGCCGCCCTTGAGCAGCTTGCCGCTATCGTTGCCATAGACCTCGATCCCGCTGCCGGGCGTGTAGATCGAGAGCATATCGGGACGCGATGGATTGGTCGGCGTCATGACCGCAGGCTGGATGAATGTGGACCTGCCCACACCGAGTTGCGCGGCCGTACTCTCTGCCTGCTGAGGCGTCATGCCCTCGGGAAGCGCGACTTCCGTCAGCGCCATGTGATGCACGACTGCGGGGTTACTCGGTTTCGTCTGGCTTGCTGCAATCCAATGATCCCCTGCAAAAGGAACTTTGACCAAGACCGTCACGTACGGGAAAGCGCCCTGCGCCGGAATATGCATATCGCCAGTGAGCTCGACGACGAAGTCGGGGTTGCGGCCCTGGAAGAGTGTCCAGCCACCCTTGGGAGGGCTTGGAGGACTCCCTTTGCCCCTCGGTGCCCCACCGTCTGCCCAAGAGACGATGGTGTCGATGTCTTTCCGGCTTAGTCGCGCGTCGTTGCGGAACTTCAGGCTTCGTGACGGATCAACGGGCCAGGGCGGCATCGCCTGCGATGCGACCATCTTCCGGATCGAGTCAGCGCGCGCACGGGCGTCTTCGTATGTCGTGAGAGGAATAGTAGACGCCAATTCGCCTGCACCGTGGCATCGCGCGCAATGCGCATACAAGACGGGCGCTACGTCGCGGTTGAAGGTAGGTGTGGACTTCGGCGCCGCATCTGCTGGCTGCACCGCAAGGCGTGACCACGAAGCCAGGAGGGCCAGTGCGCAGAGCAGGTTGAGGCAGACTCGCGCGAGCCGCCCAGGATTCAACAAGGATGCCTCCGATTCCTCACTGAGTGCGGGCGTGGCGGCTTTCGTTCTGGCTGCCACATGCACTTCTCGAGCGTACCATCGCAGATTTGCACGCAGCGATGGGTCAGTGGCAGGAATCGATCCCGAGGCTGAGTCGCGGGCCTGGAAGAGGGGCCCGCTTCTCACTCACTTGAGCAATCCGTAGACATCGAGTTCGCCGGGTTTGGAGGTTGAGTTGTCGGCTCCCCCGGTGTTGTTTCCGCGCGTGCCCACGTAGACCTTGCCGTTGGCCACGGTCGGTACGGTGAACTTGATGGCGTTGCC
>Ga0335071_10004454_pt1 | contig 14622 bp, 10 predicted proteins | sample Lox_Sample_15_FD_206724 | JGI IMG/M metagenome (GOLD analysis project Ga0335071, IMG submission 206724) | Soil microbial communities from Loxahatchee National Wildlife Refuge, Florida, United States - Lox_Sample_1.5 | ecosystem: Environmental > Terrestrial > Soil > Wetlands | place: USA... | reverse complement strand
GCAATCAAGTTCTTCCGCATATCTCATGGTATGTTCGATCGTATCGCGCGTTTCTCCGGGCAGGCCGATGATGAAATCGCCATGCACAGTGATCCCGAGGTCCCTGCAGTTCTTCATAAAAATTCTCGCCTGTTCCACGGTGGCGCCCTTTGATATATTCTTCAGGATCGTGGCGTCCCCGGATTCAAAGCCGACGACCAGCAACCGGCAGCCGGCCTCTTTCATCGCCTTGAGTGTCTCATAATCAGTATGGACCCTCGAATTGCAAGACCATGTGAACCCGATAGGTTTGAGTTTGCCGCATAACTCTATGGTGCGGCGCTTGCCCCAGGAAAATGTATCGTCATCGAAGAAAATCTCCTTCACCTCCGGAAAGAGTTCGAGCGCACGACGGACTTCTTTGGCAACATTGTCACTGCTCCGGGTCCGCCAGCGATGGCTTGTGAAGGTCTGCGGCCAGAGGCAGTAGCTGCATTTTGCGGGACACCCGCGTGAGGTGTAGAAAGATATGTATGGGTTCTTCAAGAAAGGGATATTGTACTTCGTTACGTCGAGATCGCGTTTATATATTTCTACCGCAAACGGCAGCGAATCGAGGTCGGTCAGCAGTTCGCGGTCCCTGTTATGCACTACACTGCCGTTCCGGCGATAGCTGATACCGTCTATTTCCTCCATTTTCCTGCCCTGAGCGAATTCGACAACAGCGTAGTCGAATTCCTTCCTGGCCACGAAATCCAGGGCGTCAGATGCCTTGAGGCTTTCCTCCGGCTGTATGCTGACGTGAGGACCCACAAAGGCTATCTTGATATCCGGCTTGACAGCTTTCATCATTTCCGCCAGGTGGATATCATTGCTGAAGCCGCAGGTGCTCGTAAAAACAACGACGAAATCATAGGCTTTGGATATTTCAATAACATCGTTGGGTGTGATGCCATGCGGAGGTGCGTCCAATAGTCTGCTTTCACTTATCAGGCCGGCAGGATAGGCCAGCCAGACCGGGTACCAGAAGGAGGCAATCTCGCGTCGCGCGGGCCAGCGGGACCCGGCGCCGCCGTCAAAATTTTCAAAGGATGGGGGATTCAGCAGCAATGTTTTCATTCAGACTCCATTTCAGTAGATTGACCGATGCGGCAACATGTTAAAGTATATCAAGAAACAGCTTTTCATTTCACGGGACACAGTACCTGTTCTAGTTTCAAACAGGTTCTCCGGCTTGTGGGAGGCAGCGGCTTTGTGGTAACCTTTTCGCATTATGTGCAGTGATGCCGACTGCAGTGATTTCTACTATCGGCCTCTGAAGGCCACAGTATGATTTCAGCAGTGTTCAGATGCCGGAGAATGTGGCTATATTGTATTCATATCCTGCCGCAATGGGCAAAAGTACGGCTGACCTGTTATGGGAGAGTTAATGAAAACTTTTGTGGTAATTTTATTTGCAACCCTGAGTGCTGCAATCGGTGAAGTCCTGATGAGTTACGGAATGAAGAGGGGGGGGGCTATCGACCTCACTGATCCCTCGCAGTGGGGCGTGCTGATCCTTTCGGTTGTCCGCAACTATTACGTGCTGGCCGGTGTGGTGCTTCTGGCAATTTTCTTTTTCCTCTATCTCGCATCGCTATCGTGGGCGGACATCAGCTTTGTTATGCCTCTGACGGCAATGTCGTATATATTTGCGGCGGTACTGGCCAGGGTTGTCCTTAAGGAGGATGTCTCCTGGTTCCGCTGGATCGGCACGGCCATAATCGTGGTTGGGATAATCATTGTCGCGCTGGATACGAAGCAGCTGACAGAGGAGCGAACGACGACTCATGCAGCCGATGAAAACAGCAATGGAGCGCAGAGCAGCCAGGAAAATGGCAAGTGAGCAATACCCGGCGATCAGAGTTAATTTGATCTTCAATAACTATGACAAGTGCTGAGGTTGTCAGGATTGTCCTGCTCCTGATTGTTCTGGCCGGTGCAGGTTATACCCTGCTGGCCATATTCGCAGTCTCCCGATTTTTCAACCGGAGGAAAACCGGTGTCGAGCCTTCGCCTGTGCCGGTCTCCATCATCAAACCCCTTAAGGGTACTGATCCGGAGTTGTATGACAATATCCTGAGTTTTTGCCGCCAGGATTATCCGCAATACGAGGTCATTCTCGGATTTGCCGATCCGGACGATGATGCAATTATTGAAGCGGAGCGCATTGTCCGGGAACTGCCTGATCGCGACATTCGCATTGTTATAAGTTTCGGTGATATCGGCGCCAACAGGAAGGTCTCAAATCTGCAGGGACTCTCCGACGCGGCGAAATACCCTTTGCTGGCGGTCAGCGACAGCGATATGAGAGTGGGTGCGGATTACTTAAAGAAGATTGTATCGGAATATCAAGACCGTGAAAGGGCAGGTCTTGTCACCTGTCTTTACAAGATTTCGGACCCGAAATCGATCGGTGCCGCTTTTGAGTCTCTCAATATCGCGCTTGATTTTATTCCCTCTGTTGTCGTCGCCGGACAACTCGAAGGAATCACCTTCGGCCTCGGGGCATCAATGCTGTTATCAAACGATGATCTCAATAGTGTCGGAGGTTTCACTGCGCTGGCTGATTACCTCGCGGACGACTATCAGCTCGGCAACAGGTTGTGGAAGAAGGGCTATAAAATCATTCTCTCCGATTATGTGATCGAGGATGTGGTGGGAAGCATGAGTCTGCGGGAGCATATAACCCATCAGCTCAGATGGGCCCGCACCATCAGGGCGAGCAGGCCGCTCGGACTGCTCGGCTATGGCATTACTCACATACTACCCATTTCCATGCTGCTCGTCATCATCGGCGGCCCCGACACGCTCTCGATGTCGGTGCTCGGTCTTGCTGTTTTTGCAAGGATCAGTTTATCAATGGTTCTCCTCAATAAAGTAATACGCCAAAGTAAATGGGTGAGATGGTTGCTGCTTCTGCCTGTGAAGGATTGTCTGAGCTTTGCAATATGGTTGTGGAGTTTTCTCGGTTCTGAAGTGTCGTGGAGAGGTGAGAGATACGAGATATTGAAAGGAGGCAGGATCAGGAGAATAAAACCATGAATGCTCGGATTGGCTGTGAACCCTTGCCGACATTTTCGGGTCAACCATAAAATGCTTAAACTGATAAGTAAGCGATTTAATTAAGTCAGTCGCGGCAGGGTTTCAACCATTAATAAAATGTTGAGAGGACCTAAATGGCACATCCCAAAAGGCCCAATCGTCTCGTCAGTCTATTTTTCTTTTGTTTGACTATCCTTGCCGCCAATATTGGATTTGAGATCGCTCCTGCCCCGGCAATGGATGAACCGGCAATGCCGTTGGACAGTAATTCACAATTGCCGGAACAAAAAGGCACCGCCTATCGCACGCCGAGAGCCGGCGAAGGATTCACGACCGTAGTCTTCGGGCGTGAGATTACAGTGAAGCCTTCAGACCGGCGCTCTGTGACAGCCCTGGACTTAGGGGTGGCGTTTTATAAACCTTTGCCTGAAGACAACCAGTTCATCCCCATGGGCTCCCTCTATCTCTGGCACCATCCGAATGATCAAAGCCTTCTGCGGGCTGACATAGCACTGGTCTACAATGACATTTTCTGGGCCGGATCATCACCGCATCTTGGGCCGCTTGAGTGGGTGCTCACGTTCAACAGTTTCACCCTGCCTGTTGCCCAGAGGGAATTTGTTGACGGCAGGACAATAAAGAGCGAAGAGCTGAAATGGGGTTATGTGCGGCCCGGGTTCGGTTTGGGCTATCGCACAAAAGTAGCCCCCGGCCATCAGGACAATATGTACGCAGTTGACCTGATAATCGAGCCCGGCTTTCTTTATTTCGCTAAAGGTTCCAAAACAGCCGGCAACTTTGCTGTTCCGGAGGACACCTTTGAGTTGCGGGAACGTTTGGAAGTGAGATTCGACGCAATCGAGCGAAACCTGCTGAGCCTGCCTCACCGTGGATTCGCTGCAGGCGGCGATTTGATTCATGGTGATAGAACAAACTGGAGGAATTGGGGGACAAACGGATTGCAGCTGGCGCGTGAAGGCCGCGATTATCTTGCAATCTCCGGATACATGCTGGCTGCCGGCGGTGTGCCCGGCATAAACAGCGACCGGCACAGATTGATCTGTTCTCTGCACGGCGGGGCCGGCGACAATCTGGATCGTTTCTCGGCGCAACGTATAGGCGGCGGAGTTCAGACTTTGGGAGAAGAATACGGGTCCACCTGGCGGCCGGTCCTCCCGGGGGCGGCCATACAGGAGTTTTTCCCCAAACATTATGCAATCGCCGCAGGGGAATACAGGTGGGAAGCGTTTTTTTTCACTTACCTGAGTCTTGATGCATCACTGGGATGGCTTGATCGCATGCGACAAATCGGCGCGGACATAGCTACTAAGAATGACTTTTTCTCTTCCGCAGGTGCACATGTAACAACAGGATTTTTTTTCGATACGCGCATGCAGCTTGCCTACAATCACAACTTCACGGTAATACGCCGGGGCCGGCATGGAGAGAACGAAATTGTCCTGCATTTTTCAAAAGATATTTGATGCAGGGTTTCGAAATAGAAAAAAGTGAAGACGCTGTTGTAAAATTGAATATGTCCTTCGGCCGTCGTTCCCGAACTTAAGACACATTGTGAAATCCGCATATCTCTTGATAATTATGTTGATGGCATGCCTTTTAAATGCAGCATGCACGTCCGACGCAGGGCTGGATAAGGGCAAATTCAGGAAGCTGGACGATGCGGCCCGTGGCGCAAAGGCATTGATCGATTCAGGTGCCTCTTATCAGCTGGTTGCAGGCCGTGTCCAGGAACTTTCAGTCGAAATTTCAGGTTTAAAAGACACGCCGATTACCAGCAGGGAGAAGAACCTGCTTCAGGCCTATTCAGAACTCCTGGCTATTTACAGGGACGGTCTTTTGTTATGGAAATACAAGCTTGAATTTGTCTTCCTTCAACCGAAGCTGAAAGGACGCATCTACGTCGGACAGGACGTTGAACGTATTGTGCTCAAATACGGCCTTGCTACGCAGTCCCACATCTACGAGCCGACCGGCCAGTCGTGGAAAAGCATTGATGAACACTCGATACTCAAAATCTGGGAGGACGCCGATTTCCAGTTAAAGGCGATTGCCAATATCACGAACTACTGACAGTCCTAACGCCTGCCGCCGCGCTCGAAGTGTTCACCGTGCTCTCAGCGGAAATAATAATAGTTATTGTGGAAATAATAGTTTTCATAATAACAAGAGCACAAGGCAATACGGGATCTGCAAGTTATTGCGGCTATTTCCTTTCATTGATAGACTTATCTCGTAGAGGAACTTCTTGTTCACAATTATTCATAATGTCTTCATCCCGGTTTCACAATTGTTTGGTAATGTTCATGTTTGAAGAGTTTGATTGTATGGATGGAGCAAAAGAACTAAAGAGAGCGGAATTCACTTGGAGGTAAAGCATGACAACGGGAAAAATACAGCTTTGGGTAGTCAAAGTAAGCGGACTTTTGGGTGTGGCGATAGTGCTTGCAGCATTTGCGGGGTTCGGCTCTCCCGCATATTCTGCCGAGCCCAAAATATCCAAGGAAGCCATCGAGATTCTATCAAAAACGGACCGGGCCATGTCGGAAGTGGCGGCCGCCGTTAAGCCTGCAATTGTAAATATTTCCTCAACACATACAGTCAGATCGGCCGCCATGAACAATCCATTTTTGAATGACCCCTTTTTCAGGCAGTTTTTCGGGGACCAATTCGGCGGCACCGGGAAACCTAAGGAGTTCAAGCAGGCCAGCCTTGGCTCAGGTGTTATCGTTGACAGGGAAGGGTACATACTGACAAACAACCACGTCGTAAAAGATGCCGACGAGATCAAGGTCAAGCTTTCAGATAAGCGGGAATTCGCAGGAAAGGTCATAGGGACCGATCCCAAAACCGATCTGGCGGTAATCAAGATCGACGCCCACAATCTGCCGATCCTGAAACTCGGGGATTCGGACAAGATGAAAGTCGGCCAGACCGTCCTGGCTGTCGGCAACCCGTTCGGGCTGAACCAGACGGTAACATCCGGGATAGTGAGCGCCGTCGGCAGGGCAAATGTCGGCATCGCGGATTATGAGGATTTCATCCAGACGGACGCACCTATCAATCCGGGCAATTCCGGCGGCGGGCTTGTCAATATCCACGGGGAGTTGATAGGCATCAACACGGCCATTTTCAGTACGTCCGGCGGCTATCAGGGGATAGGTTTTGCGATACCGAGCAACATGGCAAAAGTGGTCATGAACAGTCTTATCAAAACCGGCAAGGTCGTCAGGGGATGGCTGGGAGTCTCGATGCAGCCGATGACCCAGGAACTTGCAAAACAATTCGGACTGAAGGAAGAAAATGGAGTACTCGTAGGAGATGTGAACGAGGATGGTCCAGCCGAGAAGGCCGGAATAAAAAGAGGAGATGTCATAGTAGAATATAACGGTACAGCGGTCAACGACCCGGTGGCATTCAGGAACCTGGTTGCAGGTACCGCGCCGAATACGACTGTCCCGGTCCAGCTTATCAGGGATGGGAAAGCAGAAACCGTAAAGGTGACCATTACCGAACTCCCGGTCTCCGTACAAAAAACTGCGAAAGAGTATGACAATCTCCTCAAAGGTATTCAGGTCCAGGGTATTACGCCTGATATAAGGCAGAAACTCAATATCCCCCGGCAGGTTAACGGTGTTGTGATTACAGAGGTGGGCGGAGGCAGCCCTGCCGAGGGTATCCTGGCACAGGGAGATATTATCATCGAGATCGACAGGCAAAAGATCGATTCCCAAAAAGAATATGATAAGGCCGCAGCGGCGATCAAGCCGGGGCAGGACATTCTTCTGCTCATTTACAGAAACGGTTCGACGCTGTACATGACCTTGTCTGCGCATTGAGTCCATATGGGCCGGGGGATGTGCTCCCCCGGCCGCTTCTTGCGTGATATCGTATCAATTAGAACAGCCTGGAGTGGTATGAAGAAAAAAGTTGGGTACTTATTTTTACTTTTATTGTTGTTCGGCCTTATCAGTGCACCTTCCCTTTATGCCGCAACCGAAGTGAATGTTACCCGCGCAGTATTGAAAAATGGACTTCGCGTGGTGATCATCAGGAATACTCTTGCGCCTGTAGCGACGATACATATGAATTATCTTGTCGGTGCAAATGAGGACCCTCCCGGTTTTCGCGGTACCGCACATGCCCAGGAGCATATGATGTTCCGCGGGGGGCCTGGGTTGTCTGCGGAACAGTTGTCCGCAATTACCGCCGCGTTGGGCGGAGAATTCAACGCCGACACCCAGCAGACCATTACGCAATACACCTCCACGGTTCCTAAGAATGATCTGGATATCGCTTTGCATGTCGAAGCAATCCGCATGAAGAATATCGGCGACTCTCAAAAGCTCTGGCGTCGCGAGCGCGGCGCAATAGAGCAGGAGGTCGCTCAGGACCTCTCCAATCCGGAATATGTCTTTTACACGAAACTGCTGGCCGAAATTTTCTCCGACACTCCATATGAGCACGACGCACTCGGCAGCCGGGAGTCATTCGATAAAATGACGGGGCGAATGCTCGGAAAATTCCATCGTATGTGGTATGTGCCCAACAATGCAATTCTGATAATTGCCGGCGACATCGAACCTCGAAGAACGCTTAAAATGGTGGAACATTTGTTTGGCGGAATTTCGTCGAGGCCTGTGCCGGCCCGGGCGGAGGTAAATCTGAAACCGTTGAAGGCCGCCTCGATAAAGCTTGACACCGATCTTCCGTATGGCATGGCTCTCGTTGCTTACCGTCTGCCGGGCTATGACAGCCCTGACTATGCTGCCGGGCAGATACTCGGCGATATACTCGAAAGCAGGCGGGCCAATATCTACGCTCTTGTGCCACAGGGAAAGGCGCTGTCTGTAGATGTCGGAATCAACGCCCTTCCCAAGGCTGCGATCGGTTATGTTTCAGCGGCTTTTCCGAAAGGTGAGGATGGCGGCAGTCTGATCTCGGCCATGAAAGATGTCATAGCCGGGTATCTTGAAAAAGGGTTCCCTGCAGAACTCGTAGAAGCTGCAAAGCAGAGCGAGATAGCCGATAATGAATTTCAGAAAAATTCCATTGAAGGGCTTGCGGCCGCCTGGTCGCAGGCAGTTGCCAACGAAGGCCGTAATTCCCCGGACGATGACGTCAATGCGATAAGGCGGGTCACGGTCGAGGATGTGAACAGGGTTGCCCACACATACTTGCGGAACGATAGTGCTATTACTGCGCTGCTCGAACCACGCTCGTCAGGACAGGCTGTTGCGAAGAAGAGCACTACTGGTAAGGAATCGTTTGCGGCACGGCAGGTGAAGAATGTAAAGATGCCTGCCTGGGCGAAAAAAGCGGATTTACTGCCAAAGGTTCGGGCTTCATTCCCCCCGCTTGAAGACATTGTCATGCCCAACGGACTAAGGCTGATAGTTCTGCCCGAAAATATCAGCGGTACAGTGAACATTTTCGGAAGAGTCAGGAACAAACCTGAGCTTCAGGTCCCGGAGGGCCGTGAAGGCGTGGAACGGGTCTTGAGCGGCCTTTTTTTATATGGCACTAAAACGCTGGACAGGCTTGCATTTCAAAAGGCACTGGATGATATCGCAGCAAGGGAGTCCGCCGGTACGAGCTTTTCCCTGCAGGTCCTCGCGGAACATTTCGACCGCGGTGCGCAGCTGCTGGCCGACAACCTTCTTCATCCTGCACTGCCGGAGGATGCATTTCAAATAGTGCGGCAGCAGACGGAGGGCGAACTGGCGGGACTTCTTCAGAGTCCTTCATATCTTGAGAAACGCGCCCTCCTGACGGCGCTCTATCCGAGAGATGATCCGTCACTGCGCCATGCTACACCGGAAACAGTCGCCCGTCTTACGCTTGATGACGTAACAAGGTTCTATTCAAAGGTATTCAGGCCCGATATGACAACTATTGTAGTTATCGGGAATGTAACACCTGACCATGCCAGAGCTGTAATAGGGAAATATTTCGGGGAATGGACTGCTAATGGACCGCGGCCGGATACCGATCTTCCCGTGGTCCCTCTCAGCAGGCGGACGTCGGCGATTGTTCCGGACACGAGCCGCGTGCAGGACGTTGCAACTCTCGCTGAAACTCTTGGTATTACGCGTTCGGACCCTGATTATTATCCGCTGGAAGTGGGCCGGCACGTGTTGTCGGGGGGCTTTTATGCAACGAGGCTGTACCAGGACCTGCGGGAAAAAACCGGGCTTGTCTATTCGGTGGAAGCCTTTCTTCAGGCCTCAAAGCACCGTTCGGTATTTGGTGTAGTATATGCCTGCGACCCTGCTAATACAACTAAAGCGAGCGAAATCGTAATGCGCAACCTCAAGGAAATGCAGATCAGGCCCATTACTGTTTTGGAACTTCACCAGGCGCGCTCATTGCTTGTCCGCCAGATCCCGCTTTCGCAATCCGGCACGAAGGAGATCGCTGATAAACTGCTCGACCTTGCCGCGGCGGACTTGCCGCTTGACGAACCGGCGCGCGCTGAAAAACGTTACAGGGAAACCAGCGCGCAGGAAGTCAGATCGGCTTTTGTCCGCTGGATACGCCCCGACGATCTTGCAGAAATTGTCCTGGGTCCAAATCCCGAATAGTTTTTTCACCGGGAGGCGACACGTTCCGTTTCGCAGTTAATGTATCAGGGGAATATGCGTCTGCCGGGGTTATTTATCGACCGATACTTTCTTCTCGTTGTTCCACCATCCGCCGCCGAGGGCTGTAAAAAGAGCAACTGTGTCCTGAAGGCGCAATGCCTGTGCCTGAAGATAACCTATGTTCGCCTGATGGTATTGGTTGTCCGCGGTCAGCACCTGCAGGTAGTTGACCGTGCCGGCCTCATAATTTGCCTGTATCAGCGATAGGGCCTCTTTTGCCGCACTGAGCGACTGCGACTGCGCCCTTACGCTTTCGGCATCGTGTTCCAGTGCGCGCAGCGTGTCAGCGACCTGCGCAAAGGCAGCGAGGACGGTCTGACGATAGTCGGCCAGTGCCTGGTTGTAGCTTTCGATGGCGGCACGCCGTTTGAACCAAAGCGTCCCACCGTGAAACAGCGGCGTTGCGGCATTGGCGCCAAGGCTCCAGAAGCTTGCGGTGTTCTTAAAAAAATCATTGAGGGATGTGTTGGTCTGCCCGAAAGCGCCATTAAGGGTGAAATTCGGAAACAACGCTGCGGTAGCCACCCCGATCTCAGCGCTCGCGCTGTGAAGCCTGGCCTCGGCTGCCAGGATGTCAGGCCGCTGCCGCACTAATTCGGAAGGCAAGGTTACAGGCAGATCTCCCGGCAGGGCAAGGTCTGCCAGGCCGACAGGCTGAGGGTCATATTCCGCGGGTGACAAACCTTCCAGCGTGGCAAGCAGATGCTCCGTCTGATTCATCTTCTGTCGGAGCGGCGGTATCGTTGCTTCGGCAGCTGCCAGCTGGCTGCGCAGGGCAAGCACGTTCGAATACGGAACGATGCCGGCCTGCGCCTGCATTTCTGTTAAGGTAACTTGCTCCCTGATCAATTTGATCATCTGCTCTGTGGTTTTTATCTGTTCATGGTAAGCAGCATGAGCGACTACAGAGTTGACTATATTTCCGGACAGAGTCAGGTAAGTGCCGATAACTACAAATCGTTGGAAGTCCACTTGTGCCTTCAGGCTTTCCACAGTACGCCTTTCACCGCCGAATATATCGAGGGCATAACTGACCGTGGCCGACAGTGTAAAAAGATTGAAGATTTTGCTTGCTGCGTTCCCTCCAAACCTTGCCAATGAGGACTTCTGGCGGGCGGCATCAAAAGACGCGTCGAGCTGCGGAAAGAATACGCCATAACCTGCACGCAGGTTCTCCTGGCTCTGCCTCAGGGTTGCCTGTGCTGATTGCAGGGTCTGATTATTTGCAAATGACTTCTTTACCATGGCATCGAGTTTGTCGGAATTGAAAAGGCGCCACCAGTCCGGTGCGATCTCTGCACCCGGTACAAAATTCTGCGCCTGACCGTCCGCCGGTTCAGTCGAAGCGGGCTGGGTTTCATGGGTGTATTGCGATATCGCAGGCGCTTCGGGCCGCACAAAATCCGGCCCCACTGTGCACCCCGATGCACAGAAGAGGAGCGTCACGAAAAGTCCTACTGTCATGCAGCGCAGGGTAGTGGAGGCACTGATCGACCGGTCCGGACCTTCTGAATCTGAGTGGCGCGGGAGTAGCTGATGAAGAAACATTTATTTCTCTCCTATGTAAACATCCACCAACTGCCCCGGGTAGATGTTTACCTGCTTCGGCTTCTGAAACCTGAACAGCACCGGCAATACCCTGACATCTACCCGTTCTGTTCGCTGATTGGACAATTCGATTTTCGGAGAAACGTAAGGCTGCACCCTGACGTATTCCAGTGGTATGCGGATATCGGTGCCGCGGATGAACATCTGGGCGTTCATTCCCGATGCCGCCGGCATCTTGGGTATGAGTATTTCATCGACATAACATCTTACCCCGATGAAATCCTGAGAACTGCCCATAACCATCACCGGACTGAAGCCCTGCGCATACGTGTCATATGCGCCCTGCGGCGATATATAGCTGCCGACCGCCGCGTTTATCGAAAGGACCACTCCGTCGACAGGCGCTTTAACGGTGTACTTGGCCAGCAGGGAATTCGAAGCGGCATAGGCCTTTGACAGCGCGGCGTACTGTTTTTCCTGGTTCCTGATATCGTAAACCCACGCGCCGGCCTTGGTGAGTTCATACTGCTTCCTGGCCACTTCAAGATTCGCCTTTGCGACCCTGACGGCGTTTTCAGCATTGTCCAGCGTATCCTTGCTTACGGATTTCGGGTTAAGTTCATATGATTTCTTTTGCTTGTCCAGCTGGTCCTGGGCTGTTTTGAGGCTTGCAGTCGAAGATTCCATCTGCGCCTTTGCCACCTCCAGGTTTTCTTTTCTGGGTTGTGCCTTCAGCTCTTCGAGAAGTGCCCCGGCAGCTTCCGCCTGTGATTTCAGCTGCTCGGCTGTCGCCCTCTGCACGGAATCATCCATTACGAACAGCGGCGTTCCCTGTGATACGACCTGTCCTTCAGCAGCGGGTATTTTTACAATAGTGCCTGTCACCTCGGGATATATGTTGATATTCGCCCCGTTGTTCTGGTAACTCTCTGTTATACAACTGGCATATATGCCTTTTGCATGAGGATTGGACGCCGGGTTGAAGACCGGAGGCTGAGGCTTCTTTTGAATGCCGTAAATATAAGCGCTTATCAATCCGGCTAAAAGACCTGCTATGGCAAGGGCGAATAAAATCTTATTCCTCATGTGTGCCTCCTTTGACCACCCCGGAGATTTTCCCGTCTTCCATCTTCATGATCCTGTCAGCGTATTCGAATATCCGGCTGTCATGCGTGACGATCAAAATACACCTTTTTTCGTTCAATATGTTTTTCTTGACGAAATCCACAATCCTCCTTCCGGTGTCGCCGTCGAGCGATGCGGTTGGTTCGTCGAAGATGAGGATATCGGGACTGCTTACTATTGCCCGCGCGATCGCAACTCGTTGCTGCTCCCCGCCGCTCAGCTTGGCAGGCGTAAGAAAGGCCCGGTCCTTGAGACCTACTATTTCAAGGTATTGCATGGACATTCTGATCGATTCATCCCAGTCGACTTTTTTCAGGATGAGGGGAATGGCCACATTCTCGACAGTGGTCAGTCTTGGAAAGAGATGATAATCCTGAAATACGAACCCCACAGTGTTGAGTCTGAAGTCGGCAATCTGGTCGGCGCCCAAGCCCCAGATATCCTTGTCCTCAACGGTTACCGTGCCTGAATTCGGCCTCAGGATTCCGGAGATCATGCTCAGCAAAGTTGTCTTCCCGCTTCCTGACGGCCCTTCGATGTAGAGCATCTCCCCGAAATAGGCCTCGAAACTGACTCCGCGGACCGCGAATGTCCTTGTTTCACCTTCACCGAACCACTTGACGAGTTCTTCGGCTTTTATTGCAAGGTCGGCCATATCATCCCCTGAAGATGTCGAAAGGCTCAATCCTGATGACCTTTCTTATCCCGATATAACTCGAAATGCCTGCAATTATAAGCACCATCACAAATGCGAATGTGAGGTTCCCGTATGTGATCTGCGCCGCATAGCTCGGCAGCCTGAGTTTGGCGAACGCTATTATGAGAGAGCTCAGCCCGATGCCGAGTCCGTACCCTGTCAGGCATGTAAATGTTGCCTGGAACATTATCATGTACACAAGTTCGCGGCCTTTTGCACCTATCGCTTTCAATGCGCCGAATTTTTCGAGGTTCTCCAGAATGAATGTATAAAAAGTCTGACCAGAAATGGACAGGCCCACTATGAAACTTATCACCGTCATCAGCAGTACGTTAATGCCGAGCCCGGTCTGATATTTATAAAACCGTGAGATTTTCTGAATGAAATCGTCTTTTGTCAGCGCTTCATAGCCGAGATTTTTTACCTGCAACTTTATGTTGTGGACCGCCTCCTGACTTTTGGGTTCGACAAGAATATATGAAGCGGTATATCTTGTGGAAGGGAGGTATTGAATGGCCCGTTTATATGTCGTATAAAGGGTGGGGATGCCGAAAAGTCCGCCCGACGTAACCTTTGCAATTCCGACGATTACTCCCTTGTGATCGTTGATTTCAAATTCCGAGCCTATCTTCGGACTGTCCAGTTTGGGAAACTCGGAGTCCTTGACAACGATGAATCCGTTTTCGGCATAGATGTCTTCTATGCGGCCCTCGATCAGTTCCGGCCTCCCGAACAGGCTGGCATCGTCGAGGCCGATGACGGTAGCGGCCTGGTAAACACCGCTTCTCAGCTTGACAAGTGCAGCCCCGGAATACAGGGGGACTGCATATTTGACCCCATCGATACTGCGCACGGCATCAAGAATATAATCAGGCATGGGGATGCTGCTTGCGACGGTGTTAACGGCGGGGTCCATTATCCAGACTGAAGCCCCGATATTAATGACGGTAGAGGATGAGCGATGGAGAATGCCTGCGAACATCGATGTCATCATTACCATCAGGAAGACCGCAAATGTTATCCCGACAAGCAAAGCGGCAAACTTTCCCTTGTCGTTTATCAGGAGCTTGAAGGCGATTTTCAGTATTCCCTTCATCGGACCTCCTTTGTCGATACTTAATTATACAACTATTCATCGTCCGAATCGTTGAGCCCTTTGCAGGGACGGAAGCAATTACTAATTTGTAACCGGCAGCATTTTATTTCGTCTTCATTTTATACGGAATAATGCACGGGAGATTGCAACCGGGTGGGTTCAGTGGTATATTATGTCCATATATACGGACAATGCCGTCGGCAGACCGGACCATTAGCTGTATTTGATTTCGACGAGGAGCGGCTCGCTGCACATGATGAACATTAAGAAAATACTTCTCCCGGTCGATTTCCCGGATCCCTCACTGAATGTGATTCATCAGGCTGCTGCGTTTGCCAGTCATTTTCATTCGGAAATCATACTGCTGCATGTCGTTACTGCCCTTAGCCGGACTGCCCTTGCAAAGGAATATGGCACTGAACTCGAAGGGC
>Ga0335071_10004453_pt1 | contig 14622 bp, 12 predicted proteins | sample Lox_Sample_15_FD_206724 | JGI IMG/M metagenome (GOLD analysis project Ga0335071, IMG submission 206724) | Soil microbial communities from Loxahatchee National Wildlife Refuge, Florida, United States - Lox_Sample_1.5 | ecosystem: Environmental > Terrestrial > Soil > Wetlands | place: USA... | reverse complement strand
GCAACATTCCCGTCGAAGATTTCGCGAAGCACCCTCCCGTCGAGGTCCCTCCCGAGCGGGAGGTCGAAGAAGTGGAGGAGGGTCGGGACGACGTCGAACATCTTCGCCTGGACGGTGGCCCCCTTCCTGATCCCCGGGCCCCAGGCGATGAAGGTCCCGTTGTGCCGGTCATGGTGGCCGCCGAACCGCTCCCTGAATATCTTCCCGTACCCGACGACCCCGCTCACGGAGTGCACGTAATCGTCGATCTCGACGACGATGTCCGGTGCCGAGGCCATGAAGTCCCCGTGGTACAGCTCCTCGCACCGGTAGGCCTTGGCCGGCACCTCCTTCAGCCCCTCGATGATCTCGGTCCTCACCCGCTCGTAGTCCTCCGGTTTCACGATCCCCTGCGGCTCCCTCCCCGCGACGTTCAGGTAGATCGTGCCGAAGGTGGCATAGCTGTAGGCCTTCGTCTGGTCCCACTGGATGGGCGTCCTCGAGGTGTCCCTCGCGAGTTTCAGGTAGAGGGGCCGCATGAAGGAGAACTGCCTCCAGAGCGTCCGGAGCACGCTCACCACGGCGGGCCATTTCTGGATCCGCAGGAGGGTTTTTGCGGCCTTCACGGTGAGGATCTGCCTCGTCTTCAGGAGGCCCCTGTTCGCGAGCCACTCGTTCACAAGGAAGGTCCGCTCGTTCGGCCCAAAACCATGGTCCGAGAACATGAAGACGGTGGTATCGTCCCCGATCTTATCGAGGACGAGGCCGAGGTTCCGGTCGATGTTCTGGTACGAGGCGAGGAGCACGTCCTTCTGGTTCCAGAAGGCATGCTGGATCCGGTCGAGCTCGGTGAGGACAAAGAACCCGAAGTCCCACTTCTTTTCGAGGAAGTGGAGGAGGACCTGGCACTGGCTGTCGGTGATCCCCCGGTGGATAGCCTGGAGCTCCGCGTCGTTCATGGACCAGAGGGTCTGGATATCGCCGATGTCCCGCTTGTACCCGAGCCCCTCGAGCTCTTTCCTGAGGTCCGGCGGCCAGGTCAGCTTGTCGTCCGAGAGGCAGATGACCCCCGAGACGAGCCAGCCGTTGATGGGGTAGGCATAGAGGACGTTCGGGGCATTGAAGACGAACACCTCCTTCCCGGCGTCGGAGAGGATATCCCAGACCGATTCCTCCTTCCGGTTGAGCATCTGGTATACCCGGAAGTCGTAGGTCCCGTACGCCTTCTGGATGAAGGAAAAGACCCCGGTTTTTCCCGAGTTCTTCCCGCTCGTCATGCAGTTCCAGGCGGGGATGGTGATGGTCGGTATCACGCTTTCGAGGGGGCCATGGCAACCCCCGTCGAGGAGTTTCCGGAAGGCCGGGAGCTTCCCCTCCTGCGACCACTGCCGGATCAGGTCGATGTTGGCTCCGTCGAGCCCTATGACGAGTACCCTCGTGCAGTCAACCCCCTGGAGTCGTACCTCAGTCTCACCAAGTTGCGGCAAATAGCTTTCGAAATGCCGCCCGGTGGCCGGTTTCAGGAGAAATACCTCGGGAGAAGCGCGACCAGGCGGGCAACGGAGGCGAGGGCGTTCCCGAGGGTCGCCCGTTCCTCGCCGGGGACGATGCACCGCGACCTGCCGCTGCAGACGAGACAGAAGGAGCAGCTCTCGGCCGACCGGGCAGGGTCGCCCAGCAGGCAGACCTTATCGCATGCGCCGCAGTCGGTGCAGGCGTCGGGGTCGATGGAGAGGGGAGCCCCACCCCCGAGGAGCCGGGTGCAGGTGTCCGACTCCGCGAGGATGATGGCCCCCGACGGGCATGCGCGGTGGCATGCGTAACATTCCATGGGTGTCATTGGAGAACGGAAACGTAAATAGGTAGCGAACCGCACCCGGGCAGGGCCCCACCCCCGGCCCTGCACGCTTATGCCCGCGGGGCGCCTACCTTTGAATCCACGGATGATCATCGAGCACCTGTTTTACACCGGCGCACTTGCCCTCGTCGTCGGGCTCGTCCTCACCCTGCGGGGTATCCCCCGCGAGAGGGCGTATATCCTCATCGTCATGGGGGCAAGCCTCTTTCCCGACATCACCTGGCCGCTCTTCGAGGCCGCTGCACGGGGCTGGATCGTCATCCCCTTCATGGCCCTGGTCCCGGACCAGGTGGCGCTCCATAACCTCGCCGGCCTCGTTGTTTTCACCCTCGTTGCCACCCTTCTCGCGACCCCGTTTCACCTCAGATCCCGGTATGTCGCGCTCTGCTGTGCCCTTGGGTACGGGTCCCACCTCCTCGAGGACGGCCTCACCCACACGACCAGGTACGTCCTCGTCTGGCCGCTCTCCACGCAACACGTCGGGATTCCCCTCTTTGTTCCATACATCCCGGATCTCTTCGGAATAGCCGAGGCAAGGGTCCTCGCGGTGGGCCTCGTCCTGCTCGGCCTCGTCATCGCGGTTCGCACGGTGATCCAGGGGCGGGGCTGGTGGAGGAACCTGGTCCGACCGGGCAATTCACCCCCCGTCGGGCCCGCAGGGTCAGGCCGGGAACGCCCGTGAAAAACGGGATCAGAGCGTGATCCGGTAGACCGAACCGACCACGAGGTCCATCTTCTGCCGTGCCCAGTTCTCGGCCTGGGGATCCTCGGCCTGCTCCGGCGTGACGTTCTCCGGAATGGTGTAAATCTCCGCCTCCACCGGGAGCTCTTCCGTGTACGCCCGGTAGGGGACGAGGTTGTACACGAGGGTGCCGGTCTCGCCCGGGTCGAGGGTGATCATGGACCGGACCGGCTTATCCGTGAAGATCACGAACTTGTCGCTCCCGAGCGCAAGGTAGTACGTCGTCCGCACCGAGCCGGTGTTCCTGATCTCGATCCTCGCCGGGTACGGGGTCCCGACCTTCATCTCGCCCGGGATGCTCTCCCGGAACAGCTCGGCGTTGATCTTCCCCCCCTGGCCCGGTTCATAGACCGCCGACTCGTTCCTCGCCACCGGGGTCACCCGTTTCAGGACGATGTACTCGAGGAAATACTCCTTGTAGTCCCGGATGATGCGGTAATCCGTGAGCAGGCGGGCCTGGACCTCCTTGCTAAAATAGAACCTGCTGTAGGACAGCTCGGTGAAGATCAGGTAGTTCGGCTGGTACTGGTCGATCTTGTCGAGGTCAGTCTTGTACTTGTTCTTCTCGAAGGGGCCCGTGAGCTCGATGATGCGGGTGCTCGCTGCGCTGAAGTCATGGTTGCGCACCGAGTACTCGGCAACCACCTCCCGGAAGGTCGTCCCGATGAGGATCGAGTCATGCAGCCCCGAGGAGTACGCGTCGTTCTTCAGGTATCCGACGATATCGTCGACGCCCGAGTACTCCCCGCGGTCCCACATCGGGGAGGTGATGCCGGTAAAGAGGGTCGCGGCGATCACGATCAGGGCGAGCACCGCGATGCAAAGGGCTACCGGGTCCCGGATCCATCCTTTCTTCCTGACGGTCTGCAGGACGAAGAACGCGATCATGAGGTAGTAGAACGGGAGCGTGTAGTTGTAGTAGTGCTTGTACGGGGAGACCACGAAGAGGAGCACGTGGAGGATGGCGACCGAGATGACGAGGAAGGTCGCCTCCCGCTCCCTCCGGGCGACCCTGAACAGGTACCAGATGATGGTAATGAGGATGAGGAGCACGACAGCGACGTTGAAGGCAATTTCGGCGGGCGGGATCAGCTTGTCCGATCCCCAGGCAAAGACCCCCGTGATGGTGTCCGTGCCTCTCTGCACGATCTCGTTGATCGGGAGCGAGGAGAGCCGGCTCTGGGCGCCGGGCTTCTCGTACTTCTCCATGGAATAGTACAGGAGGCCGTGGAACCCCACCCCCGTTGAAAAGAGGCAGATGAGGAGGGGGAGGACGAAGATGAAGGCCGAGACGAACATCACGACGATCCGTCGCTCGAACAGGGCTTTTATGTCGAATTTTGTCGTCCAGAGGACATACCCGGCGACCGCAGGGACGAGGAAGAGGGAGATGTACTTCGCGTCCACGGCAAGCCCCATCATCGCCCCGGCAAGGACCGGGTACAGGAGTCCTCTCTCCTCCCCCTGCCGCTGCATCCGCCAGAAGAAGTAGAGGAACGCCGTGATGAAGAAGATCGAGAAAGCCTCGAGCATGATGATGCGGCTGTACAGGCTGTGGTACGCCGAGAAGGCGAGGAGCACCGCCGCGAGGAACCCAACCTTCCGGTCGTACATCTCCTTCCCGAAGAGGTACAGGAACGGGACGGTCAGGCTCCCGAAGAAGACCGAGAGGACCCGGACGGTGTCGAGGTCGTTCCCGAAGATGGGAGTCGAGGCCGCCCCGATGTACGAGAAGAACGGCGAGGTGTAGTTGAAGATGTCCGGCCGGATCGGGGCGAAACTGACCGAGAGGATCCGGTGCATGTCGGTGTAGTAGATCCACTCGTCGGGGTACATGCAGGTGTTCGCCACCCCGAGATACCGGATCAGGAAGGAGACGGAAAACAACCCGACGATGATGGCGACGTCCTTTCTGTCCATTCTTCCCTCCACCGGATCCCGGGATCCGGGTGGACCAGTACTATCGATTCAGTGTGAACGCTCATATTAACTGCGAATTATGCACGGCAGGGTACCCCGCACGATTCGCGGCTCCCTGCGAAATCCCGCCCTCCCGGGTTGTTCCCGGTCCGCAGGGGCCGTATCGGACAGAAGGCGGCCCTGCATGCCCCTTTCCGTATGAAAAGGTTAAATGAGGGCCGGCGACCAAGCAAGGTTATGCAAAGGATGAGGTCCGACGTGGCGGTCATCGGGGCAGGCCCTGCCGGCTCCACGGCCGCACGGACGATCGCTCATCGGGGCTTCGATGTCCTCCTTCTCGAGAAGGACGAGTACCCGGGGTTCTCCAACGTCTGCGCCGGGGCGATGCCGGGCTCGATCATCGGGGACATGGGACTCGACCCCGGGGTCGTGGAGAAGGAGATCACCGGCCAGGACCACTACTTTCCCTGGGGGGTCGCGGGGAGCCCGCTCGAAAACGCGGTCACGGTGCTGCGGAAGGTGTTCGACCGGGCCCTCGCGGACCGGGCCGTTGAGAGAGGTGCCCGGATGCTCACCCGGACCCTCGTGAAGGACGTGACCGTCGGGAGCGACGGGGTGACCCTCGACGCAGGGGACACGGAGATCTCGTCGAAGCTCGTGGTCTTCGCCGACGGCCCGAACAGTTTCGCCCACCGGAAGTTCGGGTTCGGGTTCCGGCCCGATACCGGGAACACCTGCATATCGGCGGTCTGCGAGATGGAGTGGGAGGGGAACCCCCTCGACCGGTTCGAGTTCTACTACGGGGACCGGATCGCCTCGTGGGGGTACGGCTGGGTCTTCCCGAAGAAGGACACGGTGAACGTCGGTGTCGGTTGCCTGGCGAGCCGGGCCGTGACGAACATCATGGACCCGCTGAACTATCTCATCCGGGAACACCCGCTCACCCGGGACCGGCTGAAGGACCGGAAGATCCTCACCCTCGCGACCGCAACCATCCCGGTCGCCCCGGCAGGGAAGATCTTCGGTGAACGGGCACTCGCGGTCGGGGACGCCGCCGGGATGGTCGACCCCATCTCCGCCGGCGGGATCCACCACGCCATCCATGGCGGGAAGATCGCCGGCGGGGTATGTGCCGAGGCCCTCGAGAAGGGGGACTTCTCTTCGGGCTTCCTCTCCCGGTACCAGGACCGGTGGATGCGGTCCCGGGACTACTTCTTTATCTACCGGAAGTACCTCCTCTCGAATGCATTCCTGTACCTCTCGCGCTTTGACCGGAATGCCTATGCGAAGATGACCGCATTATCACAGGGCGGCCTGAAGGGGCTGCCCGGGACGCTGGGGATGCTCGCCTGGAGGGGAAAATGACCGGAACGTGGTGTGTGAAAGCCTGGAAAATCGGTATTGTCCTGTTGATCCTATTCATCGCGGCCTCGGGGTGCCTTCGGAGGCTGGAGGGTCAGCAGACTGTCCCGACGACGACATCGGCAATGACGTCCGCGCCGACCTCTGCGGGGACCGTGGTGCCGGACTATGCGCCGACGACTCCTGGGGCGACGGCATCCGCGGGGAGCCTTTCCCGGGTGAAGGTCGCGGTGGTATATGAACGGGTGACCGACGGTGCGGTGATCGGGAGGAACATGGCGGACGTGATCAGGATCTTCCAGGAGACCCGCACCGACCTGATCTTCCGGGGGTTCTTCAGATGGGAGGCGGTCCCCGCATCCCCCGGGGCATCGATGACCGGGTACCCTGCGAGCTATGTGAGCGGGAAGGCCGACATCGGGTACACGTACTCGCAGCTCGGGGACGCGATCCGGCAGATCAAGGCCGCGGAGCCCGGGGTGATCTTCATCGGTGCCGTCGCGGCCCAGCGACTGAACCGGCTGGAGTTCAACGACGAGACCGGCGAGGCCATCTCCCAGGACGGGACATGGGCGATGGCTCTCGACCCATCCTCATCCCTTCCGAAGTACACGAAGGAGGATGGCCAGTGCACGGCGGCAAAGTTCCTCGGGTGGGTCGGTTCCGGGGTCCAGTGCCCCTCGGGATATGATGTCACGGCAGCCCCCGCTTATTTCCCCGATATAACCAATACCGGCTATCAGGAGCTGCTCGAGAGCTGGGCAGAGAAGCAGATCGATCTCGGGGCGGACGGGATATGGATCGACATGCTCTATGCCCAGGCGAGCTTCATCGCCCAGCAGACAGGGAACCCTGCCCACCCCGCGGTAAAAACCGCCTTCGAGGCCTCGTCGAAGGTCGTGGACGATATCCATGCGTACGGGGAGATGAAGTATCACAAGCACGTCTACGTCGGCACGTGGTGGACCTTCGCCCAGCTGCCCTATTCCCCGCCGGACATGGACTTCGTCACCGTGGCGACGCCCGCGGGCGAGGTGTCGGGCGGCCTGAACAGCGGGAACTGGGACTCCATCCGGAGCCAGATAACGGGAGCCATCGGGAACAAACCCGTCCTCGTGTTCATCGACTGGAGCGGGAGCGCCTCGGCCCCGATGGGGGTGTTTTCCCAGTCCCTCACCCCGGCGCAGCAGGACGCCTTCCTCACGAGCGCTGACAGCTTCTTCCCCGGGAAAGGGATGATATTCGCGTTCCCGGTCCACGGTGGCACGTTCCCGATGAACTCGGCAAGGCTGTCCTATGGCAGGTACAACGTGTACGACAGTCTTGCCCCGGAGTTCGATACGTTCGGGACCATACAGGACCTCGCACAGAAAAAGGGATGACGGCAATCACCCCTTCCATTCGCGGACCGCGTATTTTTTCATCTTAGAAGATCACAGTGGGTCGGTATGAACGGGAAAACCCTGAAAATTGGTATGGTTCTCCTCGTATTCCTCCTCGTCCTTTCCTCGTTCGGCGGATGCTTTCGGCGTGCCGTGCCGCCGGGCGTTACCCCTACCTCTGCGCCGTATACGACCAGGGCCACCCAGGTCACGCCTCCCGGGAACGGCACCCTCACGTCGGCTGATCAGGCGAGGCTCGCGATGTCGAAGATCAGGGTCGCGATCGTGTACGACAGGATCTCTGACGGCGTGGTGATCGGGCGGAGTATCGATGACGTTATCGGTATTCTTGACGACACCCGAACGGACCTGATCCTCAAGGACTTCATAAGGTGGGAACCGGTGCCGGACACTGCCACCTCGGCGGTCCCGGGGTACCCGGCTAACTATGCGGCAGGGAAAGCGAAGATCGGGTACACCTACGAGCAGCTCGCCGATGCGACGAACCGGATCAAGGCGGCGAGGCCGGGTACCATCATCATGGGGGCCATCTCGACCCAGCGCCTGAACAATCCCGAGGTGAACGACCTGACCGGCCAGGCATATCCGACAGACCAGGCCTGGGCCATGGCCTTCGATCCGGCGAAGTTCGACCTGACCGGGGCGCTCGGGTCCAAGGAGGACGTCCAGTGCAAGGCGGCAAAGGCCCTGGGATGGGTACCCTCCAGCACCACCTGCCCGTCGGGGTACAGCATGGCGGACGCCCCGGCGTTCTTCTCTGACATCACGAACCCGGATTACCAGGACCTCCTCGTTGACCGGGCCGAGAAGCAGATCGACCTCGGGGCAGATGCCATCTGGATCGACATGCTCTATGCGGAGGCGATGGCAATCTCCGAGGAGACCAAGAACCCGAACCACCCCGGGGCCAGGGCGGCGGTCGACGCGGCATCGGCGGTCATCGACCGGATCCATGCCTACGGGCAGTCTAAGGGGAAATATGTACCGGTCGGGACCTGGTGGACCTACGTCGACCTCTCGTATGCCTCTCCTGACCTGGACTTCGTGACCGCGACGCCCAAGTCCACCGAGATCACGGGCGGCCTGGATGGTGCCGGCTGGGACGACATCAGGAGGCAGGTGACGGGAAGAAGCGGGAATATCCCGATTATTGCAGTCATCGACTGGGGTGGATCCGATGGCGGGGTCGGTGCGCCCCTCACGGTCTTCAGCCAGCAGCTGACCGATGCCCGGCAGGACGAGTTCATCACCAGCGCGGATGCCTTCTTCAGGGGGAAGGGGATCATCTTCGCGTACCCTGTCCACGGGGGCACCTTCCCGACGAAGTCGGCACGGCTTGCCTTCGGGAAATACAACGTGTACGATGCCCTTGCGCCCGAGTTCCAGACGTACGGAACCATCAAGCAGCTCGCCCAGGCAGCCGGCTAGCGTCCGGATCCGGATTCCCTTTTTTGCCGACCCGGTAACCGGCAGGCATTGGGCCGGCGGGCACCTTTGTCCTGCGGCTGGAAGCGGAAGGCTTATATAAACTTGTTCAAGAGTCCACACAGGCAGGTGATACCATGAACTACCCCAGGTGCCGAGCCACCCCCTCCCGGGAAACCCCTTCCCTGGCAATCCTCGTTGCCGTCCTTGCGATGGCATTGTTCCTTCTCGTCGCAGCAGGGGCCGCGAAAACCATCTCGGTCCCGGGGGACTACCCGTCCATCAACCCGGCAATCAGGGCAGCATCCCCAGGGGATACCATCGTCGTCCACAAGGGGGTGTATCCCGAGAACCTCGTCATCGGGAAGAGCCTCACTCTCGTCGGTGACGGGTTGCCCGCCCTCAAGGCGAAGGATGACGGGAACGGGGTCACGATATCCGCCGATAACGTGGTCTTCCGGGGGTTCCAGGTCACGAACACCCGCAAGGGCTTTGCCGCGATTGCCATGGCCTCGACAGGATCAGTGATCAGGGATAATATCATCTCTGATTCCTTCACCGGTCTCAACATCACCAGGTCCAGGGATATCCTCGTGAAGAACAACATCATCGAGGGCATCCACCAGGACCCCCATTACAACGGCGACGGGATCCTCCTTAATGAATCGACGGGAGTCAGGATTGTCAGGAATGCCTTTGCGAACAACTGGATAAGTATCCACCTGAACGCCGCAGATGCGAACGAGGTATCGGGTAACACGTTCTACGGTGACAACGTGGGGATGCTCTTCGGGACCTCCTCGGAGAACACGGTGTCCGGGAACACCTTCATGAACTGCGGGCTCAACATCGAGACCGGCCCGGGCATCAGCAGCTATGGCCGGAACAACCAGGTGACAGGGAATACCGTGAACGGGAAGCCCCTGGTCTACCTCGAGAACCGGAACGACATGACGGTCACGGGTGCAGGGCAGGTCATCCTGCTCAACTGCCAGAGAATCCTCGTCACCGGGAACTCCATTTCGCGGGCCACGGTGGGAATCCAGCTCTGGGACTCAGATCAGAATACCATCCAGGGAAACCGCCTGGTCAACAATAACCGTGGCGGGATATCGCTCACCCATTCGAGCGGCAACGAGCTGTCAGACAACGTCGTGGTGCTGAACGATGACGGTATCCACCTGGCTTACTCGGATGGCAACACCATCACCCGGAACAACGTGAGCTACCAGAACCTGATCGGGATCTCACTCCTCCACTCGACGGGGAACGCCATCTCCCTGAATCTCATCCGGGAGAACAAGCGGGGGACCACCATGCGCCTTGCTCCCGATAACGTGCTTTCGCTCAACGATTACATAGACAATAACGAACAGGTCACGTCATACCAGTCGCCGAATTCCTGGAACACGATGGATCCTGTCCCGTATTCCTATAACGGGAAGAGGTATTCCAGTCCCATGGGCAATTACTGGAGCGATTATGTGACCACAGACACAAATAACGACGGGATAGCCGACAGCCCCTACGTGATAAAAGAGAATAACGAGGATTTCTACCCGAGGGCGCAGCCCCTCACCTCCTATACGTTTCCTTAATTACCCCTTTTGCATTCCCTCGATGATACGCCTGAAGTCCGTGATCCTCGGCGTGCCGAGGTCTGCCGTGCCACTGCTCCAGAACCCGTAGCCGGAGTGATCGCCGAAGATCCCGATGGCCTGCATGCCATGGTCCGAGAGGATGATCTTCGGCACCTTCACTGACGCCGCGATCTCGTCGAGGTCACGGTAGATCATCCGCATGAGCATCCGGTTGCCGAAGTTCAGGTGCCCGATCACATCGGCAATACTGAAGTACCCGAGGACGAAGTCATGGTCCCCGGCGACGGCGTCCTGGAACTTCTTTTTGATCTCCCGGTGGTGCCGGAAGGCATGGTCGTTGTACGCCTTCCGGACCTCCTCCTTCTTTCCATCGTCACCGGCCTCGAAGAAAGCCTTCAGGAGCCGGCGCTCCTCCTCGTGCTGGGCAAGGTCGTAGCTGAAGCCGGGGAGGTCGATGACGACCGGGTCCCGGAAGGCCGAAAAGAGCGTCTCCTCCGGGTCGAACCGGTAGTTCCACATCTCCTTGTCCCCGTCGGCCAGGACCACCTTCTCCTTGTTAGCTCCCGTCATGAAGGAGCTCCAGAGGACCATCGTCCGCGGGAGGGAGAACTCGGAGATGTCCGTCCTGCCATGGAACTTCTGCATCAGGTGGACGGGCTGGAACGCCTCGACGAGCGCGAGCTCGAGCGCGTCGATGGCAAGGACGACGATCACGCCGAAAACCCCGTGATGATGCCACCGGCGCAGGTGTCCTGCCTCGCGAGGACGAACCTCCCGAGCGCCTCGGTCAGGTTGAAGTCCTCGATGACGACGTCCTTCTCGGTTTTCAGGGTGACGTCGGCCACCTCGCGGTTCCTGATCTCGCCACCGTCACGGGAGATGGTCTCGAGCGAGGACGAGTCCCGGATCGCGTGGATCGTCTCGATCCGGCAGGCGGCTTCCTGGGTTGCGCACCGGAACCTGAATACCTCGCCCGGCCCGGAGGGCCTCCGGTCCATCCAGAAGATGTTCGCCCGGATGGTGTTCGTGACCGAGGGATGGGGTGGGCCCGGCGGCACGAGCACGTTGCCCCTGTCGACGAAGACCTTCTCCGCAGTGGTGATGCCCACGGCCTTCCCTGCCTCGGCCGAAGCGGGGGTCCGGAGGAACTCCTCGATGGACTTCACGGTGGTCTTTTCCCTCGAGGGGAGGATGAGGAGCGGGTCTCCCGCCGATACCACCCCGCTCTCGACCCGGCCGACCACGATTCTCTTCGAGAAGTTGTACACGTCCTGCACGACGAACCGCATCGGGTGGTCGGCGGCGCCCGGCTTCGGCCGGAGGAGGTCGAGGGCCTGGAGGACGGTGGGACCGGTGTACCAGCCCATGCTGTCCGATCCTTTCGCGACGTTCTCGCCGTTCTTTGCCGAGATGGGGATGACCTGCCCCGGGGAGATGTGGATCCCGTCGAGGAATTTCAGGAGGTCCCTTTTTACCTCGTCGAACCGCTCCTTCCGGTGCCCGACCAGGTCCATCTTGTTGATGACCGCGATGACCTGCGAGAGGCCGAGCATGCCGAGGATGTAGGCATGCCGCTTGGTCTGCTCCCTCACCCCTTCCTCGGCATCCACGATCAGGATTGCTGCCTCGGCAAGGGAGGCGCCGGTGATCATGTTCTTGACGAACTCGACGTGCCCGGGGGCATCGATGATCACGTAGTCCCGCTTTGCTGAGTTGAAGAAGATCTGGGCGGTGTCGATGGTGATCCCCTGGTCCCGCTCCTCCTCCAGGTGGTCCATGACGTACCCGAATTCGATGTCCTTCCCGAGCGCCTCGCAGAACTTCCGTATCTCCTCGATCTTCTCGTCGGGGAGCGAGCCCGTGTCGTAGAGGAGCCTGCCGATGAGCGTGCTCTTCCCATGGTCGACATGCCCCACGATGACGAACTTGAGAGTCTCTCTTTCCATGGGGCCGCCTCACATGTACCCGAGCGAGCGGAGCTTCTGCATCATGTAGGCCCGCTCCTTGTCCTGCGCCCTGCCGCTTCGTTCGGCGATCCTCGTCGTCTTCAGCTCCTCGACAACCTTGTCGACGGTGTCGGCATTCGACTCGATGGTCGAGCAGCAGGTCTCGCAGCCGATGCTCCGGTAGCGCCTGCCGTTCTTCGCGAAGTACAGGTCGACGATGGGGAGCTGCTCCCGCTGGACGTACTTCCAGATATCGAGCTCGGACCAGTGGAGGAGGGGGTGGACCCGGATATGGTCCTCGCCGGCCTGCTGGTTCTTGTACTGGTCCCAGAGTTCGGGCGGCTGGTCCTTGTAGTTCCACTCGAACTGCCGGTTCCTCGGCGAGAAATACCGCTCCTTTGCCCTGATCCCGTGCTCGTCCCTCCTGATACCGAGGAGGATCGCCCGGAACCGGTATTTCGCGATGGCCTGCTTCAGGGCGTCGGTCTTCAGCTGCCCGCAGCAGGCGAGCTTGTCTCCTGCGGACGGGTTCATGCCCCCAGCAATGGCCTCCTCGTTCCGGGCAACGAGGAGCTTCAGGTTCCACTCCTTCGACCACCGGTCCCTGAAGGCATAAATCTCCTTGAACTTGTAGGACGTGTCGATGTGCATCACGGGGAACGGGACATGCCCGTAGAAGGCCTTCCGGCAGAGGTGGAGAAGGGTCGTAGAGTCCTTGCCGATGCTCCAGAGCATCGCGATGTCCTTGAACTGCTTGTAGGCTTCCCTGATGATGTAGACGCTCTGGCTTTCCAGCTGGTCGAGATGGTCCAACATGTGGTTCCCCCTTAGAGGTATCCCAGGCGCTCGAGGCGCTTCCGGATGGCGCTCACCTCGTCGTCGGTGAGCCGGTCGTGCCCGGTCACCGTTCCCGCAGAGGCGATGGTTCTCATGACAAAGGTGATGAACTCGGTGACACTCGTAAAACCGGTCCCCTCGATCCTCTGCTCGAGCGAATCGAAGAGCTCGCGCGGGATCTTGATCGTCACCCTGTCTCCCATGACACTCAATAGGAGCAGGCACATGATGTACTTATTGATTCCGGCCCCGGCGGGGGACCGGTAGGGGCGGAGAAAAGGAACCGGTTACCAGGTTTATTGTTTCTTCGACGGGGGCTGCACGACCTTCCGGACAAATATCGTCCCGTCCCTGAGCGCGACCCAGCGGAGGGAATCCCCCTGCTTCAGGTCGAGGAGCCTGAATATCTTCGACGGTATGGTCGTGCGGTGCCGGTACGACCTCACCGTGACCGTCGTCTCTTCGATACTGACGATATCGTCGGAACTGAACTGTGCCACCATCACACCCCGGGGGTTGCCGGTTCCCTGCTCTCCCTGTACGTGCAGGGGTTATTTCAGGTTTTCTCCGCACTTTCTCCCCGGACGTCGAAAGATGCCGCCGGGGATGGTTACCAATATCCATTGGTAGTATACCAAAACCTATATCAATCCTTCGGACGATGTGAGGTATGATCCCTATGGACAGGACTACGGGAACGATCCTTATCCTGGTCCTCGGTCTCGCGATCGTCGCTGCGGGCTGCACCAGCTCCCAGACCTCGTCGCAGGCCGGGGCGGCTGCGGAAAGCGGGAAGATCACGGTCTCGGGCGCCTTTGCCCTCTATCCGATGATGGTGACCTGGGGAGAGGAATATCACAAGCTCCACCCGGGCATCACCGTCGAGGTCTCGGCAGGCGGTGCAGGGAAGGGCATGACCGATGCCCTCTCCGGGATGGTTGACCTCGGGATGGTCTCCCGGGCCATCAGCCCCGACGAGGTGGCAAAGGGCGCGGTATATGTCGCGGTGACCAAGGATGCGGTCGTTGTGACGGCAAACGCGCAGAACCCGGTCCTCGCCCGGCTCCAGGTCACGGGCGTGAACAAGTCGGAGTTCAGGCAGGTGTTCGTGAACGAGACCATCACGACGTGGGGAACCCTTGCGGGCACGTCCGACACGAGCAGGATCGACGTATATACCCGGTCTGATGCCTGCGGGGCGGCGGACGTCTGGGCGAAGTACATGGGATACCTGCAGGAGGACCTGCAGGGGGTCGGCGTCTATGGTGACCCCGGCCTTGCCGACGCGGTGAGGACGGACCGGCTCGGCATCGGGTACAACAACATCGGCTTTGCCTATGACATGAACACCTCCCGACCGGTGGAGGGCCTCGCGATCATCCCGCTGGACGTGAACGGGAACGGGCAGGTCGATCCGGATGAGCAGTTCTACGCGACAAAGGACCAGATCCTCGCGGCCATCAACACCGGGAAGTACCCCTCGCCGCCCGCGCGAGAGCTGAACCTCGTCACGAAGCAGAAGTTCACGGGGATAACCCTCGGCTTCGTC